>Ga0302324_100031199_pt1 | contig 10058 bp, 6 predicted proteins | sample Palsa_T0_1_FD_201949 | JGI IMG/M metagenome (GOLD analysis project Ga0302324, IMG submission 201949) | Peat permafrost microbial communities from Stordalen Mire near Abisko, Sweden - Palsa_T0_1 | ecosystem: Environmental > Terrestrial > Soil > Palsa > Peat permafrost | place: Sweden: Abisko... | reverse complement strand
GCGAGCTCCTTTTATTGCAGGGCACTAACGGAACCACGGAAGCTGAGGAGGATGTCTTCCGGCAGGCGCTCGATGGGGCGCACGAGAGTGAAACCCTGTCATTGGAGTTGCGCGCGGCCACGAGCCTCGCCCGTTTGCTGCGCAATCAAGGCCGCCCGGAGGACGCCATCGCCTGCCTGCGGCCGATCTACGATCGCTTCACGGAGGGTTTCGGCACCGCCGATCTTGTCACGGCGAAACAGCTTTTGGACGAGCTGGGCACTCCCGATCGTGGCTGACCTACGGGCAACAACCAGCGGCAAACCTGCCATCTCGTTTGGCCCGTTCCGCCTCGTCGCGGCACAGCGTCTCCTGCTGGAGGGCGACAAGCCAGTGCGGCTCGGCAGCCGCGCCTTCGACATCCTGACTGCTCTGGTCGAACGCGCCGGCGAGGTCGTCGGCAAGGCGGAGCTGATCGCCCGAGCCTGGCCAACAACGTTCGTCGAAGAAGCCAATCTGAAGATCCAGGTCAGCGCCTTGCGTCGTGCCCTCGGCGACGGACAAGGCGACAATCGCTACGTCGCAACCGTTGTAGGCCGGGGCTACAATTTCGTCGCGCCGATACGCAACGAGGCACCGTCGCGGGCCTCACCGCACCCGACGATCGCGCCGGCGGCGCTGCACAATTTGCCGTCCGCGACAACCCGGATGATTGGCCGCGACGAAACCGTGACAGCTCTCGTCGCGCGACTGTCGCGCCAACGCCTGGTGACGATCGTCGGACCCGGAGGGATCGGCAAGACCACGGTTGCCCTCGCGGTCGCGGAACGGTTGATCGCGGGTAATGAACACGGGGTTTGGTTGGTCGATCTGACACCGCTGGGCGACCCACACCTGGTGCCCAGCGCCGTTGCGACTGTGCTCGGCCTTGAAATCCGTGCAGACGATCTACTTTCCGGCATCGTTTCCCGCCTCAAAGACAAACGAATGCTGCTGCTGTTCGACAACTGCGAACACGTCATCGACGCGGCCGCGAGCCTGGCGGCGGCAATTCTCGGCGGAGCTCCGGACGTCAATATCCTGGCGACCAGCAGGGAGCGTCTTGGGATTATTGGCGAGCGCGAGTTCCGCCTTGGCCCCCTCAGTAGTCCGGATCCGTCTTCGAAACGGACGATCGCCGAGACGGCAACTTTTCCCGCGGTGCAGCTGTTTGTCGAACGTGTATCTGCAATTGTGGAGGATTTCGAGCTGACCGATGCGAACGCGTCGCTGATCATCGAGATCTGTCGCAAGCTTGATGGCTTGCCGCTGGCGATCGAGTTTGCCGCGCCCTATGTGGAGGCACTTGGGATCAAGGGATTGGCTGATCGCCTGAATGATAGGCTGCCCATGTTGACCCTCCAGCGACGTACCTCAACTGCTCGGCATCAGACGATGCGGGCGGTCATCGATTGGAGTTACGGTTTGCTGGGCGATAACGTGCAGCGAAACTTCCGGGCCCTTGGTATCTTTGCCGGCAGCTTCACCGTCGATGCCGCAACGACGGTGGCCATGGATGCGGGAACCACAGGCATCGATACTATAGATCTTCTGGCTGATCTGGTGGCGAAATCTCTGGTCGTCGCGGATGTTAGCGGCGACAAACCGCGGTTCCGGCTGCTCGACACGACCCGCGCCTACGCGCTCAAGAATCTCCGCGAAACAGGCGAATGGCAAATGCATGCGCGCCGGCACGCGGAGTACCTTCGCGACGTCATGCGCACAGCGGAGGAAGAGTGGGAGACGCGATTGACGTTGGAATGGCGCGACACTTATGCGCCCCAGATCGACGATGTGCGAGCGGCCCTGGACTGGGCATTTTCTCCCGCGGGCGATGGGATAATCGGAGTGGCATTGACGACTGCCGCGGTGCCCTTGTTCTGCGAACTTTGGCTTTTGGAGGAGTGCCGTGTGCGGGCTGAACGCGCACTTGTTGCGTTGGAGCACGCGAACTCAGATGACGATCGTCGGAGAATGCATCTCTATGCCGCGGTGGCCGCGTCGCAGGCCTATACGGTGGTCTCCGCGCGCGATACGCGAGCGGCATGGGTCGCGACCCTCAAGATATCTGACGCGCTGCGCGATACCGAATACCAGCTGCGAGCGCTTTGGGGGATCTGGGGAGCCCATGTCAACAGGGGCGAATTCAAGGAGGGATTGGCGGTTGCGAAGCGGTTTTCCAGTCTCGCTGACACCGCGTCCGACGCCAACGATCGATTGGTCGGCGATCGATTGACCGGCGCGGCGCTGCACTTCCTCGGAGATCAGCGGGGGGCACGGGAGCATATCGAGCGAATGCTGGCAGCCTACGTCACGCCAATTCGCCGCTCGCATACGTTGCGGTTCCAATCAGACCAGCGCGTGACCGCACATATGTATCTTGCGCGGATACTCTGGCTGCAGGGGTTTCCCGATCAAGCACTGAACGTCGCCGAGGCCAATGTACAACGCGCTCAGCGGACCGGGCATCCCCAGTCGCTCTGCAATGCGCTTGCGGGAGCGGCATGCCCGATCGCTCTCCGGACCGGCAACCTCGCGGCTGCCCAGCAATATACCACGATGCTGTTCGATCAAACGGAACGAGAGGTGTTGGAAATCTGGCATGCGCACGCTGTCTGCTTCGAGGGCGATCTGCGCATCAAGCGCGGCGATGTCAGAATGGGATTGCAACGTATTCAGTCGGGTATCGAGCGGCTTGCTCAATCGAACTTTGGACAGTACGGATCGGCATTTTCCGGCACGCTAGCGGAGGGGCTTGCGGCTGCCGGACAGGTCTCGCGGGCACGGGACGTCATCGATGATGCCATCGCGCAGTCGGAACGGAGCGATGGACGCTGGTACCTGCCCGAGTTGTTGCGCAACAAGGCGGCGATAAGCTTGCGCGTGAGCGGCTCGGACGGCGCGGTTGCCGCCGAGAAATGCCTTGGTGCCTCGATCGATCTGGCGCGGATGCAAGCGGCCTTGTCGTGGGAACTGCGCGCGGCCACGGATCTCGCGCGCCTATGGCGAGATCGAGGGTGTATCAGCGCGGCACGTACGCTGCTTTTGGACGTCCATGCCCGATTCGTGGAGGGTCATGGAACCGCCGACCTGATCGCGGCGACAGAACTGTTGCAGGCGTTATAGGGCGGCAAGCCAGAGGGGGCCCACATGGCTGAACCAACGCTATCCTTGACCGATGTCGCCGACGATGAGGCGTATCGAATCGTCAATGAGGGAATCGCAGGCCATGCTGTGGAGCAGGCGGGATATTGGGATGCGCGGCCGCTTTATGTACTGGCGCGCGATCCATCTGATGCACGAATTCTCGGCGGCGTGATCGGCCGAACGTCGCTCGGCCTCATGTTTATCGAGCTCGTATTCCTACCGCACGAACTGCGCAACCGCGGCTTCGGCACCCGCATGCTGCATATGGCAGAAGAAGAAGCGGTGAGCAGGGGCTGTCGGGCAGGCGTACTCTACACAATCAGCTTCCAGGCACCCGCCTTTTACGAACGTCATGGGTGGCGAGAATTCGGCCGCGTAGCCTGTCACCCACCCGGCACATCCCGAATATTCATGACGAAGGATTTATCGCCGGAGGAGTGACGCGGCAATGGGCTATTCCCTGGACAGCCACGATCGTTTTTCGTCGGGCGACAATCGGAGACTAAGGCTCCGCGACCATGGCAATTGGCTGCCGTCGGCGACGCTTCAGAGAAGGTGGTCAAACGCAACATCGGGTCGGCAATCGATCTGGCTAGCGTGTCAGGTTGACCTTCGCCAAATCAACGAGCTGCCCGGCCCGCCCATCGAGGACAGCTTTGAGCATGAACAGCCCAAATTTATGCGCTTGATCGAAGGTCGTGGCCGGCGGCATGACCAACTCCTGACGCGCGCTGACGACATCGAGAAGCGCAGGTCCGTTATGCTGGAGCACTTCTTGAACTGCGGCTGGAAGGTCCTGGGGCGCCTCGACGCGAACGCCCTTGATACCCATGGATTGGGCCATTGCGGCGAAATTCGGATTGGTCAGATCACACCCGGAATCGAGGAAGCCGGACGCCTTCATTTCCAATTCTACAAATCCCAGAGTCCCGTTGTTCAGGACGATGATCTTCACTGGTAGATTGGTTTGGAGGAGTGTCACGAATTCCCCCATCATCATGGTGAAGCCGCCGTCGCCTGACAGCGAGATGACCTGCCGCTGCGGGAACGCGGCCTGGGCACCGATCGCGTGAAGCATGGCATTTGCCATCGACCCATGGTTGAAAGACCCCACGAGCCGCCGTCGTCCGTTCATCTTCAGATAGCGAGCGGTCCAGGCGATTGGCGTGCCGACATCGCACGAGAATATCGCGTCGTCCTCGGCCAGATCGCTGACGACGCGCGTGACATACTGAGGATGGATGATCTTACTATTCGGACCGCTTTCTGCCAGCGCATCCAGACCGGCGCGTGCTTTGCGATAGTCGGCAAGGGCGTGGTCGAGATGTGATCGATCCGTTTTCTCCTCGATGAGCGGAAGCAGCGCTCCGATTGTGTCGCCGACCGTGCCGATGACGCCTAGATCGAGAGCACAACGATTCCCAAGTGCTGCCGCTCGGATGTCGATCTGGGCGATCCGTGCATGCTCCGGGAAGAATTGCCGATATGGAAAGTCGGTCCCGAGGAGCAGGAGCGTATCGCAGTTCTTCATCGCCCAATATCCGGATGCGAAGCCAACGAGACCGGTCATCCCGACGTCGAATGGATTATCGTATTCAACGTACTCTTTGCCACGCAGCGCGTGGACCATGGGCGCTTTGAGTCTCCGGGCAAGCTCAACGACCTCGTCATGTGCGCCGGCGCAACCGGCACCGCAGAAAAGCGTCACGTGCTTGCCGCTGTTCAGCAACGTGGATAGGGCGCGCAGTTCGTCGTCGCCGGGGCGCATGATTGGAGCCGAGGGCAGCAGCCATGTTGGTACCGGCTTGACGAGAGGCTGCAATGCGACGTTGCCGGGGATGACCACGACAGCCACGCCCCGTTGGGAAACAGCCACGCGCATTGCCCGCAGCAGGATCTGCGGCAATTGGTCGGCCTGGCTCACCAACTCAACGTAGTGGCTGCACTCTTTGAACTGGCTTTCAGGATGCGTGGCCTGGAAGTAGTCGATCCCGATTTCGGTGCTCGGAATGTGGGCGGCGATTGCCAGCACCGGCACGCGGCTGCGGTGTGCATCAAACAGGCCATTGATCAGATGGAGATTGCCAGGACCGCAGCTACCGGCGCAGACCGCCAGCTTCCCCGTGAGGTGGGCTTCGGCGCCGGCGGCGAACGCAGCGCTCTCCTCGTGGCGGACGTGAACCCATTCTATCGATTTGAGACGCCTCAGGGATTCGGTGAAGCCGTTCAGCGAGTCCCCGACAACGCCGTAGATGCGCTTCACGCCGGCTTGGGTGAGGGCTTCGGCCATGTAGTCCGCTGCGGTTCTGGTCATCCTCAGACTCCTGGAATTGCGAATTTACCTGCCCGGAACCACCAGGAAAAGGCAATCGTCAGCCGGATCACCGGAATGACGACTGCGAGCACTATTGCTGTGGTGTCAGGCAGGATAGTGAACTCGGCGCCGCCGACCAGCCCGTGGGGTGTCAGCACGCCCTCGCCACCGAAGGCGAGGGAAAGGGCGACCGCGGTCAGAGCAACTGCTCGAAGGGTGATCCTGATTCCGACAGCCAGCATTGCAGCACTCCGGCGCGGTGTTGCGGACGCCTCGCGTACGCCGCTACGGCCAACTTGGCGGAGGGCAGGAATCAGCCCTATCCCCCGGAGGGGGGAGCGGAGCGGATGCAGGTGGGGGAGATTGCGCGGGAGACCGTCGCGCAGGTGCTCGAGATGGGCTCACGCGGTATTCGGGCGAGCGCGCTTCCGAGGCGGATTATACGACCTTGAGGCGCGGAAGAAGCGGCCGGCGGTCCCCCTCGGTTACATCATCCCCCGAGACAGCTTCGCTTGATCCCCCATCGGGGGGATGGGTCGAGGGCGCTGTCTGGCGCAGGTTATAACCGAAACGTGACGTATCGACCTGTGCGAGAGAGTGGCATGAGCGAGAGAGTAGCTGATGTAATAATCGATACGCTGCAGGCAGCCGGCGTGAAGCGGTGCTACGGGATCGTCGGCGACACGCTGAACCGGATTGCGTACGCCATCCATCGCAGCGAGATCGAATGGGTCCACATGCGGCACGAGGAAGCCGGCGCCTTCGCGGCCGGGGCCGAGGCGGCGCTCACCGACAATCTGACAGCCTGCGCCGGCAGCTGCGGCCCAGGCAGCCTGCATTTCATCAACGGGCTATACGAGGCCAACCGCAATCGCGCGCCGGTCGTCCTGATCGCGAGCCAGATCGTTCAGCAGGACATTGGCTTCCAGTCGGTCCAGGAGGTCGACTTCAATGACGTGTACAAGGGCTGCAGCGTCTTTTGCGAGACGATCCTGACGCCCGAGCAGGCCCGGCGCAAAACGGTCGCGGCCTGCCAGGCGGCGTTGACGAAACGCGGCGTCGCCGTGTTGGTCGTGCCGGCGGATATCGCCAACGCGCCGGCACACGACGAAGCACCGTACACCGTTCACGCGCGGCGCCCGCTGGTTCGCCCGACCGACGCCGATCTCGACGAGATCGCCGCCATCCTCAACGAGGCCGACGGAATCACGATCTATGCCGGCGCCGGCTGTGCGGGGGCGCATGACGAGGTAGTCGCTACGGCGGCGCGGCTCAAAGCTCCGATGGCGCACACCTCACGCGGCAAGGATTTCGTTGAATACGACAATCCCTACAACGTGGGCATGAGCGGCATGATCGGCCAGCCCGCGGGCTACCATGCCATCCTCAACTGCGACGTGTTGCTGCTTCTGGGGTGCGATTTCGCCTGGAGCCAGTTCTATCCCGACAAGGCCAAGATCATCCAGATTGATACGGATCCGACCCACATCGGCCGCAGGCACCCGGTCACGATCGGCGCGGTCGGCGATATCAAGGCGACCTTGGACGCGCTGCTGCCCCGCCTCGCGCAGCATGACGACAACAGCTTCCTCTCGCATTATTTGGAGCGCCACCGAAAGGACTGGGCCGCGGCAGACGCCGAAACCGTGTCCGGTCCGGATGCCTCCATTCCCGGGACGTACCTTGCCAAGATCATCAACAAGCATGCGGCCGAGGATGCGGTGTTTACGGTCGACGATGGCACTGTGTTGGTCTGGACGCTTCGCCATGTCGATACGGGCGGCAAACGGCGTACCCTTGGCAGCCTGCTGCACGGCACGATGGCGAGCGGGATGCCGTCGGCCATCGGCGTGCAGAAATGTCAGCCCGGCCGGCAAGTGGTCTGCATGGCAGGCGATGGCGGCTTTACCATGCTGCTCGGCGATCTGTTGACCGTGGTGCAGGAGAACCTGCCGATCAAGATCGTGGTGTTTGACAACGGCAAGCTCGGCTTCATCGATATCGAGCAGAAGTCCGCCGGCTTGGAACCAATCTACACCGACCTGAAAAACCCCGACTTCGGCAAAGTCGCGAAGGCAATGGGTCTCTGGGGACGATGCGTCTCGAAAGCCGGCGAGCTTGAGGAGGCGGTCGTGGACTGGCTCGCGCAGCCCGGTCCGGCCCTGCTGGACGTGAAGGTCAATCAGATGCAGCTGGTGATGCCGCCATCCCCGTTCGTTCGCCCCGAGGCGGTGGTCGGAATGGCAGTCTACACCGCGAAGGCCATGCCGCACGGGAAGGGTCACGACGTGTGGGAGATGATCGTCGAGAACATTCCGTGACGGCCGGATCGCACACCTTGCGGATCAGGGGCGACCTATGAGAATTGCGCGAACGCCGCAACCATTCCGACTACGGCGTCGCCAGTCATTTCTTCTCACTCAAAAGCGATAGGAGATCGCCATGGGACCGGCTACCCCAACGCCAGGCAAGACACTGCTCTCGCCGCCGGATCATATTCTGATTATGATCGATTACCAGTCGCAGATGTCGTTCGCGACGAAATCGATCGACATCGTCCTGCTGCGCAACAACGCCGCCATGGTTGCCAACGCCGCCAAGGAATTCGGCGTTTCCACCATCCTGACCACGGTCGCAGAGAAGACCTTCTCTGGTCCCATGTTTCAGGAGATCCTGGCGGCGTTCCCCGAGCAGACGGTGATCGACCGCACCTCGATGAACACTTGGGAAGACGCCAATGTCATCGCCCGGGTCAACGGTATCGGCAAGAAACGACTGGTGCTGAGCGGCCTTTGGACCAGCGTTTGTATCGTTGGCCCGACGCTATCTGCGATCGACCAGGGGTTCGAGGTTTATGTCGTCGCCGATGCCTGTGGCGACGTCAGCGACGAGGCGCACAATATGGCCATGCAGCGCATGATCCAGGCGGGAGCTCGTCCTATGACGTCGCTGCAGTATCTGCTGGAATTGCAGCGCGACTGGGCGCGCACCGCGACCTATAACGACACGGTCCACACCGCGATGCAATATGGCGGCGGCTATGGGCTTGGCATCATCTATGCCAAGACCATGTTCGGCACTTCGGAAGGAGGCCACTGATCCCATGGCGCCCGACGTGGTCGTTCATAACGCGCGCCTGACGACCCTTGATCCGGCGACCCCGAACGCCTCGGCGTTCGCGGTCACGGCCGGCGTGTTCACCAGCGTCGACGATGAAGCAACGGTGATGGCGCTGGCGGGTTCCCAGACGGTCGTGATCGACGCGGGCGGCCGCCGGGTCATCCCCGGCCTGATTGACAACCATGTGCACGTGATCCGCGGCGGCCTGAACTACAACATGGAGCTGCGCTGGGACGGTGTGCCGACACTGGCCGACGCGATGGCCATGCTGAAGGCGCAGGTCGCCGTCACGCCGCCGCCGCAATGGTTGCGCGTGGTCGGCGGCTTCACCGAGCACCAATGGCCGGAGAAGCGTTTGCCGACGTTGGATGAGCTGAACGCCGCCGCGCCGGAGACGCCGGTGTTCATATTGCATCTATACGACAGGGCGCTGCTGAACGCCGCGGCGTTGCGCGCGGTGGGATACACCAAGGACACATCGAACCCGCCGGGTGGCGAGATCGCGCGCGACGCCGCCGGCAATCCCACGGGACTGCTTCTGGCCAAACCCAATGCCGGTATTCTATATGCGACTCTGGCGAAGGGGCCGAAGCTGCCGCCCGAGTATCAGTTGAACTCAACCCGTCATTTCATGCGTGACCTGAATCGCCTCGGCGTGACGGGTGCGATCGACGCTGGCGGCGGTTTTCAGAACTATCCCGACGATTATGCAGTGATTGAGAAGCTCGCCGCCGAGGGCGAGATGACGGTGCGCATCGCCTACAACCTGTTTACGCAGAAGCCGAAGGGCGAACGTGACGACTTCCTCCGCTGGACGTCGACGGCGAAATACCAGCAAGGAGACGACTATTTTCGCCTCAACGGCGGTGGCGAGATGCTGGTGTTTTCGGCCGCCGATTTCGAGGATTTCCGCGTCGAGCGTCCGGATATGCCGCCCGAGATGGAAACGGAACTGGAGGGTGTGGTACGCGTGCTGGCGACCAACCGATGGCCGTGGCGGCTGCACGCGACATACGACGAAACAATCAGCCGGGCACTGGATGTGTTCGAGAGGGTGGATCGGGATATCCCGTTGCAGGGCTTGCACTGGTTCTTCGACCACGCGGAAACGATCCGCGATTCGACGATCGAACGGATCGCGCGCCTGGGCGGCGGCATCGCCGTGCAGCACCGCATGGCCTATCAGGGTGAATATTTCATCGAGCGCTACGGCCACGCTGCCGCGGAACGCACGCCTCCGATCGCAAAAATGCTGCAATCCGGAGTCAAGATCAGCGCGGGAACCGACGCGACGCGCGTTGCCTCCTACAACCCTTGGGTCTGCTTGTCCTGGCTGGTGACCGGCAAGACTGTCGGCGGCCAGCGCCTCTATCCCAATGCCAATCGGCTGGACAGGGAAACCGCGCTGCGCATGTGGACCGAGAACGTGACATGGTTCTCTAACCTGAATTTCTCAAAC
>Ga0302324_100031193_pt1 | contig 10060 bp, 6 predicted proteins | sample Palsa_T0_1_FD_201949 | JGI IMG/M metagenome (GOLD analysis project Ga0302324, IMG submission 201949) | Peat permafrost microbial communities from Stordalen Mire near Abisko, Sweden - Palsa_T0_1 | ecosystem: Environmental > Terrestrial > Soil > Palsa > Peat permafrost | place: Sweden: Abisko... | reverse complement strand
TCATCCTGGAAGATACGCTTGCCCATCTCCAGCGCGAACGCGGGATCGTCGCCATATAGATAGGCGGCGCATTTCGGCCCATAGCGAAAGTCGCGCGGATCGAAGCTGTGCTGAGGTCCGGTCTTTCCGTCGGACACAGAAAGCCAGCCATCTTCGTGATAGTGGTTCTGCGCCAGCGCCCGCATTTCGTTCGTTAGCTTTGCGGCGATCCAGAAGGAATCTTCAAACGATTTCTCGGGCACTGAAATCCGCACGGAAGGACTTAGCTTCGGAGGCTCGCTCCGCAGTGAATCCTGCAGTAGGAACGGTACACTGCCGTAGAGAAACCCTCTTCGGCTAAGCCTGTTCACGCGTTCTTCCCCATCATCCATCGGACAGCATTCTTCTGCAGCTTGACGTATTCCGGATTCCACAGATCACTCAGCATGTGGCCTGGCGACATATAACAGACGCGGCCCTTGCCATAGTCGTATGCCCAGCCGCCCGGAGCCGTAGAGCCGTAGTCTTTGAAGCCGCGTCCCTCTTCATCGACGGTTTGGAGGAAGAGGAACTTGGGATCCTTGTCATAGGTCATGTAGTGCTGCTCGTCAGTCACCACAAAGTCTTTGACGCCTCTTGTGATGGGGTGATCGGAGTTGGTCACCTTGACTTTGAAGGTCCGGATGGCGGGGTGTCCGGTGTATGCTGCGCCCAGAACATGGCGGAAGTTTGGATCAGTCAAACCCACGTGGGTGGTGTTGTGCAGGAATAACGCGCCGCCGCCGTTCTCCACAAACTGGCGCACGGCCTTACCTTGTTCGGGCTTCATCCAAAACTGCGCGCGGGCCGCCTGATGTGGAACCGGTGGGTCGAAGACAAGTTTTGCGCGCGAGCCAGCCCAACCGGCGTTGCTGCTTTCATCGCCGCCATAGCCATCGGGCCAGATCATTCCGTCTCGCAAAATGATCAGCACCTTGTAGCCATCCAGGGTTTCCGCGTTCAACAACGACGTCTCATCGGTGAAGTCGGTGGTGATGTCCGATTCTTTGACGATTGTTCTGGTAAGAGCAGTCCGTATATAGTCGGAGTTGTGATACCGGTCGCCCACGAGGGCGAAGGCAGTAGCTTTCCTGGCCGCACTGCCGCGAATCGGAGAGACGGCCACCGCTGCCAGTGCGGTTAGCACCGAACGCCTTGAGGAAGTCGCGACAATACTCATGTTTCACTCCCTTTACGTCACGTCGAATAGCAGTACGTTGTAGTTCTTAGTGGAGAGCGTGTTCTCGATCGTGGGCCAGACTTTCTGATGAATATCGGAAGCTACCCACTTCTGCCGAAGCTCTTCGCTTTGAAAAGTGAGGACGAATCTGTAATTGACGCCTGAAGGCGCCGCGCCCATCAGAGTGGAACGAAGCTTCAACATTTTGGCATCGATGTAACCTTGATGTTTGCTGGCTGCCGGCCGGAAGACGGTCTGAAAGTTCTTCAGCATCTCTTTCTCCTTGGCTGGATCGACGGTCAGATCTACGTGTAACTGAATCGGGTGTGCGGCGTCCGCTGCTTCCGACGAATAACATAGAGTGCTGCCCGCTAACATCTTCAGATATGTTCTTCGCTGCATGCTTTCCTCATTCGAATCGGCTCATTGATAAAGCGGCTTCTGCCCCCTAACCGGCAGTTTGATGCGGTAAAGCCCGGTGCGGGCAGTGATAAACAGCGACTTGCCATCATCGCCCCAATTGCAGTTCGCCGGCGTCTCCTGCGGCTTGATCGTCCCCAGGTGTTTGCCATCCGCGGAGAACACCCACAAGCCGCCGGGCCCGGACGCATAAATATTCCCCAGCGTATCGAGCTTCATGCCGTCGGGCAGTCCGTCTTCTTTCTCCGCCGTTACGTCGAAGAATACTCGTCCATTGCTGACTGTTCCGTCTTGCGCGACATCGTAGCGCATCCATACCTTGTGCTTTTCATCCGAATTGGAAATGTAGAGCACCTTCTCGTCCGGCGAAAAAGCGATACCGTTCGGGAAGGTCAAATCCTTGATGATTACGTCCACCTTTCCGTTCTTCAGACGATAAACGCCGCTAAACGGAATCTCCTTGGCGGGATCATCATTTTGCTTCAGCAGGCCATAAGGAGGATCGGTGAAATAAAGCGCCCCGTCCGATTTATACACAAGGTCATTGGGGCTATTGAATCGTTTGCCCTGATAGCGTTCAACCACCTGAGTAATTTGCAGGTCCTTGCCCACCCGAATGATGTCGCGTTTGGTGTGCCGGCAAATTAACACGTAGCCATCTTTATCCGCGATCTCGCCGTTCGGACCAATGAAGGATCCTGGCGGCACACTACCCGGGTCTCCACCGGCTTTTTGGATGACCGCTTTCACGGTTCCATCCGGAGACCATTGACGAACAACGTTATCGACCACGTCGCTGAACCAAAGCACCTGCTCTTGCGGTCGCCAGACCGGTCCCTCAGTGAAAGTGAACCCACCCGCGAGTTTCTCAATCACGGAATCTCGCGGCGCGATCTGATCCAAGGCCGGGTCAAGCCTTTCGATGCTGCCGAGATTCTCCCGCGGGGATGGAGATTCCGGTTTATGGGCGCTCGAGCAACTGACCAAGAAAACGGCCGTGGCGAGCAGAATCGCTGGTCTTTTCACTTCTCCGTCCAATAATGCAATTCGCCCGATGCATCGCCATCAATGAAAGTTTTTCCATCGTTGCTGATTGCAGCTTGCAGAGGTAACGATGTTTCGTTCGGGAATGATTGTTGCGGATCGCCATTGGGGGCCCAAAGGCGGATCTGCCGGTCCCGTCCCGCGCTCAGAAGTTCTCCCGTTGGGCCGAAAGACAATGACAAAACTCCGTTAGGCAGCTTGCCATAAGATCCCTCGGGCCGCTTTGGCGGGTGCGCGTTGTTCTTGAGAATCGCGGGCCAACCGTCCTTGGTATCCCACCAGATCAGAAGGCCGTCCTCGCCTCCGCTGGCCAGCATCCGGCTGTCCGCGCGCCAAGCCAGCGCCCGCACAGCGGCCTTATGTTCAGCTAGCGTCAGTAAGATGCCACCCGTGGCTGCATCCCAGAGATGAATCGCGCCCGTGCGGTCGGCGCTTGCCAGGACGTTGCCATCAGGGCTGAAGGCGAGCGCAGTAATCCAATCCGTATGCCGGCTGAGTTTGTATCGCAATTTGCCGTCAGCGGTGTCGTAAACTTTCACCACCTTTCCTGAACCACCCAAAGCGATAAGTTTCTGATCCGGGCTCAAGTCGGCGGACAGTACAGCATCGGTTTCATCGCCCACATGAGCGAGCCGTTTACCGCTTCGTACGTCGAACAACACCACGCTGCCCGATTGCACTGGCTTGCCGCCTGCCACCACAAGAACGCGTCCATCACGGCTGAATCGAATCACATTCGGTTGGCCCTCCGGGAAGGCGAGTGCGCCGATTGTTTGCCGGGTGTTCAAATCCACCAGGGTCACCTGCTCCTGTCCCGCCACTGCCAGTAGAGGGGCCACTGGACTGGCCGCCATTGCGATGACTGGGAGTGGGCGCTTCGTGGCTGGAGGCGTAAACGCAGGTAAGTTCTCAGGCATGGGAGCCGGGCCTTTGAGATCAACCGCGATCACCGGTTTGAAACCAATGTCTCGCGCCACCGCCAGCGATTTGCTCTGAGCGGATTCGCGAAGCCCGGTCTGGATCCAATCCCGAATTAGGTCGATCTGTTCGGGAGGAAGCGGCGCATTGCGCAGCGGCATGCGCTTGTCCTCATCTTCTTCGGTGATCGCCCGAAACAGTAGGCTTGCGCTGGCGCGGCCCGCCACCACGACCGCTCCGGCACTTCCACCTTTCAGGACGGTAGCGTGACTGGAGAGATTGAGACCGGCCTTTGGATCATCCTCGCCATGGCATTTCATGCAATGTTCGCGGAAAATCGGCCGAATCTGCTCGTCGTAGCTGATTACCCGCTCGACCGCGCCGGCGTACGCACCAAACAGGAACCCGGAAAATAAGAGGCACTTGACCATGGCAACGGCTTAGTGATTGAACAAAAACTCGGTTGAGTCGATGAGGCTCCAGAAGATATCCTCATATACCTTACGATCTCCCGGATCTTTGGCGGCAAGGTCCATCATTCCGTTCATCTCATCGCTATCCGGTTTGCGCGAAAGGGCGCGGATGTACAGCTCTTCGATGATGGCTTCCGGGGGACGGCCCGCAGCTAGGAGTTTCGGCACTACCTTCCCTTTGCCGATCTGGTCCTGCAGAGTGTTTCCCGCAATAAAGTGCAGGGTCTGCGAAAGCGTGGGCTCCATCTTGGTTTCGCCGGCGTTTACGGTTGCTCTGTCGGAGCGTCCGAAGGTCTCGAAAAAGGGGTCGCCACTCCGCGCGCCCTCCGTACTGCCGCTCGTGCGTGGATATTGCTCGATAGCCTTGATTCCCGCTGGGAAATATTGAAACGAACGCTCGCCATCCGTAGCTTTCACGATTGCATCCAACAGAACGTCGGCGCGCAACCGCCGCAGTTGCGCGCGTGAAAACTGGCGGTTGTCGGTCGCATTCGTCGCGTTCGGCTGAACCGAGAGCTGGTAGACGCGCGAAGTGCAGATTTCCCGCACCAGAGCGCGAAGATTGAAACCGTTGTCCGCCAGACGCTCGGCGAGCGCGTCCAGCAGGGCTTTGTTTGAGGGCGGATTGCTGATGCGCATGTCATCCAAGGGCTCAACCAGACCACGGCCCATGAATTGCGCCCAAATGCGATTCGCCATGTTGTGAGTGAAGAGATCGTTCTTGGGAGAAGTTAGCCATGCCGCCAGTGCCTTGCGAGGGTCGCTGCCGCCCGGCACGGCCGCTTCGCCGCCAAGTACCGTGGCTGCCATCGGCCGGTCATCCACCAGGTGCTTAGCTGGTTCCGCCGACGCGTCGTTGTAGATGTAGAACTCGCGCGGTTCCGCTCCTTGCTTGCGTTTGAGTCCCGTAAAGAAGCTGACCCAACTGTAGTAGTCGTCCTGTGTCCAGCGATCGAAGGGATGGTTGTGGCATTCGGCGCACTGGATACGCACGCCTAAAAAAAGCTGGGAAAAGTCAGACGCGAAGTTCTTGGGCGTGAACTTCCGGTCGTGCACCAGCATTGTGTAGAGATTCGCCGGGCCGTTGGTCAGATTGCTGCCTGTCCCGTTGATCTGGTCGGCGACGAACTCGTTCAACGGACGGTTCTTCGCCATCTGCTCGTGAATCCAATCGTAGTAAGCCGCCGCTGCTTTTGTATCGGTGCCCGTGGGCGCGTAGCCGCCGCCCTTTACCCGCAGCATTTCTGCCCACAAATCCGTCCACAAATCGGTGAACCCGTCACTCTGGATCAACCGGTCTACCAGGCGCGTCCGCTTATCCTTACTGCTGTCCGCCATGAAGGCGCGGTATTCTTCCACGCTCGGCAAAGTACCCGTGATGTCCAGCGTGGCGCGGCGCAGGAAGGTCTCGTCATCACACAACGCAGAAGGCAGCAGACGCAGTTTCTGCAGGCGGTCGTAGACGATTTTGTCCAGGCCGTTCTGCATCGGCGGATTTGTCCAGGTGTAGCCCTTGTCCGCCGGCAGCACGATTACTTCGGAACCAATAGTGAAGCGGTTGAAGCGCGCGAACACGAATGCGTCGCCCTGTGCACCCGCGGTGGCCAAGCCGTTCTTGTCGATCTTTACCGTTGTGGGATTGTTCGCGCTAAAAAGAGCGAGATCGGTAACGTCGCGTTTCGATCCGTCTGAGTAGCGTGCAGTCACCTTCATCTGCTGGGTGGTCGCACTGGCGCCGTTCTCAAACACCATCTTGTCCGGAGACAAGGTGATCTCCACCGGCATGGGCACCGCGTGGTCATCATCGGGAGCCCCCGCCTCGATCCATTTCAGCAGTGTCTGATAGTAAACCGTGTCCTTGGTGAATAACCTTCCGCCAGTGTGCGGAACTTTGCCCTGCGCCTTCAACAGCAAGAGGCTCTGCTCCGGGACACTGACGTTGATCCTGCGCCCAACATACTCTTGCGTAAGACGGTAGTAATCTCCCTTGGGGTCATAGCCGAACAGCGACAACATGAAACCATCTTTCCCTCGGGCTGCGCCATGGCACGCACCCTGGTTGCATCCCGCGCGGAAGAAGATGGGCATCACGTCACGACGGAAGCTGGGAACGGCCGGATCGGGAGTAGCCGCCAGGACGGGGGCGGCCACCAACACCGCGAGACTAACGATCCAAACTTTCATTTCGCCCCCTGAGTGGAAGCACTCGCCGCAAACGCAGGATCGACCCGTAGTATCCCTTTGCCGCTTCGCTGACGAATCTCCTGGCCTCCATGCTTCACGACAATTTCGCAAATCAGCTCTTTATACTGGCCCATCAGCGCTTCGTCGGTCGCCGCAATGTTAAAGACCAGTTGGGAATCGCCAGCCTTCAGTTTCGGCTGCCCAACCACGCTCACTCCCCTGGGTAGACCAAGCAGGAAGGCGTCGGCCTCGCCCTCGAAGGGCTTTTTGTTATCCACGTCCCAAATAATTTGCGCCGTGCCATGGCGGCGTACGGAAGACGGGTGGTTCTTTAGTTCGACATAAGGATCCGCCACGGCCAGATCCACGAAGTTGGTCGATGTGCGAATGCGGCCGGCGCCAAGATAATAGGATCCCCCTGTCGTCGAGGCCGTCAATGCGAGCTCCCAAGTGCCCGGTTTGACGTTTGCATCGGCGTTCAGATGCATGAGCGCTTCGAACTTTCCTTCGACGACGGTGACAGTGGGCTCGCACTGCACTCCCGGCGGCGACCAATCGCATTGGAATTCCAGAGAATCGTTGAAACCAGGCTTTCGATTGACCTTCACTTGAAGCGCCAGTTCACCGCTCTTGGAAATGGGAATTTGAGGCTGCACCAAATCGAACGAAAAGGGAGCCGGATCCGTGACCGCGAGCGCATAACGGTCCGTCACAATAGCGTTCCATGCGTTGCCGCCGGAGTGGTTGAGGAACGGAAAGCCCTGTTGCGAACCACTGAGTAACGGCGTGCCGTCCACGGCTCGAACCGTCAGCCCGATCAAGCCAACTTGAGGCTGCGTTGAAGCATCGGCGATAAATTGCGCTTGAACCTCTTTTGCACCCGCCGGAATCCGCGGAGCAATCATACGAACACCCTCGGGAAGACCGCTGGCCACCAATTCCATCTCACCCTTGAACCGGTTGCCCTGACCTTCCGCCAGCTTGATATTGACAGTCCAACGGTTGCCTTGCGCGACAGCAATGCTGGTAAGGCGCGGACACTCCACCCCGTCGATTACCTTAGCCGCAATATACGTGTTCACTTCATTTCGTACTGGCTCGATTTCAACCCGGTAAACCGAGAGCGGATCTCCGAACCCGCGCATATCGCTGATGTCCAATAGGTAATCGCCATCCTCTTTCGGCTCCCATACGATCGATGGGTCCATCTGCTCCGGCCGCTGAATCTGCGCAGAAAAGGAATAAAGGCCGCGATCCTCCAGTTTTGAATCGTCGCCTTGAATTTCAATGGCCTCCGAAGCCGCCCGCCGGATCACGATCCGCGGATCGAGCGGAGTGCCGAGCGATCGCGCGTAAACCCGCACCAGCCAGCGCTCGCCCTTCTTTGCGGATAGCCTGAACCGGTCTACTTCACCCGGCTCGGCGATGATTCCATTGAGCGCGGCCGGCAGACTCTTGACGGGTGTCTCCTCCGCCTCGCGGTCTTTTAGCACGTTCTCATAAGCACTCACACGCATCGGAAGCGGGGACGGCATGTCTTCGTTGAAGTTAAAATCGCCGTGGCTAACGGGCAGGGCAATCGTCCTGCTTATCCTTCCTGCGGGGTCGCCGAGAAGCGTAGTGAGAAGCGGCCTGCCTGCCGGCCCTCCGGCGGGAAAGACCGCCAGTGGACGAATGTTCGTGCCGATGTGAGCCAGATAGTAGTTGTTCGTTCCCGTGCTAAAGACGCGTTGTTTAATCTCAACGTAGTAATCGTCATCGCGCGGCAAAATCGTCGAGATAATCGGGTCTTGCATGTGCAGAGCGCTGTCGTCGTTGCTGGCCAGTTCACGGCCATTGGCGTCAAGCAGCCGCACCATGAGATCGAACTCAGCGCCGCCATAGAACTTTTCGGTGAGTCGAACAGAATCGACTTCAACCGAAAGATGCATGCCGGCCTTGCCGCTCACCCGATACATGTCGGTATCCGCTTTCCGACCGCTATCTATCCGGCCCAGCACGGACGTGTTCAAAGGAACGACTTTCGCTGTTTGGAGGGTGTCGTTTCCGCCCTGGTGCTCTTCACCCTCCTGCACTACAGGGAAGCGCGTCACTGAAAACGTGCTGAGCGTGGTCAACTCCGTATCGGTGCGCAACTTAAATGGATGCAGACCGAGCGGGCAATCCGGCGCGATCTGGAACCTGCATTGAACCCGGTCTTGCACGTAGCCACTGTGGATAGTGTTACGCGGCTCCGGGAGCGAAGGCAACGCTTTCACTCCGAGGCATTTGATTCCGGGCCCGAAGAAAAGAGCTTCGCGCGCGTCCTTTATGTAGGTCCCTTCCAGGATGACGTCGACCGTGGTACCGCGCTGACCCGCGCGTGGTGTTACGAACTCGATATGATGCACCATCGGTCCGGCAATGGCGCTTGTGGCCCAAAAGGACGCCGTGAGCAAAAGAGCCGGCCGCATCACGCAACAATCCCGCTGACCACTTTTCCGCCGTAGACGATTTCAACCGGCCGCGTCCCTAGTGCTAACAGCTTTTCGGTAGAGTCGATACCCAACTGGTGATAGACGGTGCTGAGAAAATCTTCTACCGGGACAGCATCCTTAGATGGCTCAGCCGCGGTTGCGTCCGATGCGCCGTAGATCTGTCCGCGAGTAATCCCGCCTCCCGCTAGCATCATCGAAAACACCCGCGCCCAGTGGTCCCGTCCATTGGCTTGGTTTACCTTCGGCGTGCGGCCGAATTCGGTAGTCACCATGACCAGAGTGTTGTTCAGCATGCCGCGCTGATCCAGGTCGGTGATCAAGCCGGTAATCGCGTGGTCTAAAGCGGGCATGAACTCGGTGCAGGTATCTTTAATCCCGACGTGCGCGTCCCAAGCGCCGTAGTTTACGGTCACGAAGCGTACTCCCGCCTCCACCAGACGGCGCGCGAGCAGCAAACGCTCGCCCACGGCAGCCGGTGCATTCTGCTTCAACTTGTAATTGCGGCCGTAAAGATCGCGGACGGCATCGCTTTCACCATCGAGAGAGAACGCGTGGCGGGCCTTTTCACTCGTCAGCAGCGAGTAGGCGCTTTTGTTGAACTCATCCATCGTGTTCAGTTTTTCAGGATCGGCTTCCATCCGGCGCATGTGACCTTCGACGATCGCGCGCGCCGATTTGCGCCGGTCGAACTCTTCCATCGATACGCCCGCCGGAATGCTGAAATCGCGCACCTTGAATGGACCCGCCGCGCCGGGGTCCGCATCCAGTTGGAAGGCTCCATATTTACTGCTCAGGAATCCCGTACCCCCGGCGAAGCTATGCAAACTCGGCACGGCAACGTAAGGCGGCAACCCATTTCGGGTTCCCGCCAGGTGCGAAACGACTGCGCCCATCTGGGGATAGTCGAGTACGGTAGTCGGAGTGTAGCCGGTGAAGATCTGGTACGTCGCGATGCTGTGATCGGGAATCTTGCCCACAACCGAGCGGACCACGGTAATCTTGTCAGCCACCTTCGCGAGCCGTGCGAAATTCTCGCTGAAGATTTCGCCGGTATTCGTCTTCACCACGCCGAACGTGCCGCGAAATTCTCCCGGCGCTTCCGGTTTCGGATCCCAAGATTCCTGGTGCGACATTCCTCCAGGTAGATGCAAATGGATGACGCTCTTCGCTTTGCCTTCCTTGAAGGTGTCCAGAGTCGCCGCAGCCCGTGCTTCGTGGCGCAGCAGGTCTGGTATGCCCAAGCCTAGCGCCGTACAGAAACCGATCCGCATTAGGTCGCGCCGCCCCAGTTCGTTGATCTTTTGGAATCCGGAGCATCCGGTGTTGCGGATTATGTTCATGGCCAG
>Ga0302324_100031191_pt1 | contig 10060 bp, 6 predicted proteins | sample Palsa_T0_1_FD_201949 | JGI IMG/M metagenome (GOLD analysis project Ga0302324, IMG submission 201949) | Peat permafrost microbial communities from Stordalen Mire near Abisko, Sweden - Palsa_T0_1 | ecosystem: Environmental > Terrestrial > Soil > Palsa > Peat permafrost | place: Sweden: Abisko... | reverse complement strand
GGCGTCCTCTGCCTCCTTCAAGGTGGCGGTGACTTGCGGTGCGATGCTGCCGTTGACCTGATGCAGCACTTGATCCGTGCTCTTCAGCGTGTCCTGAAGCGCCGCCAGGGTGGCCATCAGACGGGTCGACAATTGGTCGAAGGGCACCTTGTCGAGCTTTTTCGCGATGCTGCCGACCGAGTCCTGAATCTCGTCCAGTCCCCCCGCGGCGGTGGGAAAGATCGGCGGGTGCTCGCTCCAATCGACTCGATCGGCCGCGGGCCGTTTCTCCACTTCCACGGAGACGAATTTTTGGCCTGTGAGGAGGCTCCCCGTCTTGAGCTCGGCACGCATGCCGTGCGCCACCATGCTGTCAATCATGGCATGGCCGCCGATATCGGAATCATCGGCCCTGCCCGTCCCGCGATCCGTGCGGGGGCGGCCGCGTATGCGCTGCGGGAAGATGTCCACTTCCACCGGAAAACGCAGCACGCCCGCGTCCCGGTCGTACTCGACGGACAGGTGCTTGACCTCGCCGATGTCGATGCCGCTCAAGTCCACCGGCGCGCCGACGGTAAGTCCGCGCAGCGAGCCCTGAAAATACATCACGAAGGTTTGCGCCACGGTATCCGGCTCGCGCATGGCACGCTCCCTGTCCGAATAGAGCGCGAAGCTCGAGTCCACGGGCGATTGCGGCGCTGGCGGCGCGCCCTTGATCGGTTGGAAGGCGACGCCGCCCTGCAGAATCGAGGCGAGCGATTCGGTATGCAGCTTGACGCCCTCCGAATCGATGCTCATGTCGATGCCGCTCGCCTGCCAGAAACGGGTGTCGTGGGTGACGAACTGGTCGTAGGGCGAGTTGATGAACACCTTGATGGTCACGCTGTCGCCGTTCGGATCCAGCGAATAGGCAACCACCTGGCCCGCCGCAATGTGCCTGTAGAACACCGCGGAGCCGATGCTGAGGGAGCCGATATCTTTGGCATGCAGCACGTACTCGCGTCCCGGCAGTCCCGAGGTCACGATCGGCGGCACCTCGAGGCCGGTGAAGTTGTGCGCCGGGACGGATGAATGGCCCACATCGACGCTGATGTAAGCGCCTGAGACCAGGGTCCCCAGGCCCGAGATGTCGGAACCTGTGACGCGGGGACGGACCACCCAGAAACGCGTGTCCTGCACCAGATAATCGCGCGCGTCGCGATGAATCCGCGCCTCGACGACCACGTCCTTGCGATCCTTGGAGACGTGGATGCCCTTGATCTGGCCGATCTCCACCGCTTTGTAGCTGATCTTGGTCTTGTTCGGCTCCAGATCGTCGGCGCTGTGAAAGGTGATCTCGATGGGGACGCCTTCGGCCAATTTTTCGTGCACGGCCACGAATGCGCCGGCAACGATCACGATGGCGGGCAGGATCCACACAAAGGGCAGGCGCACCCGGTGGCGACGATCCGGCAGCGCCTCGGGCAGCTCGTCGACGGGAGGAGGGGGGCGCGGGTCAGCCATGTGTCGCCGCATCCCACAGTAGCCGCTCATCGAACGACTGAGCGGCCAGCATGGTAAGCACTACCACCGCCGCGAACGCAAATGCGCCCGGGCGAACCTGCACCAGGGCGAGGGATTGAATCTGCACGAGGCTCGCGAGCAAAGACAGCGCGAACACGTCGAGCATGGACCATCGCCCGACGAACTCCACCATACGGAACAGCCGGCTACGCTGCCGGGGATTGCGCACGCGGCGGCGCCAGATGGCGAACAGGATATCGCCGAGCGCAACCAGTTTGAGCAACGGCACCACGATGCTCGCGAAAAAAACCAGCAGCGCGATGGGCCACGATCCCTGATGCGCGAGCGAAATGACGCCGCTCAAGATGGTGTCGTCGTCGTCGCTGAGGATCTCATGCGTGCTCATCACGGGTAGCAAGTTGGCCGGAATGTACAGCACCGCGGCGGTGATCACCAACGCCGCGGTGGTGCTGAGACTGTGCGGGCGGCGCACGAACAGCTGTGCCTCGCAGCGCGGACATAGCGATTGCTTCTCGCCGATCGCGCGTACGGTCGCCCGACAGCGCGTGCATACCAGGAGCCCGAGGCTCCGTCCCGTGGCGAGCGCCACTGCGCGGGGGGGCGCTGCGTCGGAAGTCGTCACGACGGGCCTGCGCGGTGCCGCTGCGCTTTGATCCAGAGCCAGTATTGCTCACTCGGCGTCGCGCTGGTGAGCGCAGCGATCGAGATCATGAGCAGCCCGTAGGCGACCAGCGAGACTCCCGGCGAGACTTCGGCTTGCGCCGAGAGCTTCACGAGCGCGACTACGGCTCCGAGCATGAACACTTCGGTCAGGCCCCACGGCCGCAGGGCGGTGAGCAGGCGAAACAGCAGGTTCTGTCCCCGGACGACGCGGCCGAGCCGCAAGGGTACGAGCACATATAGAAGGGTCAACACCTGTATCGCGGGCACGAGGAGCGCGGTGAATGCCACCAATACCGCAAGCACGCCGTAGCCCTGCTCGTAGAATGCCTCGGCCGCCCCGATCAACGTGGTCATCCGCGTGCTGCCGCTCACCGTCATGGCGACCAAGGGATAGACGTTGGCGAGGATGAATAGCGCGAGCGCGCTCACCGCGAGCGCAATTGCGGTGTCGGGGGTCCGGTCGTTGGTACGATAGAGCTCGGCCCGGCATCGGATGCAGCGCACGCGGGCGGTGCCTGCGAGAGAATCCAGACGATGTGCAAGGTCGCAGGCATGACAGACGATGACGGAGGACACGCGGAGGTGGTCACCTTATGAATATGATCTACAACGGTAGCACTTGCGTGCCCCGGAACACTCTAGGATTTTCGTCCGTTTTGGCGTAGGACTCGACTCTACCGCAGCCACCCCCTCATGCGCTTTACGTTTCCGAGAATTTGCGGTCTCATCGCCCTGCTGACGGCCGTCGCCGCGCCCGTGTGGGCGGCGGATCCCGTCTCGTACAAGGTCGATCACTTCTCGGCGGGCGACGGCTCGATGGACGGCACGCTGCGCGCTACCTCGGATCTCATCACACTGCGCAGCTCGGCGCCGGTGAGCCCCTACGCGTTGATCGCGCGGGCGCGCTCTGATATCGAACGGCTGAAGACCGTGGTCGAGAGCTACGGATACTACGAGTCGAAGATCACTATCAAAATCGACGGCATGGCACTGAACGATCCAGGCCTCGCGGACCACCTCAACGCCCTGCCGAAGAAGCAAGACGCCCATGTGCAAATCACCTTCAACCTTGGAGTGCTGTATCACCTGCGCAATATTACAATCGACGGTGAATTGCCGGCATCGGTACAGGGGGCGTTCACGCTGAAGACCGGCGAAGCGGCGGTGGCCGATACGGTCCTCGCAGCGGGGGCGCACCTGCAGGCGGCGCTCGAGGAACAGGGTTATGCGTTCGCGAAAGTCGATCCCCCCGTCGCCTACGAGGACAAGACGCAGCCGCTCCTAGATGTGACCTTTCATGTCGAGGCAGGCCCGCGCGTCAACATCGGAGAGATTCACTTCACGGGCCTGAAGCGCGTGCAGGAGAGTCTTCTGCGCCGCCGCCTGCTCCTGCACACCGGCGAGCTGTTCCGTGCGAGTGCGGTGGAGCGCGCGCGAGCGGACCTGTTGAGCCCCACCCTCGGCGTGTTCGCCTCGGTGAGCGTCAAGGTCGGCACCGCAGTGGATTCGACCGGCGGCGTGCCAATCACCTTCCAGATGCGTGAGCGGCCGCGGCATACCTTCAGTCTGTCGGCAGCCTATTCGACCGATCTCGGTGGCAGCGGTACCGTCAGCTGGGGTAACCGCAACGTCTTCGGCAATGCTGAGCAGTTCACCATCAGCCCCTCGATCACCGGTCTGGGCGGCAGCGCGACCAACGGCCTCGGCTACGACGTGCCGATCAAGTACATCCTGCCGGATTTCGGGCATCGAGATCAGTTCCTGCAATTCGCGGTGGAAGCGCTCAAGCAGGATCTGATCGCCTACGATCAGACGGCTATCAAGACCGGCGTGACGCTCACTCGCAAGATCAACAGCCTCTGGACAGTGAGCGCGGGCGTGGCGGCGACGGAGGAGCACATCAATCAGATCGTCAGTGTGACCCAGACCCAGACTACGACACATGACAATTCTACCGATACGACCACGACCACGGATACGGCCGATCGGATGACCTTCGATTACACGCTGCTCGGTCTGCCGCTCGTCGTGAGCTACGATTCCACCGATCTCGCCTCGCCGCTCGACGATCCGACGCATGGCATGCGCGATTCGCTGACCGTGGTTCCGACCCATGCGCTGGGTCACTCGCAGGCGACGTTCCTCATCACCACCATCAAGGCGGCAACATATTTCGATCTCGATCACCTGCTGCCTACCGTTCCGGGCCGAAGCGTACTCGCCGCCCGCGCCTTGCTCGGCTCGGCCGAGGGCGCGAACGACACCGGCTTGCCCCCGGATCAGCGCTTCTACGGAGGCGGCAGCTCGAGCATCCGCGGCTACCCGTATCAATCGGTGGGACCCTACTTTCCTCTCCTCTCTTGTCTGCCGACCCCGACGAAAGGGTTGCCGCCGTGTAGTCCGCCCATGCCGGGGTCCACTCCGACCGTCATCGGCTACACCACCTATCCCATCGGGTCGACCACCATCAGCGCCGGAACGGTCGAGTTTCGCCAGCGCATCGCCCAGAATTGGGGCGCTGCGTTTTTTGTCGACGGCGGACATGTCGGCCCCAGCCTGACCTTCTCACCCACGAATCTGTTCGTGGGCGTCGGCACGGGCGTGCGCTACTACACGGCGATCGGACCGATCCGGCTGGATTTCGCCGTCCCGCTGAAACGCTACGATAGCGATCCGCAGGCGTTCCAAATTTATGTGGGACTGGGGCAGGCTTTCTGATGCGCCGCTCGTTGCGAATATCGGCTTGGATCGCGGGCTCGCTCGGCGCGCTGATCGCGCTCTTGGTCGTTGCCGTGTTGGTGGCCGGTAACACGGGTCCCGGGCGCGCAATGATCGAGCGGCTCACCTATCGGCTCACCGACGGCACCGTGAGGCTCACCGGACTCGGCGGCAGCTTTCCGTCCGACCTCACCCTTGATCGGCTCGAGCTCATCGATCGGGGCGGGGTATGGCTCACGGCCGAGCACATCGTGCTGCGCTGGTCGCCGTCCGCACTCCTGGAGAGGCGCATCCGGGCGAGGAGCCTCACGGTCGCGCGCCTCGACATGGAACGCACGCCCTTGCCCTCGGGCACACCCAGCGCGGGCAAGCCGACCGTCCCGCACGTCGACATCGACCGGTTCTCCATCGACGTGGTGCAACTCGGGGCGGCGCTCGCGGGCCGACCGGCGACCCTGTCGATCGCAGGCAGCGGGCGGATGATTTCGCTGGAGGATGCCCGTGTCGACGTGCAGGCGCATCGAATCGACCGCGACGGGAGCGGCGAGTACACGCTCAACTTGCGCTTCGATCCCAAGCGCATGGATGGCACGCTGACCGCGCATGAGCCGGCGAGCGGGCCTCTCGAGAACATTCTCCAAGTGCCGGGCCTCGGCGCGCTGTCTGCCAATGTCAGCATCGCCGGACCGCACAATGCCGAGCAGATCGATCTCGAGCTCAACGCCGGAGAGCTGAAAGCCCAAGTGCGGGGCAGCCTCGACTTGAGCACCGGATCGATGGCCCTCGACTACTCTGTCACCGCGCCGCAGGTGAGCCCGCGGCCGGACCTCAACTGGCAGAAGTTGGCGCTCGACGGGCACTGGAAGGGCGTTTACACGAATCCCACGGCAGATGCCCGCTTGGACATCGAGCGGCTGGTCCTGCCTGCGGGGAGCACGATCGCGAATCTGCATGCCGAGCTCAATGCCGTGGGTGGCGACGTTGCGCTCAAGGGAGTGGTGCAGGGCCTGCGCATTCCCGGCTCGCAACCCGCCCTTCTCGAGAAAGACCCGCTCAAAATCGACGCCTCCATGCGGGTCAAGGACCCGACGCGGCCGCTCACGCTGGCCGTCACCCACCGGCTGTTCTCGCTGAACGCGAATGCGGTTACCGCGGGTCAGCAGAACGTTGCGTTCGTGCTCAGGCTGCCGAGCATCGCGCCTTTCGCGGCCCTGGCGGGCGAAACGCTGAACGGCGATGCTACGGTGAAGGGCCGGATCGAGCGGCGCGAATCGGATATGGGCTTCAACTTCGATGCCGACGCGGGGCTCGCCGGTGGAGGGCCCAGCTGGACGGCCATGGTGGGCAATCGCGTCGCCCTCGGGATATCGGGCTCTCTTTCCGATACCACTCTCATGGTCGAGCGCCTGAAGCTGGCCGGAAATAAGTGGGGCTTGAGCGCGAGCGGCAACGCGGAGCGTCCGGCTCCCGTTCCAGCCGCGCCGAATGGGGCCCCCACGGGCCTCGCCGCGGTACTCAAGTCGCTCGATGCCCGCTTCACCCTCGATGTCGCGGATCTCGGCCTCGTCGCGAGCTCGCTCGGGGGGACCTTGCAAGCATCCGGCCGGGTGAGCGGCCCCGCCACGGCACTCTCGACCGATGCCACGCTGAAGAGCACGCTGTCCGTCCGCGGCTCGACGCCGGGCGCGATGACGGTCGAGCTGCATGCACGGGGATTACCGAATGCGCCGAGCGCGAGCATCACGGCGAGCGGCAGCCTCGATGGCTCGCCGCTCGATATCGCCGCCACGCTCGCGCGAGCCGGGCGCAGTGGGTTGCGTGCCAAGATCGAGCGCGGCGCATGGAAAAGCGCGAAGCTCGATGGCGAATGGTCCATGGAATCGACGTTCGCAGACAGCCGCGGACAAGTCCGCTTGAGCGTCGGGGAGCTCGGCGACCTCGATCATCTCATCGGCCGGGACATTCGCGGCAAGCTCGACGGCAGTGCGCAGTTCATACCGCAGGGCGGCAGCACGCACGCCCGGTTCGAGTTCGACGCAGAGAATCTGGTGTTCAGCGGGTTCGCCGGTACGGTGCACGTGTCGGGCGAGGGCTCGACCGATGCGGTGGCCGCGAAGCTCGACGTCAAAGCACCGGACGTCAACGGCTTCCCCGCGACGCTCGCGGCCGACGCCGCGGTCGATCTCGCGGGTGACAATGTGCGCGTGCTGCACGCGGTCGCGGATTATCGGGGTCAGCAATTCCGGCTGCTCGCGCCCGCGAAGATGACCTACGCGCCCGTGCTGCGCATCGATGACCTTCGTCTCGGCGCGCAGAACGCCGTTCTCGAGATTCACGGCGAGCTCTCGCCCGACCTCGATCTGCAGGCTGCGCTCAGTCATGTTGATCCGAAGCTCATCAATGTATTTGTTCCCGATGCCGTTTCCGAGGGAACCATCGAGGGAAGTGCGCATCTGCGCGGCACGCTGGCGGCACCCACTGGTCACGTGCGGCTGGTGGCGCGCGGTATTCGCTCGGCGGCCGACGAGGCCGTCGGGCTTCCCGCTCTCGATCTCACTGCCGGCGCAGACCTCAAAGGCGCTTCCGCCGCCATCGACATCAAGCTCGACGCCGGCAAGAACCCATTGCTCAGCGTCATAGGCGATGTGCCGCTCGTTCCGGCGGGCGTTTACGACGTCAAGGCTGAAGGCAAAATGGACGTCGGCAACGCGAATGCGCTGCTCGAGGCGCGCGGGCTGCACGCGAGCGGTGAGCTTGCGATCGACGCGAACGTAGCCGGTACTCTCGCTGACCCCCGCATCCACGGCTCCATCACGCTGGCCAAGGGGACTTTCCGCGATTACGTGCGCGGGGTGAACTTGACCAATATCACCGCCGAAATCGCTGGAAATCAGGGCACGCTGCAGATCAAGAGCTTCAAGGCGAGTGCCGCGTCCGGCACCATCAGCATGGGCGGTAGCGTCGGTGTCCTGCAGCCCGGAATCCCGGTCGACCTCACTTTGACCGCCGCCGACGCACAGCCGATCGCCAGCAACATTCTCACCGCGAATTTGAATGCTGACATTCATGTCACGGGGAAAGCGCGCGAGCGTCTGGCCGTGGCCGGCAAAATTCGCGTGAATCGGGCGGTGATCGGCATTCCGGACTCGTTGCCGCCGAACGTGGCCGTGCTCGACGTGCGCCGCCGCGGCCAAGTCGTGCAGGTTGCGGACAAGCAGCTGGTGATCGACCTCGATATCTCCATCAACGCTCGGCGCGAAGTGCTGGTCCAGGGCCGCGGTCTCGATGCGGAGCTCGGCGGAGACGGGTTGCATATCGGCGGTACTACGGACACGCCGGTGATTTCCGGTCGTCTCACTCTGGTGCGCGGGACTTTCACCATCGGCAGCACACAGCTGACCTTCGACAAGAGCTCGAACGTGAGCTTCGACGGCACCGGCCTGAAGAAGGGTATCGATCCGACGCTGGACTTTACGGCGAGAACGGTCGTGCTGAATTCGTCGCCGGGCGTGCAGGCGGGTACCGATGTGTCGCTGCACATCACCGGATACGCCGACTCGCCCAAGATCGAGCTCACGAGTGCCGGTGGTCAGAGTCAGGACGAAATGATGGCCTTGCTCCTCTTCGGAGAGCCCGCCGCGCAGCTCACCGCCCTGCAGCTCGCCCAGGTGAGTTATGCGCTCGCGACGCTTGCCGGCATCGGCGGAAGCAGCAGCTCCAATCCGCTCGTGCGGCTGCAGAAAACCCTGGGATTGGATCGCTTGTCGGTGGCGCAAGGCACGACCACGACCGCAACGGGCGCCACCGAAAACACGGGCGCCGCCGTGCAGGCCGGCCGCTATGTGACCAGAGCACGACGGGGCAAAGCCAGGTGGAAGTGGACGTGGACCTCACCAAGCACTTGAAGCTCCAAACCCGCCTGGGCAACGGCACGGCGGTGCAGGGCACGACACCACAGAACGACCCGGGCAGCAGCGTGGGACTGTCCTACCAGTTCGAATACTAGTCGCGCGCAGCGGATTTGCGCGCGGGCGCGGCGACCGCGCTAGCTTTGCTTTTGCTTGATCGCGTCGAGAAGGGCGTGCGGATCAGCGGGTTTGGTCATCTCTTCCATTTGTTGGCGTGGCGTTTCCGCGGATGAACCGCGGATATTTTTGATTTCGCGCATGGCGTTGTCGACGAGCTCGAGGACTTTCGTGACCTTCTGCTCGGTCAACAGGTTGATCTGCAAATCGAGGTGCGAGCGATGCTCGGCAATCTGCGCCATGCGATTTTGACGGATGAGCACGGCAATGGTCAGCAGCAGTGCGTTGGAGCTCACGAGACCCTGCAGCAGGGGGAATGGCGGCTCGTCGACGTGACGCCATCCCGAGTGCGCCCCCCAGATGTTGAGCGCTATCCAGACGACGATGAAGACGACGCTGAAGAGAAAATAGGACGGACTGCCGAAGAACGCGCTGACGCGCTCGATCGCGCGCTGCAGCCGCGAGGCCTCCGATTGGCGTTCGTCGAACTTCTCGAGGAGCTCGAGATTTTCCTTCGCCGACGCCGGCAGCTCCGCATCCAGTGGCCCTTCGTTCTCGCCCATGCGCGATGTTGTGACACCGCGGCTACCGTGGGTCAAGAGGAAGGAGGCGCGACTTCGGGCTCGCGGAGGACGACGGGCTCGGGGATTACCGCATAGCGGTCGGCAAGCGTCTGATAGAGCGGTTTCGAGACCATCTTCGAGACGGCGGTGGCGACCGCCGCGGTCAACATGAGAGGCAGCACCATGGCGTGCTGGGCGGTCATTTCCATCACGATGACGAACGAGGTGACCGGCGCTTGGGTCACGCCGGCGAGGAATCCACACATTCCCAAAATGGCGAAGGGCACGACCGAGGGCTGTCCCAGTTGATCCGCGAGCACCTGTCCCAGGCCCGCGCCCACCGACAGCGAGGGTGCCAGAAGGCCCGCGGGAATGCCGCTCAAGTAAGAGAGGAGCGTCGCGAGTGCCCGCGCCGGACCGTATATCCAGGGCAAGTGCGCGTTGTTCTCGAGGATCAAACGCGCCTCGTCGTAGCCGGTGCCGTAGGTCAGCGATCCGGACAAAGCCCCGAGGGCCGCGACCAACAGCCCGCAGCACCCGGCGAACAGGGCAGGGCGCTCACTGCGCAAGCGCTGCAGGCCGCCCGGC
>Ga0302324_100031190_pt1 | contig 10060 bp, 6 predicted proteins | sample Palsa_T0_1_FD_201949 | JGI IMG/M metagenome (GOLD analysis project Ga0302324, IMG submission 201949) | Peat permafrost microbial communities from Stordalen Mire near Abisko, Sweden - Palsa_T0_1 | ecosystem: Environmental > Terrestrial > Soil > Palsa > Peat permafrost | place: Sweden: Abisko... | reverse complement strand
TCCGCCAGGTGCGCTAGCAACTGTGGCGCAAGTGCCTCATCGGTAAATTCGAAGTGACGGCAGGCGAAACGACTGTTCAGCTCGAGAATGTCGTTGGCAATTAATTCGATTGGACGCAGCCGGTAAACTTTGCCTGCAATACGATTAATGTACGGAATATCGCAGAATTTACAACGATTAAAGTAGCAACCCTTCCCGAAAAGAATCGGCAAAACCAACTCCGGAGCGAGATAGCGGTCCAGAGGTAACCCTGCAAAGTCAGGCGTTGGCAATCGAGCGACATCTTCGGCGTGACTAAATGTGAAACGAACAGCGCCTCGCTCGCAATAGAGATAGTTGGGGACCTTCGAGAAATCCCGCCCTCCCGTCAATTGGTTGACAAGTTCAAGGATTGCCGTTTCGCCTTCGTAAGCTACCACTCCATCCGCAAAGGCCCCAAAGAACACGGGTTCTATTTGGAGTTGCTTCACAAACTTGGTGTAGACAGTGCCTCCCAGCACGACAAAGTGCCCTTGGCGGCGGAGTTCCCGCGCGAGTGTGAGGCCAGGAATAATTTGCTGGCGATTGGTAATTGTAATTCCGATCAGATCGGGCGCGCTGAGGCGCAGCTTCGGATAAACTTCAGTATCCCAATACTCAGCGAATAGATTAGCCGCCGGATTCGCTGTTACTCGCAGCAAATCCTTCATCGACTGCGAATCGACGCCCTCCACATCGTAGGCAATTGGGAGAATGTTGTAAGAGACCCCTTCGCTGGATGCCTTTGAGATTATTTCAAGGCAATTGAAGATAGTTTCACGAGCCGCCCCAAACTCGTTAGGGTCGTAGAACCGTTTTGGATCGCGGATGGCATTGATGGCATCTAGAACGCGTTCGGGTAGAACTTCCGAAAGTCGAAGCAGCCGGCGGTGATCGGGCTGATTGAGGGATAGCTTCCGGCGCAGATGCTCGCCGGCGCCCTTGAGGTGGTCGGGACTGAGGAGCGCCAGCAGACCATCGATATCCAAATCCAGAAGCTCAGTCTCAACCCCGGCCCGGCGGAGTATTGCGGCTAAGTACGGGAGCGCCAGATGCGGGCTGCGTGGATCCGTTCCGGTCGGAAAGATTAATACGACCTTCATGCCTGTGCATACCCCAAATAGGAAGCCCAAAATGCCGGATCACCGTGCCATGCGAGCGCAAGTTCCGCCGCATAGTGGAAGCCGTGTTCATCTTGTAGCCAAGAGTTGCGGGGGGAGGGCCAGGCTTCTTGAATGAGAAGGGGGCCCCCATGCTTGTGGAGCCTGCGGCCCAGTAAATCAACTGCGAGCGCGCTGTCTGAACAGAGCAGGAAAGCCGAATCAGCTCCGCCTGTGTAAATATAAACCAGATCTGGTATACGGGCCTCGCGAATGTACCTGCGCCAGGTCAGATAACGCGCCGAGCCCTTCGAAGCGCGGAGCGCGTCCAGCAATTCCGGTCCCGGTGTCCAGCGCTCCGGATTTACCAGGACGTCATCGAGCATGAGCCGAGGCAAATGATGCCAAGTCTCGCTCTCTTCCGAGAAGCGTGGGAGAGGGCGAAGAAGATTCGGACGCCCCAGCAGGAACGAGAACTGCTGAATCACGAGCGCATTCGGGTCGGAGTCATCCAGCAGAGCGGCCGAGTGCAGACGGGGTACGATCGCCTGTGCGGTAGCCCCGGCTCGGAGCTTGGGCCAATCGGTTGAGTCGGAATAGAGGCGTAACGTTTCAGTCCCGTCGCGCGAGGCATCTAACAAGCGCCCCGTCATGTTCAGCCGTGCCGCCGAGTTCATGTTGGCAGCGCTGGGAAATGCAACGTCGGTAAAAAGCAGTTCGGGGAAAGTGGATTCGGTATGCTGGACGCCGGTCCTGTACCATTCACAAAAAGGATCGTCGCCGCCACCCGCTGAGCGAAATAGCGCATTCCAGCGCGAATAAAAGAAGCATGGATCAGGGGCAATGCTGCCTACTCTGAGATGGCCGGCCGCATCCAGCAGCATCAATGCAGAGCCGGGCGCGACGGGACAGCTACTCTCGCTCGTGGCCAACGCATGTTGTCGATCGTGGACGACAGGTGCAAGTTCGTTATGCCAACGCTTCAGATAGTCAGTCTCATCTTCCGAAACTGTCTCAGCGGTATTTCGAGAGGCCAAGTCTCCCAAGGTCATCCCAACTTCCGGAAGCTTGCCAAATGCGAGGCGCCGCACGCTGCTGGCTTTCTTCTCGCCCATGCCGTACCGGTCAAAACTCCAGTAAGAGCGGATGGCACGCTCTAATCGGGCATTCAGATCCGATGGAAGCGGGGATGAAATGGTCACGCGGCGATCCCCGAGCAGTACATGACGGTCTTCGGAAACTGGACTCAACCCATAGCGTGCAAGCAGCGCATTAACCAGGAATCGCGCCGTGTCCATGCCAGATTGGAGTGCTTCCAGCGGCAAGCTGTCATACTCGAGTCCCAGCTGTTCACCCAGGTCCCGGAGGTTCCGGAGACATTCACTCCAGGCTCCTTGTTCAGACGACGGCAGACAAGGGATGACCTGCTCCAGCGCGTGCCACGAATCCGAAAAGATTCGGGGAAGCTCCAGCGCGGGGAGCAGGATCCCTGCCTCGACCAGGTCCTGCCGCGCACAGATGTCGGCCGGAAGCGCGTGGTTCTTGCCAAGAAATTCCGCGAGCCGCGCTACGAGAGGATGATCATGCACTTCATAGCTGTTCCAGGCTCCATCATGAAAGCGGTCGAATCTCCACACGGAACCGCATCGGCGTAAAGTCGGGTTGATACGCAGCGGAACTTCTGAGCGCCATCGATCTTGAGAGACCATGGCCTTAAGTGCTGAAGCGAACGGATCTAGCAGCACGGTAAATATCACGCGGGATTGCGGTTCGCGTTGCCCCTCCATCGCGACTCCCGACCAAGCGCCGTTCGGTGTGGCTCGCCCGACGGCACGCATGAGATAGGAATGCAGTGTCTCCTCCAGACGCCGGCGCTGCTTCTCGGTGGCAGATGGTAAACGAGCCAGAGCGCTTAGTGTTCCGGGACTTGCTACATAGAGCGCCTTCCTGAATGCCTCATCCGCAGTAACCGAGTACAGCTCAGCGCGCTCCCGGGCAGCAGCGTCCTCGTAGAGCTGGTCGAGCCGCTCGCGGTCCACTGCAAATTCAAAGCGATCAGCTGCGTGCCGTGCGAGGCTACTTCTTATATCGCCAGAAACCGCCGGGGAGGCAAGAGCGGAGTCGAGCAGCACGCCAGGCACCGGCTGGAGAGAACCATGCAGAGCTCGGCGCAAGTCGATTAACCGTGCACGCGTTTTGCGGTCCGGCTCGTTCGGAACAATGCGGTATAGTTCCTCCGAAAGATGGTTGCTCTTGGACTGGAGCTTCTCTTCGCGATCAAGCCAAGAGTTTGCCGCCTCCGCCAACTCCGAAGAAATCATTGGATTCGCCATTTCGATAGGAAAGCAGGCGCATCTGACTAGGATCGGGCCTATATTCAGCCCCTTATCGCGGCAGGGAGAGTGGTCCATGTCATCGCGAACCAGCCACGACGCTTCTTGCCGCGAAACCGCGACGAATCAAATGAACGAGTTTGGATTGGACATTTTGGTCGATTCCATGCCGGTTGAGCCCGAACATGGCTACGGTCGCGAGAACACCGCGCACGCCACGTTGTAATTTCCCGTCATACCAAAGCTGCTTCAGGCCTGTCGCCAGCGTCAGGTTTGCGGATTCATAAGCGTCGAGGATGGCAATCTCGTCCGGTGAGGCTAACGGACGAAGGGCTTCGATGGAAGCGAACTTCGGATCGATGTAGTCTTCATCTGCCAGGGAGCTTTCCCGGCCGGCTAACTCGGAGCATTGGCACCAGATGTCCCACACCTCGGCTGGATCCTCCACCACCGATGCAAAAAGATGATTCAAGACGTTCGTCAACAGGGTGCCCGCGGGAAAGCTGCGGCGTTTTGCTGCACTAATTTGTTGGAGCAAGAGCCACTCCGATGTATCGGCATCGAAGTAGTCATGGACCAGACTCATGGCCTCAGCGCCCCCAAAGCGCGCTTGCTCGGGCTCGTAACAGGTACGAAAAAAGTGCTGGACGAATCCTTGCCGCTGTAACTGCTGCAGCGTGAGTTCTAACTCGCCTGTTACTTGGGATTCGCCCTTGGGGCACAAGAAGCGCAAGCGCGCCCCGGGCGGCTTGCGAACGAAAAAGAAGCGAGTAACCAGCCCCTCTCTGCGCCATTTGGGAAGCTGTTCTCGAAGAGCGTCAAAAAGAGCCATGGCCGCGGGATTGGCTTCGCCGGCTTGCCGGTTGATCGACACGTTGAGTTGCAACCACCCGGCATTCGCAAACACCCGCGGCTTCCAAGAGAAATCTTCAGTTACCGATGGCCGCCCTTGTTCGATGCTCATTAGCTCATCCGCCAAAGCGGAAGTCTCATCACTCAGCATCTGTTCCAGCTTTTCAACAACCGCACATTTACGCATAAATGCGTGGAAGCCTTGGACGTCAAACTGCACCGCGCTGAGCCATTGATTGAAGCTCTCGTCTGACAGCAAAAGGTTCTTCTCTCGAAAACCCTCGATCAGAGCCCCAATTTCATCGGCGTGCACCGACACGCCGAGACGTTCCGCCTCGCGCTGCGATAACAGGAGAAGCAGTGCCTTCTTAAGAGAAACGGCCGCACTCTGCATCAGATATCGTTCTCCAAAGTCAGCCCGATTGAATGCACACTTCAACCCGGGCAGGAGGACGTCCCCACCCGTGAGGCGGAGCGCGTCCTCTTGGTCCCCGATTACCCTACCATGGACACATTACGGTGCTCTCGGATACGATCCTCTGTGCTACCTGTGTATTGGTTAATGATATTCCCCCGGAGACACCGCTCAATTCTTCCTGGGAGAGTTCGCGTGCCTTTGACGGAACTGACACAACCGAGTCTTTGGGAAGCGCCATCTTCTTTTGCAGTTCTTGCAAATCGGCGTCAGAAACATGGCACAACTCGAGAAGCTCCGGACGAACAAAATACTTCTTACCGTCGTGCGTAATCAGCAGGCCATCCATTTGTTTCCTCCTTCAAAACTGATTCATAGCCGCGATTGTGCTTCTCCGCGGCCCTTCTACTCTACACCTTAGCCCCTGCTTTGGCAACCTCGCTTTGTTCCCATTCGCGGCGATGAAGCGACGCTCGACACCGCTGGCGGTATACTGGCTGATCAAGAACGTGCTGGACCTCGACTCACTCCTGAAGCCGGACTCCGCCAAGACCTACTTTGAAGGAACACATCGCGCCGTTTCTCCAGAAGCAACCTGGGAGCGGATGCGTCCGCTGCTTCCAGTGTTGGGAATCACTCGTCTGGCAAATGTTACCGGATTGGACTGGATTGGAATTCCGGTCTACATGTGCTGCCGCCCAAACTCCCGTTCGCTCGCAGTTTCGCAAGGCAAGGGAGTGGACAAGATGTCCGCCAAAGTTTCGGCTCTCATGGAGTCCGCGGAGACTTGGCATGCCGAGTGCAATCAGTGTGTCGCTCGAATTGAAAGTCACGCGCACCTGAAAAACGGCGCAGCCGTGTGCGATCCAGACTTGCTGCCCCAAAGCAGGGGGGGCCTTTTTTCCCGCAACCGGCCGATTCCTTGGGTACTTGGCGCCGACCTGCTGGGCGATGAGCCGGTCTGGGCTCCCTATGAGTTGGTTCATGTGAACGTAACCCTACCTGCCGTTCCCGGAAGCGGCTGTTTTCTCCCCAGCACGAACGGCCTGGCATCGGGCAACAACGCCTTGGAGGCGATTCTTCACGGCTTGTATGAGGTCGTTGAGCGGGATGCTTTAGCGCTCTGGGAGCTGGCCACGCCGAACCGCTGGTCCGCCCGGCGCGTGGACTGCTCGACCATCCACGATCCTGCTTGCCGTCAACTTCTAATGCAGTTTGAGAGAGCAGGCATCGCAGTCATGGTTTGGGAAATTAGCAGCGATGTGCGGCTGCCTGTTTTCGCAGCCATTATTTCGGACCGGGAGAGTGACTCGGTGGTCAGGCCGATTGCCGCCGCCTTCGGGTCGGGGTGTCATTCGGAGAGAACCATCGCGCTCTCGCGGGCGCTCACGGAATCCGCTCAAAGCCGGTTGACGGCCATGACGGGTTCGAGGGATGATTTGACACGCTCCAACTATGATTCTTCGCAGTCCGAGGCTGCCATCCAGTTTCACCGCCAACTGGCTCGTGAATCTGGCGCGGCGGTGGACTTTACCACGGCGCCTACGTTTGCGGCGCCTACTTTGGCGGAAGACCTGCTTTACGTGCTTGAATGCCTGAAGCGCATTTCGATCGAACGCGTAGTAGCAGTCGACCTTTCCAACTCTGGATTTCCGATCTCCGTAGTTCGGGTCCTTGTGCCAGGCCTCGAAGGACCCACCGCATCCCAGAGGTACCAGCCCGGACTCAGGGTTCGGTCGAGAGTGTCATGGACGCAGTGATTTTCGTAGGGCCCACCCTGCCGTTAGAAACGGCCAGGAAAAAGCTGGATGCGTTGTACTGCCCGCCAGCGGCGCAAGGTGATGTCCTGCGTGCTTTAGCCAACAGGCCGCGCCTGATCGGCATTATCGATGGCTATTTCGACACCGTCCCGGCCGTTTGGCATAAAGAGATTCTATACGCGATGGAACGCGGCGTCCACGTGTTTGGAGCAGCCAGTATGGGCGCGCTGCGCGCGGTCGAGTTGGACATGTTCGGAATGGTTGGGATCGGGCAGATCTTTGAATGGTTTAAGTCCGGGCAGCTGGAAGACGATGACGAAGTTGCTTTGGCACATGGGCCTGCCGAGTCGGGCTATGTGGCTGTCTCGGATGCCATGGTGAATATCCGCCATGCCGTGCGCCAGGCGCAAGACCATGGTCTGATGACCGACGGACTGGCTGCCAGGTTCCTCTCGGCTGCCAAGAATCTGCATTATTCCCAGCGGCATTTCCGTAGAGTATTGCAGGTATTGGGCGGCGAAGTCAGCCCCGCAAAAGCCCGGGAATTGACCGAGTATTTTGGCAGATTCAAGCCATCACTGAAAGAGCTGGATGCAGTGCTGCTGCTCGAGCGCGCGGCGTCTTTCCTGGCCTCCGATCCAGCTCCGATGCGAGTGCGGTATTCGCTGGAGAATACGGTATTCCTGGCCGCCCTCATCAACGAAGTAGCGAGTAGCAAAGTAGCGCATAGCGCAGCCCGCACCGTTGCTTTATCCTTGGGAGAATTGCCTGACTCGGTGTTGGTGCGCCGCGAGATTCTGCTCGGGACCCTGGTAGGGCGGGAAGCCGTCCGGCTTGGCTTCGAATGCAGTGCTAGGGAGTTGGAGGAAGCGACTCAGGCCTTTGCGCAGTCGCACGGATTCGCTACTGTGGAATCCATGCGAGAAAACCTTCAAGATTTCGGTATTAGCGATTCCATTTTCGCCGCGATGCTCGAAAACGCAGTCCTGCTCGAAAAGCTTGACCGCGCCTATGATCGCGACCTTCGCGCTGGAACCTCAGAACACATTCGCATTCGCACGTTTCGGCGGATGATAGCGGGTTCTGTGTAGCAGCCGGCTGATCCTCCCCCGCCGTGCAAGTGGCGCGCAAACCCACAGCTAGCGCCGTAAACTTCCGCGTTCTCCCCATGTCATTTTCGGTTGAATGGGCCTAGAATAGAGTATTCATGAAACGCCCCCTCAAGAATGTGCGACACCAGCTTGCCGTTACCTTCGGTGCGGGAATCCTCGTCATGATCGCGCACGGCCAGACCAAGCCAGGGACGCTTTCGTTGCTCGACGCCCTGGAATCGACATTGCGTGAGCATCCCCAGATCCGTATCGAGCAGGAGCAGGTGGATATCCGCCGCGGTATGCAGCGAGAGGCCTCCGGGATCTTCGACCGCAACTACAGCAGCGGGCTGAGCCAGAGCTATATGCCCCCCGCACTCTCCGCCCTCGCAACCAGCACGGGGACCGTCTCCTACCCTGCGCAGAATGATACCAGCTTCGACTTCAGCGCCCCTCGGCTGTACCACAACGGCATCACCGCCGGGCCGGTGCTGGATCTGAGCCGCACCCGGGACATTCTCGTGAATCCCAATGGTCTCACTCAGACGGTGTTCGCCTACCAGGTGACCGTACCCTTGCGCCGCAACCGCGGAACCGAGGTGGTGACGGCAGCCTTAACTTCGGCGGGGATTCAGGTGGGGAGCGCGCGCTACGATTTGAGCCAGGCCGTTTCGGATCTGCTCGCCGGCACAGCCAGTAGCTACTGGCAGTTGACCGGCGCTCTTCGGCTGCTGGCGGTGGCGGCGAGCTCGGAGCAGCGCGGCGCGGTGTTTCTCGAGAATGTCCGGGACCTGATCGCGGCGGATCGCATTCCGCGCAGCGAGATCAACCAGGTGCGCGCGAATCTGGCGGACCGCACGGCGACGCGTATCGGTGCGCAGCAGGACGTGGTAGCGTCGCGGCAGGCTCTGGCTCTGGCCATGGGTCTCGGCCCGGAGCAGATGATCGCCCTGACCGATCCCACCGATGACTTCCCGGAAGCCTCTCTGGCAGCGCTCTCCGCCTCAGGATCCGAAACGGCGCGACAATACCTGGTCCTGGCGCTCACGCGGCGGGCCGATTACCTGTCAGCGCAGAAACGCGTGGACGCCGCCCGCTCCTTGATTCCCGCCGCCAAGAACCAGACCGAGCCCGCTGTGGACCTTACTCTTTCTACTGGCTACACTGGCCTGCAAAAGGGAGCCGCTCCTTCCAGCTCTCTGGCCTCGCTGTACGCGGGCGTCAACGGCGTGAACGCCGTGGGTGGCGTACGGTACCAGTTCGCTCCCGCCAACAACGCTGCGCAGGGCCGGCTCGCCCAGGCCGAAGCTGCCGTGCGGCAGGCCGGTCTGGCCGTCACCGATCTGGCGCGCTCCATTAGCGCTTCGGTCACGGTGGCCGTGGACGGGCTGCGCAATGCGGCTTCGCGCCTCCAGAAAAGCACCGAATCGGTGGCTGCGTTTCGGGTAGCTTTGGAAGCGGAGCGGGAGAAATATCGCCTGGGGTTTGGATCGCTGGTGGATATCCTGACCACCGAGGACCGTCTCACCTCGGCCCTGGAGGCGCAAGTAGGCGCGGAGCTGGCTTATGCGCTCGCGCTGGCGCAACTACGGCATGCCACCGGCACCATCGTGGATCCGGATCCGGATAATTTGCGAACACCCGGGCGCGACGTGTTTCTCACGCCTCCCCTGCTGGCCGGCGCAGGGCGGAACTGAACGTGGCCACGGATATTTTCCGCAAGGTTTCCCTCGAACGGCTGTCCTCGCCAGAGCAACTTGATCGCACCCTCACCGTCACGCCCACCCGCAGCTGGATCGCACTGCTGGCGGTCCTGCTGCTGTTGGGATTGGCCGTCGCGTGGGGTTTTGAAGGCGTCGTTTCCACCACCTCGTTCGGCCAGGGTGTCATCGTGCGCAGCGGCGGCGTACTCAATGTGGTGTCGGCGGGTTCGGGCGTCGTGACGGAGATGCGCGTCAAGGTGGGAGACCGGATCCACCGGAATCAGGTGATCGCACAGGTGGCACAGCCGGACCTCACCGAACGCATCCAGGCCATCCGAGAGAACATCAGTGAGTTGCAGCGGCAGCGTGAAGTCGCCCGGCAGATTCGGGCCGAAAGCGTCAAACTGCAAGTGGATTCCATTGCGCGCTTGCGCGAGAACGCAAAACGCGACATCCAGGCCCTGGAGGATCAATCCAAGCTGGTAGCCCAACAGATTCCGGTAGAGGCGGAATTGCTGGCCAAGGGTTTGATCACGCGCCAGCAGACCTTCGCCGCTAAACAGAAGTTGGTCGATCTGGAGAGCCAAGTAGCGGCGCAGAACGCGCAGCTCAAACAATTGGATGCGCAACAGTACTCCATCGAGAGCGGCCCGGTTGAGGCGGACATCGAGATGCAGTCCCGCATCACGGACTTGCAGCGGACGCTGGGTGTATTGCAACAGCAGTTGGAACTCGCCGCGAAGGTGGTCAGTCCTTACAATGGAGAAGTCATCGAACTGCAAGTGGTG
>Ga0302324_100031186_pt1 | contig 10061 bp, 9 predicted proteins | sample Palsa_T0_1_FD_201949 | JGI IMG/M metagenome (GOLD analysis project Ga0302324, IMG submission 201949) | Peat permafrost microbial communities from Stordalen Mire near Abisko, Sweden - Palsa_T0_1 | ecosystem: Environmental > Terrestrial > Soil > Palsa > Peat permafrost | place: Sweden: Abisko... | reverse complement strand
CGGGCACCCCCGAATCGGCGGCCGCCGGGCGAGTCGACCCGGTGGGCCACGTTGCATCCGTCGGCGCTGCGGGCTATCAACGGCCACCACGAGATCGATGTTGCAGGACTAGATTCATGACCGTCACCGGACCGCTCAGCGGCGTCATCGTCGTCGACATGACGCGCATCCTCGCCGGCCCCTACTGCACCATGATGATGGCCGAGCTGGGCGCGCGCGTGATCAAGGTCGAGCCGCCCGGCGGCGGCGACGACGCGCGCCAGTACGGTCCGTTCACCAACGGCAAGTCGACCTATTTCGTCTCGGTCAACCGCGGCAAGGAGTCGATCGCGCTCGACCTCAAGGCGCCGGCCGACAAGGCGATCTTCGAGACCCTGCTCGCGCGCGCCGACGTGCTGGCCGAGAATTTCCGGCCGGGCACCATGGAGAAGCTCGGCTACGGCTGGGAGGCGCTCCATCCGCGCTACCCAAGGTTGATCTACGCGGCAGCATCGGGTTTCGGCCACACCGGTCCCTATTCCCGCCATCCGGCCTACGACATGGTCGTGCAGGGAATCGGCGGCATCATGAGCGTGACCGGCGAGCCGGGCGGCGGGCTGACCCGGGTCGGCATGTCGATCGGCGACATCGGTGCCGGGCTCTACACCGCGATCGCGGTCAACGCCGCTTTGTTCCACCGCGCCCAGACCGGCGAGGCCTGCAAGGTCGATATCGGCATGTTCGACTGCCAGCTGGCACTGCTCGAGAACGCGATCATGCGCTACACCACCTCGGGCAAGATTCCCGGTCCGATGGGCGCGCGCCATCCCTCGATCACGCCGTTCGAGGCGTATAAGACCGCGGACGGCCATATCATCATCGCGGCCGGCAACGACGCGCTCTTTGTCAGGCTGTGCCAGGCGCTCGAGCGCGCCGATCTCGCCGACAATGCGCTGTTCAAGACCAACGACCTGCGCAACACCCACAACCGCGCGCTCGCCGGCGAGATCGAGAAAGAGCTGGCGAAGGACAAGACCGAAGGCTGGATCGCGCGGTTCGAGAAGGCCGGGATTCCGTGCGGCCCGGTCAACAACATCGCGCAGGCGCTGGCGCATCCGCAGACCGCGGCGCGCAACATGCTGGTCGAGGTCGAGGACGTGGTCGCCGGCAAGGTCAAGGTCGCCGGCAATCCGTTGAAGATCTCGGGTTTTCCCGATCCGGCGACCCGGCCGGGCGCGCCCGAGCTCGACGCTGACCGCGCCCACATCTTGAAGGAGCTGGGCTTGTCATGACACGGTTCACGAGACCGTAGACGATGCGGCGGCGCGCGCGCCGACATCCGATCCGGCGCTGGCTGATCCGCCTCGCGGTCGGGCTGGTCGGCGTGGTCCTGGTCGGCGGCGCGCTGTCCTATGGCTGGCTGCGCACCAGCCTGCCGCAGACCGCGGGGCGCCTCGTCCTGCCCGGCCTGCAGCACGAGGTCTCGGTCTATCGCGACCGCGACGGCGTGCCCCACATCTTCGCCGCCGACGAGCCGGACGCCTATTTCGGGCTCGGCTTCGTCCATGCCCAGGACCGGCTGTTCCAGATGGATTTCCAGCGCCGCCTGGGCGCCGGACGGCTGGCCGAGGTGCTCGGCAGCAGCGTGCTCTCGGTCGACCGCACGATGCGGACGCTCGGCCTCTACCGCGCCGCCGAGGCGTCGGTCGAGTCATTGAGCCCGCCGGTGCGCCAAGCGCTCGACGCCTATGCGCGCGGCGTCAACGCCTTCCTCGCGACGCGCGGCGGCGCGCTGCCGCCCGAGTATTATCTGCTGTGCACCGCCCCCGAGCCCTGGCGGCCGGCCGACTCGCTGGTGTGGGGCCGCCTGATGGCGCTCACCCTGAGCGGCAATTGGCGCGGCGAGGCGCTCCGGGCCCGGCTGGCCCAGCGTCTGTCGGTTCAGCAGCTCGACGATTGGTATGCCGACGACAATTACGCCGGCCCGATCACGCTGCCGCCCTCGATCGAGAAATCGCAAGCGACCGATGACCTGTTCGCGCGCGCCCTGGCGGCGCTGCCCGACGTGATCCGCCCGCGCACCGCGTCGAACGTCTGGGTGGTCGACGGCCGCCAGACGCGCAGCGGCAAGCCGATCCTTGCCAATGATCCGCATCTCGGTTTCGCCGCGCCGGGCATCTGGTATCTCGCGCGCATCACCACGCCCGGCTGGTCGATCGAAGGCGCCACGGTCGCCGGCGTGCCGTTCCACCTGCTTGGCCAGAACGGTCGTATCGCCTGGGGCCTGACGACCACCGGCGCCGACACCCAGGACCTGTTCGTCGAGCATGTCGCACAGGGCGACCCGAACGAATACGAGACCGCGGGCGGTCCGCGCCGGTTCGAGACGCGAACCGAGACGATCCGGGTGCGCGGCGGCGACGACGTCGTGATCACGGTCCGGGCGACGCGTCACGGCCCGGTGATCTCCGACGTCGAAGCCTCGGCCGCGGCGATCGCCACGGATCGCAGCGTGGTGGCGCTCGCGGCAACCGGGCTGCTTCCGGATGACCGCACCGCCGATGCCTTCTACGGCATGAACCATGCGACCGACTGGGACGCGTTCACCGCCGCGCTCGGCCATTTCGACTCGCCGGTGCAGAACGTGTTCTACGCCGACCGCACCGGCTCGATCGCCATGATGACCCCCGGCCGGATCCCGATCCGCCGATCGGGCGACGGCTTCATGCCGGCGCCGGGCTGGGACGACAGCGCCGAGTGGGACGGCTTCATTCCGTTCGACCGGCTGCCGCGCCGCCTCAATCCGATCGAGGGGCTACTGGTCAACGCCAACAACCGGCTGGTCGGCCCCGACTATCCATATTTCATCAGTCGCGAGTGGGACATGCCCTATCGCGCCGAGCGCATTCTCGAAGTGCTCCACGAGACGCACAACCAGACCCTGGCGAGCCACCTGGCGCTGCAGCACGACGCGGTGTCGCCGATGACCGCCGAGCTGTTGCCCCTGATGCTCGCCCATGTCGGCCATGGCGAGCGAGCCGGGCATGCGGCGCGCCTGCTCGCGTCCTGGGACGGGCGCATGATTCGCGACCGCCCGGAGCCGCTGATCTTCGTCGAATGGCTGCGCGCGCTAGATCGCGACCTGTTCGCCGACGAGCTCGGCGACCTGTTCCCGCAAATGTGGGACCTCCACGCCAAGCTGATCGCGCGCACCCTGCGCAACGAGACGGCGTGGTGCGACGACGTCAGCACGCCGGCACCGGAGAGTTGCGCCGAGCAGGTCGCGCGCGCGCTCGAGCAGGCACTCGATGCTTTGACCAGCCGCTACGGCTCGGATGTCGCGACCTGGCGCTGGGGTGTCGCCCACCAGGCTCGGCACGATCATCCGATCCTCAACCGCATCCCGGTGCTGCGCGATCTCGGCGATCTCTCGATCGCCGCAGACGGCGGCAACGACACGGTCAACCGCGGCGCCATGCGCGTCGCCAACCCCGACCATCCGTTCGCCGACATCCACGGGCCGGGCTATCGCGCGGTCTATGATCTGGCGGATCCGGACGCCTCGATGTTCGAGATCGCGACCGGACAATCCGGCAACCCGCTGTCGCGGCATTATGGCGACTTTCTCGAACGCTGGCGCGACGGGCTGGCGCGGCCGCTCACCGGCACGCCGGCCGCGCTGAGCGCCGACGGCGCCGAGCTCTTGATTCTCGCGCCCCGCTGATGGCCCGCGTCCGCGCGACCGCCGCCGAGAGCGTGCCTGACCTCGCCGAGATTCGGCGCGCGGCCGACCGGATCGCCGACGCGGTGCTGCGCACACCGACGGTCGCGGCGCCCGCGCTGGGCGCCGCGCTCGGGCTCGACGTCGCGCTCAAGCTCGAGATCCTCCAGCGCACCGGCTCGTTCAAGGAGCGCGGCGCACTCAACAAGCTGACCGGATTGTCGCGCGACCAGGCAAAGGCCGGCGTCATCGCGGCCTCGGCCGGCAACCACGCGCAGGGTCTTGCGTACCACGCCAAGCGGCTCGGCGTGCCGGCGACCATCGTGATGCCAGCCCAGACGCCATTCGTGAAGGTCGAGCGGACCGCCGCGTTCGGCGCGCGCGTGCTGCTGGTCGGCGATGATTTCAGCGCCACCGAGATTGCGACCACGGAACGCGCCAAGGCCGAGCGCCTGACCGTCGTGCATCCCTATGACGACTACGCCGTGATCGCCGGTCAGGGCACGATCGCGCTCGAGCTGCTGGCCGACCGGCCCGATCTCGAGATCCTCGTCGTGCCGATCGGCGGCGGCGGCCTGATCTCCGGTATCGCGCTCGCCGCCAAGGCGCTCAAGCCGTCGATCCAGGTGATCGGCGTCGAGGTCGACAGTTATCCCGCGATGGCGGCGGCGCGCAACGGCACGACGCCGCGCTTCGGCGGCGCGACGCTCGCCGAGGGCATTGCGGTCAAGCGCCCGGGCCGGCTGACCCTGCCGCTGGTCGAGCGCCTGGTCGACGATATCCTTTTAGTGTCGGAGGCGCGCATCGAGGAGGCGATCGAGCTCCTGATCGACAGCCAGAACCTGGTCGTCGAGGGCGCCGGCGCCGCCGGGGTCGCGGCGCTGATCGACCAGCCGGCGCGCTTCCGTGGCCGGCGCGTCGCCACCGTGCTGTGCGGCGCCAACATCGATCGCCGGGTGCTGGCGTCGATCCTGATGCGCGGCATGGTGCGCGACGGCCGCCTGATCCGCCTGCGCGCCGAGATTGGCGACACGCCCGGCATGCTGGCGCGGCTGGCGCGCGTGATCGGCGACGCCGCCGGCAACATCGTCGAGATCACCCACCAGCGGCTGATCCTCGACGTGCCGGTCAAGTCCGCCGAGGTCGACGTGATCGTCGAGACCCGCAGCCGGAGCCATATCGAGGAAATCCTCACGGCGCTGTCCGCCGCCGGCATCGCGGTGCGCCTGCTCGGCGTCGGCGAGCGCGGTTGAGCCATTGGCGCACCGAATTATTAACCGGGACCGGTGACATATAGACCATGGAGATGCTGAAATTCAGCCTGTACGAGCTCCTGCCCGACCTGCCGCCGATCGAGGTTCTCGATGTCGGCGCGAACACGCTGCACGGGCAAAGGCCGCCTTATCTGGATCTCGTCCTTGCGGGTCGGGCGCGCGTGACCGGCTTCGAGCCCGACCTACGCGGCTGTGTCCAGCTCAACCATGATTATGGGCGTCCCCACCGATTCTTCCCGCAGTTCATCGGCAATGGAGAGCGCGCCAAATTCTACGAGACCAACACGCCCTTCACCGGCTCGCTCTATCCGCCCAACCAGCCGCTGCTCGCGAGCTTCACCGATCTGGCGGAGGTCACCGCGCTGCAGCGCGTCCACGAGGTCACGACGGTGCGCCTCGACGACGTCGCGGACATCGAGGATGTCGATCTCATCAAGATCGACATCCAGGGCGGCGAGCTCAACGCGTTCCGCGGTGCCGAGAAGACACTTGCTGCCGCGGTAGTAATCCAAACCGAGGCTGAATTCGTCGAGCTCTACCAGGGCCAGCCGCTGTTCGCCGATATCGATGCGCATCTGCGAAGTCGAGGATTCTGGTTTCACGATTTTCATGATTTCGGTTCGCGTACGTTAAAGCCTTTGAGGTCGCCTAACGCCGCGGGCGCCGATCAAGGCATGAACCAAAAGCTTTGGACCGACGCGATTTATTTCAAGCATCCGTTCCGGCTCGAGGCCGTACCCGATGTCAAGCTCCTGAAGCTCGCTGTGCTCCTGCACGACCTGTATGGTTCCTACGACTTCGTCCATTTCTTTCTGCAAGCCGCCGATGCCCGGCGCGGCGAGCAGGTCGCGCCGCGCTATCGCGAGCGCCTGACCGCCGCCAACTAAGCGTTACCGGATATCGCGTCGGCTTCCCCAGCGCGACATCGCACATGCGGCCGCCGTCAATCGATCGCAGCGTGAACCAGATTGCTGATCGAATCCATGCGCAGGCTGTGCCAGGGATCGGGCACGCGGCTGTTGCTCAGATAGGCGAACGACACGCCCGAGTCGGGATCGGCCCAGCAATAGGACGAGCCGACGCCGCCATGGCCGAAGGTGCGCGGCGAGGCGAAGCTGCCGAGGCCGCGGATCGTGTCGGTCGTGCCGCGGACATGCGGCCCGAGCGCGCGATGCATCGGCATGCCCATATAGAGGTCGACCATGTCGCCGGTGACGTTGCGCGTCACGTATTGGATCAGCCGCGGCGAGAACAGCCGGACGCTGCCGAGCCGGCCGTCGTGCGCCAGCATCTGGTAGAACGCCGCCATCGCGCGCGCGGTGGCGTAGCCGCCGCTGCTCGGCACCCCGGCGCGCCGGAACACGGCACTGTTCAGCTCGGCCAGCGCCGTCTGCTTGCCGTCCGGCCCCGGCTCGTGCATCGCCGCGGCGCGACCGTGCTCGGCGTCGGGCAGGCCGACGAACAGCTCGCGCCCGAGGCCGAGCGGCTCGATGATCCGGCCGCGCAGGAAGTCGCGAAAGTCCATCTTGGCGACCGCCTCGATCAACACCGCCGCGACGGCATGGGCCGACCGCGGGTGATAGGTCAGCCGAGATCCCGGCGTCCATTCGAGCGTGAAATCGCACACCGCCTTGCGCATCAGCGCGTGATCCGACCAGCCGGCGGCCGGTGGGTCGGCGCTCGGAAAGCCGGCGCGGTGGCTGAGCAGCTGGACGATCGTGATGTCGCCCTTGCCGTGCTGGGCGAATTCCGGGACGTGGTCGGCGACCCGATCGGTGAAGCGCAGCGCGCCCTCCTCGGCGAGCGCCCACACACCGGCCGCGGTGATCACCTTGGTGTTCGAGAACAGCAGCCAGAGCGTGTCGTCGCGCGCCGCCGCCTTCGGCTCCAGGCCGGCGCGGCCGTAGGTCTCGAACAGCGCGAGCTTGCCGTGGCGCGCCAGCGCGATCTGGGCGCCCGGATAGCGGCCCTCGGCGATATGGCCCTCGATCGCGCGGCGCAGCCGGTCGAGCCCAGGGGCGTGAAAGCCGAGCTCGGCGGCGCTCGCCGATGACAAGGGAAACGTCGCGGGTTTCGGGCTCTTGACGGTGTCCTGCATCGGCTTCCTCCCTGCCTGCGCCCGGCCAGCTTAGCCGATAACGGGCGCGGCCGAGCGAGTCGAATCAGCCGGGACGGCGCCGCGGCCCGAGCAGGCGGAACACGGCGCGCGCGCCGGAGGTCGACAGCCCGACCACGAGCGCCACCGCGAACAGATGGGACAGGATGTCCATCAGGCTGGCGTCGACATCGTGATAGAGCGTCATGCCGCCTTCGGCGACCGCCGCCAGGGCGAGCCCGCCGGTCAGCGCCGTCGCGATCGGCCGCACCCGTCCGGCATGCCGGACCATCACGAACAGCAGCGCGCCGAGCGGCAGGCTGGTCAATAGGATGGCCCTGAAGCAGTCCACGCTGTGGCCGAGTTGGAGGCCCGCCGGCCCCTCGACCAGCCAATCCGCGATGCAGCCATAGCCCATCGCGCCGAGCCACAACGCGGCGAACGGCAGCGGCAGGATCAGCCACCGCGGCGAACGGTCGGGCACGCTCAGTTGAAACGTCGCCAGCGCGCCGGTCAGCGCGGTCGCCAGCGCGGCGGCGCGGCCGAGCGCGAACACGGGATCGCGGAACAGCAGAAGCAGACCTGGGCGGATGCCCGCGACGGCGGTGATCGCCGCGATCAGCAGCGCCGCGACCGCGAGCCAGCCGAGTGCCCGCCAGGTCGGCCGGCGCAAGCGCCTGACCGGGGCCGCGTCGGCCGTCAGCTGATCGATCAGCGCCGCGGTGGTCGCCATGGCTCAGCGCTTCCCCTGCATGACCAGGCGCAGCGACTTGAGTGCGCGGTGGGTCGCCACCTTGAGGGCGGTGATCGACAACCCGGTCGCGGCCGACGCCTCCTTCAACGACATTTCCTTCAGTTTGAGCAGCTCGAGCGCCTGGCGCTGCCCCGGCGGCAGACGTTCAAGCGCGCGCGCCAGCTCCTCGGCCTCGAGGCCCGCCGACTCGCCGTTCGTCGGCTCGGCGGCAAAGGTTTCATGCGCCGGCTCGAGCGCGGTCTCGCGGCCGGCGCTGCGCAGCCGCTTGCGCAGCCGGTCGAGCGCCCGGCGGTCGGCGATGGTGGCCAACCAGGGCCCGAACGGCCGCTCCGGGTCGTAGGTGTGCCGGATCGTATGGATCGACAGCAGGATGTCCTGGACGGCGTCCTCGACATCCTCGCGGGTGCGATGGTAGCGCGCCGCGATCGAGCGCACGTAGGGGGTGATCTCGGTCAGCAGCCGATGATAGGCGGCGCGGTCGCCGGCCTGGGCCCGCGCCATCAAGGCCGCCCATTCCATCCCCGCCGCCAGCCGCTCCGCAGGCCCCCGCATGGCCCGAACCATACCATGCGGGGGCTATAGTTTGGCGGCCCGAGGCAAGCTATTGTGGTCCGCCCGGATGGGCCCGTAGATCTCGTCGCCTGATGTCCCTAGATCCGCAAAATATCCTGTCCCAGGCACGCCGCATCGCGCCGTCGCCCGTGTGGCTCGGCCGAGCGCCCGGTCGCGGCAGCGCACACGGATTCTGGACGGCCTTCGACGCGGCGTCGGTGTAAGGAGGATCACATGGAACGGAGAACGCTGGGCCGCACCGGCTTGAGCCTGTCCGTGCTGGGCTATGGCTGCGGCGCGGTCGGCGGACTGATGGTGCGCGGCGCGGCCGCCGATCAAGAGCGCGCGATCGCGCGGGCGATCGAGCTCGGGATCAATTATTTCGACACCGCGGCGCTGTACGGCAACGGCGAGTCGGAGCGCAATCTCGGCCGCGTGCTCGCAAGCTTGCGGCCGAACATCCTTCTCGGGACCAAGGTCAATCTCGGCCCGGCCGAGCGCAGCCGGATCGGCGAGGCCGTCGTGGCGTCGCTCGAGCAGAGCCTGCGGCGGCTCGGCCGCGACTCGGTCGATCTGTTCCAGCTCCACAACACGATCTCGACCGGCAGCGGCGACCGCATGCTGGCGCCCGACATCGTGCTCGATCAGGTGGTGCCCGCGTTCGAGCGCCTGCGCCAGCAGGGCAAGACTCGCTTCTTCGGCTTCACGGCGGTCGGCGACAGCGCGGCGCTCCAACGCTTGATCGACGCGCGGGTCTTCGATACCGCCCAGATCAGCTACAACCTGCTCAACCCGAGCGCGGGGGCGGCACTGCCGCCCAACTATCCGGCGCAGGATTACGGCCAGCTGCTCGAGCGCGCCCGCGCCGCCGGCATGGGCACGATCGGCATCAGGGTGCTGGCGGGCGGCGCCTTGAGCGGCAGCGCAGCGCGCCATGCGCTGGCCAGCCCGCCGCCCGAACCGATCGGCTCGGCCACCAGCTTCGATGCCGATGTCGAGCGCGCGCGGCGGCTCGAGCCGCTGGTCCGCGAGGGCTACGCGCGCGACCTGATCGAGGCTGGGCTGCGCTTCGTGATCGCCCATCCGGCGCTCACCACGGTGCTCGTCGGCACGTCGACGATCGAGCAATTCGAGCACGCCGCCGCGGCGATCGAGCGCGGGCCCCTGCCGCGCGCCGCGCTCGACCGCGTGGCCGCGCTGCAAGCCGGCTTCGCCGGCGAAGCGCGCTGAGCGACTCGGCGTTAGTTGGCTTGAGTTTCGAGGCGTGCGGCGCGGGCGTCGAAATCGTCGGCGATCTCGATCAGGACGCTGGCGGCATCGCCGCAATAGCGCGTCGCGATGGCACGGGCCTTACGTGCCCGCTCGCGGAACGCCGCCGATTGCTCGACTCCGGCGCTCCGAAAGCCCGCCAGAACGCCCGCCTGTCCGTCCGCTGCCATGTCAGTTCTACGGTCGACCCTCTGCGTCCATCCCCAAGCTTTTGCCGAAAATCCCCGATCTTGGAACGTTTCAAGAACTTGATTCATCCGACGGCCCACAGCCTCGCGCTGCTGCTCGGCGTGGCCGTGCCGGCGGCGGCGCAGGACCTCTATCCCGTGAAGCCCGTCCACATCATCGTGTCCTACGGCCCCGGCGGCGCCATCGATGTCGTCACGCGGATCATCGCCGAGCCAATGGCGAGAATGC
>Ga0302324_100031185_pt1 | contig 10061 bp, 7 predicted proteins | sample Palsa_T0_1_FD_201949 | JGI IMG/M metagenome (GOLD analysis project Ga0302324, IMG submission 201949) | Peat permafrost microbial communities from Stordalen Mire near Abisko, Sweden - Palsa_T0_1 | ecosystem: Environmental > Terrestrial > Soil > Palsa > Peat permafrost | place: Sweden: Abisko... | reverse complement strand
TCTTATTGTTCAGCGCGCTTCAATATATGCGCTCCTGCTGCTGATGTATCCATTGGTAGGGTGGCAGTGCTGGCGCCGGCGCCAAGATATTTCGATCGCAATCGCAATGCCGCTCATGCTGCTGTCGCTCTCGGGGTTTTTTCTGCTGCTGCAGGTCGTCACAAGACCGAATTGGAACAGGCTTTATATGGTTTTTATGCCGGCTCTGATCTTATTCATCTGGCTCGTGACGCGATCCGGTAAGGCACGACAGTATGTGAAAGCGCTGATGTGGGCAGGCTTAGTTTTTTCGGCACTCTGGCAAACACTGTCGAGGCACCGGCATTCACAAATGGTTCTGGAGCTTCCCGCGGGTCGAGCCGTCGTTGCTGACGTGGACCAATACGAGAAGTTCTCGTGGCTCAAGCAGCACACGACGCCGGGCGATCTGCTTTTGCAGACCGCTTGGCTCAACACCTATTTTCCCCTGAAGCTGCGCAGTCCGGTATTCGTGGATACTCTGTCGCCCGGTGAGGACAGCCGGCCGGAACAGGTGGATCTTACCGTACGCCAGCTTGCTCAGAAGCAAGTGAAATATATCCTTTGGACCCCTGAGCGCGAGGATCCGAATTACGCCGCCTACTATCGGGGGGAGCGCCTCGGTCCTTTTCGCGCATACATGGTGGCTCACTACACCCGTATACATGTGTTCTCAGATCAGGATGAGATTTGGCAACTGGGACCTGAAGGGCGCCCTTAGCGCCGCTGACGATCGTGGCATCGACTCTCAGTCACTTGGTAGTGACGGCGAGGAACCGATGAGGAGAAAGGTCCGTGGCAGTCAATCCTTCGGCCACGACGTCTGCCGGTAGTTTTTCGTGTTTCGCCAACGCCGCTGCGGCGCGCGCCAGCGCGGGCGCGGTTTGAATGCCATAACCGCCCTGACCCGCGCACCAAAACAGACCCTTGATTTGTGGATCGAAGCCGACGACCGGAACGCGGTCGGCAGAAAACGTCCGCAGCCCGGCCCAACTACGACTGACCCTGCGCACGTCGATGTCCAGCGCCGCCTGCACGCGATCCACACCGATGGCCACATCCAGTTCCGCAGGGTATGCGTCGCCGGGCAATTGCGGTATCTCATCGGCGGGCGACAGCAGCAGCTGCGCGCCCTCGGGCTTGAAATAGAATTCCTCATCGGCATCGATGACGGCGGGCCAGTGTCGAATGTTGACGCCGGCAGGCGCGTCTATCAACAATGCGGTTCGTCGCAGGGCCTGCAGGCCGAGGCGACGCGCGCCGCACGCTTCGGCAAGCTCATCCGCCCACGCGCCGGCGGCATTCACCAATATCGGTGCGCTGACTACCTCGTCATTGAGGTCGATAGACCAGACGCCATGTCGCCGCTTGATGCTCGATGCCTTGGTTCCGGTTCTGAGCTTGGCGCCGGCGTTACGCGCTCCACGTAGGAAGCCCTGATGCAGGGCGTCGACATCGATATCCATGGCATTGGAATCCGAAGCTGCCGCCGCCAAATATTCCGCGCGAATCAGGGGCACCAGCGTCATGGCCTCTTTTACATCGATGATCGCAACCCCGCCTCCTGATCCGCGGATGGTGTCGACCATTCGCTTGAGTCGGGTACTCTGCTCGGCACGCGCGATATAGAGGCATCCGCGCGCAGTCAGCAGCGGGTACTCGCAAAATCCTTGCGGCGGCCGGTCAAAAAAAGCTCGGCTCGCGCGGGTTATCGCGCGAATCTCCGGCCCACCGTAGCTGGGAGCAAACAATGCGGCCGAGCGGCCTGTGGCGTGAAATCCCGGCCGCGATTCGGCCTCGATCAGACAAACGGTTCCGCAAGGTGCGAGTTCATACGCAACCGACGCTCCGGCGATTCCCGCGCCGACAACGATATAGTCATACATCAATTGGCCACCCGGCATCGACGCCTCGGTTCGAGGTCAGAACTTCGCGCCTAGCTCGAGACCGATTGTCCGCGGTTGAATCAATGCGGCTATGCCCGTCTCATTCTGGCCACCGCTGTTGGCATACTCGGTTATTCCGCGCGCATTGGTGAGATTGCTGCCGAAAATCTCGACGCTGTAGTGCCCGTTGTCCAGACCAGTCTGCATTTTAAGCGTGTTGTAGGATGGCAGCTTGACATGGGACTCGATCACGGTGGTCGAGGATGAGAAATCCGTATAACGGCTTCCGCTGTAATTCCACGAGCCCCCGAGAAATCCGGCAAAAGCGCCGAAGGCATGCCACGTGTAGTCCATGTTCAGCGTGCTGCTGAGCGCGGGCACGTACGGCAGCGCCTCACCCGCCGTCCCCCCTAGCGCAAGCGCATTCGAGGTGAGCCTTGCGTTGGAATAGGCGCCCAGCAGGCCGATGCTCAAACCCTGCAGGGGGCGCCACGACAGGTTCCATTCCACGCCCTTGGACTGAGCGCTGCCGGAATTGCCGTTTAGACCGACCGGGCCGCTAGAGGTCTGCAGATAATCGACGATCTGCACGTTTTTCCACTCGATGTCGAAGACATCCACATCGACCGTCACATGCCGGTCGAACAGATCGGCGCGCGCTCCCAGTTCGTAATTTCGGGTCGAATCCGAACGGTACGGTGGCGGGTTGGCCAGGAACGACGACGGTTGATTCGGGCCGCCCGGGCTGAATCCGGTCGCAACCCGTGCATAGATCATGAGGTCTTCGTTGACGTGCCAGCGGGGCGCTACCGACCATGTTGGGTCGGTTTCGGAGGTATAGATCGTCGGATAGATCATCGCAGGTCCAACCAGCACGCAACACAACAATGCCGATTGCGAGTGCTGTTTGGTGCTGGTATCGCGACCGCCGAGTTCAATATCGAACGCTTTGGTAAAGTGATAGGTGAAATCCGCAAAGATCGCTGCTTCTTGGTAGTCCGCCGGAAGGGCATCTCCGCCCAACGCGGGCGCGAGGCTCGTTGAGATGTCGGTGGCGCTGCGGGCGTCATAGAGCTGATTGAACCCAGTGGCCTCGTGCGTAAAGAAGCCGCCCGCGAGCCAGTCGAAGGGGTTACCGAACAGGGTGCTGCCGGGGTTGGACGTCAGGCGCAGTTCCTGGTTGAATTTATGCAGGCTTTCAAGCTGATCTGCAAATGCCACGATCGGCTCTCCATACACGCCCTCGAGTGCGTCGGCGATCGTGACGCCGGCCGCGACATTTGTGTTGCTCAAATCCGAGCTGTACCACTTCCTTATATCGCCAAAGCTAGTGGCGGACATCAGGGTCGCAAACTTAAAGTCATACTGCAGGTTCAGCGCGTAATAGGAGAGGTTGTCTTTGATGAGATGTGGGCCGGCGGTCGCATTGCTTAGTCCGTTCACGAGAACGAATTGATCCGCCGGTGGCGTCTGCGGTGTCAATGCTGCACCGACCACCTGAACATTGTCATCGCCTTTGACGTTCAGAGCCTGATTGAACACCGTCAGACGTATCGTCAGGTCGGATATTGGTTTCACGAGCAGCGAGCCACGCAGGCTGTATTTATCGCCATGGTTGACGTCGCTCTGCCCAAGTTCGGGGTTGCTGATCCAACCCGGAATCCCTTCCTCGACCGCGCTCACCCGCAATGCCGCCTTGTTGTCCCAGAAAGGAATGTTGACCAGGCCCTTGGCAAATCCAGCCGTCTGACCGCCGTCAATTGATTCGCCGCCGACCGATACCGCACCCTCATAGGCGTTGAGATTCGGCAGGTTGGTGACATATTTGATCAAGCCGCCTTCGGCAGAAGCGCCGTAGAGTGTTCCCTGCGGACCGCGTAATACCTCAACCCGGTTCAAATCGTAGGTATCGACATTGGCGCTGAAGAACACCCCGTTGGACTGCGAACCCGACATGAAAAATGGAATGTCGTCCACTGTCGTGGCTGTTGTGGCACCCGCACTGCCGACATTTTCGCCGCGCAGAATGATTCGATTTCGGCCCGGATCCACGCTCTCGATCGACAGGCCCGGAACTTCAGCAGCGAAATCGGTATAGCCCAGTTCCTGGCGGCGGGCGAGATCATCGCCACTCAAGGCGGTGACGCCCATGGCGACGTCGTGCAGCTTCTCTTCACGCTTGCTGGCCGTAACGACGACTTCCTCGAGATCTGCGGGTGTGGCGCTGGCCACCGCGGTGCTGGTGTCGCTGGCGCTGTCCGCGTACGCGGCCCCCGCGGACAGCAGCAGTCCCAGCGCAGCAATTTCGGTAACAGTACGACGGATTCGCATCGGCCTTCCCCATTATGGCGCGTGATGATCAACAGCTCGAGATTGCCGTTAGAGGGAATATATTTTGTAATCTCGCTATTAGCAACGAATTTGCCAGTTCTGACAAAACGGAGCCCGAACGTGCTATTTGTCATCCGCGCGACTAAAGTGCCGAGCAGCACTCCCGAGGGGAAGAATGAAGTCACGGCCACCTAATACATCGACGCCGGCGCGCAACACCGCCAAGCCGGGGGCGATGCTGAAAAAGCTCAGAATTCAAAGGGGTTGGACCCTCAAAGAGGTCAGCAGCCGCACCGGTTATCCGGTCTCGACGTTGTCGAAGATAGAGAACGACAGAGTCTCGCTGACTTACGACAAGCTGACACGCATTAGCGCCGGCCTGGAAATTGACTTTTCCAGCTTGTTCGGTGCGCAGGAAGCTGCGCCTGAGGGGGCGGCTTTGCACGGCAGGCGCAGCATCACTCGCACCGGTGAGGGCCGCTCGATAGAGTCCAAGAACTATTTTCACTTGTACCCGGCCACTGAGCTCCTGAACAAGCGGCTGATTCCGATCATCGTTGAGATTCGCGCGCGCAGTCTCGAAGAGTTCGGAGAATTGGTGCGCCACTCGGGTGAAGAATACGTCTATGTGCTCGAGGGGGAGGTTGAGGTGCATACCAGCGCCTATGCTCCCGTACGCTTGCAGGCCGGCGATTCCATCTACTTCGACAGTACCATGGGGCATGCTTACATCGCCGCCTCCAGCGGGCCATGCCGGGTACTGGGAGTCTGCTCCGGCACCGAGAGTCAGATGATCGCTGCGGTGGGCGGCGCCCCTCCCGGGCGGCAGCCGCCGGCCGCTGTCCCATCGCGAGCCAAGCGCACGCAACGCCGCCGCTCCGAGTAGCACACCGCCGGCACTCGGCCCATGACAGGGATGGGCGAAGTTTCTATTGTGGAAAAGTTTCTTTTCTGGCAAATTGCCTGCGTTCGCAATACTTAGGCACGCCGCGCTCGCAGCCCAACCTCGTTGTCCCAGCTTGGAGCCCCTCGGACCACCGTGAATAAGCTCATCGCCTGTTCGCTGGCCTGGCTGTGTTGCACAGCGCACGCCGCCGCCCCCGTCGCGGCCCCGCCGATCGCGCGTGCGCTGGACCGGTCCGATGTCGAGAGTTGGCTCGACGGCTTCATGTCGTATGCACTGGAAAGCGGTGACGTCGCCGGCGCCGTCGTCGCCGTGGTCAAGAATGGCGAGGCCATCCTGGTCAAGGGCTATGGTTACTCGGACGTCGCCACGCGGGCGCCGGTGGATCCGGATCGCACGCTGTTCCGGCCGGGTTCGACCTCGAAGCTCTTTACATGGACTGCAGTGATGCAGCTGGTCGAGCAGGGCAAGCTCGACCTCGATCGCGACGTCAACGACTACCTGGATTTTCGTATTCCGGCCCGCGACGGCACGCCGATTACGCTGCGTAACATCATGACCCACACCGCAGGATTCGAGGAGCAGGTCAAACAGCTCATCCTCGATGATCCGCGGCAGCTCATGCCACTGCGCACCTACGTCGAGCACTCCATGCCGGTGCGCCTGTTCAAGGCAGGTAGCACACCCGCCTATTCGAATTACGCCACCTCGCTCGCCGGCTACATCGTGCAACGGGTGTCGGGTCAGGGCTTCGACGACTATATCGATGCGCACATTTTCAAACCCCTCGGCATGACGCACGCCAGCTTCCAGCAGCCGCTACCCGAGGCGCTCGCGGCCGACGCTTCCAAGGGTTATGAGCTCGCCTCAGAGCCACCGAAGGCGTACGAAATTGTGACCCCGGCGCCGGCGGGAAGTCTTGCTGCCAGCGGCGCCGATATGGCGCGCTTCATGATCGCCCACCTCGAGGGCGGCGAGTACGGCGGAGTGCGCATCCTCTCCGAGCGGACCGTGAAGCTGATGCACGACACCGCATTGCCCATGATCCCACCGCTAAACCGAATGGTGCTGGGCTTCTACGAACAGAACTTCAACGGCCACCGAATCATCAGCCACGGCGGGGATACCGAATACTTCCACAGTGATCTGTCGCTGTTTCTGGACGACCACGTCGGGGTATTCATATCCATGAACAGCGCCGGCCGTGACGGGGCCGCGCACACCATCCGGGAGGGGCTGTTCGAACAGTTCGCCAACCGCTACTTCCCCGGCGAGCCGGACAGACGCCGAGTGGATCACAGCACTGCCGTCGCAGACGCGAAAGTACTGAGCGGCTACTACGACAACTCGCGCCGCGTCGACACGTCCTTCTTGAGCATCGCAAATCTGATTCAACCGATCCATGTCGACGCCGACAAGGATGGTACGGTGAGCTTATCGCTGCTCCCCACCATCAACGGCGCAGCGCGGCACTACCAGGAAGTCCAGCCGTTCGTCTGGGTGGATCCCGACAGCGGCTGGCGGCTCGCGGCCAAGCTCGTCGATGGGCGGGTGGCTCGCTTCAGCATCGACGAGATTTCCCCTTTCATGGTGCTGGAACCGTCCCCCTGGTGGCGATCCCCAGCGTGGCAGCAGCCGGCAGCCGTGGGCTCCGCCGTTGCCTGTCTTGTGACGGCAGTGCTGTGGCCCGTCGCCGCCATTGTTCGACGCCGATACCATGTCGCCTTGGGTCTTAGCGGTCGCGATGCGCTCGCGCATCGGCTCTCGCGCCTCGCGGCCGTGGCCATCACCGCGGTCACCATCGGCTGGGCGGCCTTGATTGCCGCCGGCTTGACTCACCTGACGCTGCTTGGTCCGAGCCTCGACCCGTGGCTGTTCGTGATGCACGTGCTTTCCATCGTCGGATACATCGGCGGTGCCGCAGTCCTGCTTTGGGCGGCGTACGCGGTGTTCGCGGGTCGCAGGCCCTGGCCGGCGCGCATCTGGACCACGGCGCTGGCTCTATCCGCGCTGGTGCTTCTGTGGACGGCGTGCTCCTACCATCTGATGGCATTCCGCACCAGCTATTGACCGTCATGCCAAAAGCCCAAGCGGTTGTCGGCGTCACCGTCATACTTTAAGCGCTTCCTGCTCCCCGGCTTTGCCTTCAAGGCCGTGGTCATTGGCGGCGGATATGCCACCGGTCGGGAACTCGCGGAGTTCTTCTTGCCGAGCGGCCCGTGGGGCGGCGTATTCGGGATGCTGGTCACCCTGTGCTGTTGGAGCGCGGTATGCGCGGCGACCTTCCTATTCGCGCGCGTGACGCGCAGCTACGATTACGGTGCCTTCTTCCGGTGCCTGTTGGGTCCGGCCTGGTTTCTGTTCGACCTGGCCTATGCCTGCCTGCTTCTCATCATGCTGTCCGTGTTCGGTGCCGCCGCCGGCGCCATCGGCTCCGCCTTGTTCGGCTGGCCGCAGATTGCCGGGACGCTCGCATTGGTCTCGGGGATTGCCACCGTTGCCGCTTTCGGCAGCGACTGCGTCGAGCGCCTGTTCAAGTACGTCACTTACTTGCTGTACGCGGTCTACGCCACCTTCGTGGTGGTCGCTGTGCTACAGACATCGGATCGAATTCTCGCGAACTTCGCGGCACCGCAGTCCCCAACCGGCTGGGCGCTGGGCGGCCTCACCTACGCTGGGTACAACGTCGTGGGCGCGGTGGTCATTCTTCCGGTGCTGCGCCACCTGACCAGCAACAGGGATGCGATCGTCGCCGGTCTCCTGGCGGGACCTCTGGCGATGCTTCCGGCGATGCTGTTTTATATTTGTATGGTCGCGTATTACCCGGCGATCAGCGCCGCGACGCTGCCATCGGACTACATCCTGACGCACCTGCGGGCGCCCATACTCCGCGACGTCTTTCAGCTCATGATTCTCGCGGCGCTTCTGGAAAGTGGAACCGGTGCAGTGCACGCGGTCAATGAGCGCGTGGCCGGCGTGCTCGCCGGCCGGGCGCGAACGCTGTCGGTCTTCGGGAGATTGATGCTCGCGGCCGGCGTATTGGTCTTGTCGGTATTCGTGGCCACCGAGTTCGGGCTCGTGACGCTCATTGCCAACGGCTACCGTATGCTGGCCTACCTGCTCATTGCCGTATACGTCGTGCCGCTATTGATACGTGGCCTCTGGGCGAAGTCGTTACTCACTCAAGACAGGAATACCAGCCGATGACAAGCCGCCTAATCCTGCTGCTTCTCTGGTTGACGAGCGCCATGCCAGCGGCCGCCCAGACTTATGACATCGTGCTTTCCGGCGGCCGCCTCATGGACCCGGAGTCCGGCCTTGACGCGATCCGCAACGTCAGCATCAACGGCGAGCGAATCATGCGCATTTCAGCGCAACCGCTGGCGGCGAAGCGCACCATCGACGTAAAGGGCCTGGTGCTCGCGCCCGGCTTCATTGATCTGCATCAACACGCGCAGGATCCGGACAGTGGCCGGCTCAAGGCCTTCGATGGTGTCACGACCGGACTTGAGATGGAAATCGGTGTGCCCGATGTGGCGGCATTTCTGCTGCGAAAAAAAGGGCGGGCGCTCATCAACTATGGCACCACGGCGAGCCATGCCGCGGCCCGGTCCCGCGCATTCGGCACCCCGTTCAGCGAGCCGACACTGGTGGCTCCATCAGGTCCTGCGACGGATGAACCCGCGACGCTGCAGCAGATTCAGAGCATCGAGCAGCGTCTGAATTCTGAGCTGGACGCCGGCGCCCTCGGGATTGGTATGGGAATCCAATATACGCCGGGCGCGACCCACCTCGAAGTCATTCAAATATTCAGGCTGGCGGCGCGCCGCGGTGTTCCGGTCTTTACTCATGTTCGAAGTTTTGGACGTATTGAACCCGGCTCGAGCATCGAAGCGGTCAGTGAGGTCATCGGCGCGGCGGCCGTGACCGGTGCGTCTGTGCAGATCGCCCATATCAATAGCAGCTGCATCGCCGACGCGCCCGAGTGCTTGTCCATGGTGGCCGGCGCCCGCGCCCGCGGTCTCGATGTCACCACCGAGGCGTATCCGTACGTCGCGGGATTTACCGAGATCAACTCGGCGCTGTTCAATCCTGGCTGGCAGGAGAAGCTCGGTGTGGGCTACGACGCTCTACAGATGCCCGATACGGGGGAAAAACTGACCAAAGAACGATTCGATCAGCTGCACGCGGACCCCGCTCCGAACGAGGTCCTCATTTTCATGAACACGCCGGAAATGGTGGATGCCGTCATTGCCAACCCGCTGGTGATGATTGCGAGCGATGGTGAAGACGGGCACCCGCGCAACGCCGGCACGTTCGCGCGCATTCTATCGCACTACGTGCGTGAACTCGGCAGCCTCACACTGATGGACGCTATTCGCAAAATGAGTCTCATGCCCGCCCTGCGCTTGGAGCGATCGACGGCAGCCGCGCGTCGCATGGGGCGGCTTCAGGAAGGTGCGGACGCGGACATCATTGCCTTCGATCCGCAGACCGTCGCGGATCGCGCCACCTATCAGTCGCCACGCGAGCCGAGCGTGGGGATGCAGTATGTGATCGTGAACGGCTCGGTCCTGATCGACAAAGGACTCATGGTCCCCGGCAACTTTCCCGGAAAGGCGATTGCGTTAGATGCGGGTAAACGCGGGAAGCCAAATGATCGACAATGATCCCAAGTATTGGTTTCCCGCAAAGCGCTATGGCTGGGGATGGGGTCCGCCCATCACATGGCAAGGCTGGGTGGTTTTTGTGTCTTGGTTGACCATCTTTTTCTGTGGGGTGTGGTATTTAGCCTCCCGTCACAGCCGATTTCACTTCGTGTTCGCCTCCGGTATGGTGATCTTGCTGGTGATCATCTGCTATTGGAAGGGAGAGCCGCCGCGATGGCGCTGGGGAAAGTGAGGCGGCGTACCGTTCAAGAG
>Ga0302324_100031184_pt1 | contig 10061 bp, 10 predicted proteins | sample Palsa_T0_1_FD_201949 | JGI IMG/M metagenome (GOLD analysis project Ga0302324, IMG submission 201949) | Peat permafrost microbial communities from Stordalen Mire near Abisko, Sweden - Palsa_T0_1 | ecosystem: Environmental > Terrestrial > Soil > Palsa > Peat permafrost | place: Sweden: Abisko... | reverse complement strand
CATCAATCAGCAATATGTTGCTACTCCTCTCCGTAGAAATCGACGAATAGATCTGGAGTTTCGTAGACGCGGACTCGGTGCAGGTGCGCTTTCTGAAGCTTCGATTCCAGACGCTGCCAGATTGCTATCGCAAGGTTTTCTGTAGTCGGAACTTTGTTGAGAAACTCGGGAACTTCTTTGTTCAGGAAGCGGTGGTCCATGGCGTCGAGAACTTCGCGGTGCATGATTTCTTTGAGCTGCTTGAGGTCAACGACAAATCCGGAGCGGGGATCGACGTCACCTTTCACCGTAACTTCCAGGGTGTAGTTGTGGCCGTGACCGTTGGGATTGTTGCATTTGCCGAAGATGGCGCGGTTTTCTTCCGGAGTGAAAGCGGGATTATTGTAATAGTGCGAGGCGGAGAACTCGGCTTTGCGGGTTAGATAGACCATAGAAAACCAGTTGTCAGTTGCCGGTTGTCAGTTGCCAGTTGGAATCTTTCCGGTTGGTCATATGATTCATCGCCAGATCAGGCGGGGGTTCGATCGAGTACGGAGGGATGGACTGCCACTTGGGAGAGCCGGTGCTTTCCTCCTCAGGGCAAAAACTTTTGCCGGGGGCGAAGACGATGATCTTGTAGAGATAGCGCTTGCGTTCGGCGGGATAGTAGGCGAAGGCAAAGGCAATGCCTTTTTTCTTGTCGACCCAGAAGACCAGCGGGCGATCACCGAGCGCCGAGTTCGGAGGGGTCAAGAGAACATAGGCCTGCATATCCTTGTAGGCGTGCGCGATCTTTTCCGGGTGATCGAAGGTGGTGATGCCCTCGATCGTGTGGAATGTGGTGGTGGCGGATTCGATCTGAAACACTTTGTCTTTCTTGAGGCGAATCCAGACGTCGCCGCGGCCGGTGCGGTTGTTCGAGTCGACCCAGTCGAGGGTGGTGCCGCAGCTATTCTGCCACTCTGAATCTTCAGGCTTCTTGGGAAAGAGTTCGAGGACGCGGGCGCGCGGGTCGCCGATCTTGAGTCCTCCCACGTGCAGTCCGGCCTCGATGAGATTTTGATCGTTGATTGAAAGCGAAACGGAATCGCCTTGAGAGTCCTGCGAGCGCGTATCTGGCGCCAAAACGAGAAACGTAGAGAACACAACTGCCGGAATCAAGATCAGAGTTAATTTCATGAGAGTCTTCCGGTGGTGGTTGGAGCGGGATCCGTGAGAGCGTCCATAGCGCGATTGGATCCGAGGTGAGGTGTTGGATCGGTTGATATGTGATTTTCTGTCAGATGTTCCGCGCTGTAGGTTCGACCCTTCCACATGACGATATGTTTGGCATGCGCTCGTTTCGAACGCAACAACAGATGCGCAAACATGGGCATGCCGAATAATGTGCCGAGTAGAGTCATCTTCAACGGGAAATTGGCGCGATGAATTCGTGCAGCGAGAAACAGGAAAGCGACCAGTGCCACTACGTCACCTACGAAGTTCTTCAAGGCACTTTCTAAGCTCAGCGACAAAACAATGCAGGGGAAGACCCATAGAGCTAGCGTCCTGAGCGCGAGCCAGCCGGGACTTGGAAATAGCAGCGCTAAATTCTTCGTCCAGCCGTCACGGAGCTGGCGGTAGTTGCGATACATTCGCGTGCGAACCGCTGTCGGGGCGAAGCGAAAACGAATTCTGCGGCCGGAACGTTTCACCGCGCGGGCGAGAGCGACGTCTTCGAGAATGTCACGGGCGACCGCGGCATGGCCGCCGACGGCGTTGTAAGTGTCGCGGCGAATCAGGATGTACTGGCCGTTGGCAGCGGCGAGCGGCGAGGCGGGGTCGCTTACCTTGGCCGGCGGATATTGCCGCGCGAGTTCGGCGAAGACGACGGGCAGAGTGGCCATCTCCCAGAAAGTGACGGCGATTTGTTCCGGGGAGTAGGAAAGCAGCTCGGCGCCGTTCTCTTCCGCCTCTTTCACGGCTCCGGCCAGCGAACCAGGAAGGTGCACGGTGTCGGCGTCGGTGAAGAGCAGCCACTGGCCCTGGGCATAACGCGCGCCGGTGGTCACAGCGTTGTTCTTGCCGGTCCAGCCATCCGGCAAGGGGCCGGCTTTGACTAGGTGCACGCTCTGGAATGACGCGGCGATTTGCTGGGTGCGGTCGGTGGAGTGGTCATCGACGACGATGATTTCGGAAGGCACGCCGGTTTGCGCGACCAGAGAATCCAAGCAAGTCCCCAGGGACGCTTCTTCGTTGCGCGCGGGAACGATCACCGAAACCTTTACTCGCTCCAACCCGGATAGCATCGCCGTCATAGGTAGAATCCATTATTATAGCTAGGTGCGACGCATCTCTCACCTCGCTCGTCCAAACCTCGTCTTTGCAGCTTGTGCTCTACTTCTCGCCTTGTCCGGGTGCTACAGCAACTCCCGACCGCCGCGCATTGGGGCGAGCGCTCCGGATTTCACGGTGCAGGACTCCGATCGCACCGTTGCCCTCAACCAGTTCCGGGGACAAGTTGTGGTGCTGAACTTCTGGGCAACCTGGTGCCCGCCGTGCGTGGAAGAGATGCCTTCGCTGGTCGAGATGCAGCGCCGGATGAAGGCCAAGGGCGTCACGGTTGTCGCGGTGAGCATCGACGTGGACGAAAACGCCTACCACCAGTTCATCAAGGAGCACGGGGTGAACCTGCTGACGGTGCGGGACCCTGGGCAGAAGACTGCGTCGCTTTACGGTACGCGCGGCTGGCCAGAAACCTACATCATTGACCGCAATGGGGTTACTCGGCGGAAATTCATTGGCGCAGTGGACTGGACGGAGCCCGAGATCACGACTTTCCTAGGGAAGATGTAGGGACGCGGGGCAGCCCGCAGCGGCTTAAAGCCGGGATTCGAGATTGCCGACTACGGCGCGGCTGAAGCGGCGCCATTTCAAACCCGCATCGAGGATAAGATCCGCGTTCTTCAGAGCTTTACGTGGCGCAGGCGCAGGGCGTTGGTTATTACCGATACTGAGCTGAAGCTCATGGCGGCGGCGGCGAAGATGGGGCTGAGCAGCCAGCCGAAGATCGGGTAGAGCACGCCGGCAGCGATGGGAACTCCGACAGCGTTATAGATAAAGGCGAAGAAAAGATTCTGGCGGATGTTTCGCATGGTGGCCTGACTGAGTTTGCGCGCACGAAGGATACCGGTGAGATCGCCTTTCACCAGCGTGATCCCTCCGCTTTCCATGGCCACGTCGGTACCGGTGCCCATGGCGATGCCAACATCGGCTTGAGCGAGGGCCGGTGCGTCGTTGACGCCGTCCCCAGCCATGGCGACGACTCTTCCCTGCCGCTGCAGTTCCTTCACTACTTCAGATTTTCGTTCGGGCAGGACTTCGGCTTCGAATTCGTCAATGTTAAGATCTTTCGCGATCTGCTCCGCGGTGGCGCGGCTGTCTCCGGTGAGCATGACGACGTGCAGGCCCAGCCGTTTAAGATCACGCACGGCTTCCGGTGTGGAGCGCTTGATCGGGTCGGTAACGATCAAACCTCCCGCGTAGGTTTCGTCCACAGCAACGAATAGCATGTTACTGGGTCGCTTCGCGTTGGTCGAAATTCCGGCGCGGGCACGCTCGAAGGCATTCAGTTCATTCATCAGCGCCATATTGCCGACTGCGACCCGTTTGCGGTCGACGGTTCCACTAATTCCCTTGCCCGGAGTCGACACGAAGTTGGACGGCTGCGATAACTTCAAATTGCGTTGCTTCGCAGCCTCGACGATTGCCCCAGCCAGCGGATGTTCGCTGGCCAGTTCAAGACTCGCTGCAAGACGAAGCAATTCGTCCCCCGCCTGAACATCCTGCGACTGCGACTGAACGCCCTCCGGCGGATCGTTCTCCGGCAGATCGCCGTTCTGCAGATCAAGACGACCAGCGAGAATTCCTATGAGTCGGGGTTTGCCTTCGGTCAGCGTGCCGGTTTTGTCGACCACCAGCGTGTCGACTTTTTCCAGAATCTCCAGCGCTTCGGCGTTTTTTATGAGGACTCCGGCACTGGCGCCGCGGCCGGTGCCGACCATGATTGCCATCGGCGTGGCGAGCCCGAGTGCGCAGGGGCAAGCGATGATCAGAACGGCGACCGCGTTGACCAGGGCATTCGCCAAGCGCGGCTGCGGGCCGAACAGCAACCAGACGGCGAAGGTGATAACGGCGACGGCGATCACCGTAGGGACGAACCAAGCGGAGACTCGATCCGCCAGTCTCTGAATCGGAGCGCGGCTGCGCTGGGCTTTCCCGACGAGTTGAACGATTTGTGCAAGCAAGGTTTCGGAGCCGACCCGTTCGGCTCGCATGATGAATGACCCGGTGGTGTTGATGGTAGCGCCGATCACTTTGCTTTGCGGAGATTTTTCGACCGGGATCGACTCGCCGGTGACCATGGATTCGTCGACCGAGCTCCCGCCTTCGAGGATGATGCCGTCAACGGGAATTTTTTCTCCGGGACGCACGCGCAGGCGGTCGCCGGGCTTCACCTGTTCGAGCGGAATGTCTTTTTCCTTAACCTCGCCACCGGGACCATCCGTAAGCAGGCGTGCCGTCTTCGGGCTCAAGTCGAGCAAGGCGCGAATGGCGGCGCTGGTGCGGCTGCGGGCGCGAAGCTCCATGACCTGGCCGAGCAGAACGAGCGTGGTGATGGCGGCGGCGGCCTCAAAATAGACGTCGGGATAGCCGCCCATGCGGTGCAGCGACGGCGGAAAAATCTGCGGGGCCACGGTCGCGACAACGCTATAGATGTAGGCCACGCCCGTGCCCAGGCCGATCAGCGTGAACATGTTGGGACTTCGGTTGACCAGCGACGTCCAGAAGCGCTGAAAGAATGACAGGCCGCACCACAGGACTACCGGCGTGGCGAGGGCGAACTCAAGCCAGGCAAGATTTAAGTGCCAGCCTGTCGCATTCCATTCGCCCATGAAATACGTCGGCCACATCATGCTTCCCATTGCAATCGCGAATAAAGGTGCGGTGAGGACCACACCGACCCAGAAACGGCGGGTCATGTCGCGCAACTCAGGATTTTCTTCCGTTGCCGCGGTGACGGTGCGCGGTTCCAGCGTCATGCCGCATATGGGGCATGATCCCGGTTCGGAGCGGACGATCTCGGGATGCATGGGGCAGGTATATTCGGTGCGCGTGGCCACGGCTGGGACATCCATTTCCAGGGCCATACCGCAGGACGGGCAGGCTCCGGGCTTAGACTCGTGCACCTCCGGGCACATGGGGCAGACGTACGCGGCGTCTGGCTTCCGGCGTTCGGCGTTCGCAGCGGCAGCGGTTTGCCGCGGCATGGCGGAAACAGCCGGCAATGGTTGCTTGGCTTCGGCGCCCGGCGTCACCAGAGGCGATGACGAAGCAGATTGGGTACTGGGATAGCCATCAGGATTCGCTTTGAACTTTTCGAGGCAACCGGCGCAGCAAAAGTAGTGGCTCTTTGCCCCATGCTCGTAGGTGTGCCTGGCCGTAGCGGGGTTGACGTTCATGCCGCAGACCGGATCGCGTTCGAGCATGGGGACGGGCTTGGAGGCTGTCGTGTTCGGGCGTCCTTACTACGATCTTATTCGTTCTCGTTCTCTTACGACTGTCCTGTTGGATTGCCGATGTTCTATATTGGATTCATCCGGCAAATGAAGCCGTAGAGGTCAAATTGATCATACCGAAGGGTTTCAGGTTATGACGTATCTGGATGTCGTTTTCAGCTATGCATCGCAGCCGGGGGAGAACGAGTTGCGCTCGATCGACGGGATGCGGGAGGTTTACGGAATCCGGCAGGTACGATTCAACGAAAAGGATCGAACGGTGCGCGTGGAATTTGACGCCTCGCGGCTCAAGCAAGACGGGGTTGCGAAATTGTTACGGCAGGCGGGAATTGATGTGGGGGAACCGGTAGGGTTGGCGTAAGACGGTCTTTCAGCTCACGTGTGCCGCGGGGCAAAGGAACTTAGGGGAAGGCTGTCGAACCAGTTCGACAAAAGCAAGGGGTGCTCACAGAAAACCTCTGGCCGAAGTTATTCTCTGAAGCACCCCGTTGCGCGCCACTTCGTCTGTTTATGTAGGTTGCAACTGGCGTGCCGTCCGCAAGCCCTTCAAAACAAATGCAAACAGATTCCGCTGCATTGTAGGAATTGCGCGGCGGGGGAAAGAATTACTTCGAGGGGAAAATCGCAACGGATTCTGGCCACGGATTTTCACGGATTGGCACGGATACGGCAGAACAGTGATGCCTCAAACTGAGGCACTGCCGAAAACACTTACCTTTTTCACCGAGCGATTCTTCCGCTATAATCGGACACAGTTTCCTCGAGTAAGCCAATCAAACCGCGCCCGTAGCTCAGTTGGATAGAGCGAACGGCTACGAACCGTTAGGTCGGGAGTTCGAATCTCTCCGGGCGCACCATTTCTCCCTATTTTCTTTGTCGTCATCTCCACCACTTATCTGTTACGCGAAGCGTGCCTGAGAACTTCTCTAACGCCTTCCTGTCGGTCCCTCTTTCGAGAATCGCCAACGGTAGGACGACGGGATAGCCCCGCTATGGTCGCGGCTGGACGCTGAGGAGACCGCTACCGAGCCGATTTTGGGGAGAGTTTGACTTCGAAAACGCTGGGCCAGAGCTTTCCAGTGATGAAGAGGCGTTTGTGAATAGGGTCGTAGGCGATGCCGTTCAGAACGGCTTCGGGTTCGAGATGATAGACAGAACTGGGAAGGCCGGTGAGATCGATCCATCCAACTACCTCGCCGGTTTGCGGAGAGATGCGGGCGATGCGGCTGCTATGCCATACGTTGGAGAAAATCTGACCTTCGACGAACTCGAGTTCGTTTAGTTGATCGACCGGAGCTGGGCCGTCATGAACTTTTATGCGGCGCCTCTCCTGGAGCGAGTCGCTGTCGAGAACGCGAATTTCCGAGCTTCCATCGCTGAGGTAGACGTCGTGGCCGTTGCTGGCCAGGCCCCAGCCCTCGCCGGAGTAGGAAAATCGCCGCAGCAGACGGAAAGTGTTCAGGTCATACACGAAGCCGGTCTGGGATTTCCAGGTCAGCTGGAGAATTTTGTTTCCCACAAGTGCGATGCCTTCGCCGAAGTACTCAGGGTCGAGGGCAGCCTGCTGAACTACTTCTCCAGTTTCCAAGCGAACTTTTCGCAGCGAGGACTGGCCGTTGCGGCCGGTGCCTTCATACAAAAAGCCATCGCGATAGGCCAGGCCCTGGGTGAACGCCGAGTTGTCGTGGGGAAAAACGTGGACTACGGCATAGGTGTACTCCGGGGCCGACTTGAGTGGAAGTCGGGCTGAAGCTTGGGCAACAGAATGCGGGCAGGTGCCGGTCAAGGGAAACAGGATGACGAGCTGTAAGAAGATTCGTTTCATGTTCCTTGCGCCGCACCCCGGCCGCAGCCCAAGGTGCGGCGCTATTGTCGCATCGGCACTTGCGAGATGGGAAGATTGTGCCATCCAGAGTGGCGGCAAGGGTTCGCAGCCAGTGCCTGGAATCCGACTTTCTGCTAATCTCGCACCAGCCAGGTTGTTGCTTGCAGTTGTCATTGCCGTGGTCCCGGACTTCACTCTTATAATCTGCAATCGCCCATTTCTGCAGTCGCGACCGGTGAGTCGCTTGGGATGCTGAGCTAGCGCGTCATGTCGAAGGCTAATGAAGACTAATTCAGATCGGGATGTGTCGATATTGTCGTCGGCCAAGAACGGCCTGGTCTATCTGACTGCGAACGATTGGGCGCTAATCGCCGACAAGGGCGTTCGCACACAGTTCAAGCCCGGTGAGTTCATCGTGCGGAAGGAGAAGCGTACGCACGGAGTTTATCTGCTGCTCAGGGGCGCGGCGACGGTTCGGCTTCCGCAGGGAACGTCTCCAGCGCTCGGTCCGGGAGAGATATGTGGCGAAATCTCATTCATCGACGAACTGCCGGCCACAGCAGATGTCGTGGCCAAGGAGGACGTCGAAACGTACTTCCTGGATCGTGCGACATTGCAGTCTTTGTTCGAACTTTTTCCGCACCTGGGCTCGCGCTTCTATCGTTCGCTGGCCTCGAGCCTGTCGCGGCGATTGCGCGAGGTGATCAGCGTTACTTCGACCGCTGTGCCTACTGCCAAGGCAAAGTAGTCCTACAATTCCAAGGCTTCCAGTGGGCGGGCGAAGACTTCGAGCTGAGCTCGAAGGACAGCCGAGGGCGGCTGTCCCTACAAAACTCCTATATTGATCGAGCTAGCACACCCTGTGCTAGCCTACGAAGGCTGCCGATCTTCGGCACCCAGTCATCGTATCTGGCATAGGCAATGGTCAATTCCGGCGATCTGCGATTGGCGTTGCTGTCGGCCGCGGTGCTGGGCTTCCGGCACGGACTGGATTACGACCACATCGCGGCAATCACAGACATAAGCAGCGTGCAGGCCAAGGCTCGCGATGCGATGCGCTTTGGGCTGCTTTATGTCGCGGGACATGCGACCACGGTAGCGGTATTGGGCGCCTTGGCGGTCGGTTTTCGCGTGTCGTTGCCGGCGGCCAGCGATCGCTGGGCCGAACGCCTGGTGGGATTCACGTTACTGGTGCTGGGAATTTATGTGTTGGGAACGTTTTTTCGACCATCGGCTCACAGGCACAGCCGTCCGCGAACGCGAATCACTCTGCTGATCAATGGCGCGTTGTGGGTTTACTGGCGGCTGAGCCGGATTTTTGGTGGCACTCGAGTCGAAGCGCCGCAGGTGTTCAAAGACGGCTACGGGACGGGTTCGACTTTTCTGGTAGGGGTAATTCATGGCCTGGGGGCGGAAACTCCGACCCAGATCATGCTGTTTCTGATGGCGGCGAACCTGGGTGGAACGGCGGCCGGTCTGCTGGGACTGCTAATGTTCATAGTTGGTCTGCTGCTGATGAACACTCTTATGTGCGCTTCCGCGGCGGGACTTTTCACCACCAGTCTGGCGCGGCCGGGTGCAACGCGGGCGCTGACCTTGCTGACATCGACCTACAGCATCGTTGTCGGGATGATCTTCCTGCTGGGGGCGGCCGATAAACTGCCGTCACTCACCGGATAGCAAGGTCGCCGTTTGATCCGAAGCAGCCCACAAGAAACTCCTCGGAAACGCCAACGGCGCTGCGCCCGGCAAAAGCAACTTCTTTTTTTGTTACCCCGGTAATCGTGTTGCCGGGATTACCGTTGACCCATCCTACCCGGCGTCCTTAGATTGCCAACAGGAGGATCTATGAAGGATATCCATGAGGTCCTGCGGCAGAAGCAGGCGAAGTATGCCCAACTCGGCAAGCAGATCGAAATGCTGCAGCAAGCCGCGGAGAAGCTCCGCGAGGTAGCCCCGTTGCTGGCGGAGAATGACGACGAAGATAACGCTGTGCTGCTCGATGACGCCTCGGGACAAGAGGACGCCATGTCGGCCAAGGCCGGAGCTGGCTCCGGTAGTGCATCGTCGAAAGCGGCTCGTCCAACGGCGCCGCGCTGGCCTTAGCCCCACGGTAGTGGGCCTCTTCGATTGATTTATGACTCTTCACGCTCTACTGGTTTCGACCGACGATTCCGCCGCGGATATTTTGGGCCGAGTTCTGCCTACCCTCGGCCTGACCATGGACCGCTCCAGCGATCGGGAAACCACGACGGCCCGAATCCAACAGCAGCGCTTTGAGGCGCTCATCGTTGACTTTGACGACCCGAAGGCTGCTCAGGATGCGCTGGAGCAAGCCAACAATGTTGGCTCGGGGCCGGTAAGCGTTGCCCTAGTTTCAGATGCGACCAAGGTGCGCGAAATTCTGAGCGCTGGAGCACACTTTGTGCTCTATAAACCTCTCTCCGAAGCCGGGGCGAAGGCGGGATTGCGCGCCGCGGCTGCTCTGTTGAGCCGCGAGCGGCGACGGGCGTTCCGCGTCCCGGTGCAGGCTCCGGTGGAGATCAGTCTGCCGGACACGCGCAAGCTGGACGGAATTTTGCTCGATCTGTCCGAGACCGGCATGGATGTGCTCACATCCGAGCCGCAGATTCCGGGCGCTTTGCTTGCGTTTCATTTTCAATTACCCGATGGCCTTCTGGAAATTACAGCCCAAGGGC
>Ga0302324_100031183_pt1 | contig 10062 bp, 7 predicted proteins | sample Palsa_T0_1_FD_201949 | JGI IMG/M metagenome (GOLD analysis project Ga0302324, IMG submission 201949) | Peat permafrost microbial communities from Stordalen Mire near Abisko, Sweden - Palsa_T0_1 | ecosystem: Environmental > Terrestrial > Soil > Palsa > Peat permafrost | place: Sweden: Abisko... | reverse complement strand
CCAAAATGCGCCGGTTGAAGTTATCGGCGACATAAAGGTTGGTCCCGTCCCATGCAAGGGAAGTAGGCGTATACATCTGGGCCGCGCCGTCGGCGGGACTATCGGTAACGAAATCCGGCTCGCCCAAGACAACGTCAGCCGCTACTGTATTTGTCGTCGGAATCGTGTTGTAGATCAACACTCGGTCATTTCCGCCATCGGCTATGTAAAGTCTTGTGCCATCGGAGATCGCAAAACGGGGAAAAGCTAGCGTCTTCTCGCAAAGAAACGGGTAAGTCGCGTTGCCGTTGGAATCGGTCCCGTTCGAGGCGCAAAGCACAGTGGAGTTATCGTCGAGGTAGCTGACGAAATCGGCCTGGCCGATCACCACGTCCGCCGGGGCGCCGTTGGATGTCGGGATATTGTTCCAGATCAATACGCGATTATTGCCAAGATCCGTGATGAACAGGTGCGTACCATCGGAACTGACGCTCACCGGGCTGTAAACGGTGCTTTGAGTCGGGTTCGGCGTGGTTTGCGCCGTGGGAACTGGCGTGGTCAAACTCGGTTCGCCGACGACCAGATCGGCCGCCTGGCCGTTCTTTGTCGGGATGGAGTTGAAAATCAGGATCCGGTTATCTTCGGTGTCGGCTACAAACAGCTTGCCATTTTGGATCCAGACGCCTTGGGGTCCGCGCATGCTTGATGCAGTTGGCGGATTGGACGTCGCGTTATGTACGAAATCCACCTGGCCAACCACCACATCGGCTGGCTGGTTGTACGGCTGAGTTGGGATCGAATTCCAGATCATCACCCGGTTGTTATCGGAATCCGCGACGATAAGGTGCGTTCCATCGGTCGCGATACCCACGGGATTGCGGAAACCTTGCTGTGTCAGATTCACCGCGTTGTTGTTGGCGTCCGGCTGGCCAAGAACAACATTTGCCCTTCCCACGCAAACGAAACAGTTGTAGCCGTTCGGTGACGGATTGTAGGGGGGCAGAGTCAGGTCGGCCGTAGGCGGAGGAAATACGCTCACAGGATAAGCGGGGTGGTTCACCGGAAAAATCAGCACCCGGTTATTGCTGGGGTCTGCTGTAAATCGGTTTGCGTCGGCGATATAAAGGTTCCCGCCGCCCACCGCAACTCCGGCCGCCGCTCCAATCAGAATGTCTTGTGCGCCTACGTCCGCTTCCGTGAAAGTACTTTGGCCGATGACCAGCCGTGCCGCTTGTCCGTTGGTGAAAGTCTGCGCCGCGCAGACGCTCGACATCGCAAGCGCCAAGGCACACGACGAAGAGATAGAAAAATGCTTCATGATAAGGGAGAAACCTCTAATTGTATCAATCCGATAGCCCTTACGGTTATTACCGGGGGTGTGAGCTGAAAACCGTTGGGCTTAAGTATGTGTCCCATCCAATTTCTGGTTAGATAGCAGATACTTTGCCATCCCCCAGCGGAACGAGAATATCGATTGCAGCGTGCTTGAAATCCGGAATTTCATGCCTGCCCAAAAGCCGTAATACTTTCCCAAAAATACCGCCGTGCCGATGATCCGGTCGGCCTCAAAAAGAGAGTCATCCTTCCCCAGGACGTCATGCAAAGCCTTGACGTTGCAAGCGATCCGAACTTTCTTCGACGCGCGGCGCACCACCTGGGCACAGAGGTCGATATCGCTGCCGTAGTTTCCATAGCGTTCATCGATCTGCCGCATCGCTCGTATGAACTGGCGCCGCAACATGATGGCAGCGCCCATCGCGCACTCCACATCTTCAAATTCACCGCTCTCCGCAGTGTGCCAATGGGGATACGGGTGTGCGGGAGTAGGCAGCGAACTGACCTGGTTTACGCCTTCGAATTTCGGACAAACGGCCCCTATCCCGGAAGCGCTTTCCAGGAGATCGGCAAGTTGCGAAGCTCCCTCGGCGGAGATGCACGCATCGTCATGTAAGAAAAGGAGATATTCACCTTCCGCGCTACGAATCCCCAGGTTTAACGCCTTCGTCAACCCAAAATTCTTCGGCAGACGGATGAAGCGCGCTCCGGGGAACTCGTCTTCAATCGCTGCCGATCCGTCCGACGAACCATTATCCACCACGATGACCTGGTGCGACCCACCCAGCGCCTCAAGGGATCGCCGCAATAATTCCTTCCGGTTCCAAGAAACGATGATTACCGAAACGCGCGGCTTTTCCGGCGGTAACTCTTGCGCCGGGGTCAAGCCTTCCGCTCCCGGTAGAAGAACACCAGCCAGAGTCCCGCCGCCACAAGCACCAAGGAGATCCATTGCTCCAGTGAAATAGCGAGCCCGAGAGGATTCGATTCATCGTGTTCCCGCAGGAATTCCACCAGAAACCGTACGATCCCGTAGAGCGCAAGGTAGCCCCCGATGATCGCTCCAGGCCGATGTGCGCGCTGCGCATACAAGAACAGCAGTCCACAGATCACGAACTCCGAGAAGCTCTCGTAAAGCTGAGTCGGGTGGAGGGGAACTCCCAACGGAACCCCAACCGCCTGCGCATCAGGATTCGTAAACGTAACTGCCCAGGGCAGGCTAGTCGGCTTTCCCCAGCAGCACCCCGCAGCGAAACAGCCCAAACGCCCGATTCCGTGACCCAATGCTAAACCAGGAGCAAACAGGTCCGCGGTCTTGAAGACCGGCAGCCCGTTGCGCCTCATGTAGAAATAAGCGGTTCCTAATGCGGCGATCAAACCGCCATAGAAAATTCCAGCCGATTGGAGCGTGGAAAGCGAAAATATCTCCATCGGATTGGCCCGCAAAGCTGGGTCCATGGCGATCATGAGAACCTTGGCGCCGATGATTCCGGCGAGGGCGCAATACACCCCCAAGTTCACCACCACCTCGGAATTCATCCCTGCGGCCTTAGCCAGTTTCGACGTCATCCACAGCGCTGTCAGGAACGCAGCCGCGACCAACACCCCATAGGTGGGCAGGAAGAAGCTTCCGAAGTGGATAAGTTTAGGCAGCATGGCGTTTTACTGGCTTCGTCCACATCGCAACAAGTAACAGCCCCGCACCGGTGCAAATTGCGCTGTCGGCGATGTTGAACGTATACCAGTGTACGTTGCCGACGTAGAAATCGAGAAAATCAGTTACCGCGCCCGCGTGTACCCGGTCAAAAACGTTGCCCAAGGCGCCGCCGAAAATGAACGCCAGGCCTATCGCCGTCCAGCGATCCATCTGGTCGGCCCGCCGGAGCATCCAAGCCAAAATCGCCACGGCGACCAGCGAAAGCACCACCAGCGCCACCGTCCGATACTTCGATGTAGACTCCTGAAACAGCCCAAAAGCGATTCCCGGGTTCTCGCTGCGGACAATCGAAAAGAAACGAGGGATGATCACCTTGTTATCGAATGGCGAAAACGTCGTCTCGACGATCCACTTCGTCCAGCGGTCGAGAGCGAAGATCGCCGCGGCGATCGAAACTACAACCACGCGGATCAAAGTCCAAGCTCGCCTAAGACCGAAGCGCAGGAAGCACAGACGGTTGGAAATTGCGCCGATTGTCCCACGTCTTCCGTGAACTTCCAGCATCGTTCGCACTTCGTGCCGGATGCACGCGCCACCTCCACGCCGATCGTCTCAGTTCCGCCTTCTTGCAGTTCGACCTGCGAAACGATGAACAGCCCCGGCAACTCCTGTTCATAATCGCGCAGCAACCCATAGAGCCCGGGCGCGGCCGAAATGACCACTCGAGCCTCAAGGGGCGCGCCGATGAACTTATCCCGGCGCGCAATTTCGAGCGCCTTGAGAACCTCGTCGCGAACCGTCATCAATTGGTCCCAGGCCGGCGCTCGGTCGCGCTGCGCCGCTGGAATCTCTCGCGTTAGTTCCTCGGGGGCAGGGAAATACGCCGTGTGTACGCTACCCTTTTCGCCGAGAAATGGCCACACCTCCTCAGAGGTAAACGTCAAGATTGGAGCCATCAGCCGCACCAGGGAGTAACCCAAACGATAGAGCGCGGTTTGAGCGCTACGCCGCGCCTGAGATTTCGGAGCGGATGTGTAAAGCCTGTCTTTCAGGATGTCGAAATATACGTTGCTCAGGTCCACGGCGGCAAAATCATAAACCGCGCGATATACCTTGTGGAACTGGAAGTCGTCGTAATACGCGCGGCACTTTCGCACCAGATCCTCAGCCCGGAAAAGGATCCACTGATCGATCTCCAGTAACTCGTCCCCGGAAACCGCATCCGTTTCATGCGAAAAGTCGCACAGGTTGCCCAGAATGTAACGGAACGTGTTGCGCAGCTTGCGATAGGCCTCCGTTAGCCGCGTCAGGATTACCGGAGAGATTCGAACATCTTCGTTGAACTCGACAGAAGCCGACCACAGCCGCAACAATTCCGCCCCGTACTGTTTGATGATTTCTTCCGGAGCGACGCCGTTGCCCAGCGATTTCGAGAGCGGACGCCCGTCGCCGTCGAGCGCCCAGCCGTTTGTGGCGCACTCGCGGTAAGGCGCGTCGCCCTTCAGGCCGACGCCTACCAGCAAAGAGCTGTGGAACCACCCTCGATACTGGTCGCCGCCCTCAATATAAAGATCCGCGGGCCAGCGCAGCCCGTTATCTTCGCGGAGCACAGCGAGATGGCTGGAACCGGAATCGAACCAGACGTCGAGGATGTCCTTTTCCTTAGTGAATTCGGTGCTGCCGCACTTGTGACAAGCGGTACCTGCGGGAATCAGTTCAGCCGGAGTCCGGTCGTACCAGATATCGGCCGTATGTTCAGCGAACAACTTCACCACTCCGTCGAGGATGTGGCGATCCGTCAGAGGCTCACGGCATTTGTCGCAATAGAAAACAACGATCGGCACGCCCCAGACGCGCTGGCGGGAGATGCACCAGTCCGGCCGGCCGGCGATCATGTTCGAGATCCGCTCCTCGCCCCAAGTCGGCATCCATTTGATCTTCTTGATCGCCGCCAGGGCGCGTTGGCGCAGGTCGTTGTTTTCCATGCCGATGAACCACTGTTCAGTGGCACGGAAGATGGTGGGTCTATGGCAGCGCCAGCAATGCGGATAGCTGTGGTCGACCTTTTCCTGGCCCAGCAGCGCGGAATGCTTCCGGAGGATCTCAATCACCATCGGATTGGCCTCCCAAACATTCTTGCCGATCAGTTCCTCCGGCAGCACCCCGCTGGCGCCCTCGGCGTGAAAGTAGCGGCCCGCGGCATCCACGGGACAATAGGTGGCGATTTTGTAGCGCTGTCCTACTACGTAATCCTCGTTGCCGTGGCCCGGAGCGGTGTGGACTGCTCCTGTGCCTTGTTCCAAGGTCACGTGATCGCCCAAAATTCCTAGCGAATCCCTGTCCAGGAAGGGGTGCCGGAAAACGGCATGTTCCACCTTCTCGCCAGCGAAGCGCGCCAACACCGTTTCGCCGGTCCAGCCGCACTTTTCCGCCGTGACCCGAAGCAAGTCCGAAGCTACGATATAGACGTCCCCGCCCACCTCAACCGCCGAGTATTCGAACGTCGGGTGATAACAGATCGCCATGTTGGCCGGAATGGTCCAGGGCGTCGTCGTCCAGATCAGTCCGTAAACCCTCTTGCCCGCCAGTGCCGGGTCGATATGGGCCGGATCGGTGGCCAGTGCGAAACGAACCCAAATCGACGGACTGGAGTGCGGTTCATGCTCGACTTCGGCTTCTGCCAGCGCCGTCCGGTCGTAGGTACACCAATGGACCGGCTTTAAACCTTTGTAAACATAGCCCTTATCGAGGAAGTCGACAAACGCGCCCGCGATGGTCGCCTGATACCCCGCCGTCATCGTCAAGTATGGATCGTTCCAGCGGCCGAAAACTCCGAGCCGCTTGAAATCCTCCCTTTGTGCATTCACCCATTTTTGAGCGTATTTGCGGCACTCGCCACGGATCTGTGAAGTCGTCATCTTCGCTTTCTTCGAACCGAGTTCCTGGTCGACCTTGAACTCGATCGGCAAGCCATGACAATCCCAGCCGGGAACGTAGGGCGAATCGAAGCCAGCCATGGTCTTCGACTTGACAATGAAGTCCTTTAGAATCTTATTGAAAGCCGTGCCGAGGTGAATTTTTCCATTAGCATACGGCGGCCCGTCATGCAGCAGATAAACCGGACGGCCCTGGCGCGACGCGCGAATACCTCCATAAAGATCCTCCGCTTCCCAGCGCGCCAGCGTTTTCGGCTCGCTTTGCGGCAGGTTGGCCTTCATGGAGAAGTCCGTGCGTGGCAGATTTACGGTCTGCTTCAGATCAACTTGGGCAGGGTTCATTTCAGGAATTAGGAGTTAACTCCCTATTGTACCTTGGTCGTCTAGTGAGTGATTTTCACGCTGCTGCTTTGTGCACTTTGTGCAGTTTTTTCGACTTTTGACCAGTTTGCACAAAGGAATTTTCTGGTGGAACGGGTGCGGCGACCGGGGTTTCTTCGCGTTCCTCTCGCCTGAAGAATAGCGCAGGGGCGTTTTTGGTTGGGTTGGCGGAGGGCTGGAGGATGAATGGAATCAGTGGGATAAGGAAAATTGAAACGCGGTGACCGCTCTTCGGCTTGGACAGCGTTAGAGTACCGCTCTGTTGAAGACGCGGTCCAAATCATTGATTCTACGTGCTCGGCCCAACGCGTCTTCATCAAATTCTGCGGCCCGCAGGGCCATGGTTACTCCCTCGCGGTCGCGGCTCCGTCTAGTATCGTCGGCTAGGGCTTATTCTCAGGAGCTTTCTTGGCGGACTCGGCTTTGTCAGGAACCGCCATATATTGGACGATTACGGAAACCCGCCGGTTGGCGAAGTCCTCCGGCTCCTTGGGTTTTCGGAGGCTCTGGTCTGCAAAGCCCCGGACCTGCGATATCTGGTCAGTCCTAATCCCCTTTGCCATCATCAACTGCCGGGCAGCGTTCGCGCGGTCCGCGGAAAGCTCCCAGTTGCTATAGCCGGTTTCGCCGGGATACGGCTTCGCGTCAGTGTGGCCCTCGATCATCAGTTTGTTTGGCAGTTTCGCTAGCTCAGCCGCCAACAGTTGGATCATCTCCTCGCCCATTTCTGTCGGCCGGGGTTTTCCGGATTCGAAGAACGCACCTTTCGAGGATTCCAGCAGTTCTATCCGCAATCCCTCTCCCGTCACGACCATGTCCACTTGATCCTGAAGCTTCTTCAATTCGGGAGCACGTTTGATGGCCTGCGTCAGCTTCTCTTTCAGCTTCGCCATGTCGCTCATGGCAACGGAGAGGGATTCACCGCTTCCGGCCATGCCGCTTCCGGCCTGCTTGCCAACGCCTTTCGGATCGATGAAATAGCCGCCAATCGCCTTCCGAACATCCTGATTGCTGTTCAAGAGCCAAAGCACAATGAACAGAGCCATCATGGCTGTCACGAAATCGGCGTAGGCCACCTTCCAGGCCCCTCCGTGATGTGCCGCATGCGCCTTTTTTTTCTTGATGATGATGATCGGCGGAGCCGCCATGTCGACGACTTTGTTGTCAGCCATTAGGCAGCCTTGGAATCCGGCGCCGCCGCGGCGCCGCCCTTGCTTGCGGCTTCGAATTCCTTGAATGAGGGCCTGCACGCATGCGGTATGGCCCGCCGCGCAAACTCAACGGCAATCACCGGGGCCACTCCCTTCGCGAAACCGATCAGCGCGACCCGCAGCGTGGAATAATACTGCGCTTCCGCATTGATGATATTCGTCATATTCGCAGCAAGCGGTGCGAAGAATCCGTAACACAACAGAATCCCCAGGAACGTTCCTACCAGTGCCGCCGCCACCTTGTGCCCAATCTCTTCCGGCGGACCGCCTAGAGAGCCCATGGTGATCACAACGCCCAAGACAGCCGCAACGATTCCGAGGCCCGGCAACGCATCGGCGACCGTGGTCAGCGCGGCAACCGGAACATGGGCATCCTGATGATGAACCTCCATATCGAGCTCCATCATCTGGTCAAGCTCGAAGGGCGCCACGATGCCCGATAAAGACGTGCGGATGGTGTCGCAGAGGAAGTGTACCGCGTGGTGATCCTTCAGGAAATCGGGATATTTCTTAAGGACGTCGCTCTTGGTGGGGTCCTCAATGTCCCCTTCCAACTTCGCCATACCCGCCTTTCGGGCATAGTTGAAAAGATCGAGCAGCATTTTCAATGTATTCAAGTAGTAAGCTTTTGAATACTTGCTGCCGCCGATCACGCTAAGCATCCCTGTGAAAATCTTGATCACGATGGGTAATGGATTGGCCACCAACAACGTGCCAATCGCCGCACCACCAATGATCACCAGTTCAGCCGGTTGAAGCAGGACCAGCAGGTTGCCCTTCTCCATCAGGTACCCACCGACCACCGCGCCGATTACTATGACCATGCCGATAATCGCGAACATTCAACAATTAGTTCGGGAGAACCGGGATTATTCTTTAGTCTTTTCTGAGCGCTTCCAGTATCTTTTCCGTATCGAACACGCACCCGCCCCAGGTTCCGCCGCTGACATTCTGCAAGGCCGCCCAGAGCCGCGTATCGTTCGGCAGCCGCGGATCGGGAGCCAGATCCGCTCGCATCGGCCTTGCCGCCAATCTCCTAGTGCCTTCTTCCGCGCCGAAAATCTCATCCCCGATGCCCACCAGATTGACCGATCCAGCAAGTTTTCCACGGTCCACCATGATTTCGATGAGGTCCCCCTCTAATACCTTTCCAATCGGCCCATCGGCCAATGCTTCGGGAGTAATATGCCCTATGCATGCGCCCGTCGATACCCCGCTAAACCGTGCATCGGTCAATACCGCGATATGTTTTCCAAACGCAAGGTGCTTCAGTGCTGAGGTGATCTGGTAGATCTCTTCCATCCCCGAACCCATCGGCCCACGGCAGATCAGCACAATAATCTCGCCAGCCTTGACGTCGTTGCCCTTGATCGCGTGAATCACGGCTTCTTCCGTCAGGAACACGCGCGCACGGCCAACTTTCCGGTATATGCCATCAGCTCCCACCACGCTCGGATCGATCGACGTGCTCTTAATGACCGACCCCCCCGGCGCCAGGTTTCCGTGCGGAAACGTCACCGTCGAGGTCAGTCCGCGTTTCGCCGCACTGGCGGGATCCATAATCACCTCTTCCGGATCGATCCCGTCCCGCTCGTTGAGCGCCGCGCGCAGGGTCCTGCGCCGTTCAGAACCCTCCCACCAATCGAGCATCTTGCCCAGCGGCTCGCCGCTCACCGTTAACGCATCCAGTTCGAGCAGTCCCGCACGGCGCAGATGCAGCATCACCTCGGGCACGCCCCCCGCCATAAAGACCTGCACCGTAGCAAAGCCGCGCGGACCGTTCGGTAGCGCATCGACCAGACGCGGGACGCGCCGGTTCATCGCCGTCCAATCATCCGCGGTAGGGCGCCGCAAACCGGCTGAGTGCGCAATCGCCGGAAGATGCAGAATCAGATTGGTCGAGCCTCCGAACGCCGCATGCACGGTCATCGCATTGCGCACCGAAGCATCGGTGACGATATCACGCATCGTAAGCCCGCGCTCTTCCATTGCCATTAGCGCCCGTGCCGACCTACGCGCCGCGTCGAGCCAGATCGGATGCCCCGACGGCCCCAGCGCCGTGTGTGTCAGCGACATCCCCAATGCCTCGCCGACCACCTGCGAGGTAGCAGCCGTCCCCAGGAACTGGCATCCGCCCCCGGGACTCGCGCACGCGCGGCACAGGTTCTCCGCCGCTGCTTCGAGCGTGATCTCCCCATGCGCATATCGAGCGCCGACGCTCTGCACGCGTCCCGCGTCTTCTCCTTCATCCGGCAGCAGCGTGACGCCGCCAGGCACCAGCACGCAAGGCAGGTCGTGCATCCCGGCTAAAGCCAGCATCATTGCGGGAAGACCCTTGTCGCAAGTCGCCACGCCGATCACGCCGCGCCGAGTAGGTAGTGAACGGATCAGCCGCCGGAATATGATCGCCGCATCGTTCCGGTAAGGCAGGCTATCGAACATTCCCGGTGTGCCCTGTGTGCGGCCATCGCACGGGTCCGTACACGCCGCGGCAAACGGCACGGCGCGATGCTTCGCCAACTCCTCCGCAGCCGCTTCCACCAGCAGTCCCACTTCCCAGTGC
>Ga0302324_100031182_pt1 | contig 10062 bp, 10 predicted proteins | sample Palsa_T0_1_FD_201949 | JGI IMG/M metagenome (GOLD analysis project Ga0302324, IMG submission 201949) | Peat permafrost microbial communities from Stordalen Mire near Abisko, Sweden - Palsa_T0_1 | ecosystem: Environmental > Terrestrial > Soil > Palsa > Peat permafrost | place: Sweden: Abisko... | reverse complement strand
GCAGGCCTCGCGATGAGCGGAGGTCGCCGCAAGAAGCTTCGGATCGAACACGTTGAAACCGTTCGGGCCCCCAAAACATAGCCGCCCGTCCTGCATCCGAAGGTAGGCGCCGGAGTCGAATTCCTCTCCCTGCAGCCCGTGCTCACGATGGTAGGTTTTGACCGCATGAGTTTTCGGGTCGAAGCGCATCAAACCGGCATTTCCGCTCAACCACAGCTGGCCGGCGGCGTCGGCGAGGACTGCGTATATTGTATCGCTCGAGAGGCCCTCGCCTCGCGAAAACGCTTGAAACTGTACATCGGCGGGATGAGTCGATGAACCGATAACGGCGTTGAGTCCGCCCCCATCCGTTGCCACCCATATTTTGCCGCTCGAATCCATTTCGAGGGCATAAACGATATTCGACGACAGACTTCCCGGTTTCTCAAGATCGTGCTTGTAGGATTGAAAGACGTAGCCTTTCGAATCGGCGACATCGAGCCCTCCATTCTCGGTTCCAATCCATACGTTGCCCGCGGCATCTTCGATGAACGATGTGACATTCTCAGAGCCGGTAGCGCCGCGTATGTGTGGAGTTATGGGCAGCTGCCGGACGATGCCCGTGTCCGGATCGAGAATGTTTGCAAGCCGGCATCGTGGTAGTGGCCTCGGCGGGCAACGCGGGGCCGACCCCGATGAGCATCGGGGTGCCCGCCAACGTGCCTTACATTCTTACCGTTGGAGCCATGACGGACAACTTCACTCCGTACTACCCCGCCGACGATAAGCTCGCCTCTTTTTCATCGACCGGTCCGACCTATGAAGGATTTGTAAAGCCCGAAGTTGTTGCACCTGGCGGACATATGGTCGGATCGATGTGGTACCAAAGCTATTTGGCCAACATCGATCCGGAATCCATGACGCCGACCGAATCTCTGTTCGTGATGTCGGGAACATCGCAAGCCGCCGGCGTCACCTCCGGCATCGTTGCATTGATGCTTCAGGCCCACCCTAATCTCACGCCAGACACCGTCAAGTGTCACTTGATTGCCTCAGCACGGCCGGCACTTACGAATGCCGGTGCTCCTGCCTACAGTATTTTCCAGCAAGGCGCTGGGCTTGTTAACGCGCCCGATGCAGTCAACAGCACAGCGAGCGGATGCGCGAATCAGGGACTAAACATCGCCGCAGATATTGCGGGCACCGCCCACTTCGGCGGCCCTGCCAATGAAACAGCCAACGGAACCTTCTATCTGATGAATATGAGCGCCTCCACGTGGGGTACGCCACTCCCGGGCGCCGGGTATAGTTGGAATCAGGCGTATACCGCCACTCAAGGTTATACCTGGACTCAGGGATATGTATGGACAAACGGCTACACGTGGACGCAGGGCTACACCTGGACTCAAGGTTATATGTGGACGCAAGGTTATACCTGGAGCCAAGGTTACATGTGGACGCAGTCATTGCCCTGGTGGGGGACGAATGCAGTCGGCTCGACGGCGAGCCCCGCCTCCATCGACGACTGGGTGCCGAACGAATAGCGCCGGCCCCGCCCGCGAGCAAGTGTAAACGATATTAGCGATGTAAGAGCGGGAAATGTCTGACGCGCGCAGCGCTCACGCCGGCCTTGTGCGGCGCACGGCGTGAAAATACAGTCTTGAGATGAACTCTCCTGCCGAGGTACGTACGCCCGACAACTCCATTCATGTCCGCGGCGCGCGCGTGCATAACCTCAAGAATGTAAATGTGGACATCCCGCGCAACGCCTTGGTAGTGTTCACGGGGATCTCGGGTTCAGGGAAGTCTTCGCTGGCGTTCGGCACGCTTTACGCAGAGGCGCAGCGACGCTATTTCGAATCGGTGAGCCCCTACGCTCGTCGGCTTATCGACCAGGTGGCGATACCCGACATTGACTCCATCGAAGGCTTGCCGCCCGCCGTAGCATTGCAGCAGCAGCGCGGCGCCACCAGTATCCGCTCTTCTGTCGGCAGCATTAGCACGCTGTCCAATCTTCTGCGCATGCTCTTCTCGCGCGTTGGCGACTATCCGCGAGGGCAGCCTATGCTCTACGCTGAAGACTTCTCGCCGAACACTCCACAAGGTGCTTGCGCCAACTGTCACGGTCTGGGCGCTGTCTACGATGTTACCGAGGCGGCCATGGTACCGGATACTTCTTTAAGCATTCGCGATCGTGCGATCGCCGCGTGGCCGCCGGCGTGGCACGGTCAGAACCTGCGTGACATCTTGGTGACCCTGGGGTACGACGTCGATACCCCCTGGCGCAAACTGCCGAAGAGAGACCGCAACTGGATCCTCTACACGGATGAGCAGCCGACGGTACCTGTCTATGCCGGCTACACGCCAGCGGAGACACGGCGTGCGTTACGCAGCAAGGAGGATCCGAGTTACCAGGGCACCTTCACCGGCGTGCGTAAATACGTACTGCAAACCTTTCGCACCACTCAGAGCGCCCTCATGAAAAAGCGCGCCGCGCGTTTCATGAGTATCACGCTGTGTCCCGTGTGCCATGGCAAGCGGCTGAAGCACGAAGCCCTGTCGGTCAAGTTCGCAGGGCAAGACATTGCCGCGCTATCGCACCTGCCATTGAATGAGCTGGCGGCGCTGCTGGCGGAGTCTGTCGCCAGCGGCGCCGGACGCGCTCCCTGGCCGGAGGAGAAGCTGATCGCGGCACAGCGCATCGTTGCCAATTTCCGGGAACGGGTGTCGACCCTACGGCATTTAGGGTTAGGCTATCTCTCACTGGAACGCAGCACGCCGACCCTTTCGCCGGGCGAGCTGCAGCGGCTGCGTCTAGCGACCCAAATTCGTTCCAATTTATTCGGTGTGGTCTACGTGCTGGATGAGCCTTCCGCCGGGCTGCATCCAGCCGACACCGAAGCTCTGCTACAGGCCCTCGAGCAGCTCAAAGAAGGGGGCAATTCCTTGTTCGTGGTCGAACACGATCTGGAAGTCATGAAGCGCGCCCAATGGATCATTGACGTGGGGCCTGACGCCGGTGTTAACGGCGGCCGAGTGTTGTACAGCGGACCGCTCGAAGGACTGCGAAGGGTCGCTGAATCTCACACTTCGCGCTATTTATTCGCCGACGGCCAGCCGTTGCATCGCCAACCGCGGGCTCCGCGCGGCTGGCTCGAGTTGAAAGAAGTCAGCCGCAACAATCTGCGTGGGCTCGATGTTTCCTTTCCCATCGGTGTGTTCACCGTGGTCACCGGCGTTTCCGGCGCAGGGAAATCCAGCCTGGTGAGCGCTGCGCTCACCGACCTATTGGCGGATCGTGTCGTCGGCCAAAAGGCGGCCGTGCCGGAAGACTCCAACGAGGAGCCTGTCCTGGGCGCCGTTGAGATCACTGCCGGCAGCATCGCCGCGGGGGGAGCGTTCATCCGCCGGGTGGTCGCGGTCAATCAAAAGCCGATCGGCCGCACGCCGAGATCGAACCTCGCGACCTACACCGGATTCTTCGACGACGTGCGCCGCTTATTTTCGGGCACGATGGAAGCCAAAAAGCACCGCTATTCCGCCAGTCGCTTCTCGTTCAATGTCGAGGGGGGCCGCTGCCCCGCCTGCGAGGGCGAGGGCTTCGTGTGCGTCGAGCTGCTGTTCATGCCGAGCGTGTTCGCGCCATGCCCGACCTGCCGCGGCAGCCGCTATCAAAACTCCACCTTGCAAGTGCTCTATCAGGGCAAGAACATTGCGGAGGTTTTGGCGTTGAGCGTCGATGCGGCGTGCGATTTCTTCGCCGATCACAGCAGCATCCATCGGCCGCTAAAGCTTCTGCAGGACATCGGCCTCGGCTATTTGCGTCTCGGCCAACCTGCGACTGAACTCTCCGGCGGCGAAGCTCAACGCGTGAAGCTGGCCACCGAGCTGCAGCGTATCCCGCGCGGCGCGACGCTTTACGTCATCGATGAACCCACTATCGGCCTGCATCCGGCCGACGTGGACAAACTGATGATTCAACTCGAGGCCTTGGTCGATGCCGGCAACACCGTTATTGTCGCTGAGCACGAAATGCGCGTGGCGGCCATGGCGGACTGGATTATAGATTTAGGGCCGGGCGCCGGCGGTGAAGGCGGGAAGATCGTCGTAGCCGGGACCCCACAGAGCGTGGCAGCGCACCCCGCCAGCAAGACTGCCCGCTACCTGGCGCCGTTATTGGATCGCTCAATCGGCGCCGTGGCCTCGACGCCCGGCCGACTGCCTCGTCAATGAATGTTACTTCGTTGCGTTGATTTGGAGTGCCGAGCGCGGGATCACGCTGGCGCGAATAGCCTTCCATTCGCGGCGCACTTCGTGTTGTCGGCGATTGACTACAATTGCTCGCGACACGCGTCGCTTGGCCCGCGGCCAGTCACCGGTAAAGTATGCCGGTCTTTCACCCAACCTCGAAGAGGTCGACCCGTGCGAATTCGCTTTGGCTATCGTATCCGCTATCAGATACCTCAACGCGTATCGATGGTGTTCCTGCTGCACGCGCAGCCTCGCGCCGATCAATCGCTCGTACGCCAAGATGTGATGGCAACGAGACCGCAGACACCTATAGAGACCTATCAAGACTTCTTCGGCAATACTTGCGCTAGGTTGGTTGCCGAGCCGGGTACGCTCGAACTCTCGACAGACGCTTTGCTCGAGGATCCGGGAACGGTCGAACGCGCCTGCTACGACGCGCGTGAGGTGCCGGTCGAGGAACTGCCGCCCGAGGCGTTGCAATTTCTGATGCCGAGCCGGTACTGCGAGAGCGACTTGTTGCTGAGTGAGGCATGGAGTCGCTTTGGAGGGGTCAGCGGCGGCTGGAATCGGGTCCAGGCGATCTGTGACTTTGTGAACGCCCGCACCCAATTTGGCTATCAGTTTGCCCGTACCACCAAGACGGCGCTTGAGACTTTCAGCGAGCGTCGTGGGGTGTGTCGCGACATGGCGCATTTGGCGATCGCGTTCTGCCGCGCTCTAAACATCCCGGCTCGCTATTGCACCTCATACCTGGGCGACATTGGAGTGCCGGTGGTCGAGGCTCCGATGGATTTTGCGGCTTGCATCGAGGTCTACTTGGGCGGGGAGTGGCATGTGTTCGATCCGCGCAACAATCAGCGCCGAATCGCGCGACTGCTCGTCGCGCGGGGCCGGGACGCTGCAGATATAGCGATTAGCACTTCATTCGGGCCCGCCTTCATTCAGACCTTCGAGGTGCATACGGAATTGGCGGAGGCGGAGGGGCGGCTGGAGCACGCCGCTTGACTTGCTGCTGCCGGGCACTATCGTCGCTGACGACATCTCTACACTTCCCAATTCCCTTGCCACAAACGTAAACCGCCAATAAATGGCAAATCATCGTCTCCGCGCCTGACAGACCGAGGAAGCCTGCCGAGTCGGCTGGCATTACCGCCTCCGACTACCACGGAATCAACATTGAGCGTGCGACCGAGCTGTTTGATCATATTCTTCGCATTAGTGGACCAACGTTTGCGCCCGAGTCGCCGGCGCGCCTCGTCTCCGACGTAATTCTGGATCAATCCACGCTTCGTGAACGGCAGATGCGCGAGTTCCATAGGGTAGATCTTGGAGTTCGCGATGAGCACAGCGCCCAGCCCGGTGCCAAAGCCCAGGAACAGCATGCGGCCGCCCGTATAACTGCCGAGAGCCTGCATGACAGCATCGTTCATGATCCGGGTGGGGCGCCGAAAGGCCTTTGCGAAATCGAAGCCGATCCAACCCTGGCTAAGATTTGCAGGCTCGCACACGATGCGGCCATCGATGACCATTCCCGGAAAGCCCATAGTTACGCGCTCATAGCACCATTCCTGCGCTCCTCTAAGCACTTGCTGGACCATGCGACCCGGAGTCAAACTCGGTCCTGACGGAAACTGCGAGACGGATCGGCGGTTAGAAACCCTAAATTTGACGTGCCCGCCGCCTATATCGATCACCAGACACTCGCCGCCGCTAGACGCCGTCCATCTCATCGACGTCGTCGTCTTCCGGGTGACCCAGCTCGTCCTCGTCGTCGATTTCAAATTCCTCCGGGGCTTCCGTTTCGTCATCTACTTCGCGTATGGGCGCCTCGTTTTCACCGGCATGTTCGTCGTCACGATCATCGTCATCGTCTTGGGTTCCAGTCGTTGGAAGTGGCGCGGTGCCTTCTAATTGTACGTTGATCATCGGATCTCCTGAATGTGCGAATTATGCTGGACGTGCCACTGTAGGCGGCCGGACTGCGGCAATCTGTCAGACGGCCGCGCAATCGGTGACCACACATTTTCGGCTTCCGGCTGTGAAACCCGCTACGGTGGCAGCTTCAAGTTGTTGATTAGCTTCTCAAGTTTCTGTAAGGCACACCGACGCTCTTCGGCCAGCTCCCCCGGAAGCTCCGCCTCTGTCTTCCCGTAGACCAAGGATAGCCATGCGACAGGGCACGCCCTCCTCCAGCGGTGGACCGCGCTCACCAGGGCCAACGTCGAGAGCTGACGCAGTCAATGTATTCCAGGAACCCTCGGCCGACCCGTTTGTCGCAGTCAGCGTGCGGTAGTATATTCATTGGCCCGCCAAAGCGCCTGAGCCGCAGGAAACTCCGCCATTAGGCCGAGGCTCGCGGCAACCCCACAAAGTTCCGGGGCGCGACTCACCAACATACTTAAGGAAACCTCATGATGACGATTACACGCAAGCTGACAGCAGCCGTTACGATGATCGGGATAGTCGGTCTGGTTGGCATGGCCGGTGCGCAGGCCGCCTCGGCGTCGACCGGCGCCGATTTCAAGACTTGGGACACTGACCATGATGGGACACTGGACCTGACCGAAGCCAAAAAGGCCGGAGAGGCCAAGTTCGACCGTCTCGACAGCGACCATGACGGGACAATCGACAAGAAGGAGAGTATGGGTGCAATCAGCAAGGCCTCGTTCGCCAAGGCCGATGTGGACAAGGACGGCACCGTGGACAAGAGCGAATACCTGAATCTCGTGCAAGCGCATTTCAACGCGGCGGATACGGATCATGACGGTACGGTCTCGGAATCAGAGCTCAATACCCCCGCCGGGAAATCGCTCGCACGTCTATTGAAGTAGCCCATGCGGCGCGGCAATTGGCGCGCGGCACGGAGTCAGAACCTCAAGATAGTTGGAAATTCCCGTGCTCATGCGCTATCGGATGAGCACGGGAACGAGTTACCTCCCCCTATCGACGACTGGCAGATGGGCCTCGTACCGCGTACCGCACCCCGCCTGGGTCAGGCCCTCCTGGATCAGTCGGTACAATGTGAGGTTGAGCGGCTCGCTCAGACCGCCGAAGTTACCGCGCACGGAGAGAGTAAACCGTGTATCCGGCAGGCGTTGCCGCCATTGATCGAGGCAGTGCTCGATCGCGGCAACCAAGCCAAGTTCATCGAGTGCTACCGGTCGCAAGCGGCCGATCATCTCGCTGACGGTACGGTGAACATGATCGATGGCGCGAATGATCGCGAGCGATGCGTTAGTTGAGAACTCGGCGTCCATGCCGCCGCTTTGGCTGATCGACACCGCGTCGAGCTTGATTACATTAAGATACTGCCCAAGCTCATCGTGAAGCTCTCGCGCGAGATGTTTGCGCTCGATCTCCTGGATGCGCAGAGTTTCCTGCGCCAGTTGGCGATTGTTCGCCAGTGCATCGGCAAGTTTCGATTCCACCATCTGTCGGGCGCGTATTTCATTCTGCGGCCGCTGCCGGCGCATGAGGGATTCGCGCCCCCCTGCGGCAGCCGCGTCCGGAATCACGGTTTGGCAACCGTGACGCCCCACGGACTAGCGCCTGCGCCGATGCGCTTGACTTCACGGTTGTTTCGAGGTCGATCACCGAGACATCATTCGATGGGCCGTTGGCGGTGAACAAATATTTCCCATCGGGCGAAATTGCCAAGCCCCAAGGGCGCTTTCCCGCCGTGATCTCCGCCACCAATTGATAGGTGCGGGTATCGAGCACTGAAATGGACCCCGCTCGGCCGTTGCTGATGTAAAGGTGGCGTGCGTCCGGCGCCAGTAGGACCTTCATGGGCCGCGCCCCTTTTGGTAATTGGATAACCTTAAGCACCTGAAATCGTTTGGTGTCGACCACGTTGATCTGGCCGACGGATTCCGACGGAACAAAAGCGAGGGACGCCACCCCGGGCAAGAACGCGATGGACCTTGGCCGCGGCTCCACCTTGAAACGGCCTACGATTGCATAGCTCGACGCATTCACCGCGAACACGTCACCGGCAGTTTCGCAAGTCACGTAGAACTGCGTGCCGTCGGGTGTTATTCCCACGCCCTCCGCGTCTTGGGTGACAGGAATGATGTGTTCGACTTTTCCCGTCGCGATTTTCACGACACTTACGGATTTCGTATCCTCGTTGGAGACGTACAGATATTTGCCGTCGCGGCTTACCGCAAACTCCTCCGGATCCGAACCGGAGGCAAGTTGTGCCTCGAGCTTCAACCCCGTGACATCGAGCACACCAATGCCGTCGGCCGACTTGTCGGAACCCTCATCGGTATCGTCATCGTCCGCGCCCTTCTTGAGGATGGGATTGCCGTGGGCGTCGAGTTGGGGGGGTGCTGCGAGGGGGGTACCGCTCAAGGTCACGTAGACCCGCTTGCCATCGGGGCTGGGGTGAATGCCGCGAGGGCGCTTGCCGACCGCGACGGTCGCAATGACGGCCCAATTCGTCCCGTCGATGATCGTCACGTCCCCCGAACGCTCATTGGATACGAATATCCGATATGGCTCAGCGGCCGTCGAGCCCGCGCTGCCGATTGCTTCACTGATGAAGGCCACGGCGCAGATGAACGCTAACCGAGCGACGCTATTATATGCCTTCATTTTAGTCTTCCCCTGGTACGCAGTCTTTGCAACTACGTACGGATCACTCAACTCTCCGTCGGAGTGTCCGCTAATGCCAAGCCGTCCACCAGAGATTAAGTCCGGAACGTATCGGGAGTCTTTCCCCACTTCGACGGGATGCACAGCCGGCAGCGCGAGTTCGTCGTCTTGAAGTACGCCACTGATATCGCGCGCAAAGGAATCCAACCCCGTGGGTGCCGCACCCACCTCGAAACTGAGGCGCTGAGTGCGAACCGAGTCGACGCGACGTTGATCGCGTCGACTCGGGCTGCCAGCATCAAGTGCACGAACCGGTGCGGCCCGGACTGCGTCGTGACGAAATCAAGTGCAGGTATGCGGTCCTGGCGGGCACGGAGGCGTGATCGGCTTTTCATGGGTCTGGTAGAACGCGATGGCAAACTCGCCGGGAGCGGTCAGCGTCAGTTCATGGCTCTTTTCCAATGCGCCGCCATCCAGCTGCCACTCGACGAATGATCCGTATTCCCCGAGCGCCGACAGCAAGTCGACCGTCGCCGTCCCCGGAGCGGCCGGAAGCGTGAGCGTCGTTGACGGGGCGCCCGTCCAAGTACCGCCGGTGACAGACTCGATCGGCGTAATGTCGACAATCGGCTTGTCGCTTGTCAGTGAAAACGCGAACACGGTTGCGGTCATCCCGCCACCACCACAATCGTTACACCCCGCCGGGTTAGGGTCGCAGATCACCCTGTACCAAGCCGTCGCAGCATTTTGCACGCCGCAGTTTGGGTAAAACGCGACACGTTCGGTGGAGTACGCGTCGCCATTGATGTTCCAGAACACGAACTCGTAGTAGACCAGCGTGCTGGTGTTCTTACCGGTCGCTGCGTCGACGATCGGGGTAGGGATAATAAGATACTGGGGAGACTTTAACGTCCGTCCTTTCCTCGGAACAGGCCGATGATTCTTGGATGGGGCTGACTTCCGGGGTATAGAGTTTGGTGCCCGTGGGGTAGAGGGCTGACGGCAAAGACTGCGCTGTCACGACGAGCGTGTTCTCTGCTTCGCAAATGCCGGCGCCGCCCAGCGACAGCAGGAATGCCGCCGCCCATGCAAGACGCCTCCGGTTCGGCAATGAACCGATCGATTGGGACTGTGATTTTTGGCCGAGTGCTAACATGTGAATCTCCTAAGCTGCAATGTTTGGATCGAAGGTTGCTCGAGGCTCTCCCGGGTTGGGAGTTGTGCCGTCGCATG
>Ga0302324_100031181_pt1 | contig 10062 bp, 8 predicted proteins | sample Palsa_T0_1_FD_201949 | JGI IMG/M metagenome (GOLD analysis project Ga0302324, IMG submission 201949) | Peat permafrost microbial communities from Stordalen Mire near Abisko, Sweden - Palsa_T0_1 | ecosystem: Environmental > Terrestrial > Soil > Palsa > Peat permafrost | place: Sweden: Abisko... | reverse complement strand
ACCACAGTGGTATCGCTCTGCGCCAGGGCGCTCACACCCGCAAACAAGCTGAGTGCAGCTCCCAGACCGAGCCCTATGAGTTTCTGCGAAACCTGCATATTCTCCCCCGTTTACTGAAATCTACCGCTACTTTACTACATACAAACCACATACAAAAACTCGCCAGACAACGAGAACGACCGCTCCCTGGCGAGTCGAAAAACTTTTGAAAACCGGAACCCGCCGGAGTTCCGGTTATAACCAATTACCAGACTAGTCGCCAGTTCCGCAGGTGCAGATACCTCTGCCGCTGCCATCCAGCTTGATGGCAAAGCACTGCGCAGCCAGACGGGAAACTTCACCGGAGCTCAGGGTGGCGTCAAGGGCGCCAGTCTCTGTCTCTTGGAAGCTGCCATTCTGGATGTGGGTCGTCCACGCGCGCAACGCCGGCTCGGAGTTGACTGCGGTGGGCAGTGGGCAAGCGCCAGCTACCGGGATCGTCGAAACATACTTGATGACGCCGGTGGTCAGAACAACGCCCGTCAGGGGGTTGCCCGTCAGGTCAGTGTTGACCGACAGGGTGCGGAGACCATCGGGAGTGAGCAAGCAGCTGCAGCACTCGGACAGTTCCTGGTTCGGATCGAACACGAAGATGCTGGCGCAAACGTTGCCAGCCGCCGTGCCCGGGTTGTCCAGACGAGCCGTTCCATCCGGAGCCCCTGGGGTATTGGCGTTCGCGAAGTAGTCGACCTTGAGCGTATCTGCCGGGGGCGTTGTGACCGCAAACGCCGAGCCCGCGCAGATGGCCAAAGCCAACATGCACACTACGAGCATGGTAAGGTGACGCATTGAGTAATCCTCCTTAGAGTTTACGCCGCCAAGCTGGGGAGGGGAGGTGCTTGGTTTTAATGGCGCTGTATTACTCTAGCCGCTTTATCGGGATTCACAAGTACCCAGGTGAACTAACCCCTTTTCGTTAGTCTGGCGAATCCCGCGTCCAGCAAGGCGTTTCGCGAATCCCACGCTCCGTGCGCAACGCCGGAATTTTCTGTACACCGAGTGGCAACGTCTTGCGGGGAAGGTTCTCAAAACCGGAAAAGCCGGAGTTAAAAAAGCCGGAGCCCGCCGGGGCTCCGGCCATTGAAACAACTACCAATTAGTCGCCAGTTCCGCAGGTGCAGATACCACGGCCGCTGCCATCGAGCTGGATGGCAAAGCACTGCGCAGCCAGACGGGAAACTTCACCGGAGCTCAGGGTGGCGTCAAGGGCGCCAGTCTCTGTCTCTTGGAAGCTGCCATTCTGGATGTGGGTGGTCCAAGCGCGCAACGCCGGCTCGGAGTTTACCTTGGTGGGCAGTGGGCAGGCGCCGGCGACCGGAATCGTCGACACATACTTGATCACGCCCGTGCTCAGAACAACGCCCGTCAGGGGGTTGCCAGTGAGGTCGGTGTTGACCGACAGGGTGCGGAGACCATCGGGAGTGAGCAAGCAGCTGCAGCACTCAGACAGTTCCTGGTTCGGGTCGAACACGAAGATGCTGGCGCAAACGTTGCCGCCGGCCGTTCCCGGGTTGTCCAGACGAGCCGTTCCATCCGGCGCTCCTGGGGTGTTGGCATTCGCGAAATAGTCGACCTTGAGCGTATCCGCCGGGGGCGTGGTGACGGCGAACGCCGATCCGGTGCAGATGGCCAGAGCCAACAGGCACACTACGAGCATGGTGAAGTGACGCATTGGAAGTTTCCTCCTTGGATTTACGCCGCCAAGCTGGGGAGGGAGAGTTGCTTGGCTATCATGGCGCTTGGTTAATGTAACCCGATTATCCAGATTCGCAATTACCCAGTTGAACTAATCCAAAATGATTAGCCCGTCAAATGCCGCTTCCCGCGCGGCATTTCAGCCCTTGGGTCCCACGATTTTCCCGATAATTCCGGAGCGCGTCGAAACATTCATCTTCACCATCACCAGCCGTATGAAAGCTTTTACCGTATTCGGGCTGATCTGCATTCGCTGCGCGATCTCCTTGCTGGTGAGCCCCTGCAGCAGCAGTTGCACCGTCTCCTGCTCCCGCGCCGTCAGTCCAAAGCGTTCCGCAACTTCGGCGAGTTTCACTGCGCCGTTGCTGCGTCTCTCCATCATCAACACCAGCAAGGCCGTCGGCACGCCCGACCCATTGTCTTCACTATGACGGTCGTCGGCATGACGGTCCTCGCCTTGATGCTCCGCCCCACTCTGGTCGCCGTTGCCGTTCGCATTCATGTCCAGCGGAAACGAGCGGCACAGATACGTTCTCTTCGCCGAACGAAACTCGCCCACGAATGCCGTCGGCCGCTGCATCTGCCGCTCCACCAAATGGGCGCGGATCTTGTTGGTGAGCCAGGAATCCAAGTGGCGGATTTTTTCCAATGGCTCGGGAAAGGTGAGGATTTGTATGGCCTCGGTATTCGAAGCCACTAAATTTAGTGCTGTGTCTACCACGATTAAACCCGGACGGGTCGCGGCTACATTCACCTGGTTTACCCCTTTTGTCGGTGGCGTTTTGTCTGCTCGTTTACTCATGGCGAAGTGGTTTCCTGACCTCTTTCAGGCCATTCCTTGGGGGTATCCCACTTGGTCTAACGCTGACAGCCTGAGCGAAATTGATGTTGCGAGCGCCGTCACTACTCCTTCATTTTGCAGGCTTAGGACGGCAGATTGGAACTCTCCGCTGGGAACCGGAAAGATTCCACTTAATCCCGGGGGGAGGATTAGAATCGCAGGTATTGTCCTTTTAGTTGCTGGCAAAGTCAAGCAGAATGCTTCAAATTCGCCAGCTCGGCCTGAATTTTTCTTGGCACTGTGCTAGTTCAGAAGGGCTAATATGCACTTTCTTGCCGGTTTAGAGTTTTAGTGTGCAAGAACTTGCAACTTTTCGTCCCTCGATACATGCACTTAGCCCGCAAAACCCCGGAGTGAAAAGGGGGCTCCGAACCATTCGATTAACTAACCTTCTTCACCCGGGCAGATCGCCGTCTGCCAGATTTTTGCCGCCCGCTTTCTCGGCGAACGGCCTTTCGTCTAGAAATCTCAGCGGTCTCGGCGCGCTCGGCGTTTTTCCCTTTGCCGTTTCTTACTGGCATCGATTCGGGAGTCCGCGGATGACCCTTCACGGTTCCGAAGATCCTTTTCATCCCGGCAAACAGCGCCCGCTGCGCCCCCGCCACAGCCCCTCGGATCCGGCTGAGCCGCGACCGGGGAACAGGACTTCTGTCAATCGCAGCCCTGTATTTCTCGACCCAATCCTGGTCCTTCGCAGTCGGCAGCGTGCGCTCAGCTTCCATAATTTATGCGCCTTCGTTTGATATCAGGCTCGGAGCCACGGCAATGCTAAAATCGCTGGCAGCAGTTTAGTATCGCAAGCACCGCCCGCGGTTGTGACCAGACTACGGTCGGGAAAAGATTCCAATGCACTGGACGTGGATGAAGACTGGGATAAATAAGATTCGATGAATTCGATGAATAAGATTCTCACTAAGACATTCGTTGCCTTAAGCCTGTTTCTTATCGGGACCACCTGCATTGGTGCTCAAGCGCAAACCAGCACGCCACCCACGCCTCCCTCTAAAGAATCCGCTCCGCCGCATCCCGAACCAATTTCGATCACGGGCGCCGGTCCGCGGCCGCTATCCCAGGCGTTGGAGGTCTTGCGCTTAAAATATGACGGCGCAGTCAGCTACGAGGATCCGCAGTATCTCTCCGCGAAAGACGTTAAGGAAGATCCATCCGCCAAGGAGAACTTGGTTCCCGCCGGAACTCCATTCACTCTCCAGATTCCGCCAGTCCAATCTCCCACCGATGCCGCGGCCGAAGAGAAATCCGTTCAAAGCATCGTGGATGCTTACAATCGCAGCGGAAATCCTGGCCAATTCGAACTCCGCAAGACCGAGGGCCGCGTGATAACCGTCATTGGCGTTGCCGCCCGCGACGACAAAGGCGCCTTTGCACCTCAGAAGCCTTTGCTCGATTCCCTGGTCACTATTCCCGAGAAGGATCGCACCATCACGGAAACCCTTGATCTGCTTTCTGAAACCCTGACCAAGGAAACCCACGTACCGGTCATCCAAGGCATCTCGCCCCGTAGCCTGGTCGATCAGTCCCACATTAAAATTGGCGGCAAGCTTCCCGCTCGCTCCATCCTGGCTCAAGCCCTGGCCGCGAGCCCCCGGCCACTGTATTGGCAGTTTTTTTTCGATCCCAACTCCAAGGGCTACATCCTGAACGTTCACTCGGTTCACGTCACCAAGGCTCCGATTCCAGTTCCCGCCCCAAAAATAAACAAACCAGCTACCCCCGACGCGCATCCATCAATGTCTAATCCATAGTTTGGACAATCTAGTCGGCAACTCTGTTTGCGAGGACGCGCATGATCTTCCCCCGATTCAGAATTCTCTCCGTCGCTCTCATCACCCTCTGTTCCATCGGCGTTTTGCGCGCCGTCGACGAAAAGTTCCACAACGCCCCCGACTCCGCCAAGGCCCTGAAGAATCCCTTCGAAGGCCAACCGGCGGCGGGCCAAGCCGGCCAGCGCCTCTACGCCAAGAATTGCCTGTCATGCCACGGCAAAACCGGTGAAGGCACAGGCAACGTTCCATCGCTAGTCGACGGCGATCTCGAGGCCGCCACTTCGGGCGAAGTTTTCTGGTTTGTCACGAAAGGCAGCAAGGCCAATGGCATGCCGGCGTGGGCATTCCTTCCCGCATCGCAACGATGGCAAATCGTCACCTTCGTCAAATCGATGGGCCAGTCGCACACCGGCGCGGAATCCAGTCCCGATCCTGCACCCGAATCGACCCCCGCCTCGACCATAAAAGCCCCGCCGCCCAAGTCCCCCTTCACCGATTTCCGTTACGAAAAGCCAGGCGCCACGCACAAAATCACCGTCGAGGATTTGCCCGCGCCCTTCACCACTTCATCTTCCAATAATGGCCCAGACGTGGTCGCGCGCCCAGAGAAGGCATGGCCGATCGCGCCCCCAGGTTTTAAAGTCGAACTCTTCGCCGCCGGTCTCAATAATCCGCGCCTGATGCGCACCGCTCCCAACGGCGATATCTTCCTCGCCGAGAGCGATCCCGGCCGCATCCGCGTCTTCCGTGGCATGACCAAAGACGGCCAGCCCGAACAGATGCAGGTTTTCGCCGAAGGCCTCCGGAAGCCCTACGGCATCGCCTTCTATCCTCCCGGCAACGATCCCCAGTGGATTTACGTCGGCAACACCAATGAAGTCGTCCGCTTCCCCTACCACAACGGCGATCTCAAAGCCAACGGCGCACCCCAGCACATCGCTGATCTCCCCTTCGGCGGGGGTCATTGGACGCGCTCCGTCGAATTTTCTCCCGACGGCAAACGCATGTGGGTCGCCGTGGGCTCGGCCTCGAACGATGACGACACCGACACTCATCCCGGCGAAAAAGACCGCGCCGACATCCTGACTTGCGATCCCAGCAACTGCCAGCTGAGTGTTTACGCCTACGGCATTCGTAACGCTGGCGGAGGCATCACAGTCAATCCCCAAACCGGCGAACTCTGGTGCTCAGTCAACGAGCGCGATGCCCTCGGCGACAACCTCGTCCCCGACTACATCACCCACGTGCAGGAAGGCGGATTCTACGGCTGGCCTTGGTGGTACATCGGCTCGCACCAGGATCCCCGGCAACAAGGCAAGCATCCCGAATTAAAAGACAAAACCATCGTCCCCGACGTTCTCCTGCAACCGCACAACGCATCCCTGGAGTTTATTTTCTACGGAGGCAAGCAATTCCCTTCCGGATATAGCGGCGACATCTTCGCCTCCGAACACGGCTCCTGGAACAAAGCCGTTCGCGCCGGATACGAAGTCATTCGCATTCCTCTGCACCAAACCGGCCACGCCACCGGCGAGTATCAGGATTTCCTCACCGGCTTCGTCCTCCCCGACGGCAACGTCTGGGGCCGCCCCGTCGGCACCACCGTAGCCCCCGACGGCTCCCTGCTGGTAAGCGACGACGGCTCCAACTCCATCTGGAGAGTCGGCTACACCGGCAAGTAAGAAAGTGTCGCTCATGCTGAATCGGAACAGTTCCCAATCGGTCTTCAGGCCGTTACACTGGGGTAACTTTTACACCTGAAGAGAGCGTGACACCATGTCAGCCAACCGATCAAATGAGGAGATGTTAGGAGAAGTTCTGCGCGAGATCGGAGTGCTGATAGTCGTATTCTTTCCCTTCGATGAGTGGATAACATTCCACGCGGTAACTTGGGGATTTATGCTCGGATCGGTTTCCCTAAGCGCAGCTTGCATCGTCTCGGGGATGTGGTTGGAGCGGAACCGTCGGAGGTAATTTATATGGCCTTCATCGTTACTGGGATCTACATCTTGGCCCTATTTTCCGCAGGCGTGGTTTTCGTCCGCCGTGGCAAGAAAGAACAGCAAGACAAAGAGGAACATTGCCCGGCGACTACTCCAGCGTGGGACGGACAAAATAGACGAAACGCCGAAGACCGGCGAAGTGGAAGCGAACGGCGACGGCGAGATGCAGTCCTTACTCCTTAAAGCCCCGCCGACTCATACCTAATCTATACTCACCCCAACCGCATCACACCCACCAGCAAATACAAACTAACCACCACCACCACCACCGGCCCACCCCAAATCATCAGCGTACATTTCCATCCCAGCGACCGCGCCACTTCGCGCTGGCTCCGCCACGAAATCATGAAAGCCTTATCGTTCGTCCCCTTAGTCAGCACCACGGGAGGACGTTGTTCGAAGTCTTCGCTCTTTCCCTCGTTAGAATCCTCACTGACCGCAACCGCAGCTTCTCCCAATCCCGCCGCGGTCCATGCCGCAGGACTGGTAATCCCAGCCTTCATCATCGCCGCCGCAATTCTCTGCTGCTGGCTCATCTCCGTGGAAAGCTTCGGAGCCGCTGCCGTCGAAAGCCGAATCACTTTCTGCGTCGGCACGCTGCCACTCATAGCGAGAGCAAAGCGGCTGTCCTCGTCGGCGCCATCAAACATCCCCGCGACCACGCTCCCGCCCAACCGGGCCGTCAACTGCGAAAGCGGAGAAACAGCAACATGAGACTCATCCCGAGTCGGCTCCGGCGCGACCTCAATATCGGAATTCTCCGCCAGCGTCCCCAGAATAAAAAGCGCATTCTTAGGCTTGATACACCGCTCTTCCACCTTGATCTTGTTGCGAGTCGCAATGCCGTAGCGCTCCAGGAAATTTCTAACATTGGCAGGAGCCGGTCCTTTGAGAGTAAAAAACGAATCGCAAAATTCCTGCTTAAAATCGCAGTGCAAATCCAACTCCGCCTGCCGCGGATCCACCAGCACACGCCCCGTGTTGTCATCGAGAAAAAATGGCACATGATTGCATTCGTGCACCACTTCTACCCATTTTGTATTCCTGCCCTGCTTCTTCAGCTCCCAAACCACAGTCCGGTAGTAGTAACAGGCTCGAGCCGTAATCGGCGCAGTCATCGTATAAGGCCCCGCCGCCTGCCCGCTCACCTCAACCATGCCCATCGCCGCGCTACGAATCTTCGAAAACGGCGTATCCAGAATCAACCGCCTCCGCTGCAGCAAGAGAAATCCGCGGTAAAAAAGGTAAAGCCCCGCCCCCACCCCGGCCAGGCAAACCAGCACCCCGCCATCGCTGGAGCGGGAATTAGATGAGAGAACGATTGACGCGCAGAAGTGCAAGGTTGGATTCTCGAATCGGGCGCAGGAATACACCAGCCCTGCCTCCAGCCTAACCGGACGAAACAGGGCTTCGGATCAAAAACTGGCACTCAGTTCTTACTTTGGTAACCCAGGACAGAACCCCGTTGGGGATTAAGCAGCAAGAAAATTCCCACAACCTTACTTCACCGTCACCGTCAGCAACTCCGCCCCCGAGACCACATAATCCAGCGGCGCCGTCGCCGTCTCATCCACTGACGACTCCCCGCTCACCACCATCTCCTGATTCCCGCGCATTCCATCCATCACGTTCATCACGGAAATCGGCAGCGTAGGCATAACCTTGTCAGCCACGCGCGCCTCGGGGTCAGCTTCGAGCAGAGAAACATAAACGCGATTATTAGAGTGCTCTTTATTCAATAACGAAATCGTCGAAGCCAAATCCAGCTTCCGCCCAAAAGCCGCCGACCCGCGGTTTACGCGGTCCAGTGTCTCGCCATCGCTCACCAGAATGTGCAGCGCGCCCTTGCTCGCCGAAGTAGGAATCTTCACCGCAATCTGCCGCACGCTGCGCTCTCCGCGATAAGGTGCGAGCACCGTCTCCACAATAATTTCGTCGCCCGGCCGCGCCTCCGTCACATCGGTCCGCGCGCTTTCCAGCCTCGCCCAGCGCCGTTCGCGCACCAGGTCAAAGTCCAGCTTCACGCCCTCCACCGCTGGCGCATTGTAAGGGTTGTCGTAGATTCTCCCAAAGCGCTCGCCCAGCGAAAGCGCCGCCTGCATAGCCGCCGGCTGCCCGCCATCTGCGGGAGAAAACATATTCTTCAACGCCACCTCAGGAAAGCCCTTCACGTCAATGCTGCCATTCAACGTGTAAGTAATTTCCTCTCCGTATTCGTTCACCCCGTGCAGCGCGTTAAACACCGTGGCCATAATCGCCACCGGGCTCAGCCGCGCATTGTTCAAAACTTCATAGTGAAATTCTTTCGCCTTCGCTCCCGCCCCGCCATTAATCGTGAGCGTCACCGGAATCATCTCCGGCTGCTTGTTGAACACGCCCATGATCCCCGTATGCCGGTCCTGCACAAACGTTCCAGCGGGCTCAGTGGTGTTGACGATCTTGAACGCATTCAGCGGCGAAGGCAGCGTGGCCAGCACCTGCGCCTTGTTCATCGGCAGGTCGACCGACCCAAATTGCAGCAGCGGATGTCCGCAAGCCAGCAGCCGCTGCGGATCGATATACGTCACCGTGCACGTAGCTTCAATATCCATGTCGCCGCGCACCAGCACCGCGCTCACTGCCGACCCCGGCTCCAGCGGTTCCGGCTGCTTCACATCGCTCACCGACCCCGCGCCCATCACCGGCACAATCCCCGCTGAAGCAAACTCCGGCGCAAATCGCCGCATCGTATCTTCAGAAAATCCGCCGAAAACAAGAGGCGTCTCAATCGGCTGCAAATAATTCGAGAAGCCTTGCACAGACCCAGCTGTCATCGACCCCAGCGAACTCGATCCATCTCCCGGCGCAGCCGTCTTCCCCGCCACATCCTTAATCGCAGGCTTCGTCGCCACCGCTTCTTCCGCCGGAGACCGGTCCAGCGCATTGATCTCCAGCATGTCGGCAATCGGCGTCACGCCCGCAATCGGCTCTTTGGAAAATTCACCGATGCGAAACGCCAGCGCCCCGGCGAGTTTGCCATCGATGTAAACCGGGCTGCCGCTCATGCCCGCGACCACGCCCGTATACTCCACTTTCGTCCCGTGCAGCCGTACCAGAATAACGTCGCCCTTGGGCCCATTCACATTGCGCAGCACACCCAGGACTTCCACATCCATGGCCTCCGGCTTGATGCCCTGAAACACCGTATAAGCTACGCCGCGCATGCCCGCATGAATCTGCTCCACAGGGATGGTCTGCTGTGCAGAGGCCGCAACCGGCGCGCCGGAAACCTGCGCAGCCAGACTGATAGATAGGATTAAACTGGAGATGAAGAGAGCGAAAACAACTTTTCTCATTTGACGCCTTGGGGACCGCGCACAGATCCCGCTATAACAGAATTAGACTCGACGAAACCGTTAAGTCGTTGCCCCGAGGGGAGTACTGGATGCCGGGCAAACATCCCAACTACGAATCCTTGCGTCTATACTAGCATGGGAAATTTTCTTGAGGTCTCAAATGTTTCGATCCTTGAAATCGTTTAGACACATACCGTTGCCCAAGCCGCTAGCTCAACGTTTACTATTCGCGCTAGCCTGCGCAGCTCTTCTCGCCGCGACCCTGCCGGCCTTCGCCCAAAGCCAACAATCCGATCCACAGCAGTCGCCCCCTGCGTCCACGCAAGGCGACAACGGCAAACCCAAGCAGGACGCCCCCGCCGAAG
>Ga0302324_100031179_pt1 | contig 10062 bp, 12 predicted proteins | sample Palsa_T0_1_FD_201949 | JGI IMG/M metagenome (GOLD analysis project Ga0302324, IMG submission 201949) | Peat permafrost microbial communities from Stordalen Mire near Abisko, Sweden - Palsa_T0_1 | ecosystem: Environmental > Terrestrial > Soil > Palsa > Peat permafrost | place: Sweden: Abisko... | reverse complement strand
TCTCCTCTGCGTCACCGAGATTCGTCAGTGGCGAGATTTCCGGCGGAACGCGGTTGAGATTCGAATAGAACGATACCCCGCCTTGCGCTATGGCCCGTTGGTACAAGCCCTTAGCTGCTGGGGCGCCAGCTTCGTGCCGTACGATAAATCCTGCCACGACATGCCGTGCGACCAGCCGCCGCGGCCGTCCAGACATTCAAGTAGAGGCAGTCTTCGCTGGGCTTCGGTTCCGGACCGTCGCCCCAAGGCTGGATACAGGCTCGCGCGAAGGTGTCTGCTTTGCGCACTCCGCTCCATGCAACGACGGGTTGCGGAGCTCGCCATCGCAGTCCAGCGAGCGGCGGTGCTGCGAAGGGCAGGCCTTTGAATGATGCGAGCCCAGCCTCAACCTCGCCTTGAACCCGCCCACCAGCGATATCTGCATACTCAATTGCAGCGAGACTTGGGTTCACCGCGCCGATCCACCAGAGGGACGCGATCGAGCACGTGACGATTGACCGCAATATGACTTCGCTCACGCTTTGCGAACCCCCGCCTTTGAAAAGCATTGCTAGACTACATCCGCTTAAGTAGCAAGACCTGCCATTTGTAGGACACCTTCTTTGGAGGAGCAGTGCACCCCTATCGGCTACCCTTGAATTTGACCGCCGCTGCCTTCGCATTTTTCTTGATCGGTGCAGCGCCTGCATTCGGCGCTCCCAGAGCTGACGATCTCGAGCCGCAGACGCCCGCCGCATTTCTGCCGGGTGGCATGTTGGGGATCCAACTGGGAGGCTCGTGGCATCGGAGCAAGCAGAATCCTTTGCTGCGGCAGTTGGATTGCCAAGCGGTCAAGGATGCGAGCGATTTCGACGAAGTGTGTTTCTTCAAGGCTTCAGCTGCCAGCCGCGTGGGCGGAGCCCAGATCCACGACGGCTTCATCGTTGGCAAGGGCGACGAGGTCGTTTTGGTCGGCACCGGTATCAGCATCAAGAATGCAGACGATCCGCTGGCCGAATCGGTGATGCAGTCCTTTCAGGCGCAAATCAACTCGGCATTCCAGCACACGGGCGATAACGTGCTATTCGTTACGCTGCCGGCCAGGCGCATGTCGGCCGAAGAACTCGCCGGCTATTCGAAAAAAGCACCTGTTCTCTTGGTGCAGCTCGAGACTAAGACCCACGAACTTGCCGTTCTGTATGGATATCTCGCGCCGGTCAATGCATTCGGGTCGTTGACCGCCGACTAGCGCCGCTGGCGCCGCGCGAAAAAATGTCGGAACATCGCGCGGAACGCCATGAGCCCGCTCTTTCTCATTGCCGGCGCCGGTTTGATCGCCGGCATGATGAACGCGCTCGCCGGTGGCGGGTCATTTGTCACCTTGCCAGCGCTGATTGCCGCGGGCGTACCCTCGGTGAATGCGAACACCACGAGCACCGTGGCGCTGTATCCCGGGCAACTCACCAGTAGTTGGGCCTATCGCGACGGATTGGGCCCCATCGACTCTGTGCCGCTGCGGTCACTTGTTATCGTAACTTTCGTTGGCGGCGCTCTCGGCGCGGCCCTGCTCCTGCGCACACCGATCAAAACCTTCGATGTTGTCTTGCCCTGGCTCATGGCCATCGCCACCGTGGCGCTGGCGTTGGGCAGCCGGCTCGGTGAAATGCTGCGGCGTCGCTGGCGGATCGGAGCGCCTGCCGTGCTGGGCGTGCAATTCTGCCTAGGAATCTACGGCGGCTATTTCGGCGGCGGCGTCGGGATCATGATGATGGCCGTGTGGAGCTTGCTCAGCGACCGTACCTTGAAAAGCTTCAACGCGCCGCGCACCTTGCTCGTGGTCGCCGCGAACACCATCGCGGTGCTGATCTTCATTGCGGCTCGCGCGGTGCAATGGCGCGAAGCATTGGTCATGCTGGCGACCGCCATGCTGGGCGCTTACTGCGGGTCGCTCATCGGCCGCCGTGCGCCGGCCGGCGTCATTCGCGTGGTGACTGTGGGCTTGTCGATTGGCATCACCCTGGCATTTTTTGCGCGCGCGTATTTGAGATAATTAGTAAAGGAGAGCGCACATGTTTCGAATGAGGGTCCTCGCAATGCTTCTGACCGCGGCTGGCCCGACGGCCGCCACCCCAACCCAGGGGGCAGATCTGGCCAAGTTCGTCGGCCATTGGTCGTGCAAAGGCAACCTTTCAAACGGGGCGCCGATTGCAGGAGAGTTGTTGATCGAGGCGGACACGCCCAGCGGGGCGCTGATCGTGCATCACGATGATGTGGCGCCCGGGGCTTATCACTCGCTCGAGGTGTGGATGCCCAACAAATCCGGGGCCGGAATCAGAGCCGCGATCTCGGACAAATTCTCAGGGATGCGATGGCTGGAGTCGGCAGGCTGGTCCGCGAATACGCTCACTTGGGTCCGTACGGAAAACGGCGTGCCCGCGGAGCAATTTGCCTATGAGCTCAAGGCGGACACGATGCAGGTGCAATGGTCGGTCGCACGGGGCGGAGCCATGAAGGTCGGCGATACGCTCACTTGCAGCCATGCATAAGCGTTAGCGCAGCTGGCGAGCTCAGTTTGGCTAGCGCCAAGCTACGGCGCTCAGGGCCAAAGCGCACTCAGAGCTGCGCGAATCACCATGAACCACAGCGCCAATGCAGAGATACAGTAAAGCCAAAATCGAAGCATGACAATGTTGACCGTGCAATGCACCGCGCTGTGCAACACGCGAAAGCCGGCGAAAGTCCAAGCGGCGATCAAGTAGGTCTCGTCCACCTTGTTGACGACAAAGAGATAGAGCACCAGGCCATAAAAAAGCGTGGGTAGTTCGAATAGATTTTTGAGATTGTCCGAAGGATTCGACACCGACGGCGGCGAGATGCGAGCCAACTCCGCCGCGGTCAGCGTGTTGGGATCGATCTTGCTTTTTTGAATCAGGGGAATGCGTTTCGCATACATATATATCCAGACGATAAGCGTCAAAAGCATCATGGTCATGAAAGGCCCGACAATTGCGCTCTGATTCATTGAAGTTCTCCGATCATCGAGTGACTGCGGCAGAACGGAATTCCGCTAGAACGGCGGTAAACGCAGCCGCAAACGCATGCACATCTCCGGGCCAGCGCGCCGACACGTAGCTGCCATCGCGAACCACCCAGGCCGGCCGCTTATCCTGGTCGCTGTCGCGAAACAGGCCGCTGGTTTTTCTGAAGTAATCGGCGGCCTGCTGCGGAACATCGCAGAAATCATCTGGCGAGGCCAGAGCGCGGCTAACTTCAGCCTGCACGCTGCGATAGCCAAACGGTTCGGTATCGACTTCCAGATAGGTCCGATAGTAGGCGGGATCCCAGACCCGTCCGAAGTATTTCATCGTAGACCAAGCCGCCTTTTCGAGGCGCCAAGTCAGCGCGGTGGTCTTCCGCCCGTAAAGAACCGAACGCCCCGTGTGCGTCGACACGCTGCGTGCCGCGAGCACGACGCCATGACAGATGGCCGCGACCGGCTTATCAGCCTCAAAGAAATCGCAGACGAATCGCTGTAGCTGCGTATCTTCAAGGTATTGCCGCATGCCCCGTGCCCAATGCCCGCCGGGCAAAACGAGTCCGTCGTACTGATCGACGCGCAGCGTCGAATAGGGCACTGGCTTCTGGAACGACGGGCTCGTCCGCATCGATGCATACGCGCGCCGTGCGTCGCCATTTGCACGCAATCCGAGGCCGAGGAGTTTAATCTTCCGCAAGACGGGAATGCGTCCCCAAAGATCCAGTTCCTCACCGCTCAGCATCAACGGGTCTGCCGCCGCCTGCAGTCCATCAGGCGTCGCGAATATCACCGAAATGCCTGCATCGCGGAGGACTCTCCACGTAATGGCAACTTCGCTCGGGTCGAAATCGCGCTTCGGTAGCACGATCAGAACCGGGCGCGAGACAAACCTCATCATCGGCTTAGGATATCCCAGGACCCGCTGGCCCGAGTGCCCCGTGGCTGGCCGTCCGGACGCCTGCCAATTTAACTCGCCGATAGGGTCAATTTGCGCCTCGAGCACGAGTTATGTCGGATAATCCGCCCGGGATGCTCCTCCTCGAACGCCAGCAACAATTGGAAACCTTGGCTCAAGGCCTCTGCGAGGCGCGCGCCGGCTCGGGCAAGTTGATTCTGATCGCGGGAGAGGCGGGTCTCGGAAAGAGTTCGCTGGTGGAGCATTTTGTCGCCGATACGCGGCGGCACGCCCGAGTCTTATGGGGCGCGTGCGATGCGCTCGATACGCCGCGAGCGCTTGGACCCGTGCATGAAATCGCGGCACAGACCTCGATTCTCGATGGTCGCACCGCGCCTCCGGATGAGCCGCGCGATTGGCTCTTCGGCGCCCTTTTCGCCCAGCTCGTGCCCACGCAACGTGCGACTGTCGTCGTGCTCGAGGATGTGCACTGGGCGGACGAATCGACGCTCGACTTCTTCCGCTTCATCGGCCGGCGCATTCAACGCACAGGCGCATTGCTCATCGCAACTTACCGCGATGAGGAACTGTCGCCCATTCATCCGGTTCGACTCGCGCTGGGTGAACTCACGGGGCGGCACGTCATCCGTATGCGGCTCGCGCCGCTCTCGGCCGTGGCCGTTGCGGAGATGGCCCAGAATAGCGCCTGGAATTCTGCATTGCTGCACCAGATCACTGGGGGAAATCCCTTCTTCGTGTCCGAAGCGCTGGCGTGTCCTGGGGAGCGCGTTCCGGAGACCGTACGCGACGCGGTTCTTGCTCGCATGATGCGCTGCTCGCCGGCGGCGCAGGAGCTAGCCGGATTGGTGTCCATCTCTCCCGGAAAAACAGCACGGTGGCTCATTGCTGCGATGCTCGGTTCACTCGGAGCGGCGATCGATGAAGGCGTCATGCGGGGTCTGCTATCGGCGCATGCCGATGCCGTGAGCTTCCGACATGAGCTAGCGCGCCTCGCCGTTTATAGCACTCTGCCGCCAGAGCGTGCCCGAGAGTTGCACTATCGGGTGCTGCAAGCATTGGAACAACACGATGCCGATCTAACGCAGCTCGTGCACCATGCGGCGCTGGCGGAGAATGCGACCACAGTCCTCAAATATGCCCCGTTGGCGGCCAAGGAAGCGGCGCGGCTCGGTGCTCACCGTGAAGCCGCGGCGCACTTGAGCGCAGCTTTGCGGTATCGCGAGTTGCTGCCGACCTTGATTCAAGCAGAACTCCTCGAACGGCACGCCGAGGAATGCAGTCTGACGAATCGAACTGGCGAGGCAATAGCCTCAGGCCGGCAAGCGCTGAAGTTATGGCGCAGGGAAGGAAAGGTCGAGGCGCAGGCGCGCGTCTTGAGTTTTCTCACCTCCGAATATCGCTGGTCGGGCGATCGGTGTAGCGCGAACGAATCCATTGCTGAGGCGATTGCCTTGTTGGAGCCTCTGCCGGCGACCTCGAACTTGGCTATGGCCTACGCTGTGCGTTCGCGGCTGGCGTCGAACCGTGGCTTGGACCGTGAAGCGGTGGATTTTGGGGAACGCGCGCTCGCGCTGGCCCGTGAATTCGGCAATGCGATGATTGAATCCTACGCGTTGAACAATATCGGCAGCGCGTTGCTGATCGCAGGCGACCTGTCTGGCTACGAGCCTCTGGAGAGAAGTCTTACGCTGGCACTCGACAATAGACTTGATGAATGCGCTGCACGTTCATATTGCAACTTGGTCTTCTGTGCGACCCTGAATCATCACATTGCACGTGCCGAACAAGCCTTTCGAGACGGCCTCGCGTATTGCGAAGAACGCGGCCTGTTCTCCAGCATCGCATTTATGCGCACCTTTGGCGCTCGCTTGGCGCTGGATCGCGGCGACTGGTCGGGCGCCGCGCAGATCGTGTTTGAATTGTCTCAGACCATTGAACTCGTGTCGGTGCAACGCGTGCCGACTTTGACGACGCTCGCGCTGCTGCGCATTCGGCGCGGCGATCCGGGAGCAGACGATGTCCTGAGTGAGATTTACGAATTGGCGCTGTCCATGGATGAGCCGGAGCGGCTCGGGCGAGTCACCGCGGCACGTGCGGAGCAGGCTTATTATCGCGGCGATTTTGAGACGGTTGCCAGGGAAACCGCCGTGGGCCTACGAGAGCTCGCTGATCGTAAAATACCTTGGGTCAAGGGCGAACTACTATTCTGGCAGTCCAAGGTGCAGGCGGTCGATCCGAATTGCTGGGACATTCCAGAATCTTACCGACTCATGCTCTTAGTCGAGTGGCAAGCGGCTGCGGACGCGTGGGAAAAACTCGGGATGCCGTATGAGCAAGCTCTGTGTCTCGGGGAAGGTTCCGACGAAGCCCTGCTGCAATCGTTGGCTATTCTCGATCGATTGGGCGCACGTCCGCTCGAGGCGATCGTTCGCAAACGGCTGCGTGAACGCGGCGTGCGCGGTGTACCGCGCGGCCCCCGCGAGGCGACCCGCAGCAATCCTAAGGGACTGTCAGAAAAGGAACTCGAAGTCCTTGCCTTGCTGGTGCAGGGTTGCAGCAATGCGCACATTGCGCGCCGGTTGCATCGCTCGACGAAGACCATCGACCACCACGTGTCCGCGATTCTGAGCAAACTGGAGGTTCATTCCCGAACGGAGGCGATCGCCGCCGCTTTCGGCCTAGGTCTCTTCAGCACCCATAGAGAGGTCGCGAACCGCCGAGACGTTTAATGAGCCGCGTTACGCGCCGGGTGCACCAAGGTGTACGTGGCGAACGGGGACCACTCGCCGCCCGGCTTCTGCGACTCGATGAGCAACGACCAAGTATCTGAATTGGCGTCATACACAAGGGTATCTTTGAACGGGGCGTCAGCGTAAGGAAATTGCAGGACCAGTGTCGCTCCTTTGCGTTTTCCGCTCCCCACGACCCGCGCACCGGCGGCGCCAAAGCGATCCAGCCAGTGAGCGATATAGTCATCGACATGCGCGTCATATCCCAAGAACAAATCCGCCTCGTAGGCCGGTGCCTCGGCGGCATCGATCATGTGCAAACGCAGGAATCCTCCGTGCAGCACACGCTGGCCTCGAGCGTGGTACTTCACGGGCTTTCCGAGGAACATCCCGCTCATGTCCCAGTCCCCTTGAAGCGCATCAAGGTAGGCATTGTCCTGGGATCGTGCATCTTTCGCGTGGGCCAAACGCTCTGTGCGCATCGCCAGCAGCAAGATCAATGCACAAAAGATCACGCGGCCTCGATTAGACGCTTGAGTCACAGTCATCTTTGCGCTCCCCTTCTATTGCCTAATCATACAATCAGTTCTATACCGTCTGGCACGTCCAATAATTAGAATCTTGGAGGACTCTGCCGTGCACTCAAACATCATCTCCCGCCGCTCAATGGCACTGACGCTAGCGGCGTTGCCGGTTGGGTTCGTCATCGCGGCGGAAACGCCGGCATCGCCCAAAACAACAAGCGCCGCCGCCGCGGACGGCCTTTCGCACACCGCAGAGGCGATCCGGCAGGAAGTCACCTTCGAAACCAGTCCGCAGCGGGTCTATCAAGTGCTGACCAGCACTAAGGACTTCGACAGCATTACGCGCTTAAGCGACGGCGCGGCCCTGCTCGCCGCCGCGGGCGCCAAGCCCACTGCGATCAGCACCGAGGTCGGCGGCACCTTCACGCTGTTCGGCGGGTACATCACGGGCCGGCATTTAGAAATGCTGCCCAATGAACGGTTGGTGCAAGCCTGGCGCGCGGGAAGCTGGAATCCAGGCGCCTACTCCATCGCCGCCTTCCACCTGACTGCGGAAGGCGGCAAGACGAAGGTCGCCTTTGAGCATCGCGGGTTCCCCAATGGCCAGGGTATTTCGCTCGCCCCGGGCTGGCACTCGCACTATTGGGTGCCGCTCGCAAAATATTTGGCGCAAAGCTAAGGCGCACCCTTTTAGAGTGCGAATACAAATTGTTGCTTAGAAGCGGCCCGCGTCCACGTCCAGAATGAATTTCGTCAGGCCCTCCATATAAACCTGCTGATCGTCGTAAAGCGCGAGATGGCTGCCCTTGGGACAATAGAGATATCGTCCCTTTTTGACGTCCTTGGCGATTTTCTCCATCTGCGCTGGCTCCATCGTGTCGTAGCGCGCACCGATGGATAACGTGGGCACAGTGATCTTAGGCAGGTCCGCCGTGCGATCCCAGTTCACGAGCTTACCGCTCGCCCCCATTTCACTCGGCCCTTGCATCGGAATGTAGATCTTCTTGTTGATCTTGGCGAAGGCGCGCAGCACCGGATCTGGCCACTGATCCTGCGGCATCCGCAGGATATGATCGACGTAAAAATTCGGTATCAGTAGTTCTTCGTAGCGCGGGTCGTCGTATCGGCCCTTGGCCTCGAGCTGCTTGATTTCATCAAGGGCCTTCTGATTCATGGCGGGCATGAGCACGCTGCTCGCGTAGCGGTTGTACGCCGGAATGCTTGGGACCATGTTGGAAATGACCAGAGCTTTCAGATTTTCCTGATGCTTGAGTGCGTATTCCAGCGCGAGAATACCTCCCCAGGATTGGCCGAAGAGATAGAAGTTGCTCTTGTCGAGCTTGAGAGCTTTGCGGACCTGCTCCACCTCATCCACGAAGCGCGGCAACTCCCACAGCGTGAGCTCATCCGGTTGGTCGCTATAAGCCGAACCCAATTGATCGTAGTAGTAATACTCGATCCCTGCTTTCGGGAAGTAGCTGTCGAAGGCCTCGAAGTATTCATGTGTGGCGCCGGGGCCGCCGTGCAGCAGAAGCACCTTGATGCGGGGATTGTTGCCGACCCGCTTGGTCCAGACGCGAAAAGGACCCTTGGGTGTCTGGATGGTGATCATCTTGACGCCGCCCGAGAGCACATCGTCGCGGCCAGAGGAGTCGAAGTAAGCGGTCGGTGCCGCCTGAGCAGGCGAGATCATCAGCGAAACCAGGCACAAAGCAATTGCAGGGACGAGGCGAACGAGGTGTTGCATTTTTGTTTTCCGTGGTTCATCGCTTACGCTTCAATCTCCGGCCCGAGTCATGCGCCACTCCATGCGGCTCGGCGTGCCGTGGTGCAGAAAGTCCCCGATGATGAGAAGGCTGTCGCCGGTGCGCTTATAGGTGATGTGCTCGCCGGCATGATCGCCTTGGCCGTCAAACACCGCTGAGGATGCATCGCAGTTGACCGCGGTAAACACCATCGGCGCATTACGCTCTTCCCATGCGCCGCTCAAGGCGCCGTCGAAGTGGCGCAGATACATCGAAATGGCGTTGGCATTGGGTCTGACCGTCATGACTTCTGCAAAGCCCATTTTACCTTTGGGAATCTCCCAGGAGCTGCCCATGAGGATACTATCCGGCGCGATGACCCAGCGCTCTTGAGCTCGCTGCGGATCCGTTGTGTTGTGCCAATTGCCCGCCATCCAGGCAAGGCCTGTTAGGGAACATTCCGCCGCATGCGAAAGAGACACCGATGCCGTAAGCAACAGCGCGGTGACAACAAACGCGAACCAAGATCTGCTGTTCATGGCTATGTTCCGCTCAATTGTTGCCGATAATGCCAGAAGGCCGGCAGCAGCGGCACCACGCGATCACCCCCACGCTGTAGAGGATCGTCAGCGTCAGTGCGCCAAGTGCGGCGCTCCTGCGCCAAAGAACACTTAAGCCCGCGAGCAACAGCACCGCGGCCACCATGTAGGCCAGCGTAAAACGGCCGGGCATGGTTGGCGGCACCGGCTGCCACACTGCCGCGAAGTCGCCCCAGCATAGACCCACCAACCCGAACGCGACGGCCGCCAAGCCGTAAACGCGGAGCGCGACTTGAGGCGCGAAGATTTTCAAGGGCCTTCCCAGAGCCGGGCAATCGTTCGCTCCGCGATGGCGACCATGCGCGCATCGTCGACCAGGCCTGAGCTTAGGAGAATAACCCCGAACAGCAGCGCCCAGCCGCGTGCTCGCCGCCACGTTGCGTCGGAGACCGAGCCGCATGCGGCAATCGCTCGCTTGCGGCTCCCCAGCTGGGGCAGCAGCATCCACACGGCTGCCAAATCGCACGCGCGATCCCCGCCAGCCAGGTCGCCCCAATCGATGACGCCTGTCAGGCAACCCTTCTTAACGAGCA
>Ga0302324_100031178_pt1 | contig 10063 bp, 9 predicted proteins | sample Palsa_T0_1_FD_201949 | JGI IMG/M metagenome (GOLD analysis project Ga0302324, IMG submission 201949) | Peat permafrost microbial communities from Stordalen Mire near Abisko, Sweden - Palsa_T0_1 | ecosystem: Environmental > Terrestrial > Soil > Palsa > Peat permafrost | place: Sweden: Abisko... | reverse complement strand
CGGAAACGTCCAGGTCGGCGTCCGCAGCAGCGCATTCGGTCCGTTCGAAATCCCTTCGCTGATCAGCGAGAACGTCAAATTCATGAACATCACCCGCCTCGCCCAGCTCGCCCAGGACCCAGGCCAAAGCGAAGATGAGCAGGTCATCCTCCGCGAGCTTCGACGCCAGCAGCAGCAGCAGGAATATCTCGCCACCGTCTCCGCCGCCATGAATCATCGCGCCGCCGACGGCACTTCCAGCTATTCTTTCCCCACCGGCTCGCCCGACGAAGATGCCTTTGAAATCGGAGGCCAAAGCGCCACGCTCCAGTGGCGAGCCGGATATCTGGTCATTATCGCGCCCGGCGCTGGAAACGACAGAACGGTCTGGATGCGCCAGACGCACGGCTCGCAGTTGACTCTGTCCGCGCATGCCAAGGAGATCGACGTCCGCGCCCAGCCGAACATCGATCCGCGCTCGACCATCGGCCCTGCGGCCGACCGATTTAACGTGAACATCGAAATGTTCAACGTCGAATTGGAAACGCAGAACGGCGTGAACACGCCGCGCGGAAGTTTCGCCCGGGGCTTTTCCGTTCCCATGCCGGCGGCAATCCGCGCGATCGGCGATAAAAAACTCGTCGATTATCTCCGCGATCCCATCGCTCAGTCCGACGCGGCCCCGGCGCCTATCGACCGATGGCAGACGCCCTGGGAGATGTATTTCACGCTTCATCACAACCAGATCCGCGCCAACAACGCCGCCCGCAGCGAACTCCACGGACGAGCCAGTTTCGCCCTGAGCTGTCTCAGCCTCGTCCTCGTCGGTTGTGCCCTGGGCGTGATGTTCCGCAGCGGAAATTTCCTGAACGCATTCGCATGCAGCTTTGTCCCGGCCCTGCTCTGCATGACGCTGATCATCAGCGGCCAGCAAACCGCGACCCATGTTCCGTTCACGTTCGGCGCGGCATTCAAAGACCCGCTGCCCATGTCGCTCGTGATCATCTGGAGCGGAAACGTCGTGGTCCTGATCGCGGCAATCCTTTTAACCGTCCGGCTGCAAAGACGATGAACGCCCAAATCAACGCCGTCCCCGCCGTTTCCTCGGCCAAAAGCCGCGGTTCGTGGCTCTACGTCGGCCCGCGCGGCGTCGCCGTCCTGCTGCTGGTCTGGCTTTTCTCCCGCTGGATTTTCGCCGCCTTTTGGGATCTCGTTCCCGACGAGGCCTATTACTGGGTCTGGTCCCGGCACCCGGCCCTGAGCTATCTCGATCATCCGCCGATCGTCGCCTGCCTCATCCGCATCGGAACAATGATCCTGGGCAACACGGAGCTTGGCGTGCGCTGGCCGTTCGGCGTCATCGTCGCGGGATCGGTGCTGATTCTCTGGCGATCGGGCCGCCGTCTGACCGCCGATCCGCGCGCGGCCGCTTTCATTCCGCTGGCGCTGCTGCTCAGCCCGATGGTCGCCGTCACCGGGTTGATCGCCGCGCCCGATGCGCCGGCCTGCTTTTTCCAGAGCGCCGCGCTGGCGACGGCGCTGGGAATTTTTAGCGGCGACACGCGCGTCGGCTTGCGCTGGGTGATCTTCGGAACCTTTATGGGCCTGGCGCTGGATTCAAAATACACCAGCGTTCTGCTCGGCGTGGCCGTCGCGCTGGCGCTGCTTTCATGCCCCGAAGGACGAAGTCAGCTTCGGACGCCCGGCCCCTGGCTGGGAGTCGTCGCGGCGGCAATCGTATTTTCGCCGGTTTTTTATTGGAATGCCGCCCATCATTGGGCATCCTTCCGATTCCAGCTTCATCACGGCACCACCGAGGGAGTATCTCCCGTCTGGAAAAATCTGCTGGATTATGTCGGCGGCCAGCTCGCCGTTTGCACGCCCGTTCTACTATGCGTCTGCATCGCCGCGCTGGTGGTTTATTGGCGTTGCCGGGACAACCCGATGCCCGTGCGAATCCTGCTCTATTCCGCGACGACGCCGCTGATATTCTTCGCCCTGTCGGCCACGCGCCGGCGCGTCGAAGGCAACTGGCCCGCCTTCGCCTATTTCCCCGCGATCATGCTCTTCGCCCGCTATCTCGGCGAAAGCTGGAGTCGCCCCCGCGTTTTCTGGGCCGAGTTGGCCGTTGCCGTCGCCGCGTGCATCACCGTTGTGCTGCATGCTCCCGATCTGGTGTGGAAAGTGTCGCCTCGCCTGGGTTCCCCCCAGTGGGATCATCTGTATGGATGGCGGCAATTGGCACAGCGCGATGTCGAGCCTTTGCGCCTCGGCTGCCCCATCTTTGCCGCGGATTACGAATACGCCTCCGAGCTGGCATATTATCTCCCGCCCGGATCGGATGTCCGCCCTTTCACCGATCCCGCCCGTCCCACGGCTTTCGATTTCTTCGGCGATCAAACGCCTCCGACTGCATTCGATCGCGTCGTATTGGTCCGCCGACTTCCCAAGGGGTACGATCCCCCGCCGCCCTGGCATGCGCTGGGCCCGGGATATGATTATTCAATGCTCCATGTGCCCAACCAGTTCAAAGAGACGCGGCAGATTCGCAGGACCCTGATCGAAATCGCCGAGCGGCAGCCATGATGAACATCATCGACCGTTACGTTCTGGGCGCATTCGTGAGGAACTATCTCATCAGCCTGATGGTTCTGGTGGGGATGTACGTCGCCCTGGACATGGTGTTCAACTTCGGAAACCTGACGCAGGCGCTGCCCTCGGAGCAGAATTTCACGATCTGGCGAATGATCTACGACATCGGGGATTTTTATTTTTACAAAGCGTTTTTCTTTTTCGTGCATCTTTCCGGGATGATCGCGGTGGTGGCCGCGGCGTTCACCATCGTCCGTCTCAGCCGGCTCAACGAGATGACCGCACTCCTCGCCGCGGGGACTCCGCTCATTCGCATCGCCATGCCGGTCATCATCGCCGGAGTCATCCTCAACGTCATCCTGTTGCCGATCGATCAGGAAGTGATCATTCCGCAGATGATCCCCAAGCTCATGCGCGACCACGGGGACGTGCACGAATCGTCCGTAAAGATGTATCCGGTCAACATGATGGAAGACCCCACCGGCGGTTTGTTCAACGCGGCAATGTATTCCCCGCCGAGAAGATCTTCCCCCGCCAGGATCGAATACCTCGACGTCATCGAGCGGGACGCCGATTTTAAACCTGTCTCGCACATCTATGCCGACGAGGCGGTTTGGAATAGCCTGTTAAAACGGTGGGACCTGACCAATGGCTTTTCGGTTCCGATCGCCGCCCCCGAGCAGCAGGTCAGGCTCGCCCATGCGACGCCGCGCACGTCTTACAAGACATTGATGACCCCCGATGAAATCGCCCTGAATCTGGGAAAAGAATACATCCAGCTTCTTCCCCTGCAGAAGATTAACCAATTGTTAAGCCTGAACCGCTACGGCACGCTCGATCTGCTGCGCGCCAAACATCTGCGCGTGGCCCAGTGGCTACTGAACGTGTTTCTGCTCCTTCTGGCGATATCCACGGTATTGACCCGTGAACCGGGCCGATTGAAAGCCTCGGCGATTAAATGCCTGATCCTCACGGGCCTGTGCATGGGCAGCGTGTTCGTGACCTATCAGATGGCCGCCAGTCCCCCGACGCCGCAGTTGACAAACCTCTGGCCGGCGCTGATGGCATGGGTGCCGATCTTCATTTTCGGACCGCTGTCGATCCTACTCATGTCGCAGGTGAAAACCTGACCGGGCGAGGTTCGCCCGGCGCCGCCCGGAGACCGCTTTTTATCGGACCCCGCGATAATTCGTTAGCGAATTTGCTTCCGGGAATTATCAATCGTACATGATGAGAGTCGGGCATACGCAACGCCAAGCCATGCTCAAGAACAGGGCGGCTTGACGGGCCTGACACGACGCTCTCTCCTTCCTACTTTCTGGCTATGCCGGCCGCATCCAATGCGGCCGGCATTATTTTTCCCCCGCATTTCTGGTAGCCCCCGTTGTTGCCTGACGACTCCCGGCGACGATAATGATTCCGGACATCTCGGAGGCGCGAAAAGACTCGAATGGCTACATCGCCGACAGATACTACAACCATGTCGCCTATGCCGTGGGACAGCGTGCTCTCCCCGCACGTCTACGTTTTTTATGTCGCGTTCCTCGTCAGTTTCTTCTTCACGCCCATCATGCGTTCCGTGGCGATCTATTATGGGATCATCGACCAACCCGACCAGATCCGCAAAATGCACTCCGCGCCCGTCGCCTATCTCGGCGGCGTCGCCGTGTTCCTCGGATGGCTCGCGGGACTGGCCATGGGCCAGGTTCATATTCCGCAGGACCAGATCGGCGCCCCCCATCTGCAGGTCAAGCTGAACATCGTGCTGGGGGCCATCATCATCCTCATCATGGGATTGTGGGATGACGTCAAGCGAATACCTCCCCGCAACAAAATACTCGGACAGGTCATCACCGCCATCATTTTGCTCAAGGGCGGCGTCGGGTCGACTTGCCTGGACCCGGTGTTGAATCCCATCAACCTGCACTTGGCGAACGTCTTCGGGCCGCACTTTTATTTGCCGCATCCGATTATCGATCTCCTGAGCTGGAGCTTCGTCATCTGCCTGGTGGTCGGCTGCTGCAACGCCACGAATCTCATGGACGGTCTGGACGGCCTGTGCGGCGGAGTCACCGCCGTGATCGCCGCTGGATTTCTTTTCCTCGCTGTTCAACTGGCGATGCTCGCTCTGGAGCCGGATTGGGATGCCGTCCGCATTGTTCTGGCGATTTCCCTCCTGGGCGCGGTCCTTGGCTTCGTACCGTACAACTTTAACCCCGCTTCGATATTCATGGGCGATGCCGGAAGCATGTTCCTTGGATACTCCTGCGCCACGCTGATCATTCTCCTGGCCCAGGAACAATCAAAATGGCTCCTCGCCGCACTGGTCATGTTCGCTTTGCCGATCCTGGATACGGCGCTGGCGTTCGTCCGCCGATGGGTCAACCATCGCCCCCTGTTCAGCGCCGACAGATACCATATCCATCACCAGCTCGTCGCCAGGGGATTTTCCATCAAAATGACGGTGGTCATCAGCTACGGCCTGGCGATCGGGTTTTGCCTTCTGGGAATGCTCATGGCGTGGCTCCCGCGGGCGCGCTATGCAATCGCCTTCTACCTGGTGATTTTCGGCTCGCTGATTGTGGCCGCCTACAAGTTGGGCCTTGTGCATGAAAAGACGCGCGCGGTCAGCCCCAAACCGCTGGGCTCAATCGACGCGGTCCTTCCCGGCTCGGTCAGTCCCGACTCTTCCGTACTGGAATTACCCAACCCGCCCCCCAGCGCCTGGCCCGAGAACGTCGGCGTTTCCACTAGCCCAGGCAAACAATAACACCGCGCCCGACCTCATCCGATCCGTCCAATAACTCATTGTCTCAACTAACGTTATACTCTTGCATCCGCCGAATTGTCGTCGATTAGAACAAGCCGCGCTTGGTTTTGTCCGATTTGATTTTAGAATAGACCTCCGGACGTATCATCTGATATATCAATGCGGGGTTGTTTCGCGTTTCTTTCAGCCAATGAATAGAGGCAGGCATCCATGGACGTAACAGTTATCGGTTGTGGATATGTGGGTCTGGTCACGGGAACGTGCCTGGCGAGCCTTGGCCACACGGTTCGCGGGGTGGAAAAAGACGTTAAAAAGCTCAAGACGCTTCTCGATGGGCACTGTCCGATTTTCGAGCCGGGCCTGCATGAGTTGATGCAGGAAAATTACGCCTCCGGGCAACTCCAATTTACCGACAATGTGAAACTGGCCGTCAAGGATGCGGAGGTGGTCTTCCTCTGTGTCGGCACCCCTTCCAATCCGGACGGCACCGTGGACATGGGCTATCTTGAAGGAGCCGCCAAGGAAGTGTGCGATGCCCTGGCCGAAAACGACAGCGATTATCTCGTCACCATCGTCGTCAAATCCACCGTCCCCGCGGGCACCAATCGCAAGCTCTATAACTTCCTCAAGGAACAGACCCGCGCCCACGTCCAGGTCGTCAGCAACCCCGAGTTCCTCAAGGAGGGAACCGCCGTTCAGGACTTCGTGAAGCCCGACCGCATCGTCATCGGCGGCGAAAGCCCGGAAGCGTTTCGCATGATGCGCAGGCTCTACGATCCGCTCGTCAAGCCCGAGGACGAGGACAGATTTCTCACCATGGGCTGGGAAAGCGCCGAACTCACCAAATATGCCGCCAACAGCATGCTCGCCGCCCGAATCTCGTTCATGAACGAAATGACCATTCTCTGCGAGGCCTACGGCGCGGACATCGAGGACATTCGCAAGGGAATCGGATCGGATAGCCGCATCGGCCCCGCGTTTCTTCGCGCCGGCTGCGGATACGGCGGAAGCTGTTTCCCCAAGGACGTTGCCGCCCTCGAACACATTTCCCGCGCCGTCGGCTATGAAAACCTTTTCGTGAGCACGATTCAGACGATCAATAAAAATCAAAAACGCCGCTTCGTCGAGAAAATCGAGAAAAAGCTCGGCCGCCCGCTGGCCGGCGCCAAGATCGCCGTCTGGGGCCTGGCGTTCAAGGCCGACACCGACGACATCCGCGAATCCGCCGCGCTCGACGTGATCCGCCATCTCCTGCAAAAAGGCGCCCACGTCAAGGCGACCGATCCCAAGGCCATGGAAAACATGAAGCTGATCTTCAAGGACGAAGTGGAATGGAGCCCCGATCCCGTGAACTGCTCCGCCGGCGCCGACGCCGTCGCCCTGCTGACCGATTGGCCCCAATACGGCACCCTGCCATTCCGCAAGATCGCCGCGACCATGAACACCCCGATCATCTTCGACGGCCGCAACTGTCTCCACCGCGACATCATGCGCGAGACCGGATTCCAGTATTACCCCATGGGCCGCCCCGCCGTGGAAAACTCACTGCAGTTAAAACATCGGGTCTGAGATTCAGCCTCGAACGCGCATTTACTCGGTGGCGAGTTACATCCCAGGTGGGCTGACCACGGTCTTGGAACTCGCCGCAACCACCCGCGTCGCCACCACCGGATCCCCATCGTACATCTGAGCATTATCAAGATTCCCCGATATTACTTTTTCCAGCGAATCCGATGAATCGATGTTCTTGTCCTTGAAGAAATCGTCCTTCAGATTCTGTATTGTTAATTTCGCATGATCCGAAGACAGCGAAATGCGCATGATCAGGAATTTGTCCTCGATCGAGCCGTCATCCGTCAGGTTGCGGAGATTGGCAAACGTCACGCCGCTGACATCCGCGGTATAACCCACCATTCGGCCCGGCTCTTTCCCGTCGTTGCCGGTCCATTCCGTATAATAAAGATGATTGTCGATATTGCGGATAACCAGCGACGTGGTCTTCCCGTCACTGGTGAAAACGTAATCCCCGATATACGCCGGATCAACCGCCGCTTTGTCCGCCGCCCCCAGCGGATATTGCGTCGTATAACATCCCACCCCCAGCAGCAGCAGCGAAAACGCAAAGGCGACCGCCAGCAAAACTCGAAAACGCCGCATGACAACCTCCCGTAAAGTAAGTGGGCACTATAGTACCCATTTCGCTTCCGCTGTCAAACCCGCGGCAACCCGCTAGAATTCCCCGCTCCCAAACGAAAGGCGGCCACCATGAACCTCGCCCAGTCCGACCCGCAAATCGCTGAACTCATCCGGCAGGAAGCCCTCCGCCAGGCATCAACCCTGGAACTGATCGCCAGCGAAAACCACGTCTCCCCCGCCGTCATGGAAGCCGCCGGCTCCGTGCTTACCAACAAATACGCCGAGGGATATCCCAGCGCCCGCTACTATCAGGGCTGCGGCTACTACGATCAGATCGAAACACTGGCCATCGACCGGGCCAAAGAGCTTTTCGGCTGCCGATTCGCCAACGTCCAGCCCCACAGCGGAGCGCAGGCCAACGGCGCCGTCTTCCTGGCGATGATGAATCCCGGCGACACATTCGCCAGCCTGGTCCTGGCCGATGGCGGCCACCTTTCCCACGGCCGAAAGGTGAACCTGAGCGGCAAATGGTTCAATCCCGTCCACTATCCACTGGTCTACGACCCCGCCCGCCCCGATTTCGAAAAAATCGATTACGACGCCGTTCGCCAGGTCTGCCTCGAGCACAAGCCCAAGCTGCTGCTCTGCGGCTACTCGGCTTATTCCCGCATCATCGACTTCGCAAAATTCCGCGCCATCGCCGATGAATGCGGAGCGCTAGTGATGGCCGACATCGCCCACATCGCCGGCCTGGTCGCCGCCGGCGTGCATCCATCCCCGTTTCCCCACGCCCACATCGTCACCACCACCACCCACAAAACCCTCCGCGGCCCGCGCGGCGGAATGATTCTCACAAACGACCCCGAAATCGCCCAGAAGATCGACAAGGCCGTCTTCCCCGGCATGCAGGGCGGCCCCCTCATGCACATCATCGCCGCCAAAGCCGTCGCCTTCGGCGAAGATTTGCGACCCGCCTTCAAAACCTACGCCCAGCAAATCGTCAAGAACGCCAAGTCCCTCGCCGCCGCCCTGCAAAAGCACGGCTACCGCATCGTCAGCGGCGGCACCGACAACCACCTGATGCTGGTCGATCTCCGCACCCGCAACGAAAATTTCACCGGCGTCGACGCCGCCATCGCCCTTGAAAAAGCCGGCATCATCGCCAACTTCAACGGCGTCCCCAAAGACCCCCGCCCCGCCAAACAAACCAGCGGCATCCGCCTCGGCACCCCCGCCCTGACCACCCGCGGCCTGACCGAAAAGGACATGTCCACCGTCGCCTCCTTCATCGACCGCGCCCTCTTGGGCAAGGACGACGCGACCGCCCTGGCGAAAATCCGGCAGGAGGTGGCCGAGTTCTGCAAGGGTTTCCCGATGCCGCATTAGCCATGCCGTTTAGCTGCCCTACTTGCCTGTACTGAGCCCATCGAAGTGCGGCATGTCCGCCCGCTCTGATATCGTCGTCTGGCGACGCTTGCTCCAAAAACCCCCGTGTAATACAATGCCTTGCATGAGTAATCTTACGATCCGCATTCCCGATCCGCTGCGGCGGGAGCTTGAGAAGTTGTGCCGGCAGAAGCAGCAGGCGATGAGCGACGTCGTGCGCGATTCACTTCGTCGATATGTGGCCGTCGAACGCTTCCGAGCCCTGCGCGGAAAGTCCCTGCCCTTCGCCGAGGCTTCCGGATTCCTCACCGATGAAGACGTCTTCAAGGCCGTTTCGTGAAAGTGGTCCTCGACACGAACGTCTTGCTGGCCGCATTCGCGACGCGCGGCCTGTGCGAGGCCGTTCTGGCCGTCTGCCTCGAACGTCACGAGATCGTCTTATCCGATTACATCATCGAAGAGATGCGGAAGCACCTGACCGGAAAATTCAAGATCCCCGCGAATCGGTCGGCCGAGATTCTCGCATTTCTACGTGAGCAGGCTGTCTTCGTGAAACCGGCAGAAGTAAACCCCGACGCCTGCCGCGATTCCAAAGACCTCGCAATTCTGGGAACCGCCGTCGCCGCCCACGCCGATTGCCTGGTCACCGGCGACAATGACTTGCTGACCCTGGGCGAGTTTGCCTCAATCCCGATCCTCTCCCCGCGCCAGTTCTACGGCCGGCTGGGGTAGAGTAGAGTCGCCCAGTTCTGCAAGGCTTTCCCGATGCCGCATTAGGAATGCGTGGTATAATGCCGAACGAGGTTTCCTATGACGATTAAGCTATCGAAGGCACATGAGCGATATATCCGCGAACAACTGGCGACCGGCAAATACGCCTCGGCGGAAGAAGTAATCGCCCATGCTTTGACGGTTTTTCGCAAGGTTGAACGGATACTTCCGGCTGCTCAAGACGACCTTCGGCGAGAAATCGACATCGGACTTCGCGACATTCGGCAAGACCGGGTATACGACCGTAAATCCAATCCCAACTCTGTCTGACGACAACGTTTACTCGTTCAATCTATGAGGCATTTATGAGAACTATACTTGTCACAATAATTCTCTTGGCGTTTTCCATTGTAGTGATGGCTCAGCTAAGAAACTATCTCAAAACATCATTTCCTGCGATAATCACGATTAGCACCAACAAAGGAGCCA
>Ga0302324_100031177_pt1 | contig 10063 bp, 4 predicted proteins | sample Palsa_T0_1_FD_201949 | JGI IMG/M metagenome (GOLD analysis project Ga0302324, IMG submission 201949) | Peat permafrost microbial communities from Stordalen Mire near Abisko, Sweden - Palsa_T0_1 | ecosystem: Environmental > Terrestrial > Soil > Palsa > Peat permafrost | place: Sweden: Abisko... | reverse complement strand
ATGAGAAGAATTGGTTGCCCATGTTGTCTGACCCGCGATAGTTGGGCTCGAACACTACCCAGCCCTGCGCGGCCATGTATTGCACGAACGGGTTGAGCGTTTCTTTGGACGCGGAGTTGGGCCCGCCGTGAACGTAGAGAACGAGCGGATATTTCTTGCCCGGGGTGAAGTCCGGCGGATAAGTGAGTACGCCATCGAGTTGGGTTTTCTCATTCGTCCAGGTGACGGTCTCCGACTTGCCGCGCTCCAGTGAGTCGAGCGATGCGTTGAAGTCGGTTAGGCGGACCGGGGCGCTGCCGAGCGTGGGCAGGTAGTAAAGCTCGGTTGCGCGGTCCGGAGTTGCTCCCGTGAGTGCAAGCTGGTTCTGCGGACCGAGATCGATGTCAACCCAAAATGTGCCGGCCGGAGTTACATTGCCGAGATCCAGTTTCTTCGCGGGGCCGTCGAGAGGTTTCAGCCAGAGGCTTACGGTGGTGGCTTCGTTGGCGCCTACAAGCAGCGATTTGCTGTCGGCAGTCCAGAGCACACGCTGAATGTTGCGGTCGATATCCTTTGCTGTCTCCGAGCGGTCGCCGGAGCCCGCTGTGGAGATGACGCGGATTTCGTTGTCGAACCAGGCCTTGCCATCCTGGGGATACCAGTAAGCGACGTTTGCGCCGTCGGGTGAGAAGAGCGGATAGCTTTCGAGCGTGGTGCGATTGGTGAGGGGATGGAACTGCCCGGTGGCTGCGTCGAGCAGCTCAATCTGCGTGTGTTCAGCATCGCCGGAGAGCGGAGTGATGGCCTTCACGAAGGCGATCTGCTCGCCGTCAGGGGTCCAGTTGATGGGGGAGGCTGGCGAGCCTGGCGGAAATGTTACAGGCAGCGACCATGTACCCGAAGTCAGCCGTTTTGCGTCGCCGCCTGCCGACGGGATGATCCAGATATGCGTGGATGGCGAGGGCCCGTGCACCAGCGAATCGTTGGCGCCCACTTCGAACGCATCAAGGAATTCAGCTTCGCCTTCGCGCTTGGGTTCATCGTCAACGGCGGCAAAGGCAATTGCGGAGCCGTCGGGCTTCCAGGCAAATTGCGTAACCGCCCCGGCTGCGTGGGTCAACTGAAGCGAGTCGCCGCCGGCCAGCGGCAAAATGAAGATCTGAGCCTTGTGGTCGCTGTCCTGCGCGATATAAGCGATGCGATCGCCTGTGGGCGACCAGCGCGGATAGCCGCCGACTACACGATCGTGGGTAAGCACACGCTGCGCGTGCGTGGCGATGTCGACAAGCACCAGTTCCGTGTCGATCTTGTCGGTTTTGAAGTTGGGATGGCCAACGACAATGACAATTGATTTGCCGTCGGGCGAGATCTGCGGATCAGAGACGCGTGTAACGCGGACGACGTCGTCGGCTGTGAAGCGGCTGGCAAGTGCGGACGCGGCGGCGAGCGACACGGTTGCAATAACAAGTGCGGAAATCTTGACAGGGTGCATTTGAAGTTCGTCTCCGGCGGAAAGGTTTGTTGGCTGTGTGAGCCAGTTTCCCACAATTGGGTTTGCGTGGGGAAGAGCGAAATCCGGACTAATTGAGCGCGAACAAGGACTCGGAGCGGGCAAGCTGCCTATAATTCCAGGAAAGAGCCAATCGCTTCTAGTCGAAATTGAGACGTATTTTTCCGGAGGACCCTCCCTTGCTCAAACGCATGCGCGCCGCAATCATTCTCTGTCTTGCTTCCGTCGTTGCCAGTCCTGCGGCTTTTGCGTCCGACACGGGCGGCTCGCCGCATCTTGCGCAGGGTCTCGATGCGATGTTCAACAAAGGCGCGTTCTGGGGCAAGGGCGTGCAACTGGCGTGGGAAAACGACGGCGAATCGTACACGATTCTGGAGCCCTCGGCAGACGGCAAAGGTGTGGACATTGTTGCCTATGAAACGGCCACCGGCAAACGCAGCGTGCAGGTTTCCGCGGCGCAACTGACGCCGGAGAACGCGAAGACGCCCATCGAGATTGAGGAATACTCGTGGTCAGCCGATGGCAAGGAGCTGCTTATTTTTACCAATGCCAAGAAAGTCTGGCGCGAATATACGCGCGGCGACTACTGGGTCTATGACACCGCAAGCGCCACGCCCGAGGGAAAGCTGACAAAGCTGGGCGGTGATGCGCCTGAATCCACGCTGATGTTTGCCACCTTTTCACCCGACGGCAGCCGCGTGGCCTGGGTGCGCGCCAACAACATTTATGTTGAAGAGCTGGCTACGAAGAAGATCGCGCAACTCACCAGCGACGGATCCGCGGATATCATCAATGGAACATCGGACTGGGTAAACGAAGAGGAGTTGTTTCTGCGCAATTGCATTCGCTGGAGCCCGGACAGCCGGCAGATTGCTTATTGGCAATTCGACCAATCGGGTGTGGGCGAATACACGCTCATCAACGACACCGACCAGGAGTATCCGGTCACATTCAAATACAAATATCCGCAGCCGGGAACGACCAACTCGGCGGTGCGGGTGGGGATTGTGCCTGCGGCGGGCGGGGCAACGCAATGGGTGAAGCTGGCCGGCGATCCGCGGCAGAATTACATTGCGCAGATGGATTGGGCCGGCGGCTCGGATGGCATCCTTCTCGAATATCTGAACCGCGCGCAAAATGACAATCAGTTTATCTGGGCCAATGCGCAGACCGGCGAGACGCGCGTGGTTACCGAAGACACCGACAACGATTGGGTCGATGTCAACAGCATGGAGTGGATAGAGAGAGCGGGCGCGGTGAAAGATGCGCTGTTCCTCAGTGAGCGCGATGGCTGGCGGCATGCGTATCGCTTGGACCTGAAGTCCGGCCAGCCGATTCTGGTGACGAATTTTCAGGGTGACGTGCTCGATAAATCGGCCATTGACCAGAAGGGCGGATGGTTTTACTATCTGGCCTCGCCTGACGATCCGGTGCGGCAGTATCTTTACCGTTCGCGCGTGGACGGAAAGGGAAGCCCGGAGCGCGTTACGCCAAGCGATGAATCCGGCAATCACCGCTATGACATTGCGCCTAACGGCAAGTGGGCCGTGCACCGCTATAGCACCGCGGACCGGTCCTGGCGTTTCGAGATCGTCAGTCTTCCCGATCATAAGGTCATCCGCACGCTGGTCGATAACAACGACGTGGCCACCGGCGTGCAGCCGTGGCTGAGTTCGAAGACGGAGTTCTTCAAAGTCCCGGTCGATAACGGCATCACGCTCGATGGATACATGATCAAGCCGCCGGACTTCGATGCGACGAAAAAATATCCGGTAGTCACCTATGTCTACGGCGAGCCGTGGGTCGCAACAGTGCGCGATGCATGGGATCCGTATATCCGCATGCTGGGCGGATTGATTGCCGCAGAAGGCTATCTGTTTGTCAGCATCGACAACGAGGGTACGCCGTCTCCCAAAGGCCGCGAGTGGCGCAGGAGTATCTTCGACGCTATCGGCGTATTGTCGTCCGCGCAGCAGACGCAAGCCATCAAAGAGTTGGCCAAAGAACGCCCATACATTGACGCATCGCGCATGGCTATCTGGGGACACAGCGGCGGCGGTTCAACGACGCTCAACGTCATGTTTCGCTACCCCGGCGTTTATTCCACCGGCGTTGCGCTCGCGCCCGTTGCCGATGAGAGCCACTACGATTCCATTTACCAGGAACGCTACATGGGACTGCCGGCTGTCGACGTCAAGGGCTATCACGACGGCTCGCCCATCAACTTTGCCGAGGGACTGCAGGGCCACCTGCTCATCATCCATGGCTCGGGCGACGACAATGTGCACTTTCAAGGGACGGAGCTGCTGATCAACAGACTTGTCGAACTGGGCAAACCCTTCGACATGATGGACTATCCCAACCGCACGCACAATCTGAACGAGGGCAAGGGGACTTCCTTCCATCTGTTCAGCCTGATGGTGCGCTACATTGAAGATCACGTTCCACCGGGTGGCGTGGCGCGGTAAGGCTGCGCCGGACAAAGGGAGAAATTGCATGCGCGTAACGCGCCGGGTCGCGCTGGGAATCCTCGCTTCTTCTTCCGCGGCGCTTTTCAGGTTTGCTTCTCAGGCACGTGCTTTTTCTATGTCGGGCGGCGACCCTTACGAGCCGCAGTGGGAGTCACTGCAGAAGCACCAATGCCCCGACTGGTATCGCGACGCGAAATTCGGCATTTATTACCACTGGGGGCTTTATTCCGTTCCGGCCTTCGGCAGCGAATGGTATCCGCACAACATGTATCTTCCAGGGCGTCCGGAGTACGACCACCACATTGCAACCTACGGACCTCTGAGCAAATTCGGCTACAAGGATTTTGCGCCCGGGTTCACGGCCGAGCATTTCAACGCAGACGCGTGGGTGAGTTTGTTCAAGGACGCTGGAGCGTGCTACATGGGCCCCGTCGCCGAGCACGCTGACGGCTTCTCCATGTGGGAAAGCCGCGTAAACCGCTGGAATGCAGTACGCATGGGTCCTAAATGCGACACGGTCGGCGAGATGGAGCGCGCCGTTCGCAAACAGGGGCTGAAGTTTTTAACCAGCTTCCATCACCAGTGGCTGTGGGGCTGGTACTCAAGCCCCGTGGCCGATGCGGATATCTACCAGCCGGAGTTTGCCGATCTTTACTGGCCGCAGAAATACACGCCGCTTCCCAAGGATTACGTTGCTGCAACTCCAGGAGCATTCAACTTCGCTCATCCCGATCCGCCTCCTTCTCAGCGATTCTGCGAAATCTGGCGCGACAAGGTGATCGAAGTTGTCGATCGCTACCACCCCGATGTTCTCTACTTTGATAACCGCGTCACCATTATTCCCGAGCAATACCGGATGCAGATGCTGGCGCACTACTACAACGCAAGCCATCGCGCCGGGCGCGAAACCGTGATGACTTACAAGGATAAGGAATTCGCGGAGGGGTCAGGGCAACTCGATATTGAGGCCGGCCAGCTGGGCGAGAAGGCCAGCTTCGTTTGGCAGACCGATGACGTGATGGACTGGAATTCGTGGGGATATGTGGCGCAGCCCAGCTTCAAGTCTTCCGGGCGCATTCTGCGCCAGTTGATTGACGTCGTCAGCAAGAACGGGAACCTGCTGCTCGATGTGGGCCCGCGCCCCGACGGCACCATTCCGGACGAAATCGAGAACCGGCTGCGGCAGATCGGCGCGTGGCTGCGAACCAACGGAGAAGCCATCTACGCGACCCGCCCCGCGGAGCGATTCGGCGAGGGGCCCACCCGCATTAAAGCCGGCTCGTATGGCTCCGATCGCAACATCGACTTCACCGCGCAGGATCTCCGCTTCACCACGCGCCCGGGAGCCTTTTACGTTCATGTGCTCGGAGCGCCGGGTTCGCAGGTGCGTGTCGCTTCGCTTCAGCGCGATACGCCTCTGAACATAGGGGTCGTCCGCAAGGCGGAGATGCTCGGTGTTCGGCAATCGCTGGAATGGAAATGGAGCCCCGACGGCCTTGTCATCCAAATGCCCGGAGTCCGCCCGTTCGACGACGCTCAAGTGATCAAGCTGAGTTGAGACTTCACGTCTAGGGCATTTTTGGAAATGGTGTAGCCCTTGAGTCCTATTGGTATCCCACCCATTCCGCAGAAAAAAGCGGAATGGATGGGGCACGGAGGACTGCAGTAACACAAAAATACTTTAGTCTTCGCGCAGCAAGATTAATGGATTGACCTTCAACGCGCGCTGCGCGGGAATCCAAGTGGCCAGCATTCCCAACAGCGCCATGGCCAGAACTACGCCGGCCAACACGAGAGGATCGCGCGGGGTTGCCTGATACACGATGGACGCGAGGAAACGGCTCAAGAGAATTCCCACGAGCAACCCTGCTGCCGAGCCAAACGCGAGCAGTTTGACCGCGCGTCCCAACGCCGCCTGCAGCAATTCTTTCCGCCTCGCGCCCAGCGCCATGCGAATTCCCAACTCGCGGAGCCGCTTGCTGACCGAGTACGCGGCCATGCCGAAGATTCCGGTGATGGCCAGCATGCCGCCCATCAGGCCCAGCATGCCCAGCGAGATGGTGGCCATGCGCGGGCCGAACAGAACGGCGTCGAGCTCTTTGAACCGCGGCTGGATGAAAACAGGCAGACTCGAGTCCACCCGCCGCAGTGCGGCGCGTATCGCAGGCCCCAATTGCTGCGTATCGCCGCCCGAACGCACCACCAGGAATGACGTTTGAGAAGGCGATTGCAGGATGGAGAGAAACATTACCGCAACCGGATCTTCAGTGAGGCTGCCATACTTGCCGTTCGCGGCAACACCCACCACCTGGATGCGCTTTCCATCCGGCACTTTGAAGTACCGGCCCATCGCGGCCGGCGCGGAGCCGAAGATCCTGCGCGCAAACTCCTGATTCACGACCGCCACGCGAGGCGCATCCTTGTCGTCGTGCCAAGTGAATGCCCTGCCGAACATCAAGGGCGTCCCTTCGGCGAGGAAGTAATCGGGAGAGATTCTGAACACGCTGGCATCGAGAGCGGCGTTGGCCGGCTTCACATCCCCGGTATCGTCGGTAAACACATTGGAGTCGGTCGCGCCATCGCCTAGAGCCACCGCGTCGCCCAATCCCACATACTTCACACCGGGAATCGCCTGCAGCGCCTCGATCATGCGCTTCTGCATGGGCGCCACGCGATCGCCGCTATAACCGGCCATGCTCAGCTCGGTATCCACAAGCATGGCGTTCTGGGGATTGAAGCCGAAGTCTCCCTGCATTGACCGCATCAGTCCGCGCACCGCAACCATTGAGGACGTCACCAGCACCGCGCAGATCGTGATCTGCACCACGACCAGGATGTCGCGCAGAGTAATCCCGCGCCCGGCAAGGGCAATCGAGCCGGACTTTACGACCGCATATGGGTTGGTGCGAAGTACCTGCCTCACCGGAACCGCGCCGAAGAGAAGACCACTCGCCAGAGCCATCAGCAACGCGAATAGATAGACCTTCGCATCGGGATTGACTTCCGCATGAATGGGCCATCGCGGGAACGGCTGCCACGCGCTCAGTCCGTGCAACAACACCACGCTTACGGCCAGTCCCACGGCGCCGCCGGCCAGCGAAATCAAGACTGCTTCGGTAAACAATCCGCGCAAAATGCGTTTGCGGCTCGATCCCAACGCCAGGCGCAAGGCCACCTCGCGGGAACGGTCCGCGGCGCGCGCAGCAAACAGGCTGCCCAGGTTGGCGCAGGCGCCGAGAAGAATCAATCCCGAAAGCAGCATCAACGCGCTCATGAATTCCAGCACCGGGCGGCCAAGATAATCGCCATAAAGGCCTGGGCGCAGGAGAGTGAAGATCATCTTGCCGTCAGTCTTGGGGTAGGCCTTTTCCAGGCTCGCTCCAATCGAGTTCAGATCGCCGGTTGCCTGCGCTACGCTGACGCCCGGTTTCAGGTGTCCCAGCGTCATGAAGATCCAACGGTTGCCGCGCTGGTTCAGTTCCCCCTCGTTGCCGGAAAACTGTCCGTGGTTTACGATCGGCGCGAACACATCGGGATTGAAGAACAACAAGGTGCCGTGGAACTCAGCCGGCGCCACGCCGATAATGGTGAACGGATGCCTGTTCAATTGCACAACCCGGCCTACGATGCCACGATCGTCCTGAAAATGCGTGTGCCAATAGGCATAGGTGAGCACAACGAACGGGGCGCTGTTGGGGCCATGCTCGTCAGCGCTGTGAAAGAATCGCCCCAGATATGGCTGAATGCCCAGCGCGTCGAAGTAGTTCCCGCTCACCTCGTATCCCCAAACCTTGGCTGGATCCTTACCCGTATCCAGGCCGGCCTCAAACAGGTTGTAGGCGATCAGGTTTTCGAAGCTCCGGTTGCGATCGCGCAGGTCGACATAGTCGGGATACGTTGCGCCCCCGTCATTACCGGGGCGGAAGAGCCCGTAAAGGCTCTGCGCATTGGGCACATTCAGCGGGCGAATGATGAACGCGTTCATCACGCTGAACACCACGGCATTTGCGCCGATGGCCAAAGCCAGCGTCAAGACTGCGGCAACGGTGAATCCGGGAGCACGCCGTAGTTGGCGCAGCGATAAGCGCACATCGGCCCAGACTGATTCGAGCGTGGGCCATAGCCACACTTCACGGCTGCGCTGTTCGATGAGCGTACGGTTGCCGAACACACGGCGGGCCTGCTGCGCAGCTTCGTCGCGGCTCAGGCCTTCGCCCATCAATTGCTCGGTGCGTTCTTCAAGGTGCAGTCGCATTTCTTCGGAGAGATCGTTGTAAAGCTTGCCGCGGCGGAAGATATTCATGGCAATTCCTCCTAGTGTGGTGCCCCGAAGTTCAAGCAAAAGCAACCGCGCCCATAGGGCACCCGCCTTCGACTCACCACCCCCAAACTGAAAGACGTTTGGGGCCCCGTTCGCTCAGGATGACAGCAATTATCTTGTTACGAATTTCTGGGACAGGAGACTAGTGAGCCGGAGATTTACCTGGATTCAAAACCAGCGCGATGCCTTCAAACATACGCTCGAAGCTGGAGATCTGATTCTCCAGGTGGCGAAGGCCGGAAGCTGTGATCTGGTAGGTTCTCACGCGCCGGTTGGTGGAGGACACTCCCCATTCGGCCTTAACCAGCTTGGCCTTGAGCAGCCTTTGCAGCGCGGGATACAGCGAGCCTTCTTCCACCTGAAGCAGGTTGTTGGAGCGCTGCTGGATGTGCTGCACCAGCGCATATCCATGCGCCGGCTGACGGCGAAGCGACTCGAGAATCATCATTTCGAGTGCGCCGGGGAACAAATCGCGAGCTGCGTTGTCAGTCATAGGCGTGTTTGCTACAGGCATAGACTAAACAAGTATAAGTCCGTTGTCAAGAGGAATGCAGGAATTTTGCAAGCGAAACATTGGGGCACGGCGGGCTGCCGTCGAATTCACGAAATTTGCAGTTTGCAAAAAGACTGAAGAGATTGGGTGAAGTGGGAGAAAGACGCTCCTCCGCGGCTAAAGCCAAGTTAAAAGAGCTGACTTTGCGCGGGGGTTAAAACCCCCGGCTCCCTCCGTTTCGAGCGGAACGTGGTTTGTCGCTGCCAGTCATTGCCGCATTACTCGGCGCGCAAGGCCTCGACCGCGTTCACCCTGGCGGCGCGTGCAGCGGGCACTGCGGACGCAATCACCGCCGCGGCCAGAATTACAACCGCAGAGGCGACGATAGCGAGCACGCCAGGTTGTTGCACGTCCGCCACATATTTCGCGAGGGTGCGCGCCAGGGCGAAACCAACCACCACGCCGGTGCCCACTCCGATGCAAGCGATCACCAGTCCCTCAAGAAGAACGCCGGTGAGAATGTTGCGCGGCTGCGCGCCCAGCGCCATGCGGATGCCGAACTCGCGCGTGCGCCCGCTCACTGAGAATGCAAGAACGCCGGCCACGCCCACTACGGAGATCAAGAGCGCTACCGCCGCGAACCCTCCGAAGACGATTGCGTTCAGCCGGTCGGGAGTCAGCACTTCGGCGCGAATATCTTCAAGCGTGCTGGGGCGCTCCACGGGCTGGTCCGCCGACATCTCATGAATGGTGCGGCTGATGGCCGGAACCAGCGTATAGGGATCATTCTTGGCGCGGACAAAAAGGCGCTGCTGCCATCCCTCCTGGTCCACCGGCTGGTAAACGGTCATGGCCGGCGAGGGAATGATGTTTTCATCGTCGATGTCAGGCACCACGCCGATGATGCGGCGCGGCTCATAGCTGATGCCGATAAACTTCATCACGGGGTCGGTCCACTCGATCTTGTGGTCCACCGGGTCTGCGCCTGCAAACAGCGACTTGGCTACGCTCTCGCTGACGATCACTACGCGCTCCGCGCCGTCTTTGTCGCTTTCGCGGAAGTCGCGGCCTTCAACCAGCGGCAATCCCAGAGTGCCGAAGAAGCCGGGAGAAACGGACCGGAACCGCGCACGCCAATCGCCCATGCCGTTCTCGCGCTTCGCGCCCTGCACCTCGAACGCGAAGCTGAGGTCGAGCCCCCGCTCGTCGCGCCACGGGACGCTGAAGCCCGTGGATACCTGCTGCACTCCGGGCAGCAAGGCGACGCGACGCTGTACCTCACGATAAAA
>Ga0302324_100031176_pt1 | contig 10063 bp, 8 predicted proteins | sample Palsa_T0_1_FD_201949 | JGI IMG/M metagenome (GOLD analysis project Ga0302324, IMG submission 201949) | Peat permafrost microbial communities from Stordalen Mire near Abisko, Sweden - Palsa_T0_1 | ecosystem: Environmental > Terrestrial > Soil > Palsa > Peat permafrost | place: Sweden: Abisko... | reverse complement strand
TGGCCTTCGCCGAGCAGGCGGTCAGTAAGGTGAGAGCCCAGGAAGCCTGCGGCACCGGTGACAAGTACGCGTAAAGTCAAGAAGTTATGCTCCGAATCCGAGTCTACCATCCGGCAGGATCAGGCCTGCGGGGCGAGAACTGGTGGCCGGGAACCAGGTTCCCGGCCAGTGTTGCCAGCCGATTTTGGGACCGGCTTACGACAAGACGAGCTTGCGCGGCTTGCCTTGCTGCGCTGTGTAGGAAGCGGGCCGTCCGACGCTGACGTAGGTGAATCCCTGCTCGTGCATGAAGTCCGGCTTATAGAGGTTGCGACCGTCGATGATGATGGGGAAACGAAGGGCCTTGTTGAGCTCCTTCAGATCGAGTTTGCCGAATTCGGCCCAGTCTGTGAGGATCAGAACTGCGTCGGCTCCTTCAGCCGCTTCGTAAGCGCTGGTTGCGTAGCTGAGGTTATCGGAGGGCGGCAAGACAGCCTTGGCCTTTTCGATGGCGGCCGGATCGTATGCGGTAATCGATGCTCCGGCGGCTAACAGCTTCTTGATGACGTCGATGGCCGGGGAGTCGCGAATGTCGTCGGTGTCACCTTTGAAGGCCAGGCCTAGCGTGGCAAGTTTCTTGCCTCGCAGGGTCCAGAGAGCGGAGCGAACCTTGTTGAAGAAGATTTCCTGCTGGGTCGCATTGACTTTGCGCACTTCTTCGAGAATCTGGAAGTCGATGCCTTGCTGTTGGGCGACCCAATAGAAGGCGGCGACGTCTTTGGGGAAGCAGGAGCCGCCATAGCCGAGGCCGGCGCGCAGGAATTTGGGCCCGATGCGCGAATCCAGACCCATGCCGGCGGCGATGTCCTCGATGTCCGCATCCACCGATTCAGCGAGGTTGGCGACGGCGTTGATGAAGGAGATCTTGAGGGCCAGAAAGGCGTTGGATGCGTGTTTGATGATTTCGGCGCTCTGGGCTGAGGTGACCAGCAGCTTGGCGGGGTTTTCAGAGCTGAGTGCGCCGGGCAGGTGGTCTTCGCGGGCATAGTAGCTGCCGTCGGTGAGCGGAGCGTAAATGCGTCGAAGAACATCGGCAGAGCGCTCGTTATTGGCTCCTACCACGATGCGGTCCGGATGAAGGAAATCGATGATTGCGGTGCCTTCGCGCAGGAATTCAGGATTGGAAACGACGTCGAAGGTGTTCGGTTCTACGCCGTGGCGATGCATGCAGCGGGTAATCCATTCGTTGGTGTAGACGGGGACTGTGCTCTTTTCGACGAGAACCTTGTAACCGTTGACGGACCGTGCGATTTCGCTGACAACGGCCTCAACATAGGAGAGATCGGCCGATCCGGTGCTGCCTTGCGGCGTACCGACGGCGATGAAGATTGCCTCGGACTGCTCAACGGCTGCGGCCAGATCGGTGGTGAACTCGACGCCACGATTGAGGTGCTTGCCCAGCAGCTCCGGCAGGTGATGCTCGTAAATCGGAACGCCACCCTCGCGCAGCGTTTTGATTTTGGCTTCGTTGTTGTCAACGCAGATGACGTTGTGACCGGTCTCTGCGAAGCAGACGGCTGCGACCAGTCCTACATAACCTGATCCGATGACGCAAATTGAAACTTGCTTTGACATGCTTAGGGCTCTCCTTGAGTGATTACAGGGACGGAGTGCATTGAAAGTATTTGGTGCCTTGTAGATCGGATGCGCCTACCTGGGTTGCGGTTGGCAGGGGGGCTGATTTCGGATGCTTCCGGGCTGAAGCAACGATAATTAGGCTGCGATGGCTGAATACGGAGCTCTTCCCTGGTGCAAGAAAGTCGGGCTGCGATTAACTGGGACGAAAAAATCTTGCTTTGCGGATCACTTCAAGCGTATCTGCAATTCGTCGATTAGAGCAATTTAATTTAAGTCACCTGCAGGTAACCTAAAGATTTGACGAGAGCCAGCGGCGGTTGGAGACGTTCGGGAAATCGTGGTTGAGACTCCGCGGCGATGGGACTTCTCGCTTTGCGGAAGAAGAGAGACAAAGCTCCTTTGCTAGAGTGAGGCTAGGAAATGCATTTTTGGGGATAACGGAGTGGGTGTGATGGAACCGAACGCTGAAATCACGATTCTGGAGCCTTTTCTGCTTGAGCCTCTGTTTATGGAGAAGGTATGGGGAACGGTGGATTTGCGGCCCTGGTACGATTTCGTCGCTCAGACAGAGAGTCATGGGGTCGGCGAGGTTTGGCTGACTGGGGATGACTGCAAGGTGGCGACGGGGACTCTTGCGGGGCAGAACCTGGGCGAAGTATTTGCGAAGAACTCGCGCTCCATGCTGGGGGCCGCGGCACCGGAGGCCATACAAGGTGCGTCACCTTTGCTGATGAAGGTGATTTTCGCGCGGGAGAAGCTGAGCGTCCAGGTTCATCCGGATGACAGGCTGGCGCAGAAATACGGCGAGCCAAGGGGCAAGACGGAGTGCTGGTATTGGCTGGCTGCCGAGCCCGGTGCGGAAGTGGCAGTCGGACTGCGCCCTGGGGTGACGCTTGCGCAGGTGGAGGCCGAAGTTGCAGACGGCACGCTTGAGTCCAGCCTCAACGTCTTGCCTGTGGCGGCTGGAGACCTGGTTTTTGTGGATGCCGGCACGGTTCACGCGCTCTGGCCCGGATCGGTGTTGATGGAGACACAGCAGAATTGCGATTTGACCTACCGTTTGTTCGATTACGGACGACCGCGCCCGTTGCATGTGGCCAAGGCGCTGGAGGCGATCCGGCTACAGACAGCGGCGGGAAAAGTGCCTCCCGTGAAGCTGTCGGACAGGACGGTGCTGGTGGATCGGGACTATTTTTGTGTGGAGAGGATTGTGGTCGATGGGGTGCGGGATGGGGCATCCATGAGGGATGCGGACGAGCCTGGCCAGGGACTAGCTTACCTGTTTGCGGCGAGTGGTTCAGGGCGGATAGCGCCTGTTGATTCTAATGGGTTTGCGGCGGTGGATTTGCCCAGCAGAGGCATGGTGGCGGTGCCCGCGTCGTCGCCAGCGTGGCAGGTCGAGGATTTGGGAGGGCTGGAGCTGATTCGGATCACGCCGCGATGGCCGATTACGGAGTTTCCGGTTCAGGCCGAGGTCGGTGGGGCTGCGGGAGCGACGGCGTGACGGCGCTGGACTGGCGGGCATCTGTTGTGGCTTACATTCGGGCTGAGGCGCAGCCGGTGGACAAGTTTGGCCATCAGCCTCGGCTGTACGAGCTGGCGCGCCAGATTGCGCAGGCTGCCGAGGTAACCGACGGAAAAACAATTGATGATGATGTGCTATTTGCTACATCCTGGATGCACGATCTCGGGGTATTTCTGGGTCATCGGCCTTCTGATCCGTCAGAGTTGGCAAGGTGGAATCATGTGCCATACACGATTACCCGAAGCAGGGAATTGCTACTGGAATGGGGATTTCCAGAGGAAAAGCTGGATGCGGTAGCGGAGTCGATTCGCACCCATCAGGCCAAAGATGAGGCGGTGCTGGCGGAGGCCGTCGTGTTGAGGGATGCGGACATCCTTGAGCAGCTGGGTGCAGTTGGGGCTTTGCGGGCGCTGGTGAAAGTGGGAAGAGATACGCGCTTTCAAACGTACTCGGACGTCTTGCCCGTGCTTGAGCATTCAGTGAAAGTATTGCCGGGAAAGCTTCGGCTCGCTCACTCACGGGAACTGGCTCAAGGCCGCGTTGAGGTACTGGCGGGGCTGTTGAAGGCGATCCGCGAAGAGGCAGGGGATTTGCTGTATTGAGCTGTCTAGTTCAGTTGGCGGAAGGTCTTGGCAATTTCTTGCATTGGATTCGGAGATGTCCGTTGTACACTGCTACCAAGATCAGCCTCGGGGGAGGAGGTCTGCAATCACAAGGAGAAATCGGATGCGATCGAAGCTTGTCCTGGCAGCACTTTTAGCCCTCGTAACCACGCCCGTCATCGCTCAGGTGGCGCCAGCGGCGAAAATTAGTGGGCTTCCACTCGCCGTGGGAGGTGGGCTTTCGGATTTCAGTCTGGACTACGGTCCGGGCCGCCGGATGCTTGGTATTACCGCGTGGGCTGACTATAACGTGTTCCATGGTTTGGCAATCGAAGCGGAAGGCACGTCCATTTTTGCGGATAAGCCGGCAGTATTCACCCGCATGAAACAACAGACCATAAAGGGCGGTCTGGTTTACAAACCTCACCCGATATTTCGCATTCGACCCGAAGTGAAGTACCTGTTCGGTCTGGGGAGCGTCGACTTCCCTTCGCGCGACCCGCTTTACACTCACGACACGTATACCATGTCGGCGGCTGGAGGCGGAGGGGAATACCCGGTCTGGAAGAACCTCTATGCGCGGGCAGAGTACGAGTATGAGTGGTGGTATAACTACCAGGGTCCTCGTGATCTGAACCCGAACGGCTTCACGATTGGCGCCATTTATTACCTCCGCGGGATTCATCGGCACTACTAAGTAGCGCCTGAGTGTCGGCGCACTTAGATGTTGCATTTCAGACCATGGGTTGCATGAGCGGAGAGAAATTCCGGGATACTTTCGATCCGTGTCCCGGATCCGAAATGCTTGTTATACTTGGGGTTACCGCGTCAGTGAATTTTTGCCGCGAGTAGTCTAAGTGACTAGTAAGCGATTAGGCAGCAGAGTTCGAGGCAATGGATTTTTCTCTCTGTAGCGGCAGCCCGAAATTTTCTCAGCATTGATAACGTAGAAAGGATTCCTTAGCCTATGCACATTCGTGGCGCACATGCTTTGGTCTGCGGGGCTGGCGGTTTTATCGGCGGCCATCTTGTAAACAGGCTCATTGGAGAAGGTGCGGCGAGCGTTCGTGCAGTCGATGTCAAGCCCCTGAGCGAGTGGTATCAGAGGAATCCTAATGCGGAGAGCCTGGTACTGGATCTGCAGGAAAGGGAATCCTGCAATCGGGCGGTGGAAGGGATTGAAGCTGTATTTCAACTGGCCGCTGATATGGGTGGCATGGGTTTTATCGAGAACAACAAGGCGCTCTGTATGCTGAGCGTGCTGACGAGCACCCATATGCTGCTGGCAGCGCGCGACGGGGGGGTGAAGCGGTTCTTCTACTCTTCCTCGGCTTGCGTCTATAACGGCGAAAAGCAGACCAATCCGAACGTGGTGGCCCTCAGGGAAGAAGATGCTTACCCGGCTTTGCCTGAAGATGGCTACGGATGGGAAAAGCTCTTCAGCGAACGCATGTGCCGGCATTTTTTGGAGGACTACGGTCTGGAGACGCGTGTGGCTCGTTTCCACAATGTTTACGGGCCTTTGGGAACGTGGACCGGTGGCCGCGAAAAAGCTCCGGCGGCGATCTGCCGCAAGGTGCTCGAGGCCAAGATTTCGGGCAGGCATGAGATTGAGATCTGGGGAGACGGGCACCAGACCCGCAGCTTTATGTATGTGGATGATTGCACCAAGGGTGTGGTCGATATCTATCAAAGCGATATCGTGGAGCCCATCAATCTTGGTTCCAGCGAACTTGTGACCATCAATCAATTGGTAGATATTGCAGAGGACCTGGCAGAGGTTCGGTTGAAGCGCATTTACAACCTGGGTGCTCCCAAGGGCGTGAATGGGCGCAACAGCGACAATACATTGATTCAGAAATATCTGGGCTGGGAGCCCAGCATCAAACTCCGCGACGGGCTGGCACGAACGATGGCCTGGATTGAGCAGCAAATGCTTTCCAGCGTTTCCACCACGAAGTAGGGGAGTCTTGCATGAGTTCAGTTCCACGGTTCCAGCAGATACTGGGCGTTCGGTTTTTTGTCGGAGACGCCCAGGGGGCGATCGAAGAGGTTTCGCAGCGTGGCGGCCTGGTCGTAGTGCCGGCGGCCCCAGCGCTCAAGAATCTGGCCGTCGACAAGGGCTATCGCGAGGCTCTGCTTGGAGCGGACTTCGCAATCGCCGACAGCGCTTTCATGGTTTTGCTGTGGAATGCGATCGATCGAAATCGTATTCCAAAGCTTTCTGGATTGAAGTACTTACGGGCACTGATCGAACAGCCGGAATTTCAAGAATTAGGCAACACTTTTTGGGTGATGCCGACCCCGGCAAGCACGCAGCGGAACCTGCGCTGGCTGCGCCAGAATGGTGTCGACGTTGCTAACGAAGATGTGTATCTGGCTCCCCTCTATGGTCACGTCGTTTCCGACCAGGAATTATTGGCGCGGCTCGAGGAGCGGCGTCCCAGGCACATCGTGCTCGGTGTTGGCGGCGGAACGCAGGAGCGGCTTGGCTTGTATCTCAAGCAGCATCTTAGCTACCGTCCTGCGATCCATTGCATTGGTGCGGCGATTGCCTTTCTGAGCGGGGACCAGGTGCGTATCCCTGTTTGGGCGGACACGCTCGGGCTGGGATGGCTATACCGCACTCTGGCGGATCCGAAGCGTTTTTTCCCCCGCTACTGGGATGCGCGTCACCTGGCGCCGCTGTTGTGGAAGTACCGGGATCGGCTGCCGATGACCAGCCTTTGATTGGTGTCCGATTTCTAGGCCACTCGCGCTCAAATTTACCCATCTAATGAATCGCCAGTCTTAAATTAAGGCGCGGAGACTGTGGCGGTGTCGTGGCAGTTTTCGGAGCTGCCTCGTGCTTCTGCAGGTACGCCGGTTGGATTTACGGCAAGAAGTTTTATACGGAACTTTTTGATCCAGGCAGGGTCTAACATGGAGACGGCTCCTGCGAAAGCCCGTCTTTCGCTGTAAGAGCTGGAGCAGCAATGATCTTCCCGGCAGGTGTGGGAATGAAGAACAGGATGATGACTATGACCAGAATTAGGACCAAACAGACTTTTCGAAAGATTTGGCCTGCGGTTATTGTGATGGGAAGCATTGGAATGTGGTCGAGTGCGACCGCCGTATCCGCGATGGCTCAGGACGCCGCGGCCCAGGACACTCCTCAGGCCGGTCAGCGCACCGACGGACAGATTGAAATGGACGTGGTGCATGCCTTGGATGCTTCTCCGGCGCTCAAGCAGGATTGGATCACGGCAGGAACGGTGCAGGGTGAGGTTACGCTCTCCGGCACCTCGGCGACCGACGCCAACCGGCAACTGGCGGAGTCGATCTCCAGCCAGATTCCGGGTGTAACCAAGGTCGTCAATAACCTTAAGGTTGGCGATCCGCAGACGGCACAGAATGGCGCGGGACAACCTGGACAACCACAGGATCAGGGTCAGTATCAGGATCCGCAGTATGCCGACAATGGCGCGCAGCAGCAGCCGATGGCGCCAGTGCCTCCTCCGGGAGCGCCGCAGGACGGAGCAAGGCCTGGATACGCACCGGGATATGCGCCTGGCTATCAGCAGTACCCGGCTCAGCCTCAGTATCCGGCACAGCCGCAGGCTAACCAGATGCCGGAACCGCCCCATGGGCCGGTGGACCTGGCCAGGGGAACTCTGCTGAAGGTACGCAGCAGCGAGCCGCTGGATAGCAAGAAGGCTAAGGTCGGTACGCCGGTCGAATTTACAGTGGTCCGCGATGTTTATGCTGGCGGAGTGCTGGCGGTGCCACGCGGTGCGACGATTCGCGGTGAAGTTACGGATGTGAAGAAGGCTGGAGCGCTCGAAGGCCATGCAGAGCTTGGGTTGAAGATCGAGACGCTTGAGTTGGGCGGCAAGACCTACGCGTTGGATTCGGATCCATTTGAGGTGAAGAGCCCGAACAAGGGTGGCCGTACAGCGGGCAATGCGATCGGCGGAGCCCTGTTGGGAGCGCTGATTGGCGGCGCGGTCGGCGGCGGTGGTGGAGCGGCAATCGGAGCAGGCGCAGGTGCGGTTGGTGGTACGGCGGCTTCAGCAGCTACACCCGGACCGCGTGTCTGGATTCCGGCTGAGGCTCTGCTGGACTTTCATCTGAATACGCCGGTCACTGTAACTCCGGTAAGTTCGTTAGAGGCGCAACGGTTGGCTGCGAACGCGCCGCCACCGTCGCAGAGGCCGACGCTGTATCGTCGCGCGTACTATCCTTACGGGTATCCTCCGCCTCCGCCTCCACCTCCGGGCTACTATGCTCCTTACTAAGTTAGAAGTTACTCGAATAAGTAGCGAGATTGAAATAGAACGACCGGCTCCAGGAAATATTCTGGGGCCGGTTTTTTGCGCGCTTCGGAGATATCGGATGCTGCATAGCACACCCAATAGCGCGGGACGGCTGAGAGGTGGTTGCGACTTGTACACAGCGCATATTTTTCTCTTCGATTCCAGGCAGCTATTCGCGTTGACACACCTGGCCCATCATGAAAACATGAGGGTGTGGTTCTCGTCCATTATGCCTGCCTGTCAGCGTTCGTTGACTCCTGCGCAGGCGTAAGCAATGCATGGAGTTGTTTCGCTGTTTGCAGATGTGTTCTTCTGGCCCGTCTGCAGACTGTTGAATAGCTCACGATCTTCTTCCAGGTTCCCCCGGATCTGAAAGAGTGAGGATGGTTCGATTGAACTATGAAGTGCTTTCCTGGGATTCCGTATCCTGGTCGCTTGCGTTCCTTATTCGATCTTTTGAAGAACGGTTACTGAAACTATTTTCCGAGGGTAAGCTCTTCGGCACGGTGCATACCTGCATCGGCCAGGAGTTTACCGGCGTGGCTGTGGCCAGCCAGCTTATCGATGGCGATCTGATGGTGAGCAACCATCGCTGCCATGGGCATTATCTCGCTCGCACGGGAGATGCCGATGGGCTGATGGCCGAAGTGATGGGGCGCATCACCGGCATCTGCGGCGGTCGCGGCGGCAGCCAACATATATGCGCGCATGGCGTATATTCGAACGGCATCCAGGGTGGCATGACGCCGGTGTCCGCCGGCATGGCGCTGGCTCAGAAGCTGAATCAAACAGGAAACATCGTAGTCACCTTCATCGGCGATGGCACACTGGGCGAAGGCACGCTCTATGAGACGCTGAATATTATCTCCAAGTGGGATCTGCCGATGATGATCGTGCTCGAAAACAATCTCTATGCGCAGAGCACTTCGCAGACGCTGACGCTGGCGGGCGATATCTGCGCCCGCGCGGAGGCCTTCGGCATCGATTCGTATCACGGCAACACGGCCAATCCAAGGTGCTTGCAGGAACTGATGGCCACGGCAGTTGAGAAGGTTCGCAGCGAGAGCCGTCCAGCGTTTTTTCGCGTCGATACTTCGCGGCTGATGGCTCACTCAAAGGGCGATGACGATAGGCCCAAGGATGAGCTTGCGCGCTATTGGGCGAACGATCCGATTGCGCGGTTTACTGAGCAGTTTCCTGAGAAAGCCGCGGCGCTGAAACGAGAGGCTGAAGAGAAGATCAATCACGCGGTGGAACTGGCTACGCCTGCTGCTTATGCGGAGAACGGCGTGGATGAGGAACTGGATCTGTCGGCACCGGTGTGGGACAAGACAGCGATTGATGGAAAAGAGCGCGTTGTTACACGTATTTATGAGGCGCTCAAACAGCATATGGCCGAGGACAAGCGCGGCTTCATTCTTGGTGAGGATATCGAAGGGCCGTATGGCGGAGCGTTCAAAGTCACCAAGGACTTGAGCTTGACGTTTCCTGGGCGTGTGAAGAATACGCCGATCAGCGAGGCTGCGATTGTGGGCATTGGCAATGGGTTGGCGCTGGCGGGGATGCATCCGGTATGCGAGATCATGTTTGGCGACTTCATGACTTTGGCAGCGGATCAGATCATCAACCATGCTTCCAAATTCAAGTGGATGTATAACGATCAGGTCACGGTGCCGACAATTATTCGCACCCCGATGGGTGGACGGCGCGGTTACGGCGCGACGCACAGCCAGTGCCTGGAGAAGCATTTTCTCGGTCTGCCTGGGACGCGTGTGCTGGCGCTGCATCCGAGGTTTGATCCGTATCTGGTTTATAACAAATTGTTCGCGACCATCGATCGGCCGACGATCGTGATCGAGAATAAGACAATGTATGGGGAGTATGTCAGCCACCAGACGATTCAGGGCTTCTGGGTTGAACATACGGATGAGGTTTTTCCCACGACGCGTATTCGTTCGCTATCGAAGCCTGATGTTACGCTGGTCTGCTATGGGGGCACCTTGCATGAGGCGGAAAAGGCAGCG
>Ga0302324_100031175_pt1 | contig 10063 bp, 4 predicted proteins | sample Palsa_T0_1_FD_201949 | JGI IMG/M metagenome (GOLD analysis project Ga0302324, IMG submission 201949) | Peat permafrost microbial communities from Stordalen Mire near Abisko, Sweden - Palsa_T0_1 | ecosystem: Environmental > Terrestrial > Soil > Palsa > Peat permafrost | place: Sweden: Abisko... | reverse complement strand
ACTTCACCGCCGCTTTCAGCGTCGCCAAATCCACTTCACCCGGCCGTTGCGACAGGGCCACGTTCAACAGTTCATGCTCCGGCACCACCGACTTGCGCTCGAACAGATGGGCGACGGCATGATTCAGGGTTTGCTTTTCTGGTTCAAAGACTCGGACTGGCCGGACGGGGTGGACTGACGAGCAGAGATTTTGCAGTGATTGCTGTTCGTCCAATGACAATTGCGCCAGTTGGCGTTCACGCACTTCCGCCGTCGAGATGCCTTTGACTTTTTCCGCCCGGCTCTGATGCACCGCATGGGAAATGGCAGTGTTGGAAAGTTTGCGTCCCAGCTTTTGTTCCAACTCCCTTACCACCGCGTCACGTTGTTGCGCGCGTTTGGAAAATCGTTTCAACACCTCATCGCTTACGCCCTCGATTTCAAAGCCGTGCTTGGCCGGTTTAATCCGGTAGCCGATTTGTTGCACCCGCTTTGCCAGTTCATTCCGATAGACTGCCGTGCCGTAACGGATGGCGTCATACATGCCGCCCGCTTGCAGGGCTTTCCAAGACCGTTCGTTGTCATCAAACGTGGCGTTGAACACCGTGAAATGCGTGTGCAACTGCGGGTCGAGCGCACGGCTGCTCGTATGCGTAAACGCGGCGGCGGCGAGATTGCCGGTCGTCCGATCCTTTTGGCCGCCCTGTTTTCGCACCCGTGTTGCGGCGAAGGTTTCAAGTTCGCGAAACCCAATGCGCGTGGCCTCCTCATGCGCCGTCACCAGCCGTTCATCAGCCAGCGTCACCGCCAGCACCGAAACCGATTTCGGGGCGGAACAGGTGAAATCATGAAACACCCGGCGCTGGCCCTCCTTCAGTTGCCGCTGCGTCAGCCGTTCACCGGTTTCAGGATTTCGATTTTCGCAAAGCGCATGAAATTGTTCACGGGTGACAGCGTTCTTCAATCCCAACCGTTCCGCGCCCGCGCCGATCCACTGACCGGGACCGATTTCGCCCGCCGCGTAGTAATCATTCTGCGCGAGATGCTCGTCGAAGTAACTCTCGGCATTTCCCAGATTTTTATGCGCCACGGCAGTAAACATAAGGCGTTATTTTATCTGTTTTTCGAATGGCTTTGTTCACGTTTGGAACAATCGTTAATTTCTTCATTCATCGTCTTGCCAATTTATCCGCAGTCGCACCGGCCAGGGCGTGCCAGGAACGCAATCTGTATTTCCGCCGGTTCAGTCATGCCGGGCAGTTTTACTGAATCGTTACCCGCGCGGGTGTAGCTGCTACACGAAATGCATTTGGCCGATAATTTTTCCATCAGCGCCAGCATTGCAGAGAATGCGGCTGGCTTTGCGTAGTCAATGCCACAAAATGAACAGAGGGAAATTTTGCGACAATATCATAGAGCCCATTGATTTCATTGGAGATTCTCGCCAACGGAGGCGGCAAAACTGAAAGATTGTTCACCAGTCAATGCTGCCCTGCGCTTTGACCGCCCGGATTTCCTCGTTCCTCAGAAACCGGCCAGAAAATCGCCGCAACTGAGAACCCTATTTGCTGAAGCACTCAACAGGCGTTTATTGGCATTTCCCTTAGCTTCGGCAGCCCCCTCCAGCAAGCGTACCGGCCAAAGCTTGAGCGCGAGCGACACCTTGCGGGGTGATCTGAAAGGGGGTGCATTATGGTCGATAACCGAGCTTTCCATCAGATCCGGTACCTGCGCGAAGAAGAATATTTGTCCGCCGTGTCCAGCAAGCTTAGTCCCTTCAAGAGCACTATCGGGCGACTTCCGGCCCAGCACCCTTGTACCGCCCGGCAATTGCTGCAAGGCTTCAGGGAGGGAATTGTCGGTAGCCCATGAAAGATCAATTCGAGTTGCCTTAAAGCCTTTTGTCCTGCTTATTTGAGCTTGATTTGGCATTTGTGATCTGGGACTCCTTTCTCATCGGTGAGTGACATCACGCTCATTCTGAACGCTGCTGATCAAGGCGACCTCAACGCTGCTGTAGAATTGTTGCCACTGGTTTATGACGAGCTGCGTCGGTTAGCAGCTTGGCACCTCGCACAGGAGCGCCCCGGTCAGACATTGCAAGCAACCGCGCTGGTGCACGAAGCTTATCTTCGTCTCATTGGCCAGGAAGATCCTGGCTGGCAAGGCAGGCGACACTTTTTCGGCGCGGCCGCCGAAGCCATGCGTCGCATCTTGGTCGAAAGCGCCCGGCGTAAAAGACGCCAGAAACACGGCGGACAATGGGAGCGCATTGACATCGAAAACTTGGAAATTCCCTGCCCCATGCCGGAGGATGAATTGCTGGCGATGGATGAAGCGCTCAATCGGCTTGCAGAGGTTGATCCGCGCGGCGCCGAACTCGTGAAGTTGTGTTTTTTTGTAGGTTTGACTCAGGAGCAAGCCGCAAAGGAACTAAACATCTCCATCAGCACCGTCGAGCGCACCTGGGCCTTCGCGCGCGCCTGGCTGTTCCGGGAAATGCAAAATGGGCAAACGCCGCCGTTGTAGATTTCCGGATGTTGGTGAGGGGAATGGCCAAGAAACGGCGCATGGTAGGGTGAAAGGCTATTGCAACGAGACAGGTCACGATGCTGAATTCGGAACTCATCAAAGAAATCTTCTCGGTGGCGTTGGGAACGAAATCGCCAACGGAACGGGAGAGCTATCTGGCCCAGGCCTGTCGCGGCAATCTCGAGTTGCGGGAACAGGTTGAATCGCTGCTGCGAGCTCATGAGCGGGCGGGCGAGTTTCTTGGCAAGTCCGTTCCTCCTCCTGCATCCAGTTTCACTGCTGAGCGCACCGGGACGATCATTGGACGCTACAAGCTGCTTGAACTTATTGGCGAAGGCGGCTTCGGCTCCGTTTGGATGGCAGAACAGGAAGAACCCGTGCGCCGCACCGTGGCGCTCAAGCTGATTAAAGCGGGGATGGATACCAGACAGGTCCTGGCCCGCTTCGAATCGGAGCGGCAGGCCCTAGCCATCATGGACCACCCGAGCATCGCGCGCGTGTTCGACGGTGGCGCGACAGACACAGGCCGTCCGTACTTCGTGATGGAACTGGTGCGCGGCATACCCATCACGGAGTACTGCGACGCCAATAAGCTCTCGACGCCCGAACGATTGGTGCTGTTCATCCAAGTTTGTCGGGCCGTCCAGCATGCGCATCAGAAGGGCATCATTCATCGCGATCTCAAGCCGTCGAACATACTTGTCACCGAGGTGGACGGCGCGCCCGTGCCCAAAGTCATCGATTTCGGCGTGGCCAAGGCGACACAAGGGCGATTAACGGAGCACACCCTGTTTACGGGGCTGAACCAGATGCTCGGGACGCCGGCCTACATGAGTCCGGAACAGGCGGGACTTGGCGCGCTGGACATGGACACACGCAGCGATATTTACGCTTTGGGCGTGCTGCTTTACGAACTGCTCACCGGCCAAACTCCGCTGACCAAGAAGGATTTCGAGAAAGCCGGCATGGATGAAATGTTCCGCCTCATCCGGGAGCGAGAACCACCGCGACCATCCACCCGTTTGAGATCGTTGACCCGTGAGGAACTCACGACCATCGCCGCGCGACGACAGGCCGAGCCGGTCAAGCTAAACCGTCTTTTGAACGGCGACCTGGATTGGATCGCGATGAAATGCCTGGAGAAGAACCGGACTCGGCGTTATGAGTCGGCCAGCGCACTGGCGATGGATGTCCAGCGTCATTTGGAGAACGAGCCGATCACCGCCTCTCCGCCCAGCGTCCTCTACCGGTTCCAAAAACTGGTGCTCCGCCGTAAAGTCGCGTTTGCCGAAGGCGCTGCGCTCTTGGTGGCAGCCCTCGCCGGCGGCCTGTATTGGTGGTTCTTGCCAGGCACGCTGAATCTGGACGTGACGCCCGCTGACGCGCAGATTGATATCGACGGCCGGGAATTCCACACTGGGCTGATTCCGCAATCGATCCAGCTCTCCGCAGGCGTGCATCAGGTCAAGTTCCACAAGGCTGAATTCGCAGAGGAAGAGCGCACCGTAGTTGTGCCGCGCGGCGGTTTCTTCAACATTCCACATCTAACCTTGCAACACGAGCAAGGCACACTCGACGTGCGGAGTTCCCCCCCGGGTGCTGGGATCGGGTTTGAAGGAGATGATTATCACGCAGCAATCAAAGAGCGCGCCGTTGATACCGGGACACACGAATTAACCGGATTCGCAGAGGGCTGCTTTGAGAAACAGCGCGTTGTCACGATTAAACGGAACGAGCGACAAGCAGAATATCTCTCCCTGGAAAGTGGAATTTCATGGACATATTCTTCGCCAGGCATTCAGAACGCGTTTTTCATCCTGACTAATGCCATGCGTGGCCAACCACCGGTAATCGCGGATATCGAAACGAGCAAGATAGTGTTTCTTTCGTCGGCGGATGGTTCCATCGTGGGCCAGGTTGCGATGCCGAATGGCAACATCGCCCATTTTGTTCAGTTGGATTTGGGCGCGGACATTGGGCCGGTGCTGGTTTGCGGCCTCGAGGAACCCGGGGTCGGCCCCATGCTCAGCGCGTACTCCTGTTCCTCGACCAAGAATCCTCTGTGGCAATGGAAAGGACCTCCAATCAGTGGAGGGCGGCGTGACGGGATCTCGGTAGTGTCTGTTCCTCGACCAGGCTCGGTTAGCGCTGTCGCATGCGCCGACTGCGAAGGGCACGTGTGGGTGGTGAACGGAGGCACCGGAAAGTTGGATCAGGATTTCTTCATGTCCACCAATCCGCCCGCGTCCTCTCCAGCTTTAGCCTCGTGGAACCGGGATGGCACGACCTACCTGCTGACGTTATGGAGTTCATACGGGATCAACACATCCCGAACGAATAAATTGCAATTTCAAGGAAATGTGATGGATTTGGCGACGCGAAGCAATGTTTGGCAGAAGGATTTTGGTAATGCGGAAGCGTATGAGTTGGTCACATTGAATGATGGCGGCGCGCCTGGGGTCTTGCTTTGGGGTGAAAGCCGATGGCGATTGTTCGACTCGCTGACCGGGGATCTCAAAAGCGGCAACACCCTTCCAGGTCCGATGCGGAATGCCATCTTTTTATTTGACGCTTCGAAAATGGGCGGCAAGGAGCTTATTTTTGAATTTGCCAATCCCGCGTTGCCGATGCTGGCGGTGCGCCCTGAGGATGGCACGACGCTGTGGCAAGGCCCAACCAACCTTGCATCTTACGGAGGCCATAGCGAAGGCATGCGCCAGCAACCCGCTGGTGGCATGCTGGTGCTGGCCTTGAACAACTCCCTGGTTGAGGTAGATGCCGCCACCGGCAAAGTGCGCTGGGAATTGAAAGCCAAGCCCTCCAACTGGTTGATCGACGCAGAGTCCAAAGACGTTTATGTCACCCTTGCCGACCGGCGCCTGCTCTGCGTTGATTCGGAGGGCAGGACGAATTGGATCCTGCGCCTCAGGACCGAAGATGAGGCGGTGCCGACAGCGCTTTTGCCTGCCGGTCAAGCGGGTGGCCGTCGGGACATCCTCTTGAGCCACGAAAGGGGTCGCATTGAAGTGGCGCATTGGCCGCGGCTGTTGTGGGAAGCCACCGCGACCGCCGGGTTGCAAGCGACGCCATTGGTTGTCAAATGTACGGACGGTAAGCAGGTGGTCTTGCAACTGGGGGCTTGGAGTGAGGAAGCCGGTATGGTGGGCCTCGAGGGTGCCAGCGGCCGCATCCTTTGGTCCAACAGCGAATACATCCCACCCAACCGGGCTCCAGCTCTTGCTCCATTCGATAGCGATGGCACTCTCGCAATCGGGGCCATCGGCTGGCAAAACTTGGGCTCTGACTTGAGGTTGATCATTCGTCGCGCGGCCGATGGAGATCTGATTAGCTCCCGACTCGTTCCATTAACGAACTGGGTAACCGGCGGAGTGGCGGCGGATTTTCGCGGCATCGGCATGACCGACCTCGCGGTCAGCAGTTTTGGCGATAAGAGCATTGTTCTGTTTGACGGACGAAGCGGCAAGGTCCTATGGCAGCAATCCACCGAAATGGAGAACATGGGCGGCCTGGTGGCGGTGGATCTCGACAGCGACGGCCTGCCCGACTTGGTAGCCACTTCATCCGATGGATACGTGTACGCTTTCCGCGGCAAGAACGGCAAATTGCTTTGGACAACAACGTCCGATCAATATCCGAGCGTTTCGCCGCCAACCGTGGCCGATTTGAATGGCGATGGCAGGCCGGAGGTGCTCGTCACCACCGAGCAGGGACGATTGTTCGTGCTGAATGGCGCGGACGGGAGTCTCATCTGGTCGCCGGAGATCGTTGGGAAATTGAAGATTGCGGGGCGCGCAACCGTGGCTAGCCGGAATGGGCGCAAACTTGTTCTCGCGCCGATGGGAAACGACGGCGTGGTGGCTTTCGATTGGTCAAGGCGGTCCGAAGTCTGGCGCTCACCCGAGGGAAATCCGACCATCGCTACGCCGGTGCTCGCGGACCTTGCTCGCGATGGCAGCCAGCAGGTGGTCATGGGCACGACCAACGGTGACGTGTTGGTGCTTAATTTGGCGGATGGCAAGGCTCTGTCGCGATTCAAGGTCGCACAGGACGGCATTGAAGCCGATCCCGTCGTCGCCGATTTAAACAACGACGGCGTGTCTGACATCTTAATTGCCAGCCTCGATCATCGGTTGTATGCCATCGATGGAGGGAGCATCATCCCCGGCCTCAAGACCAATCAAATATCCGACAGCAACAACAAACGGACCACGCTGGGTCGATAGGGTCCTTGGTTCGCCCCACTGAGCTTTGCAGGCCGTTTTCTTGATGGCTCGCCACACACCGCCGCAATGCTGAATCTGTGTTTCCTCGCAAGTTTTAACCCGGAGCGAACCGCACATGAACCCAGCTTTACCACCGTGGTGATCGATCGAACCCCCAAGCGCCGCAAAAACCAACAAGAATTATTTTGTGATTTCCCGTGAGGGGAATTCCCGGAAAAAGGCGCATGGAAGGGTGAAAAGCTATTGCAGCGAAGCAAACCTATGAAAAACGGAAGCATACTTTTTATGAAGGACCAACGCAGGAGAATTTGCGTTAACGCTTTGTTGCTCACGCAAGTGCTGGCAACAAACATCGCCTTGATGATGCCGGGGCAGATGGCTGGCCAGACCTTCACCACCCTCTACAGTTTCTCCAGCACGAGTGATGGAGCGGTTCCGGATGGCGGATTGATTTTGTCGGGCAACACCCTTTATGGCACTGCGTCTGAGGGTGGCACTTGGGGCTGGGGCACGGTGTTCAAGATCAACGCGGATGGCTCAGATTATTCGACCATTTACAATTTTACCAACGGGAGCGACGAAGCCAATCCAGATGCCGGATTGATTTTGTCGGGCAACATCCTTTATGGCACTACGCTTGGAGACCAGCAGGGAACGACTTTTGGCACGGTGTTCAAGGTCAATATCGATGGCACCGGTTTTACGACACTTTACAGTTTTGCCGGAGGAACCGACGGAGGTTATCCACAGGGCGATTTGGTTTTATCCGGCAACATGCTTTATGGAACGGCAGTGTATTCAGAATTTGAGACCGGCCTCGGCGGCGGCACTGTGTTCGAGGTCACCACCAATGGAACAGGTTTTACGACCCTGCATAGTTTCATTGGATCTCCTTTGTATCCCGAGACCAACACCGATGGACAATCTCCAGTCGGCTTGCTCTTATCCGGCAACACGCTTTATGGGACCACGAGCGGAGGCGGTATGCAATTCGGCACGGTGTTCGCCGTCAATACCAATGGCACGGGCTTCAAGAGTTTGTATGTTTTCACTGGACAGAACGAGGGAGACTCTCCCCAGGCCGGCTTAATTATTTCGGGCAACACCCTCTACGGAACGTCGGCCGGAAATGACGGCTTTGGCGGCGGCACTGTTGACGTGAACACCAACGGATCGGTCTTCTCCCTGCAAATCGATGGCACTGATTTTTCGATTCTTCATAGTTTTACGGCGACCTCTGGTTCTGCTTTCACAAACGCAGACGGGGCCAATCCGTCGGCCGGATTGATTTTGTCGGGAAACACGCTATACGGGACGGCACCCTATGGCGGCAGTTTCGGCGATGGCACGGTTTTCAGCGTCAACACCAATGGCACGGGTTTCAAGACGCTCTATGATTTCTCGGGCAATACGGTCGTATTGAACCAATTCACGCTGTACGTCTCAGGTCTAATCTTGTCAGGCAACAGTTTGTATGGCGCCATGGGTGGCGGCGGCAGTTTCAGTAATGGCATGGCCTTCGCAGTCAGCACCAATGGCACACGCTTTGCGCCCCTGCACAATTTCGCAGGGACAAGCATCAACAGCGACGGCGCTGATCCGGGAGCTGGATTGATTTTATATGGCGACTTGCTGTATGGAACGGCTACTCAAGGCGGCAATTCGGGCAATGGCACGATGTTCGTTGTTAACACAAATGGCACATGCTTGACAACGCTGCATAGTTTCAACGCGGTAAGCTATAATTCTTCAATTCGTGGTGATACCAACAGCGACGGAGCAGATCCGCAGGCGTCCTTGGTTTTAGCAGGAAACACTCTTTATGGGACGGCGGGGTCTGGCGGCAGTGGGGGTTCTGGCACCGTATTCGCCTTCGCCACCAATGGCAACGGTTTTACAACCTTGCATAGTTTTGCCGCGGCGGACTTTGACTCATCAAGTCGTGATTACACCAACAGCGATGGAGCTTATCCTCAAGCGGGATTGATTTTATCAGGCAACACGCTTTATGGGACGACAATCTACGGCACTACTAACGGCAATGGCGCGGTGTTTGCCATTAACACCGATGGCACGGGCTTCACAACCCTGCATTCTTTCACGCCAGGACCTGCATCAGGAACTTTGACCAACGGGGATGGAGCTTATCCGAAAGGTGGTTTGATTTTATCAGGCAATGTTCTCTATGGAACGGCATCTGCGGGCGGCAGTTCGGGCGTAGGCACCTTGTTCGCGATCAACGCCGGTGGCACGGGCTTTACGACCCTGCATGTTTTCACCAACGGCAGCGATGGAGCTAATCCCTACGCCAGTTTGATTTTGTCTGGCAACACTCTGTACGGGATTGCGAGTGGCGGCGGTAGTTCAGGCAATGGCACGGTGTTCAAGGTTGGAACAGATGGCAATGGGTTTACGACGCTTTACGCTTTTTCAGAAACCGACACGAACGGTTTCAACAACGACGGAGCTTATCCGTATGCCAGCTTGATTCTATCGAGCAACACCCTGTTCGGGACGGCATCATTTGGTGGCAGTTTCGGCCATGGGACGGTGTTCGCGGTGAACACCGATGGCAGCGGCTTTACCACTCTGCACACTTTTTCGGACACGAACGCCAACGATTTCAACACCGACGGAGCTTATCCGTATGCCAGTCTGGTTTTGTCCGGCAAATCCCTGTATGGGACAACGTCAGGAGCCGGCACGTCCGGCAATGGGACGGTATTCAATATTTCATTGTCATCCGTCGGCGCGGAGCAGGGGTCTTTGCAAGCAACGATTGCTCCTTCCGCAGCGGTTAGCGCCGGCGCACATTGGCAGGTGGACGGCGGCACAGACCAAGAGAGTGGGGCAACCGTGACTAATATCGCAAAGGGCAGTCACACCGTCTCGTTCACGTCTATTTCCGGATGGAACGCACCAGCCAGCCAAAGTGTTGCGATCACGAACGGTGCGACCACCACCGTTACCGGGGTTTATACACTCGTGGCCCCAAACCTCGATGGCATTACACCGTCCGGCACGAACCTGGTGCTCAGCGGGATCAACGGGCAGTCGGGCGGGACATATTATTTGCTGATGAGCACGAACCTTGCCCTGCCGTTGAACCAGTGGAAGCCTGTTGCGACCAACGTTTTGAGCGCCAGTGGGAATTTCACCATCACCGCTATCAACACTGTAACTCCTAACGTCCCGCAACGGTTTTTCATTCTCGAGCAGCAATGAGCAAATGATGAGGGGAATTGCCGAAAAAAGGCGCATGGAGAAGTGAAAAGGCTATCGAACTGATTTTAGACCTATGAAAACGG
>Ga0302324_100031174_pt1 | contig 10063 bp, 6 predicted proteins | sample Palsa_T0_1_FD_201949 | JGI IMG/M metagenome (GOLD analysis project Ga0302324, IMG submission 201949) | Peat permafrost microbial communities from Stordalen Mire near Abisko, Sweden - Palsa_T0_1 | ecosystem: Environmental > Terrestrial > Soil > Palsa > Peat permafrost | place: Sweden: Abisko... | reverse complement strand
TATTGGCCCACGGCCGTGTCGTACTCACTCGCCTGGACTGATTTCGACAACCGCGGTTACACACATGGCTATTTGATCGCGGCGATGTGCCTCGCACTGATCTATATGCGCCGCGATGAGCTCACCGGTCCCATGCCGCGGGCAGCGCCGCTCGCCTACGTGGCACTTGCAGTCCTCGGCCTCGCTTGGCTCCTGGCCTATCGCGCCGGGATCCAAACGGCGCACGAACTGCTGTTTCCCCTCATTCTCTGGACGTCGATCTATGCCCTGTGCGGTCGCAGGATCGGCCAAAGCTGTCTCTTTGCCGTGGGCTTTCTCTACTTCGCGTTGCCGTTTTGGGGATACATCAACGGTGCGCTGCAGGCGCTCACGATCGCCGCCACGCACATCATTCTGCGCGTGATCGGGATACCCGTGAGTTTCAATGGCAATCTCGTTCAGATACCCGAAGGCATGTTTGCCATCGAGGACGGCTGCAGCGGGCTGCACTTCATGGTGGTTGCACTGGCGATTGCGGCATATTTCGGCGAGCTGCATCGCGACACTCGGCGCCATCGGGTGCTGCTATTGGCTCTGGCTGCGGCGCTCGCGTTGATCACGAATTGGATACGCGTCAGCGCCATCGTTATTGCCGGGCACCTGACCCATATGCAGAGTTACCTGGTGCGCGTCAGCCATTATGGATTTGGCTGGGCGCTGTTCGCCGTGGCGATGGCGGTGTTCTTTCTGCTCGCATCCAGACTCCCCCTGCGTGCGGTCGATACGCCCGCTGCGCGCGCGATAAGACGCCCAGAAGAAGTAGGGCCTTCCGGTCTGGCGCCGGTGCCGGCCCTGGCAGCTTTGGTACTCGCGCCCGCCCTTTCGTGGTTCGCGATGCGCGGCGACGGGACCGCAGTCGCTGCGGCCCCGTCGGCCGTAAGTGTGCCGGGCTGGAGCGGCCCCGTGGCAGCATCAAGCACCTGGCGACCGATCTTCATAGGCGCGGACAGCGAGCAGTTCGCGACCTATCAGCGGGGCGCTGCCACTGTTGAGTGGTACACGGCGGACTACGCCTTCCAGCGCCAAGGACGAAAGCTACTGGGCTATTACAACTCAATCCTGGGCGAAGGCGGCTTCACGGTGCTGGACCAGGGTGTCGACTCTGTAAGGCGGTTTGTGAATCTGCAGCTGCGCGACGAGGACGGGGCGCGCTCACTTCTTTGGTACGCCTACAAGATTGGCGAGCGTACGACGACTTCAGGTCTGCACGCCCAGCTTTGGTATGGCGTCACATCGCTCGCAGGTCCGGTGGACTCGCAAATCATCGCGTTCCGCGCAAAGTGTGAACCAGATTGCACTGCCGCCAATCAGCAGTTGCGACTCTTTGTGGCGAGCATTTGTGACACCACATCACGGTTTTACAATTGTCGGCGTGACCCCTAACAGGCGTCTGATAAGCTTTTAAAAAGGCCCTGTCTGTAGGGGGACGTGTCGCTGTGAGATCGCTAAGTCTATGGATTACCTTGCTATTGTCGCTCTGCGCGACGGTGGCCTGCACGTCAGCGCCGCCGGCCGAGAAGCCAAGCCCCAGTGCGACGCCAGTACTCCCGACATCCCCTAAAATCACCGCGCCGCCAGTCGCGGACGCCTACATCATCGGGCCGGGCGACAGCCTGCAGGTGTTCGTTTGGCGCAACCCCGAGCTGTCATCGACGGTGCCGGTACGGCCCGACGGCAAGATTTCAACGCCGCTGGTCGAGGATATGGTCGCCGTCGGCAAGACTCCCACACAGCTTGCCCGTGACATCGAGAAAGTGCTGGCCGAGTACGTCAAATCTCCACAGGTCAATGTCATCGTCACGCTACCGGTCAGCGCCTTCAGCCAGGTCAAAATCATCGGACAGGTGTTGAAGCCGCAATCGTTGCCCTACCGCGACGGCATGACAGTGCTCGACGCTTTGCTGAGCGTGGGCGGACTCGGGCCTTACGCGGCGGGCAACCGGGCCAAAGTAGTGCGCATGGACGGCGGCAAGGAGACTCAAATCAGCGTCAATCTCGAGAAGATCGTGGACAAGGGTGATATGACTCAGAACATCAAACTTCAGCCCGGCGATGTGATCGTCGTGCCGGAGACGCATTTTTAAATATGCACGCGCTCGTTGAGGAAGTTTTTGAAGAAGTGCGCGGCGCCTGGAGATTCCGCTGGTGGGCGCTCGCCGCGGCATGGCTATTGGGGATCGTCGGCTGGACGGTGGTCATGCTGCTGCCCAATCTGTACGAGGCGCGCGCCACCGTGTTCGTTGATACCCGCACGGCGCTGCGGCCCGTGCTGCAGGGCTTGGCGGTTGAACAGGATGTCGATGCGGAGCTGAACTTCGTGCGGCAGTCGCTGTTGGGCGCTCCGCAGCTCGATAAGATCGCTCGCGACGTGGGTTTGATCACTCCGGCACTGAAGGATGTGCGCGATCGCGTCAAGGTCATCGATGGCCTGCGCGATCGAATCTCCATCACCGTGACACCGGCAGGCAGCGATGAGAATTCGCATGATGCCGGCAGCATCTACGGGATCGTTTATCAGGATCCGGATCGTAATCGCAGCCTGAAGGTGGTCGCAGAGCTCCTCAATACGTTGATCGTCGATACGCTCGGTGGGAAGCGCCAAGGCTCCGAGGATGCGCAAAAGTTTCTGGAAACCCAGATACACGACTACGAGACGCGCTTACGCGCAGCGGAAGACAAGCTAGCCGACTTTAAAAAGAAAAACGTCGGCGCCATGCCCACGGAGCAGGGGGGCTATTTTGCTCGCTTGCAGAGCGAGATGGACGCGGTCAAGACGGCTCAAACCGCGCTCTCGGTGGCAATGTCGCGCCGCGAGGAATTGAACCGTCAATTGACCGGTGAATCGCCGCTCGCGCCTGCCTCTTCAACGGGTTCGATGCCCGGCGCGCCGGGCACGGCAGCGGGCCAGGGCGACACCGCATCGCGCATCCGCGAGACACAGGCGCGCCTTGATGAGTTGCTGCTCAATTACACCGATAAGCACCCGGACGTGATTGCGGCTCGTCAGACTCTTGCCGAGCTCAACGCGCGCCGTGCGAGCGAGCTTCAGGCGCTCAAGCGCGGCGACGTCAGCGCATTTACCAGCGGGGGCGCTACCGCCAACCCCGTCTACCAAAGCATCCAGCTGGCCCTTAATCAAGCCGACGTAGAGATCGCTTCACTGCGCCGTCAGCTCGGCGATCATCAAAGCCGCGTCGCCGACCTGCGCCGCGCCTTGGACACCATGCCGAAGGTCGAGGCCCAGTACGCGCAATTAAATCGTGACTACGACGTCAACAAGACTCAGTACACGGCGCTTTTGACTCAGCTTGAGAAGGCCAAACTGGGGCAGGAAGCCGACACCAGCGGCTCGGTACGCTTTGAGATTGTCGAGCCCCCGAATGCCGAATACCACCCTGTGGCGCCGCATCGTTCCTTACTGGTGCTGGCGGTTCTCGCAGTGTCGGTGGCGATCGGTGCCGGACTTGCTTACCTCATTCAGCTTTTGAAGCCGGTGTACTGGTCCGTCAGGACATTGGCCGAAGCGACCGGCGCGACTGTATTAGGCGCGGTGAGTCCCGCATTTCCGCAGTCGCTGCTTCAGGGCAGACGCAGGGACCTCAGCTTATACACAATGTTTGCAGGCGGTTTCCTTCTGCTGGCGGTCGTCGTCTTGGGACTTAGTCTCCTGGGCGAGCATTTAACGCTCTCGCCTCACACAGGGAACATGCAATGAGCGCCGTGGAAAAGTTCGATTCCGACCTGCTGCCCTCCGATTCTGAGGCTTCGGAGACGCTCGCCCCAAGGCCCGCCGTGGCTGTGGAAAAGTACGCTTCCGATCTGCTGCCCTCCAATCCTGAGGCTTCGGAGCCGCTCGCCCCAACGCCCGACGTGGTCGGCTCCATCGCAGAGATAACCGCCGAAATCGCGCTGCTTGGGATGCCGAACGATGCTGCGCAGGGAACCCGATTCGTCAGGATAGACCGTGCGCGCTTGCGCGCCGCCGGCTTCGTGCCCGAGGAGGCTCAGGAGCGGCGCTTCGCCGATCAGTACCGTCGGATCAAGCGCCCGATTCTCATGCAGGTGCAGATTTTGACCGCGGCTCACGCGCCCGGCGCGCGCTTTGTGATGATGGCGAGCGCGCTCCCCGGAGACGGCAAGACATTCACCAGCATCAATCTTGCGATGAGTATCGCACGCGAGAGGGATGTATCGGTGCTGGTGATGGACGCGGATGTCGCCAAGCCGCATATCAGCCGCATTTTTGGGATCGATAAGGAACCGGGCCTGCTGGATGCGCTCGCGGACGACGAAATGGATATCGAGTCTTTAGTGCTGCCCACAGACGTGGAGGGGCTGAGCCTGCTGTCGGCCGGACGCCACCATGAGGCCGCGACCGAGCTTCTGGCAAGCGCCCGCATGCATCTGGTGCTCGCGCGTTTGACGGCACGCGATCCGCGCCGCATTGTTCTCCTGGATTCCCCGCCGCTGCTGTTATCGAGCGAATCACGGGCACTGGTACAGATCGCCGGTCAGGTCGTCCTCGTCGTGCGTGCTGGAGGGACTCCGAAGCAGGCAGTACAGGAGGCCATCGGCTACATCGGAGAAGGAAAGCCCCTGGGGCTGATTCTTAACCAAAGCCTGTTGGCGCTTTCCGAGGGTTATTACGGATACGGAAGCTACGGCGATGCCAATCCTCCTGCCAGCTGAGGGCCGCACGGATGTTGTGGCGCCTTTGCGTTATTGTGGTGATCGGAAGTCTTGGGCCGATCGATCTATACGCCGCTGATGCGAGCGACCAAACCCCGGATCCGACCGAGCAGGTTCCGCTGCCCGACTTGAATCGACCCGCCGATCTGCGCAACCAACCGAACGAAATAGGCGCCCGGATCGCCGCGGGCGTCATCGAAACCGACAACGTCGAGCGCACCTCAACCGATACCATGAGCGACACCATAGAAGAGGTGTCGGCCGATGTGGCGATCCACGAGCAAACCCGGCGCCTCGATGCCGACGTGCTCACCGATCTGCAATACCTCACTTACGGCCACCATACGTATTCAAACGAGGTGGTTGGCAACTTTATCGGCACCGGCACAGTCGCGATCCTTCCTAAAGAATTCGAATGGGTGGTGGAGGATAACTTTGGTCAGCAGCAGCTTGACCCAACGACGACTGTTACGCCCCTCAATCTTGAGAATATGAACTACTTCTCTACGGGACCCAATCTGCTGATACCGTTCACCTCCCTGGTGCACGCACAGGTGTCGGTCCGTTTCTCAAACGTCTACTATCAAACGAGTGATCTGAACAACAACCGCGGCGATGCTTCGGTTGCGCTGGTGCGCTCACTGTCGGCGACGAGCAATGTCTCGCTCAACATTGCGGCAGAGCGGGTCCTTTATCAGGACAGCGCCGCCAATCCTGACTATGCGACCGAGGAGGCATACCTGCGCTATGACGCTCAAGGGGTGCGTTCCAAACTGACCGCGGATCTGGGTTACGACGAAGTATCCGGATTAAGTTCGACCGGTGCGGGCGCGCTCGTGCACCTCGATGCCACCCGCGTGCTGTCGGCGTCATCGCATCTTGACCTCTCTGTCGGACAGGATATATCCGACAACAGCAATCTCCTGCGCCAGCTGCAGAATCTAAACGGCTTGGCGGTTACGGCCGCCTACTTGCAGCGCGCTAACGATCCCTTTATCAACCGCTATGCCCGCCTTGCATGGCAGTTCGAGCGAAATCGAACGGCTTTCAACGTCGATGTCGCACGCTACGAAGAGCGCCATCTTGAGGATTTCGGCCTGAATCAAAACCGAACGCAGGCGGACGCCACCTTGCGGCGCAACCTTGCGCCCGACCTGACCTTTTCGCTGGGCGCGACCTACGCAAGATCGGACTACCTCGCCGCGGCGGACAATTATCACGAGGTGCTCGCGTCAGCGGCGCTTGCCTGGCGATTCGGCAGGCATCTGGATCTGCGGGCGGAGTACGACCGCTTCGACCAGCGCGCGGAGGTTACCACCAATGAGTACCGCGAGAATCGGATTGGCCTCACGGTCGGCTGGCAGGCGGACAGCATGCGCTCACCGGGTGTACTTCGAAGCGGCACGAGCTTCCCGGGTCAGTAAGATGCCTGCGTTGATCATCGGCAAGATCGCGCGCGGCTGTGGCCGCATTTTATTACGGCCTCGCACCGCTGGCCGCCGTACGCATTCTCTGCCGTGTGCACATGAAATATACGGACTCCAGCGATGGCGATTGAGCCTGCGCTAGTGCCGGAAATGGTCGCGCGCGGCATGGCCGTCCGCGCGCCTAAAAAACCGCTGCCGTCGGTGGCCTATAACATCTGGCTTGCAATTTTCCTCGCAGTACTCGTCGGCAGAGCCGCCGAGTGGGTGCCTGGGATGACGGGGATGCCGCTCGTAAAAATCACGTTTATCTTAACGGCCCTGTTCGCGTATCGTGCCCGACGGACGTTCGTCCCGGTGCGAGTCCGATCGCTGCGCATCGCGCGCCCGGCTCTTGCATTCCTGAGCCTTTCGATCGTCAGTGTCTTTTTTTCTATCTACAAGTCGCTCAGTCTTGGCTCTGCTGAGGTTTCCATCATCTATCTGCTGTCGTTCATCGGGTTGATCAAAATCACGCAGACCCAGCGCGACGTTGAGCGACTGCTGATCGCCCTTGCAATAGCGGGCGTGTCGCTTTCGATCGGGGTGTTGCTTTCCTACAGCGGCGGGCGCGCGCACCTCAATAGCAGCTTCGATCCAAACGATATCGCCTACGAGCTCGACACTCTTCTGCCACTCGTATTAGCGCTGCGCGGCTGGCGCTCGGGGCTGCCTAGATTCTCGCTCAATCTAGCGGCGTTCGCGATGATTGTCGTCATACTGCTCACGGGATCGAGGGGCGGCGCTCTGGGACTCGCCGTCGTTTTGCTTGCGATCACCGCCTATCCTTTGGACACCTCAAAGACGGGCGGCCTTAAGCAATTCGCCCTGGGAGGGATGCTGGTAAGGTGGGGTGTGGTTGCAATGATGGGAGTCGTAGTGTGGGGGCACCTTCCGGTCGAGTCTCAAGAGCGGCTGAAGACGCTGCTCGATCTGCAGCATGACTACAACGCTGACCCGACTTCCAACGCCAGTCGCACGGTATTGTGGCGCCGCGACATAATTTCGGGGCTTGAGAGGCCGATTGGGTATGGAATGGGAACGGCGCCCTTAGTCGACGGCAGAAACGGCGGTCAATACCGCACGGCCCACAACAGCATGGTGCAAGCGTTTGTCGAGCTTGGCGCGCTTGGGTTGTGGCTTTATCTTGCAACCTATTATGTGACCTGGAAAGAGCTCGGTCGTATAGCCGTCGCGCGGCGCCCAAAAGTGCCGGATAAGGACGGCACGCAAGTGGCTCTGTACGCGCGCGCCTTTCGCATTTCCTTCGCATGCAACTTGGCCGCCGGATTCTTTCTCTCGCAGGCGTACTCAGCCTCACTGTGGATGAGCGTGGCGGTGTGCGCTGCCTTCGTCAGAATTGCATCTCAAAAAATTCCGGCGACCGCGACTGCGGCGACCTAGATTCGAGATCAGTGATGGTACAGGTACCAGTGCACTCCCCGCAGGCCAGGGGTCACATGGACAGCGCAATGCACGGCTTGCGCTGGATTGGCACCGCACGGGTCTTTGCGCAGCTCGTGACCTGGGGCCTCACCGCATTTACCGTGCGGCTGTTAGAGCCGCGTGACTATGGAATCGTCGCCACGTCCGGGCTTTTTACGGTGCTCGCCGGTTTGTTGCTGGACGGGGGGCTCAGCGTTGTTCTGATCACGCGCCGCGAGACTTCCGCCCGCGTGGAGGGTGCAGCGGTCACGGCGGTGCTGTTGTTCTCGATCGTTCTGGCCGCATTCATCGTCGCGATTGCGCCCGCAGGCGGCGCCTTCTTTCACAGTACCGCCGTGGTGAATGTTCTGCGGGTGTCGGCACTGCAGCTGCCACTGACGGCGTTGACGGTCGTGCCCTCGGCGCTGCTGGCGAAGCAGATGAAGTTCCGTGAAATGGCTCTCGCGCAGTCCTTCGCGAGCGTCATTCAGGGCATCGCAACCTTGAGCATGGCATACGCTGGGGCGGCGTACTGGTCGCTCATCTGGGGCACATTGCTTGGGATCAGCATTCGCGGCGCGGTCATGTGGGCGAGCCTGCAAGTCAAGCCGGTGCCCAACTTTGACATCCGCGCCCTGCGCCCCTTCTGGCTCACCGGCAGCCAGATGGTCGGCCAACGCGTGGTGTGGTTCGTGACCGCGGACTTTGACACGTTCCTGCTCGGGCGACTGGGAGGGCCGGTGGTGCTGGGAGCGTATTCCCTGGCAAAAACGCTCTCGCACTCGATGCTCGATCAGCTCTCTGGCATCGTCACGCAGGTATCCATGCCCGCCTTTGCCGCCAAGGCCGACGATGTCGAGGCCCAGATCGGTGGGCTGGTGCTGGTCATTTCCGCCGCCTCAACGCTGGTTTTTCCGCTTTTCTGGCTGATGGGGGTGATCTCCCAGGTCGCTTTTCCCCTGGTCTTCGGTGCGCGCTGGACGAGCCTCGTGGTGCCGTTCATGGCGTTCACCTGCATCTTGCCCTTGCGCAGCGTCTACGCATTGCTCGACTCGGCCATCGTAGGCACCGGCCGGGTCTCGACGACCTTCAGAAACATGCTGACGTGGTCGGCCATCATGATCCCGCTCATGTTGATTGTGGGTTACCTGAGCGTGCGGATTGGCGGCAACATCCTCGCCAATGCGGTAGCCCTGACGTGGGTCGGCGGATTTCCCATTGTCTTTTGGTTCGCGACACGCCGTATCGCGAGTGCCTTCAAGACGGAAGTGCAACTGTTGCTGCGACCCATCCTGCGTCCAGCCCTGTGTGCGGCGGCAAGCTGCCTGCTGGTTGAGTTCGCGCACCTGGAACTCAGCCATTACCTCAATCCCGTCGCGCAATTGACGATCGAAATCTTGACCGGGGGCGTGTGTTACTGGGTGCTGATGCGCCAGTATGCCCGCGCCCAATATGATGAAGCCTTCGGGCTTACGCGACGTCTGCTCAGGCGTTGAATCCGGTATGCGAGTACTTTGGGTTTCACACTTCATTCCCTACCCGCCCAAATCCGGGATGCACCTGCGCAGCTATCACCTGCTGCGCGGCGTTGCCGCGCGCCACGACGTGGACCTGGTCGCATTCGTACAGAAGTCCTGGTTGCGGATCTTCTATCCGTCGCTCGAAGAGGGTCTGCGGGATTGCGCGCAGGAGCTGGGTCAAATATGCCGCTCGGTGCGGTTTCATGCCATCGACAACCTTGAGCGCCCCGGCGGCAAATGGCGTACCGCGCTTGAGGGCCTGGTGTGCCCGACGTGTTACACGATTCGGTGCCTGCAGAGCTCCGCGGCGCGCCGCACCTTCCAAGAGATTGCCTCGAAGGAGGCCTTCTCCCTCGCGCACTTCGACACGATTGGGCTCGCACCATTTCGCGCGCTCTTCCCCGGCACTCCCGCCACACTCGGACACCACAACATCGAGTCGCACATGCTGCTGCGCCGCGCCGGCAGCGAACCGCATGCGCTCAAGCGCATGTACTTCTGGCAGGAAGGCAAGCGCGTTCAAAGCTACGAGGCGGCCGTAGCCGGCAATTTTGCCGCGCACATCACGTGCTCGGACCTCGACGGTGAGCGGCTACGCGCTATTGCGCCGCACGCCCGCGCCGTTACCATCGCAAACGGCGTCGACGTTGACTACTTCCAGGCCGCGCGGAACGAGGCGTCAATACCATCATTGATTTTTGTCGGCAGCCTGAATTGGTACCCGAATGTCGATGCCGTGCAGTTTCTGCTGCGGGAAATATGGCCGTTGGCAAAAGCCAGGATTCCCGATCTGCGGCTCGACATCGTGGGCTCGGCGCCCCCGCCACATATCGTCGAGCTGGCTGCGGGCCTCGGTGATGTGACGGTGCATGGATTCGTCGACGATGTGCGGCCACTTATGAACGCGGCAAATCTATATATATGTCC
>Ga0302324_100031172_pt1 | contig 10064 bp, 10 predicted proteins | sample Palsa_T0_1_FD_201949 | JGI IMG/M metagenome (GOLD analysis project Ga0302324, IMG submission 201949) | Peat permafrost microbial communities from Stordalen Mire near Abisko, Sweden - Palsa_T0_1 | ecosystem: Environmental > Terrestrial > Soil > Palsa > Peat permafrost | place: Sweden: Abisko... | reverse complement strand
CGACGACACTGATCCCCTCGGCACACAGCCGTTCCACCGCCCGCGCCGTCTTGGCCTCGTCACGGCCCCACACCGCCACGGCGGCCCCGGCATGGCCGAGGGCGGCGGCGATCCCGAAGCCGATACCCCCGTTGCCACCGGTGACGACGGCAACCCGCCCGTTCAGGTCGAACACGGCCATTACAGACCCGCCGTCCACAGGGCCTGCGCCGCCGCGCTGCCGATGGCGATCGACGTCCGGTGGCTGATGCGCCACTCCCCGTCCCGCCGTTCGAGCTCCCAGCGTCCGCAGCCCTCACGCCAGATGGCGAAGTCGTCCCCGGTCCGGCGCACGACGGTGGCGTATCCGGTGGCAATGGCGTGGTCGCCCTCGACCTCAATAGCCACGGGGCCGATCAGGTGCGCGCAATCGGGCAGCAGGGACTGGTGGGTCTCGTCGTCGACCAGTGCCTTGACGCCTTGGCGTCCCCTGAACGTGCGGCCGCCGTCGAAGTCGAGCTCAATGACGCAGTCATGGGTGTACAGATCGGCAGTGGCCTCAGCATCGCCGCTGTCGACCGCGAAGCCGTAGCGGACGAGTGTCCGGTGAATGGCCCGCTCGTCCTCCAACCGCTCCACCCGTCGTTCCAGGGCCTCGAATTGCTCGGTCGTGATGGTCATGGTCCTTCCTCCCCGTCCCCCCGGGATACCAGGACGACCTTGGCCTGCGGTCCACCGCGCGCCATACTGCCCGCCGGAGTTCCTTGCGTGGCCGACCGTAGGTCGGGGCCGCCACAAGCGGCAAACGCCTACACCGGCATGCGAGGAACAGGCGAAAGGACCGAGGTAGAACGTGAAAGTCTCGCTGCAGCTCCCCACCGACAACGTGCGCCTGTTGGACGAGTTCATCACGGCCGCCGCCGTGGCCGAGATCGCCCAGGCGACCGAGGCGGCCGGCGCCGACGCCGTGAACTGCACCGACCATCCATTCCCCAACGACGAGTGGATGGCGACGGGCGGCCACCACGCCCTCGACCTCTTCGTCACGCTGGCCTTCGCCGCCGCGCACACCTCCCGGCTGCGCCTCCACACCAACCTGTCGGTGATCCCGTACCGCAGCCCGGGCGTGTTGGCCAAGTCGGTGGCCACCCTCGACCAGCTCTCCGGGGGCCGCACCATCATCGGCGTCGGCGCGGGCTATCAAGAACGCGAGTTCTCGGCCCTCGGCGTCGACTTCGCCCGGCGCAACGAGCTCACCGACGACGGCATCCGCACCATGACCGCCATCTGGACGGGCGAGAGCGTCGACGGCAACACGGCGCTGCCACAGCCGGCCCAACGACCCCGTCCCCCCGTGTGGGTGGGCGGCAACAGCAGGCAGGCCATGCGGCGGGCCGTCGACCTCGCCGACGGCTGGTGCCCCGTCCCCAATCCACGGTCCCTGGTGGCCCGCCGCCACACCTCGCGGCTGGAGACCGTCGAGGACTTCCGCACCCGGGTGGACGAATTGCGTGCGTACGCGTCGTCGGTCGGCCGTTCCGGCGCGTTCGAACTGCCCTTCATGCCCTTCGCGGGGCTCCCGCGCCATCACACCGCGGCCGCCACCGACGAGTTCATCCGCCAGGCGGAGGAGCTGGCCGGCGCCGGCGCCACCTACCTGGTGGCGACGCCCCGGGCCGAGTCCCGGTCCCAGTTCCTCGACGAGATCGACCACCTCGGACACGCCGTCATCCCCCGCCTCGACGGGATCGCCGTCTCCTCCCCCCTGGAAGGGCTGTGAGCACGCCGAATTGATGAACGCGTCAACTTCGTTCTGCGCAGACCCTCAAGTACACTGCGCCCTCTTCGCGATCGACGTTGCCGCGGTGCGGCGAGAATGGTGAACCAACCCATGAGCAGTTCCCCCGCAGAATCGAGCGAACCCGTCACCATGACCGGGGGCCAGGCCCTGGCCCGCCAACTGGTCAACGAGGGTGTCGAGGTGATCTTCGGCCTCCCGGGCGACCAGCTCATGGCGGCCCTCGACGCCCTGGTCGACACGCCGCAGATCCGCTACATCGTGACCCGCCACGAGCAGGGGACCACGTACATGGCCGACGGCTACGCCCGCGCCTCGGGACGCCCGGGGGTGGCCATGGTCGTCCCCGGTGTCGGCGTCTACAACGCAGCGAGCGGGCTGGCCACCGCCTATGCCTGCTCCTCTCCGGTGCTCCTTCTGGCCGGCCAGGTCAACCGGCACGGCATCGGCAAGGACCTCGGCCTGCTCCACGACATCCACGACCAGCTCGACGTGGTCCGACCCATCACCAAATGGGCCGAACGGGTGCTCGAGCCCCACGCCATTCCCACCGCGGTGCGCCGGGCCTTCTTCGAAATGGCGAGCGGCCGTCCCCGTCCGACGGAGATCGAGATCCCGCCTGAGACCTTCATCGAGAGCGAGCCGGTCACGCTGCTCGGGCGAACCGACGTGGCCCCGGTGGCCCCGGATCCCGAGCTGGTGGCCCAGGCCGCCGACCTCCTCGCGGCCTCCAAGACCCCGGTGGTCATCGCCGGCGGCGGCGTCGTCCTCGGGGACGCCACCGAGGGGTTGCGGGCCGTGGTCGAGCTGCTCCAAGCCCCGGTGGTCACCACCCGGGAGGGCAAAGGGGCCATCGACGACCGCAATCCGCTGTCGGTGGGCACCGCCTGGGTCAACCGGCGCGTCCAGCCCATCATCGACGCCGCCGACGTGGTGCTCGCCGTCGGCACCCGCGGCCAGGGCATGGGCCTCAAGGACCAGCGCCTCATCCACCTCGATGTCGATCCCGACCAGATCGGGCGCAACCACCCGGCGGAGATCGCCCTGGCGGGCGACGCTGCCGCCACCTTGGCCCTGCTCGACGCGGCACTGCGCGAGCGGGTGGGCACGCGTCCCTCGCGCACGGCGGAGGCCACCGCACTCCGCCACAGCGTGGGCGAGCAGTTACGGGCCATCGGCCCGGCGGCGCACCTGGTCGAGCTGCTCCGCCAGGGCGTGCCCGAGGACGGCATTTTGGTGTGCGACACGACGACCGTCGCCTACATGTGCCACATGCACTATCCCGTCTACGCCCCGCGCACCTACCTGTCCACCTCGTACATGGGCACGCTCGGCTTCGGGTACCCGGCCTCGCTCGGCGTCAAGGTGGCCCGGCCCGCGCACCCGGTGGTCACCGTGACCGGCGACGGCGGTTTCCTCTTCGCGGCCACCGAGCTGGCCACCGCCGTCCAGCACGGCATCCACACGGTCACGATCGTGTTCGACGACGGCGCCTACGGCAACTCGAACCGGGACCAGCGCGAGAAGTACCACGGCCGCGAGCTGGGCACCGTCCTGCGCAACCCCGACTGGGTGGCCTTCGCCCGCTCCTTCGGGGCCGAGGGGATAAAGGTGGACGACGTCGAGAAGCTGCCGGCGGTGCTGGCCGACGCCGTCGCCGCCACCACCGAGACGTCGACGGTCATCGCGGTGCCGATGGATCGGCTCCCCTCCCCGTTCTGAACCGGGGCGCGCGCATGGCCGGGGGGCACGTGGAGTTCACCGAGCGTTACGGCGCCTGGGCGCTCGTCGTCGGCGCTTCCGCCGGCATCGGGGCCGCCGCCGCCGACGAGGCGGCGCGGCGCGGCATCAACGTGCTCACCGTGGCCCGCCGGGCGCCGTTGCTCGAGGAGGGCGCGGCCCGCATGCGCGCCACCCACGGGGTGGCGGTGCAGACCCTGGCCGTCGACCTGACGGACCCCGGTGCGGTCGACGCCATTGTGGCCGCCTCCGGGGGGCTCGAGATCGGCACGCTCGTCTACAACGCCGCCGCCGAACCGCGGGGGTACTTCCTCGAGGTTCCCGTCGCCGAGCACCTGGACAACATCACGGTCAACTGCACGGTGCCCACCCTGCTCTGCCATCACTTCGGCCGCGCCATGGCGGGGCGGGGGCGCGGCGCCATCGCCCTGGTCAGCTCCATGGGTGCGCTCCAGGGCGGGAAGGTCTTCGCCTCGTACTTCGCCGCCAAGGCGTACGAGTGGATTCTGGCCGAGGGGTTGTGGGCCGAGCTCGCCGAGGCGGGCGTCGACGCCATGGCCTACGTGGTCGGGGCCACCCGGACCGAGAACTACAAGGGCCAGGCCGACGGAAGCTCCGATGTGGGGGCCGACGCCGACGCTCCCGACGACGGTGACCTCGACATCGCCCGCCGGCGGCTCCGCCACCCGTCCGACCCCGATGAGGTGGGGCGGCGCCTGTTCGACGTGCTGGGCCGGGGGCCCACGGAGTTCTCGCACCCCGACGACGAGCGCCACGCCACCGCCGTCCTGCAGTTGAGCCGCCGGGATGCGGTCGCAAAGATGAGCGATCTCACCACCGGCATCCGCCGCGCCTGACGGCGTGAACCGCTCAGCCCCCGTCTGCCCACCTGGCCTCGTAGGCGGTCAGGTTCGCGGCGGCGTCGTCGTAGGCGATGTTGTTGCCGGCGCTGGAGCGCGGCCCGTCCCAGCCGTCGAGGAGCTTGCGGTCGTGGCAGAAGAACTGGGCCTCGATGGTCTTCCCGTTGAAGGAGGGCGCCTCGTCACTGGTGGTCAACCAGCCGACCACGCGGGCGACCACCTCGGGCGGCGCCCCGGTGTTGGCGATCCCGAACTTGGCCATGTCCTGGCCGATCCGCTCGGTGGCGATGAGCCCGGGTTGCACGTTGTAACAACGGATCCCCTGGTCCCCCAGCTCGACGGCCAGGAAACCGGCGATCCGTTGGAAGGCACCCTTGGAGATCCCGTACCCCATGCCCCAGCCGCCGTCGCCGGCCGGCTTGGTGGGGTCGCCGTACCCCGAGGCCGACGTGATGTTCACGACGATCCCCCCGCCCTGCTCGATCATTTTCGGCAGGACGATGCGGTTGAGGACCAGGGGCGCGATCACGTTGGCCTCGAGCTGGCGCTGGAGTAGCTCTATCGGCGTATCGAGGAAGCGGTCCATGTGCCCGGGTCCGATGTAGCGCCCGTTGTGCACGATCACGTCGATCCGTCCCCACCGTTCCAGCACCGTGGCGACGGCGGCGCCCAGCGAGGCCTGGTCGAGCAGGTCGGCCGGGACGGCGAGGGCCTTTTGCCCCTCCTTCTCGATCAGCGCGGCCGTCTCCGACAGGCTGCCCGGCAACGGGGTGACATCGGTGGCGCTGATCGTCGAGGAGTGCTCACGCGCCTCACCGGCATTGACGGTGCGGGCGGTGACGGCGACGTCATAGCCGAGGCGGGCCAGCTCGATCGCCACGGCCTTTCCGATTCCCCTGCTGGCTCCGGTGACGAACGCGACCTTGCTTGCCATGACGTACTCCCCCTCTGCGGACGTCCGGCGGGCGCCGGGCCGACGTGCTTCTGCCTTAGCGTGCTGCATTCCCCGTGATGGGTCAAATGAAGCCGGCGCGGGGGACCCGGCCGGCACGCTGTCGGGCGACCACGCCGGGTCGGTACTGTGTCGGGACACTGCGACCGACCACGCCTCATCGGGTCCGCCGCTGCGAAAGGCAGGAGTCAACCGTGACCAACGACAGCCTGATCGTCGGTATCACCGCGCAGTCCACCGACCGCTCCATGCCGCTGTTGGACCTGGCCACCGCCACCGCCGAACGCGGGTTCGGCGCCCTGTTCGTGTGCGAGCACACCCACATGCCGTCCGATCACACCAGTTGGCCGCCGGGTGACGAAGACCGCTTCATCACCCACCTGTGGGATCCGTTCATCGCGCTGTCGTTCGTCGCCGCCACCACGAACCTGGCCATCGGCACGGCCGTGGCGCTGCCGGTCCAACACGACCCCATCGTCTTGGCCAAGGAGATCGCCACCTTGGACCGACTGAGCGGGGGACGGCTGACCCTCGGCTTCGGCTGGGGCTGGAATCGCGAGGAGGTGGCAAACCACGGCTACCCGCCGGCGGAACGTGTCGCCGTCCTGGCCGAGAAGCTCGCCCTGATGAAATCGTTGTGGACGCAAGAGGAAACCGCCTTTGACGGCGCCTATCTGCACATGGCGCCCAGCTCCTCGTACCCCAAGCCGTTCCAGAAGCCCCACCCCCCGATCCTGCTGGGCGTTCCGGGCAGCGCGCGCAATTTCGCCCGCATCGCCGCCTGGGCCGACGGATGGATACCCCACGCCTCGCCGTTGCTCGAGGCCGGATTCCCCGCCCAGTTGGCCGAGGCCAGGGCGGCGTGGCAGAGCGCGGGACACGACCCTGCGCGCTTCGACGTCACGATCATGCAGCTTCCCGAGACCACCGACAGACTGCGTCAGGCGCTGGAGAACGCCCGTGGCTTGGGGGTGCGGCGCCTGTTGCTCGTGGTCGTCGAGGCCGACACCGCGGGGACGCTGCGCCAGCTCGACGAGTTGGCGCTCCTGCTCACGGGGTGATCGGCAGTAGCGGTCGCCTCCCGCTCAGCGCCGCGCCTTCGGCAGGCCGAGGTGGCGCTCGGCAATGTTGTTCCGGTTGATCTCCGACGTCCCCCCGTAAATCGTCGTCACCGGGGCATGACGGGCGTGGTACTCGACCCAGCCGTCCCCCGCCGCATCGGGTTGGTGGAACTGCAACAGGCCCTCGGCACCGGCCATCTCCTGGGTCCACCTCGACGCCTTCTGGTACGCCTCGGTGGCGAAGACCTTGGTCATGGAGCCCTGCAGCCCCGCCTCACCCCCGGTCGCGGCCGTCCAGGCGGAGCGTTGCGTCAACAGCTTGGCCACTTCGCTGTCGATCGCCACCCGCACCAGGCGCTCGCGCACCAGCGGGTCGGCCATCAGGCCCTCGGCCTCCGCCCAGCGCCGGAACTCTCGGAGCATCTGCACGCTCTGACTGGTGCCCCCCATCACCCCGCGCTCGAACGACAGCGCCACCCCCATCGTCTTCCAGCCCCCGTTGACCTCGCCCAGACGCCACTGGTCCGAGACGCGCACATTTTCGTAGAAGGTGGCGTTGGTGCGCTCGGTCCCCATGGTCGGGACCGGGTCGACCGTGATGCCCGGGGTGTCCATGGGGAAGAGGAACATGGTCAGGCCCTTGTGCTTGGGCGCCTCGGTATCGGTACGCGTGAGCAGGATGAGCCACTTCGCCGCCTGCGCCATGGTCGTCCACATTTTGGCGCCGTTGATCACCCACTCGTCACCGTCGCGCTCGGCCCGGGTCACGATCGACGCCACGTCGCTGCCGTAGTCCGGTTCGCTGTAGCCCATGCAGACGAGGTCCTCACCGGACACAAGAGACGGCAGGATCCGCTCTTTCTGCCAGTCCGTGCCGACCGCGTTGACGACCCCGGCGATCATCATGGTGATGGAGATACCGTCGTAGGGGGCGCCGGCCTTCTCGAGCTCGTTGAAGAGCAGCCAGAGCTCAACGGGGTCTCCCTTCCCGAGACCCGGAACCGCCCGTTCGAGGTAACCGCCGCGGGCGAGGGCCAGATTGAGGGCGTCGCTGTTGAAGGTGCCCGAGCGATGCTGCTCCTCCACCACCTCGGGGGTGATGACCCGGGCGATGAGCTCCTTCAGCTCGCGCCGGTACTCTTCGATCTGGGGCGAGAGGGAGAAGTCCATCACGCCGCTCCCGCGGCGACCGGGCCGAACAACTCGTCGGCCAGACGGAGACACTCTCTCGAGGGGTCGTCGAAGACCAGCGCCCACCCACGCGCCCGGCGGTAAAAGAGTTGGATGTCGTACTCCACGGAGAAGCCGTAGCCGCCATGAAAGTGCAGGCTGCGGTCGGTGGAGCGGGTCGCGGTCTCCGCCGCGAAGACGAAGGCCATGCCGGCGAGGCAGGCGAAGTCGGTGATGTCGGCGTCGTCGACGTTGCAGATCCCCGGTGCGGACTGGTCGCCCGACCACGCCGCCTTATGGGTCAAAAGGCGCGCCCCGTCAATGAGCGCGGGGAGATCGGCCAGGCCGTGCTGGACGGCCTGGAAGGAACCGATGGGCACACCGAACTGGTAGCGGGACATGGCATAGTCGCGCCCGAGCTGCAGGGCGGCGACCGAAATCCCCACCAGCGCGGCCGCGGTGAGCGTCTTCCATTCACCCAGGGCGGGCGCGAAGTCGCCGGCTGGGCCCAGCACGGTGCGCTCGCCCACCCGCGCCGAACGATCGGCGATCGGCGCCGCGGCGTGGTTATCAGGTGCCTCGCCCGTAGCGGGCGATCGCACGGCCACGAGCTCGTCGCCGTCGACGCCGATCACGACATCGGCGATGGCCCCGGCGGGTACCAGGCGCCATGTTCCATCGGGCCGGGCCGGCCGCAGGGAGATGGTGGCGATGGAGGCGCCCGCCACCACGTCGTCGACCGGGTGGGCCCGCGCCGCGACCATGTGCTCAATGAGGGGAACAGGGGCAATGGCGCGTCCCACTGCCTCGGCCACGACCACCAGGTCCGACAGCGTGGCCCCGTCTCCGCCGGAGTCCGCCGCCACGCCCATGCCGGGCGCACCCATGTCGACGAGACGGCCCCACAGGCCGCGATCGAACCCGAGAGGTTCGGCCGCCCGCACCACCGCTGGGGGGGACTCGCGGTCGAAGAGCCTGGTGAATGCGTCCTGCAGGGCCAGCTGGTCCTCGGACAACCCGAGATTCATGGTGCTCCTCCCGTTCTTGGCGGACCTTGTGGCGCCCGACACCTTTTCATACTGCTCCCCCGGACCACAGATCGATGATCTCGTCGACGGTCGTCAGCGTGGCGAGGAGGCGAATGGTGTGCTGCAACACCGCGTCGGCGTACTCCGGGGGGGTGCCGACCACGCCGTCACGGGGCACCACCACCCGATAGCCGAGGTTCACCGCTTCGATGCACGTGCCGAGCACGCCGACGTTGACCGAACCCCCACAGACGATCAGATTTTCGATCCGCTCGGCCCGCAACATTGCGTCCAGCTCGGTTCCCGAGAACGGGCTCACGCCATGGGTACGCACCGACACCAGGTCGGATTCGACCTGACCCAGCTCGAGGGCCGGCTCGGCGTGCGGCGAGCCCACCAGGAGATCGACATTGCGGCGGGCACCCCAGGCCAGGAGCGGCGCGTTGCGGGCCGTGCCGGCGAGGTCCGGCCGGAAGGCCGATATGCAGTGGACGACCCGGGTCCCCACGGCGCGGCCGGTGGCAAAGAGCCGGCCCAGGTTCTCCGGCAGGCCCATGGCCCGGGCGGCGTCCGCCAACGGGTATTCGGCGACGAGGTCTCCCATCGAGCCTCGCTTGACTTCCATGGCCAACAGCGCGGTCGCCGGAGGGTCGATGAGCTCACGAAGGTGGACGGGCACGGAGCTCCCTCCCTTCGGGGGACGGCCGCCCCGACCCGACCCGCGGCCTGGTCGTGGTCCTGGTGGTGACCTTGGACGGCGATGTGTAGAGATAGCCGTGGAGGATGAGCTGGACGACCTCGTCGATGATGTCGTCATCGCTCGGTCGGGGACCTCCGTAAAAGGACTGCCCGAAGGCCGCCATACCGGCCGACACGGCCAGCACGGCTCGGGATCCCAGGTCTTCGCGGTGTTCGATCTCCGGGTGCCGACGCTGCATCGCGCTCCGGCTGACATCCACCAGCTTCGCCAGCGCACCGGTCACGTCGTCGAGGACACCCGACTCGGCCAGCACGTGCTCCTCGTTGGTGTCCGCCGCCCACACCACGGCCAGGAGACCTCGATTGGCCCGGAAGAGCTGGTAGACGTCGGTGATGTAGCCCTTCGTGAAGTCGGCATCGCTCAGATGGTCGAGCGCGCCCGACCTGTTCCGCTCGGCCCAATCGTCCACGAACTCCACGAACGGCACGACCAGCGCCTCGCGGAACAGCACGGCCTTGGAGCCGAAGTAGCGGAAGATCAGCGTCTCGGAGACCCCGGCGCGATCGGCCAGCTCGCGGGTCGAGGTATCGCTGTAGCCCCGGCGGGAGAACAGGTCGCGGGCCGCGGCCAGGATGAGCCTTCTGGGCTCCCCGGTCGGGCGGCGCTTCCTGGGTTCGACTGTGGTCACTCGGTTCCCTCGGCGCTCGACAGAAGGTAGTAGGCGCTTGCTAAATTAGCCTCAGCAGCCCCGAGCGGCGGATGCTCCATCCCGTCCA
>Ga0302324_100031170_pt1 | contig 10065 bp, 6 predicted proteins | sample Palsa_T0_1_FD_201949 | JGI IMG/M metagenome (GOLD analysis project Ga0302324, IMG submission 201949) | Peat permafrost microbial communities from Stordalen Mire near Abisko, Sweden - Palsa_T0_1 | ecosystem: Environmental > Terrestrial > Soil > Palsa > Peat permafrost | place: Sweden: Abisko... | reverse complement strand
AATACTTTTCAGGTGAATGGCGTTGACGTAACCAACCTGTTCAACGGCATGAGCTCCAGCGGCGACGCCTCGCAGCGCTACAACTTCGGCGTCGGCGAGACTCCCACGGTCGGCGGCGAGTACGGAACGGGAACTTCAGTTTATGAATCGAACGGCAACAGCCTTCCCTCGCCTCCGCCCGAGTTTCTGCAGGAGCTTCGCGTCAACACCTCGATGTACGACGCGCAGCAGGGCGCCACCGCAGGCGCGCAGATCGATGCGAGCACCTTGACAGGAACGAACAAGCTGCACGGCCAGATCTACGGCTCATTTGCCAACAATGCTCTCAATGCCGATCCGTTTTTCTTCAAGCAGGAAGCGCTCCTGACTTCACAGCAGGGAATTGGCGCATTTCCGGGCTTTATGGCGAATCCGGCGCTGCATCGCTGGACCACCGGCGGAGCGCTCGGCGGCCCTATTGTCAAGGACAAGCTCTTCTTCTTCATTGCCTATCAGCACTCGTACAACTCCGATCAGGCGACCGGCCTTTCGCAATTGACAGTGCCCTCCGGCCTCACAGACGACCGATCGACCGCCGGCCTGCTCAGCGCGCTTGCCAGTTGGACTGGGAAGGCGACCACCATCACCATCAATCCCGAAGCCATGGCAATCATGAACGCAAAGCTGCCCAACGGGTCGTACATGATCCCCTCGGCTCAGACCAGTGCACCATACTCATACGGGACGCCCAACGTCACGCTCATAGGGAACTCGACCCTGGTTGCCGATCAGGCAAATGGGGCCATCGATTACGATCTGAGCCAGCGGGATCGGCTTTCATTCAAGTACTTCTACCAGAACGATCCGGTGAACAAGCCTTACGGGTTGTCGCAGACGGGCGGGTTCCCGCTGACGCAGGAGAACGGTTCGCAGGTCGGTGCGCTCGGCAACACAATCGCCATCGGATCGCGGTTCAACTGGGAACAACGCCTCGGCTACGTGCGCATGTTCTCCAATAGCTACGATCGCCAGACGGCACTTCCGGATGCGTCCCTCGGGGCCTCCTATGGAATTGGATCCGGCGATCAAACGGGACTCTTCAAGACCGGCCAGATGCCCGGTCTGGATATCCCGGAGTTTGCATCGAAAGCATTTTCCGACACCCCGTCTCTGTACGTGGGCCCCTACAGCACTGAAAGCACAACCGTGAACACGGGATACTTTCAAAATCGCCTTAACCCGTCGACCAACGCGATTTTTACGGTCGGCAAGCATACTCTGGTTGCGGGCGGGGGCTATAGCTACACCCAGCTCAACATCGAAAACAACCGGCAGGGGCTGCTGAATATCAAGACCAAGAACGGCTTTGAGGATTTTCTCGAAGGAGAAGTGGCGTCATCCAATGTGCTGGATAGTGTTGACCCTATGGCCAAGAGGAATGATGCGGACCGCTACTACCGATCGAATGAGTCGGATTTCTATGTGCAAGACAAATGGCAGTTGCTCTCAAACCTGAGCATCACCGCCGGCGTTCGCTACGACTACCACGGCGGGCTCACCGAGAAATACGGCAACCTCTTCAACTTCGATCCATCGCTATACAACGTTACCGGCACCAGCACGACCGGTTTTGTGGTGAACAACGCCGGTTTTGTTGTAGCGCCGAATAATCACTACGCCAGCGGGATTCCCAAGGCCAACCTCGCGAGCAGCGATTCGACCCTCACCGGACGTCAGTGGGGCATCTCTCCGCGGATCGGGTTCGCGTGGTCGCCCAAACAGTATGACAACAAGGTTGTAATTCGAGGGGGCGGCGGAATCTACTACGACCGGGGCGAGCTGTTCAGCTACCTCTCGCAGCCCTATGGCGCATCGGGCGGCGGCGGTGTTTTCGGTGTCACCCAGTCCCAACCCCTGGTGACGCTGGTACAAGGCAAGGGCAAGACCCTGGCTAATCCGCTGGGTACGCCGACGTATACGCCGCCCAGCGCCAACCCCGCCAATATTAACCAGGCGCTGCAGGATGTGCTCACCGGCCCCAACGGCACCGGCATGACTGGCAGCGACTCGAGCTTTGGTCCCAATTGCGGCGCGATCGATGGCCAGGAGAATTACCAGGATTGTCCTGCAACCATCGACTTTGGCGCCTACGACAAGAACAATGTGCTGCCTTACACCATCAACTACAACTTCGATATTCAGTGGCAGCCCCGCAACGACTGGGCCATCACCGTCGGATATGTGGGCAATCGAGGCCGGCACTCCATTATCCCGATTCCATTCAATGAGCCCGGCATCGCAACGCCCGGTAACCCAATCTGGGGTGAAACGTCCAGTTATGGCTGGCAGGTGCTCAATGCCAACAACACCTACACAGACGATTACGGCACCGTCGATTTCAATTCAATCGCCGGGGAGCCTTGGGACACGGCCAGCGGTGGCAACATCGACTTCCGCGTGCCTTACGTCGGATACAACTTCAACGCGGCCGAGTTCAAGTCCGTGGGCAACTCCGCCTACGATGCACTGCAGGCCCACGTCGAGAAGCGGCTCTCGCATTACGTTCAGGGAGGCGCCAGCTATACCTATAGCCATGCACTCGACGAGCAGAGCGACCTGGGCATCTTCTTCACCGGCGACAACCCCGATCGCCTGAAGGATTCCTACGGCTCGGCTGACTTCGACCGCAAGAACGTCTTCACCGCGAACTTCCAGGCCATGCTCCCGGACAAGGCGAAGCCATCGTCGATCTTGTCGTACTTCACCAACGGCTGGAACATGACGGGTGTGATCATTGCGCAGAGCGGCGAGCCGTATTCCCTTTATGAGTTCTACGGGGCTTCTGGAAGCCTGTACGTGGGCAACTACCCAAACCTCATGAACCCCATTCTGCCCATCAAGCACCCCGACAATCCTTCGACCGCCTTTACAGGAAACAAGGGCGACCTCCGCGGCTCGGGCGGAAGCTATATTCCCGCTATTGACCCAACCCAGATTGACATCAACTTCCTTCAGCCGGGTCAAAAGGGCATCCCTGTTTCCACCGGAAACGATCCGCAGGACATCTACGAAACCGACTTTGCACCAAGCGATCAGCGCAACATCTTCCGGCAGGCGTTCCAGAAGCGGATGGACCTATCGTTGAGGAAGACCTTCAAGTTCTCCGAACGCATCAGCCTGCTTTACGCGTTCAACATTTTCAATCTCTTCAACACCGCCAGCCTTGACGTTCCTCAGAACCAGACACAGATTGCGCAGAGCTATGCCTGCTCCAATGCCGCTGCCAATCTAAGCCCTAGCGCGTCTCTGAGCGAGAACAACACCTGCCCTCAGAACAGCAGCTACCTGCAATACGGCCAAATCGTGAGCACAAATGCTCCCGGTGACCAGCAGTCTGCCTTGAACAACGAGTTCGTCCTCCCGGTGGTCAACGGCACCGGGAAGGGAATTACGGTTCCCAGAACTCTCACGGCCGGTCAGGGAACCTGCGTTTCTTACGAGTACGCGTCCTCGGCGGGCTGCCCGAACAACGGCGCAACCTTCGGTTCGGTGACCGGCCTGATAGGCGGCAACCGAGCCATCACGATGGGGATGCACCTCACTTTTTAGCGAGGCTGCAGACTTCGCCATTACAACCGGGGCCCTTTTCGGGGCCTCGGTTTTGTTTGGACCGAGATTTGCACAGGAAATCAACCGTCGGCACGGCGCAAATAGGACGGATTCAATGCAAACTGCATAAGTTATGGATGGTTAAACTCATGTTGATGCCATGAAAGCGAAGATTTGAACAGACAAAGAATATTTGCACTGAAGCGCGCTCTGACCAACTCGTGTGATTGAAATCACGCTCTCTTGGGGATTAAATTGGTTATTCCTAATTCAGCTGAGGTTCTTGCGTTCCCAAGAATTGCCTGTTCGGTCGAGGTGTTTCCATGGTCTGTTCGAAGTGTCAGTCTGCCTCTGTTTCCGTCATCCCTGCGGAAGTCCGCCTCTATCGCAACACCCTTCGCACGCTCGGCCATCCTCCCATTACACCTTCGCCCGATGTGGTGGTCTGCCTTGATTGCGGCTGGGGCGAGTTTTCGATTCCGCAACGCTGGTTGTCGGCCGGTTGGCTTGGTGGACTTCGCTCCCAGGTGGCCGTAAGCAATCTCGGCGCTGGGCCCAGGGCCGCATAGCGAGGCGCGACGAAACTTGTTCGAGCGGGAAGGGAACCTCCCGCATGGGCTTGCTGAGAAATGTAATTCGCCTCAAACAGAAAGGCCCCCAGCCGAAGCTGGAGGCCTTTTGATGTTTCAGCCGGGAAGCAGTTTGTGCAGGTCGGGCCAGGGCGGGCCATTGCTGACCCCTAATCCCTGAACCCTGACCCCTGCTCTTAGTACATGCCGTCCATGCCGCCGCCGTGGCCGCCGCCTGCCGGTGCAGCCTTCTGCTCCGGAATCTCGACCACCAATGCTTCGGTGGTGAGCAGGAGGCCTGCGATCGAGGCTGCGTTCTGCAGCGCCGTGCGGGTTACCTTGGTTGGGTCGATGACGCCAGCCTTCACCAGGTCTTCGAACTGACTGGTCTGAGCGTTGTAGCCATAGTGCGGCTGCTTGGACTCGAGCACCTTGGCTACCACCACTGCGCCCTCTTCGCCGGCATTGGCGACGATCTGGCGCAAGGGCTCTTCGAGCGAGCGGCGCACGATCTGAGCGCCGATCTTCTCATCGCCTTCCAGGGTCTTGATCAGCTCGTCGACCGCGGGGATGGCGCGTACAAGTGCAACGCCGCCTCCGGGCACGATGCCTTCCTCAACCGCTGCGCGGGTTGCGTGCAGAGCGTCCTCAACGCGAGCCTTCTTCTCTTTGAGCTCGGTCTCGGTGGCTGCGCCAACCTTGATGATTGCAACGCCGCCAACCAGCTTGGCAAGCCGCTCCTGCAGCTTTTCCTTGTCGTAGTCCGAGGTGGTCTTCTCGATCTGCGCGCGGATTTCTCTCACGCGACCTTCGATGTCGGTGGCCTTGCCGGAGCCGTCCACGATGGTCGTGTTGTCTTTGTCGATGGTGATCCGCTTGGCCTTGCCCAGATCCTCGAGCTTCACGCCTTCCAGCTTGATGCCGAGGTCCTCTGTGATGGCCTTGCCACCCGTAAGGGTTGCAATGTCACCCAGGATGGCCTTGCGGCGATCGCCGAAGCCCGGAGCCTTGACAGCAGCGACGTTGAGCGTTCCACGCAGCTTGTTCACCACTAGGGTTGCCAGCGCTTCGCCTTCCACGTCCTCGGCAATGATCAGGAGCGGCTTGCCGCCACGGGCAACCTGCTCGAGCAGGGGAAGCAGATCCTTCATCGCGCTGATCTTCTTTTCATAGATCAGGATGTAGGGTTCATCGAGTACCACTTCAAGGCGCTCTGCGTCCGTGACGAAGTAGGGGCTCAGGTAGCCGCGGTCGAACTGCATTCCGTCGACCGTCTCAAGACCGGTGTGCATGGTCTTGGACTCTTCGATGGTGATCACGCCGTCCTTGCCCACAACCTTGACCGCGTGAGCAATGATGTCGCCGATTTCCTGGTCGCCGTTTGCCGAGATGGCGCCCACCTGGGCAACCGAGCCTTCGTCAACGGGCTTTGAGAGCTTGCCAAGGGCTCCGCCCTCGGTCCATTTGCCGTCCTTGTCGCGCGTACCGATAACCGCAATTACGGCCTTGTCGATGCCGCGCTTGAGGGCTGTGGGGTTCGCTCCGGCGGCAACGGTCTTGACGCCTTCCTTGAAGATGGACTGGGCCAGAACGGTTGCGGTGGTGGTGCCGTCGCCGGCAACGTCTGAGGTCTTTGAAGCGACCTCGCGGACGAGCTGTGCGCCGACGTTCTCGAGCGGATCCTTCAGGTCGATTTCCTTGGCGACGGTTACGCCGTCCTTGGTGATGGTGGGCGAGCCGAACTTCTTCTCGATTACCACGTTGCGGCCCTTGGGGCCGAGTGTGGCCTTGACGGCGTCGGCGAGGACGTTGACTCCGCGCAGAATCGCCTGACGGGAATCTTCACCGTGTAAGATTTGCTTTGCCATTTTTCGAATTCTCCTTAGTGCAGTTCTTAGTTCCTAGTTCACAGTTCGCAGCTCACAGTTTTTGGTTGGCTTCCATCATTCACTGCGAACTGTGAACTAGGAACTGTGAACTGCCGCGCTGGGCGCGGCTGCTACTTCTTGACGATGCCGAGTACTTCTTCCTCACGCATGATGAGGAACTCTTCGCCGTCGATCTTGATCTCGGTGCCTGAGTACTTGCCAAAGAGGATTTTGTCGCCCGCCTTGACGTCGAGCGGGAAGACCTTGCCCTCGTCGTTCGACTTGCCCTTGCCGACGGAGATGACTTCGCCTTCCTGGGGCTTTTCCTTGGCGCTGTCGGGGATGATGATGCCGCCCCGTACGGTTTCGCCCTCTTCAAGACGGCGGACGAGGATGCGGTCGTGGAGCGGGGTGAACGTCGTCGCTACGGATGTTGATGCCATTGCTTCGCTTCTCCTTCAGATCTCGGCCGGGGATTGCCCTGCCGGTGATTGAAATATGTGTTGCGGGAAAGTCAGTAGAAGGCGGCAAAGCCGTGAGCCCGGCCAAGCGGCCGGTAGGGCTCTGAGCAATCCTGCTGGCGTGGTGCTAGCAGTCTCCCCTTCCAATTGCTAACGATAGGTTAGTTAATTTGCGTTTGTCAAGTCCAAAAGTGTTAAAACATGAGCGTAACTCGCTCATAAAATCATACTGGCTTCAGGAAAACCTGGCGCGGCGCTTCCAAAGATTGTGCGGGGGCTACATCGCGGGATAGGAGGGCCTAACCCGGATTTCTCACATTGAGCCCAAAAACTGTAGCGCCGGCGTCCTCGCCGGCTGTCCGGAGGGTCTCCAGACCCTCCGAGGCCTCGCCAGACCTCGAATTTCTCTGGGAGAGCCGCGTGTGAGAAATGCGGAATTATCGCCCAACAGACTAACCGCCCAACAGTCTGATGTTACCTTCGACCCCGGCTTTCCTCGGGTTTGCGCTCATGAACCTTCCGTCCCGTGCCGAAAGGTGGATCAGGGACGTTCCATTCAGCTCGCTCCACGGGAGAAACATCGATGGGAGGGTTGGTCAGGGTTTTCGAGGACAGGCGCGGCCAGTCGGCAGTCTGGCTAGCCGCGTTTCTCGGCTTACTGGCACTTGGGTTCATGGCCCTTGCGATCGATACCGGCTACTTCTTCCATGAGAAGCGCATGGCGCAATCGGCGGCGGATGCCGCTGCCGTAGCCGCGGCCGAGGAAGCCATTGCGGGAGACTCCGCCAACATGCAGGCCGTGGCGAACGCAATCGCAAAGATGAACGGCTTCGACCCCGGGGCGGCCATGAATCCTGCAACCGTCGAGATCAACAGCCCGCCGAGGTACGGCAACTATGCCGGCAGTTCAGGCTATACCGAGGCCATCGTTTCCCGCCGGCTGCCGACCCTCCTGCTTGGCATTTTCAATTCCTCCCAAAGCAAGATGACGGTAGGTGCGCGTGCCGTGGCGGGTGGCGGGCAGTCGAGCCCCACCTGCATCTGCCTTGAGGCAGGTTCCGGCCAGGGCCTCAACATGAGCAACGACGCGCAGATATCCGCTTCCACTTGCGGCATCACCGTGGACTCAAGCAGCAACAATGCGGTGGGCGTGGTGGGCAGCGCCGGCATCAATGCGCTTTCGCTGGGAACCGTCTCAACCGACTGGGACAACTCCAGCAACGTAAACAACGCCGGCACCATCTCTTCCACCACCAAGGTGGTCACTGGCGTTGCCGCCTGCAACCCAACCATCGCGGCTCCCACTCTGCCCAACGGCGCGCCGTGTTACGCGAATCCGATTCAGGGATGGACCGCGCAGAACAACTACACGGGCGTCTATACGTTGCCCATGTCGGGCGAGACCGTGGTCGGCAATACGGTCTGCTACACCAGCCTCGACACCAGCGATGCGGCCTCGGTCACGTTCTCGTCCGGGTACACCTACTACATCCAGGGGAATTTCTCGACTGGCGGAGGCGCGCCTGTCTCCGGGAGCAATGTGACTTTCTATATTGGCGGGACAGTGAACATCGCCAACGGTGTTACTGCGACTCTTTCCGCGCCAACCGTAAACAGCGTGCCGGGGACGCTGTTTTATATCGCGGGCTACACGGTGACGATTCAGGGCGGGTCCACTTCGACCTTTTCCGGCCTGGTCTATGCGCCGAGCGCAGCCGTCACGCTGAACAACGGCACCGGCACAACCCTGAACATGGACTTTGTGGCCCAGACGCTCACCATGGCCGGCGGAGCGACCCTCAACAGTTACGCCAGCTCCAGCCTGGGAACGATGAATTCGTCTGTGGCCAAGCTGGCGGAGTGATCGATGAAGAATGGGCTGCAACGATGCGTGCAAGGTGTTCCAAAGCCGGAATCAGCGAGCCCGAACTCCCCGCGCCCGGCTATTCATCGGTTGGCTAATTGGATGAGGACCTGCGCGCGCCTGCATTGCGCTGAGTCGGGCGGTGCGCTCGTTGAAACGGCACTTTGCCTCTCTTTGCTGGGCGCACCGCTGCTCATCGGTACGGTCGAGGTAGGAATGGTTCTCTACGACTCGATCGAAGTCTCAAACGCGGCCCACGCCGGCGCAGCCTACGGGATGATGAGTTCCACCTTCGCCGCGAGTTCTTCCGGCATGATCGCCGCGGCCCAAGCTGAAGCACCGGACCTCGGGAACCTGCTCAGCGTCACGCCCACCACTTACTTCGCATGCTCGGAATCTATCGGAGGGACGCAATACACCACGCAGTCCGCCGCGAACTCCGCCTGCACCGGTTCGTCGAATCACAGCCTTGAGTTCGTGCAGGTGAGCACAAGCGCGACGGTGACGGTGCCGTTCAGCGTTCCCGGTCTCCCCAGCAGCTTCAACCTGACTTCAACTTCGGTGATGGAAGTGGAGGAGTAGCCGTGGGCACGGGGCAAAACCGCGAGCGAGAGTTCTTCGAGCGAGCTGCCGCCTTGATCATGGGAAATAACCGCCGGGAGCGGAAGCTCCATACGGCGAGCAGGGCAATAGGACAATGGTCTGGCAACGAGGGCAGTTCCCTGGTTGAATTCGCCGTCTCGGTCCCGGTGCTTCTCACATTTTTCTTCGGGCTCATCCAGGTGAGCATTGCCAGCTACACGCGCGCTGCAATCTCTGAGTGCGCGCGTGAGGGCACTCGCTACGCGATGGTCCATGGATCGACCTGCGAAACCGCCAGCGGCGCTTCCTGCACCCTTACGGCGCCTGCAATTGAGAGCTATGTTTCCTCCATTCCCTGGCCGAACCTCGGCGGCGGAGGCATGACCGTGATTGCCAACTATCCCGACATAAACGAAAGCCCGGGAAGCCGCGTACAGGTTACCGTTACCTATGTATTTCCCCTCAACGTCCCATTTACTCCGAAAAGCTCGTTCACCATGAGCAGTACGTCCTTGATGTACATCGTTCAATAGCCCAGCAGGGTCCAGACCGTTGCAGCGGGATTCCCACCTCAGCCGCGAAACGTCTACAATGGACAGATGGTTCGCAGCACCCTCTTCCGCCTCACTGTCGTCCTGGCCGGGTTCGGCCTGGCCGCCTCGTCTCTCGCCGCACACGGCCAAAGCGACACCACCCCTCGTGGCCGCCACTACAAGGCCCCGCCCCCCACTGGGCGCATCGAGGTGACGGTCCTCAAGGACGTGAATGGCAAGCCAATTGAGAATGCTGCCGTGATCTTTCATCCCATGCAGGGTGAAAAAGACGAAGGCAACATGGAGCTGAAGACCAACGAGGACGGCAAGACAATCATCGATGTCTTGCCCATCGGCGGTACTGTGCGGCTACAGATAATTGCCAAGGGGTTTCAGACCTTTGGGGACGACTACAAGGTCGACAAGGCCGAGATGGCCATTGAGATTCGAATGAAGCGACCCGGCGAGCAGTATTCTCTTTACAAAAAGCACGATGGGGCCCAGCAGGGCGGCAGGGACGCGACGCCTGCAAAGGCTCCGGACTCGGCTCCGCCCGCGAATTCCACTCCGCCTGCAGACTCGGCCGCGCCTCCAAAGTAG
>Ga0302324_100031169_pt1 | contig 10065 bp, 15 predicted proteins | sample Palsa_T0_1_FD_201949 | JGI IMG/M metagenome (GOLD analysis project Ga0302324, IMG submission 201949) | Peat permafrost microbial communities from Stordalen Mire near Abisko, Sweden - Palsa_T0_1 | ecosystem: Environmental > Terrestrial > Soil > Palsa > Peat permafrost | place: Sweden: Abisko... | reverse complement strand
ATGGTGGTGTGGTACAGGACGACGAACGCTGTCATTACCGTGCGCAGACGGTCAATATAAAAATCGCGCTGGCCCATGACGCTATAATACGCGGCGCGCGGCTGGGTGGACGCAGTTCTCAGCGCGCGGTTACCCGTTAGTAACCTGCATCGAATCTGCGGTATCCGCTTCGAGGCTTGCAGCATAAATCCGAGCGCCGACATCTTGAATCCGAGTGAGCGGCGGAGGGGTCACACGACGCTGCGTAGACCCGGCAGGCGCACCACCGGATCGGCCAACAGCCATGTGGCTATGCAGGCCAGTGTTCCGACCACGGCAAACTTGACCAGCGCGGGCGCGGCCCAACCGTGCAGCAGCAGGGCGATGCTGACCAGCACCGGTGGGTGGATGATGTAGACCGCGTAAGCGCGGCGGTTGAGCCAGTTCCAAAATGCCGAGGGTTGATTCATGCGCTTGCGGAAGATCAGCAGCCACGCGGCGATGAGACCCCATGCAACGAGCGGCTCCCAGAAGGCATAGAGCAGGGAGGCCCAGGAAAGGCCTCCGGAGGTGTCAGTGCTGGCGCCAGGCTGCCACGCGCGAATGGCGGTGATGCCAAGGGGCAGCAGGGGCAATGTCACCACGAGGCCCCGCACCCACGGTTTGGCGTTATTCCAACTGAGCTGGCGAAGCCAGTCGTAGCGCCAGGCAGCGATTCCCACCGCAAAGAGAAAGATGTAGCTGGCGAAGTAGCCGAGCTGGAGGCCGAAGGTGTTGACGCCAGTGGGTACAATTTGCCGGATCGCGAGCGCCGCCGCCCGACGCCGAGCGAGGCGAGCAGCCAGATACCATGGCCGGGAACGGGCTTGGGCACGCGCTGAGCTGAAGCGAGCGGCGAGCCGAAGGTCGTTCGCCATGCGCAGTAGGCCAGGCTGAAGATAAGCAGCGCCTGCGCAAACCACAGCGGGCCATTAATGAATTGCTTGTGACGCCAGAGCCAGCCGATAGTGGGCCAGAACCCTTCGCCTTGCGCGGACGTGACGAGCGCGGCGGTGAAGGGGCCCAAGAGCAGGCCAAATGCCAATAACGGCAGGCCGAGGCGAATGCAGCGGTCCAGAATGAAGCGCGCGTAGCCTTTGCGCTCGAGCGAGGCGGGAGTGAAGTAGCCTGCCAGCAGAAAGAAGAAGCCCATGAAGTAGGCCTGGTTAACGCTGCAGAACAAGATGAGAAGGATTCCGGAGGGCGTGCGGGAGGGCTCGACCTCGCGCCAGAACCACCCGCCGATTGCGCCGTAGGTGATCGCGGTGTGGTGGAAAATGACCAGCGCGGTCATCACGCTGCGAAGGCGGTCGATGTAGAAATCGCGCGCGGGCATGCGCCAATGATACGTGGGGGCCTCGGCTGGAAGGTCGCAGCCCCGCATGCGTGGTCCGCCCGGCTAGTGTCCTGTCCCTAAAGTTCATAGCAGAACAGAGGCTGTCATTCTGAGCGAAAGGGGCCCCGAACGTTTTTCAGTTCGGGGGTGGTGAGTCGAAGAATCTGCTTTTGCCTTTCGCGAGTTTTACAACGGGCTTTGGAGACAGGACACTAGTACTTGACGATAGCGGTGAAGGAATCGGGCTTGAGGCTTGCGCCGCCGACGAGAGCGCCGTCGATCTCTTGCTGGCTGAGGAGGGCGGTGGCGTTGTCGGGCTTGACGCTGCCGCCGTAGAGGATGCGCATAGCGCTGGCGACGTCGGAGCCGAGGAGATTGGCGACTTCGGCACGAATGATCTTGTGCGCGTCGGCGGCCATCTCCGGCGTAGCGGTCTTGCCGGTGCCGATTGCCCAAACGGGCTCATAGGCGATGACGACGGGCGCGGCGGCTTCCGCAGTGATGCCGGCGAATGCGCCGGTGACCTGGGTTTTGAGCACAGCTTCGGTCTGGCCCGATTCGCGCTCGGAAAGGACCTCGCCGATGCACACGATGGGAACGATGCTGTGCTTGAGAGCGGTGTGGAGCTTCTTGTTGACGATCTCGTCGGTCTCGCCGAAATACTGGCGCCGCTCGGAGTGGCCGATGAGGGTGTGAGTTCCTCCGACAGCGATAACCTGGCCGACGGAGGTTTCGCCGGTGTAGGCGCCTTCTTCGGCGAAGTGGATGTTCTGGCAGCCGACGGCGACGTTGGATCCGGCTGCCGCGGCGATGACCGTTGGCAGCAATACTGGAGACGGAAAGAGTGCGATCTCGTCGCGCGTGTGCCCGGCGACAAGGGGCAGGAATGCTTCGACGAAGGCCTTGGCTTCAGCAGGGATTTTGTACATCTTCCAATTGGCGGCGATGAGTGCTTTACGGGCCATGTGTATGGGTTTCCTCGACTCTGATTTTAGTGGATGGACCTGGGAGAGCGGGTGACGGCGGGCACAGGCGGAGACGGCGCGTGGGCCAGGGAAAGAGAGTGGGCGGGCGATGGAGGGAGTGGGCCCTGGCTATTCGCGCGAACCGGAGAGTTGGATGGCGAAGATGTCGGCGGGAACTTCGCCACGCTGAAACGCGGCGCGATGATCGGGATCGCCGAGGTCCATTTTGAATTGGTGCCAGATGCCGTCTCTGAAGACGCCCATATTCCACGGGCCGGAGACTGAGTCGGAGAATTGCCACACGATGTGAAAGCCCTCTTCGTTGGTGAACCCTTCGTTATCGGCCTGGATGATTGATTCGCCACGCTCCCAGAGTGCGGAGCGAAGGCCGTGAAGAGCGGATGAACCTTCTTCAGTGTCTGCGCCGTGCAGGGGCTGGAATGTGTAGATGGTCTTGACGGTGGTCAAGTAATCGCGGAGCCAGTCCGCACCGGATTCGGGCTTGCAGTCCTGGAGATCTTCAAGGAAGTCGGCGATCTCGTCCTGTCCGAGCGAACCGGAGTAGACGGAGGTGCGCTCAACGAGGGCGATTTCGAGATTGTCTTCACCGCTCAGCAGGAGAATCTCCCATTCTTCTTCGTCCCCCTCTTCGAGTGAGAGACGGCAGGAGGGATGCTCGTCGCGAATGAGGTCGGCCATCTCCTCGAAGGAGGGGTACTCGTCGAGCCGGGAGAGAACTCGTGTGTTGTAGGCCACCAAAAATCTCCTGACGGCGAACGAGGATTGCGGACAAGAAGTATCTTACCCGGAGATGGGGACGGAAGAAGAGGGAAATTGAAGGGGATTTGTTGGACGAGGTGAAGTTGGTAAAGAAAGGGTGTGTGAAGGGTGTTCTCAAAGTGCAAGCGGTCTGAGTTGGACGACCCGTTCGCAGGACTGGCGAACGCGATCCGACCTGGGTCGCATGTTACGCGGCGGGCTTGCTGGTGTTGGAGTCAGCGTCAGGCGCAGTCTTCTTGGGCTCGGAAAGGAGGGCTTGCAACTCGGCGGGAAGTGCGGAAAAGGGGACTGAGTTGGCGAAGTCCTCTTCGCTCCACTCGGGGTTTTCTTCGTCAATCAATTCAGGGTTTGGCCTTTGCATACCGGCTCCGCTCCTTCCTGTTCGCCTTTCTAAGGCTAATCACTCGCAGAGACTTTCCGCGCATCGTAAACACCAACGCATAAAGCGTGTCTCCGATCAGACCCAACGCTCGAGTCCGAACTTCGCCGTAATCCTTGCGGTTGTCGATCGTGAAGCTGGCAGTCTTAAAATCAAAATCCGCCACCATATCGAAGCCAAGGCCGCGTTCCCGAATGTTGCGTTCGCTCTTGCGTGGGTCGTACGTGATCTCCACATAATAATTGTAGCGGAAATCTGGTCCTGAAAGGCGCAGATGCCAAGGGGCAGGGCCGCAGTGAGTTCACTGCGCCTGAGGCTTCTTTCGATTCCTTGGGTCACGCCGCAGCCTTGCGGCGGCGAAGGCCAGCAGGAGCGTGGGAACAACCAGAAGAGCAGCGACGGCAATAATCGTCCCTCCAACTACCCATCCTGTGCGGTAAGGAACCTCGAAATCTATGTCCGGTGCTCCGAGTGCGGTGCTGGCAAAAATTCCCAGAAGAATGGCAGAGACGAAGGGGCACGCGATGCAAATAATCTTGCTCGTTCGATTGGAGAGAGAAGGGAAGATGCTGGAAAACCAGTAGCAGAACCAACTGGCCAGGAGGGAGGGGATGAGCAGGAGTGCGAAGATCATGCGATACACCTCCTGCCTGGATTTCAAGTACGCGCCCGGCCAAAGCTGGAACCGAGCGCATGCCCGTCCTACTTGTCAGTCAGCGCTTCGACGCCGGGGAGTTTTTTGCCTTCGAGGAACTCGAGGCTTGCCCCGCCCCCGGTGGAGATGTGCGTGATTTGGTCGGCAACGCCGGCCTGGTTGATGGCGCTCACCGAGTCGCCGCCGCCGATGATGGAAATTGCGGCTTTGTTAGCGGCAACGGCATGGGCGATGGCGTTGGTGCCCACGGCGAAGCGGGGAAACTCGAAGACGCCTGCGGGGCCGTTCCAGACGATCGTTCGCGCGGTGGAGATGACCTCTTCGATTGCGGCGATGGTCTTGGGGCCGATGTCGAGCCCCTGCCAGTCGGCGGGGAAGTCTTTGTCGGTATCCCAGAGCTGGGTTTTTGCATCAGGCGAGAAGCTGTCGGCGAGGACGTTGTCGATGGGGAGCATCAGGTTGACGCCTTTGGCTGCGGCCTTGTCGAGCGCGGCCTTGGCCATGTCGATGCGGTCTTCTTCAACGAGAGATTTGCCGGTGGTGATGCCCTCGGCACGGGCGAAGGTGTAGGCCATGCCACCCACGATGACGAGCGTGTCGACCTTGTCGAGCAGGTTGGAGATGACGTCGATCTTGCCGGAGATTTTGGAGCCGCCGATGATGGCGACGAAGGGCTTCTCGGGCGATTCGAGGGCTTTGCCGAGGTAGGTGATCTCCTTTTCCATCAGCAGGCCGGCGACGGCGGGCTTGAGGAAGTGTGTGATGCCTTCAGTGGAAGCGTGTGCGCGGTGCGCGGAGCCGAAGGCATCGTTGACGTAGAGATCGGCGAGCGACGCGAGAGCTTTGGAAAAAGCCGGATCGTTGGCTTCTTCTTCGGCGTGGTAGCGGAGGTTCTCGAGCAGGAGGACCTGTCCGGATTCGAGCTGGCGCGACATCTCTTCCGCGACCTCGCCGATGCAATCGGGCGCGAAGCCGACGTTGACGCCCTCGCCGAGCGCTTTGTCGAGGAGTTCGCGCAGGCGGTCGACGACTGGGCGCAGGGAGTACTTGGGATTCGGCTTGCCCTTGGGACGCCCGAGGTGCGAGGCGAGAATGACCTTAGCCTTGTGGCTGATGGCGTATTCGATAGTGGGCAGCGTGGCCACGATGCGTGTGTCGTCCGTGATGGTCGAGCCGTCTTCAGTGAGGGGCACGTTGAAGTCGACGCGGATGAAGACGCGCTTGTTGGCGAGATCGATGTCGCGGATTGAGAGCTTGGACATGGGGCAGAACCTTTCTGGGACTAGGGACTGAGGGACTAGGCCATAGGCAATAGGCACTAGGGACTAGGAACGGGTGCAATTGGAATCACGGCGTCGAATTCCATTTCGATGCGCCACGCTGGGTTGAGGAGAGCGGCGACGACCACCATAGTGGCAGCGGGACGGATGGAGCCGAAGTACTCGCCGTGGACGCGGCCGACGGCCTCCCAATCTTCAGCGTGAGTGAGGTACATGCGTGTGCGGACGACTTGGTCGAACGTGGCGCCGGCTTTGGTTAGCGCTTCACGAGCGATCTCGAAGATGCGGCGGGTTTGGCCGGCAGCGTCCAGATTGTCTGCGCCGACGGGACCGGTTCCGGATAGGTGCACGACGTTCCCCACGCGCACGGCGCGGGAGAAGCCGATGATGGGCTCGTAGGGAGACGTGCCGGGAATGTTTGTGCGCATAACAGAGATCAGAGTTCAGATGTCGGAGATCAGGGAGGAGACAACTATTGATCAAAGTTCAGGGGCCCGGGCCGGCGATCGATTCGTACTGATCTCTGAGCTCTGACCCCTGATCTCTGGTTCCCTTACAGGCCCTTCTTCACCAGGAAGCTGATGAGGTCGACAACGCGGTTGGAGTAGCCCCACTCGTTGTCGTACCAGCTGAGCACCTTGACGCTGTTTCCGATCACTTTGGTCAGCGGCGCGTCAACGATGGAAGAGAGCGGGTTGCCCTTGAAATCGGAGCTGACCAGTTCGCCTGTTTCATAGCCGAGAATGCCCTTCAGTGAGCCTTCGCTGGCTTCCTTGAGGGCGGCGTTGACGGCCTTGGCGTCGGTTGGTTTCTCGCTGATGAAGGTGAGGTCAACGATGGAGACGTTGGGCGTCGGGACACGCAGGGAGAAGCCGTCGAGTTTGCCGGACGTCTCAGGCAGAACCAGCTTGAGAGCCTTGGCAGCACCGGTGGAGCTGGGGATCATGTTGAGAGCGGCGGCGCGGGCGCGGCGGAGGTCCTTGTGCGGGAAGTCGAGGATGACCTGGTCGTTGGTATAGCTGTGGATGGTGGTCATAATGCCGGAAACGATGCCGCAGTGGGCGATCAGGACCTTGACCACGGGGGCCAGGCAGTTGGTGGTGCAGCTGGCATTGGATATCACATTATGCTTCGCGGCATCGTACTTTTCTTCGTTGACGCCCAGAACCACGGTGAGGTCTTCGTTGCTTGCGGGAGCGGAGATGATGACTTTCTTAACAGTAGAGCCGAGGTGAGCCTTGGCTTTGGTGGCGTCGGTGAAGTGGCCGGTCGACTCGACGACGATCTGCGCGCCTACGTCGGCCCAGGGAAGCTTGGCGGGGTCGCGCTCGGCCCAGACCTTGATCTTCTTGCCATCGACGGAGATGAAGTCGTCGCCGGAGGTGATGTCGTTCTTGAGGTTGCCGAGGATCGAGTCATGCTTGAGCAGGTGGGCCAGGGTGGCCGGGCTGGTCAAGTCGTTGACAGCGACGAAATCGATTTCAGGATTGCCGAGAGCGGCACGCAAAACATTGCGGCCAATGCGGCCGAAGCCATTGATACCAACCTTAACTGCCATGTGTCTGTTCTCCTTGGATATTCGGTGAGGCTGAGGGTTGAGCTTGTTCGGATCGTGCCACGTTCGAGAGCCAAATTAGCCTCAAAACGCAATTCCACCAAACCCATCATCGTATCACTCAGGTGCGCGGGACGAGGTGAAAACTCATCGTGCAGCCGGAATGAGCGGGAATCCTTGCATCGATATTTTCAAATGCGGAATGCACGGCGGGATGTGATGGTGTGCACAGGATTTGCGGGTGGATTGGGAAGTGTGTTATTCCCGATACAGAAAAAGGTGTGCAGCACTCGATGAGACGACGCTCGAAACGCCCCCTGAATACCTCGGAATCCACCGGCAAGATCGGCCAGGAACTCCCTTCAAATCAACCAGCTCCACTGGTTCCAAGCTACACGGACGTTGGTCCGGGGACGATGCCGCCCCGCTCGCAGCAGCCGCCTGCGCCTTCGCGACACCAGGCGCCGTCTCGGCCCCCAGCGCAGGAGCGGCGGCCGCGGCCGCATGAAAGCGCGCGGCCGGACTGGAATGCGCCGGCAAATGCGGGCCGGCTGGAGGTGGAAACGCAGCCGGAGATTCCGAGCGTTCCCTCGGCGGAGCCAGTGCCGGCCGACCGCTCGCCGCAGGCGCCGAAGGGCTATGTGGTGCTGGCCATCGGGCTGCCTGGATCGGGGAAGACGACGTGGTTCCGTCGGCGGGGAGTGACTCCGCTGTCGAGCGATCTGCTGCGAAACATTCTGTTCGACGATGTAGAAGAACAGCGCTACCAGGGGCTGGTGTTTTCGACGCTGCGGTCGCTGCTGCGGGCGAGGCTGATTGCGCGCATGCCGTGGAACTATGTGGACGCGACGAATCTGTCGGTTCACGAGCGGCGGCAGTGGATCAAAATGGCGAAGAGCTTTGGATATGAGGTGCAGGCAGTGTTCTTCGACGTGCCGCTGGAGGTTTGCCTGGAACGGAACTCGCAGCGCGACCGCAGCGTGAGTGAAGAAGTGATGCGCAAGATGGCCGACCGGCTTAAGCCTCCGGTGTTTGAAGAGGGTTTTGAGAAGATCACGGTGGTGAGAGTGAAGAGCGCGGGGTAGCGTCACAAACCGGCAGGAGTCGCCATGCGTCACCGTCCGAATCTGCTCTGCGTCGCTCTTATGATGTCCCCTTATGGCCTCGCGGTCTCACCAGTGCTAGCTCAGGTCAGCGTCAAGCTCGATTCCCAGACGCAAACCATGGGGAGAGCATTCACTGTTCATGTTGAGAATCGCCGGCACACACCGATTTCCGTCTGTGTCGACATCGGGATGGAGGTTTACGGAAAGGACGGTCCAACACCGGCTCCCCACCCCTTCAATCTCCAACTCAGAACTGCCAAGGGTTGGGCCACACAACTTATCGGCACTGATGTTGGTAACGAAGAGGTCGTTGATCCGCTAGCGAACGACATGACAACCGACTTTTTGATCCAAGTGAATCACCCAGGAACTTATCGTCTCCAAATGCAGTATTCGCGAGATCAGACGCTGAAGGAATGCAGGTTCCCTCTGCCGGAATCAAAGACCGTTAGCTCATCGTCATTCGTTGTGCAAGCAGCGCCTAAAGAATAACCATTCACGGACCAAGAGCCAGCAGTTCGTGAAGATCTTTCGGAGCAATCAGTGGCCCCATTTCCCGCTTCCCAGAATCTTCTTGGTAGTTCAAAAAACTAGCTAATTTAGCTATAATAGCTACATCGGGAGGACCGAGCCATGATCACCAAGACATCCGTTGAAGCGCAAAACAATTTCGGTCAATTGTTGGATACCGTGCAGCGCGAGCCGGTGGCGATTACACGCCACGGGCGGCCTGCGGCATTCATTGTCTCGCCACGAGACATGGAGGATTTGATGGCGATGAAGGCGAAACGCAGAAATGCGGTTTCGGCATTCGAAGAGTGGACCGCGGGATTTGGTAACCGGATTTCTCCCGAGGCCGCGCGGCTCACGGATGAGGATGTAGTACGGATGGTGCACGAGGCTCGCCGTGAAGCAGCGCACGATCATTGACACTTCCACGCTGGTGAGTGCTGCGCTCCGTGCTGATTCCAAACCGCGACTGGCGCTGAAGAAGGCAATTGAGTTTTATGAGCTTTGCCTCAGCGAAGAAACACTCTCTGAACTTGAAATCGTACTCGCAAGGCCACAGTTTGCCAAGTACGCGTCGTGGGAGACCTTTCGGGCATTCATTGAATCCGTTCGCGCCGACGGAATCCTGTTTTCGATAAGTGTTTCGGATCTGGCTGCGGTCGAGCCGACTTGCCGAGACCCAAAGGACAACGTCTTTCTCGCATTGGCGGCGGTGAGCGGCACAGACATCATCGTCAGCAGCGATCTCGACTTGCTGGTGCTGAGCCCCTGGAACGGGATTCCGATTCTGTCGCCGGCGCAGTTTCTTGCGCAGGCCGAAATTTAGAGTGGTGTCGAGGGCTTCCCAATGAGCACTTCCCCAATTTCTGTTCCCTATGTTGAGCCCTGGCTGCGCGGAACCCATGCCGACGTGCCGGCGGTGGGCCGGGCGGTGCTGCATGCGCTGGACCTGGCCCTGGACGACCTGACGAAGTGGACCGAAGGGCTGACAGACGCCGAAGTGCACTCCGAGCCGTTGGGGCTGACGAGCGTGTCGTTTCACCTGAAGCATATTGCGCGGTCGGTAGACCGGCTGCTGGGGTATGCGGAGGGAAATCAATTGACGAGCGAGCAACTGGCGGCCCTGAAGGCGGAACTGGGCGGAGACGAGACACTCGCGGAGCTGCTGGCCGAGGTTGAGGTCTCATTCAGCAACGCAGCGGAGCGAGTGAGAGTGTTGGCGACGGGCGATTTCAACACGCCGCGCGGAGTGGGGCGCAAGCAGTTGCCGACTTCGATTGGCGGGGCGCTGATCCACGTGGCCGACCACACGCAGAGGCATGTGGGGCAGGTGGTTACGACGGCGAAGGTGATCGGGGCGCTGCGGGCTTAGACCGGGTGACGTTGTGGTCTCCCACCCTAAACGCAAAGAGCGCGTTTAGGATGGGGCACCCAGCTGATTGGTGGGGCACCCAATGTTCATACAATCCAACTGATTGGTT
>Ga0302324_100031168_pt1 | contig 10065 bp, 7 predicted proteins | sample Palsa_T0_1_FD_201949 | JGI IMG/M metagenome (GOLD analysis project Ga0302324, IMG submission 201949) | Peat permafrost microbial communities from Stordalen Mire near Abisko, Sweden - Palsa_T0_1 | ecosystem: Environmental > Terrestrial > Soil > Palsa > Peat permafrost | place: Sweden: Abisko... | reverse complement strand
TGGAACTTACACGTTTGGGGGGGGGCAGTTCCGCGAAAAGCGGACTAAGTGGAGTAGCTATCTAATAATAAGCAACAGAGAGGGACTAAGGTTGGATACTATCTCGCGGGATAGAACGTCGATCGGGACTATCTCGCCTCTTTTCGCCCGGCTCTGCGGCGGTCCCAAAGCTGCTGCAAAAATATGGCAGCTACGGCCAGGACGAGCGCTTCGGTCTCGAAGCGGAAACGCATGTTCTCTCCCACGTCTACGAGATTGACGACCGCGAAGGCATAAGCAATAGTCACAGTCATTGTCATCGCCGCCACTTTACGGTCTAGGCTTCCATCCCACAAAGAACGCCGGGCAAGCGACAGCACGAATAACACCACCAGGCCATTTGTCAGCACAGCTCCTGCACAGAGGCTTTGCAGGATGGTTTTGAGGTTGGCATGCGCAGGGATAGCCGAAGATGCCGATTTTGCGGCGGGCTCCGTCGATTGCGGGATGCCGAAGATATTGCAGCAGATGCGCCTGACGAAGCTGTCGTACCGGGCGATATGCTGATACTGCTCAGGGTCGGCGAACCCTATCAGCCAAACGGAAGGAGGCTCGAAATACAGCCTCAGCGCCCGCACCACGCCAATAACATAAGCCTTGGGATCGTGGTGGAGCAGGAAGGAGACGTCCTTGGCTTTGGCATCATTCATGCGCAGCATGGCCAACGAGTTCCAATTCGTGCCTCCGCCGAACTTCGCGACATCGTCCAGCTCCGGGGCCCCGGTCGGGGGCACAGACCAATAGATAGTAAGCCAGCGCTGAAGTTCAGGGTCGGCGTTTCCGGTATAAGTGAGTGTGGGAAGCAGGCCCGCCTGAACCCAAGCGTCCTCCGGCGGCCGGTTTACATACCAATGTTTGGATATGCTGTAGGGGCCCCAAGTGGATGGGGTGAAGTGGTGGAACAGCACATAGTTCTTGGCCGGCCAGAGCAAGGCGAGAAACAAGCCGGCTAGGCCGGCATTCCTGATCTGCTTCCGGTTGCCGGGCAACTCCCACCACAGCAGGCCGAGCATGGCGACGACCCAGATCCATTGATAGGAAGAGCGGAGCAGGGTAAGAAGGACGGCCAAGCCGACAAGCCAGTAGAGTGCACGTTGGGAGCGGCTCTGCACATAGCAAACCATGGCAAGTGCGATCAGGCAATGAAAGGCCAGCACCCAAGAGGTATAGAGGGCATGAAATTCAAAATAAATTTCAGCTGGATTCAAAAGCAGTACAAAACTGAGACCAAGGCTGAAGAGGGGCGCTACCCGAAGCCGGGTGAGCACCAGGTAAAACGAGAGAACAGCGGACAGCCCGAGCAGGAACTGGAAGCTGAGCATCAGCGCCCCGAACTGCGGTCCGGCGATCTTCTCCGCCAGGCCAAACGTCGCATTCAAGAGGGGTGGCTGGGCGTGCAGATGGAGCAAAGCCCGCAGCATGTGATGCTGTAACAAATTGACATCGAGAAACTGCCAGAACAGCTGCGTCTGCCAGAGGTGATACCGCATACCGGAGTACAAAGCCAGACCCCGGGTCAAAATAAAGACCACAATCAGTAGGGCAAGATGCTTCCGGCGAGAGCTGGCAGGCGGAGGCGGCAAAGTCAACGCGGGTCCCTGTTCTTTTCGCAAAAGATTGCCGAATGCAAACCGGCCAAATGAAGCGAGGAAGATGCCTCAGCTCAACGGTGTGAATCGGGATGGGCGGAGTATACCTTCTCTTTCGCCGGCAACACAACCAGCCAGACGCACCCAACGCCCTACGAAGTTGACCACTAGGGCACCTTCCGAACCGTCTGCGTGAAAGCTACCCTAAAAATAGAGCCCCGTAGGGACGGCTGAGCTTCAGTCTTGTCCAAATTAGGTATTTTGCGATCGTCAAGTGAGACCAAGCGTCCCCCACTGCAAGCTGCTGCGGTTTGGTTTTGTATCAGGGCACGACTTTACAGGCTGCGGAAAAACTCACGTTTTGTATCAGGGCACGACTTTTAGTCGTGCCGTAAATGCTTAGAAAAATGATGGGCTTTAGCACCTGCTACGACCGATCGCGCACGAAACGTTGGTCCGGAACACTTCCGCGCAAGAAAAGGCCCAGGGGCTAAAAGCCCAGATTTTTCGTTGGGCCGGTCGGCCCGACTGAAGTCGGGCCCTGATACAAAGCATCTGGCCTCGGCCCAGCTTTTTCCATCACCCTCCAGAGCCAACCTGGTTCCGCAGTGCTGGTCGAAGCAGTCGCTTCTCCAATGAAATCAACGCAACCATCAAGTCCCGCAGGGACGGCTGAGCTTAGCCCAGCACGCGTTGCTGGGTACGGTTAGCGAAAGGACCGAGTCCCGTTAGGGACGGCTGAAAACTCCCAGGACGGAGCCTGACCGTTGTCTAGAGCCCGCAACGCTGCTAGACAGGCCGCTTTTAGCCGGGCTATCATGAGATCTCCGACGACGAAGGCGGGAGCTTGATTTTACGTGTCGAATCTGTACACTTCCGCAACTCCCCCCACGTTTGGGTTACAGCATCCCGATAAAATCTCGTCTATCGTGGCTAAAATAGTTGGAGTGATATGGATGCCAAGCGGAAGCAACGTGTTCTGATCTTCGTGGTGGCCTACCACGCGGAAACCACCATCGTCGATGTGGTGCACCGGATTCCTGTAGACCTGCTGGAAGAGTACGATTTCGAGCTGCTCATCATCGATGACTCGTCCAAGGATGCGACATTTGAACGCAGCCACGAACTCAGCACCCGAACTGACATCCCGTTTGATATCCGTGTTCTGTTCAATCCTGCGAATCAAGGCTATGGCGGTAATCAGAAGCTTGGCTACCATTACGCGATCGAAAACGGATACGATTTTGTCGCCCTGCTGCACGGTGACGGCCAATATGCCCCCGAGTGCCTTCCTGACCTGTTAAAGCCCTTGGCCGAGGGCAGCGCCGCCGCGGTTTTCGGCTCTCGCATGCTTACCCCGAAGGGCGCACTCAAGGGCGGCATGCCGCTCTACAAATATGTCGGTAATCGCATCCTCACCTGGATTCAAAACAGCCTGTTGCGGACGAATCTTTCCGAGTTCCATTCCGGATACCGCATCTACGCCGTCGACGCCCTGCGTTCCATACCCTTCGAGCGCAACTCCAACGACTTCCACTTCGACACGGAAATCATCATTCAACTGGTAATCGCCCAGCTGCCCATCGTGGAGCTCCCGATCCCCACGTACTATGGCGACGAAATCTGCCGTGTCGACGGCATCGCCTACGCCTGGAACGTGGTCAAGGCTACCTTCAGGGCGCGCTTACAGGAGTGGAGCCTGTTCTACGACCGCCGCTATGACTGTGCACCCCCCGCTCTTTCTCCCTATCAACCGAAACTCTCTTTTCAAAGTCCTGAATCGTTTGCTTACAACCTGATTGCACCCAACTCCAGGGTTCTGGATTTGGGCTGCGGCACCAGCCTGGCCCCGGCGCTCAAGGCGGACAAAGGTTGTTACGTTGCCGGACTCAACAAATATCGCCTGCACGGCGAAAGTTTCGACGATTTCTACCATCGCGACCTGAACGACGGGCTGGCGGGCATACCCGTCGAATCGAACAATTATGTGCTGCTGCTCGATGTCATCGAGCACTTCATTTCGCCCGAAGACTTCCTCGACGAGCTGCGTACCAAGCTGCCCCAAGGCGAAGTGATTATCAGCACGGGAAATGTCGCCTTCCTCGTAACCCGTCTAATGTTAATGATTGGGCAGTTCAACTACGGCAGACGCGGCATTCTCGATCTGACCCACACCCGGTTGTTCACTTTCTCCTCCTTATCCAGGCTGCTGGAGCAGTCCGGCTTCGTGATCATGGAGAAGCATGCGATGCCGGCCCCCTTTCCGCTGGCCCTGGGCAACGGTGGCTGGAGCCGCTTCCTTCTACAATTGAACTCTTTGTTGATCAAGCTGAGTCCAAGCCTCTTTGGCTACCAGGTAGTGGTACGTGCGATAGCGCTTCCTACAGTAAAGTCGCTATTGGATCTAGCGGGCCAGACGTCAGAACGTAAGGTGCGGTTAATGCTCGAAGAACCGGTCTCTCGATAATGTTCCGGGGCTGGCTAAGCGCTCAGACCCGGCAAGCTGTTCGTTGACCGTCGGCTTCGAAGCCCTGACCCGGGAAGAACCAATGTTAAGAAGGTTCCGTGACCTCGACAACTTCACCAAACTCACTGTGATTCTGATGTTTTGTGGGTTCTACCTGGGCGTAGGCGCGGTGGCTCTTGCCCTTGCCCTCGGCGGCCTTCTCGTCTTCAGCGCTCGCATTCTCTGGGACCCGTGGGTTATTGGGCTTACCGGGCGTCGCAATGAACTGCATGAATTCGCATGGCCTCTGCTGATCTCGGTACTCTACGGTATCGCTGAGCTGATTAACGGGATTATTTTCCAGGGCTACGACCGGGTCTACGCCCTGAAAATCCTGCTTTTCAATATCAACCCGGTCTACGTGTTTCTCGGTATTTATGTAAGTACCCGCCACCCCGGGTTCATGCGCCAATACGTCCGGTTTTCGGCGTGGCAGATGGTGATTTATGCTCCGCTTTATTTTCTCGTCCTGAACAAGCTGAACCTTACGGTTGGCGATCCAGACACTGGTTTCGCCCTCCTCGGTAACCCGGGCACAGGTTCCGTGCCGCTGATCGGTTTGCTCGCTTACGAAACCAATCTGCTTCAGTTTTGGGCCCCGATACTGGTGCTTAGCTGTTTGACCATTGCCAACCAGGAACGAGCGGATTGGCTCGGGTTGGGCCTAGCCCTTGTACTCTGGGGATGGCTGGCAAATCGCATGCGCCGGATTTTTACCGTGCTGGGTACCATCGCGGTGGTGCTGATCTTTGCCGCCTTGATTGATCTGAAGCTCCCTCCCATTCCTGGACGGGGCGGAGAACTTTCAGCGCGTGGAACCATCTCTCGCCTGGCGGGCTCCATAAGTCCCGAACTGGCGGAGGCGGTCAGCGAGAATCGCGGCGACGCCGCGTTTTACTACGGAACGGTCTATTGGCGGAAGCAATGGTGGGCCGCCATCCGCGAGGAGATTTCCAAGGATCCGAGGACGATCATCTTCGGCTTTGGTTACGGCTACCCGTTGGCGAAACTTGCCGGCGAGGGCACGCAGAACCAAGGAACCCGTTCCCCACACAGTATTTTCTACTTTACCCTCGCCTATTCCGGGTTCGTGGGCGTCGCTATTTTCTTCTGGTTAGAGTTCACGGTTTTTCGCCTTCTTTATCGCGTCTACAAGGTAACCGGACAGATTTATGGTCTGGCGTATTTCGCTTACCAATTTTCCGGTGCATTTTTCGGCAATTTTCTGGAGACGCCGTCGGGCATATTGTTCTACATAACAGTCGGGCTCTGTATCGGTCCCATGATGCTCCAGTTGGAGCAGGAGAAACATGCCGACCATAACCAATTAGCAGCGCCTTACGAGGTTGCAGAGTTGGTCTGAGTAGTCCGATTCTTCGCCATTGATCACATTTGTTCCACGTTCTGCGAGTCTCACCTTTTGAATCGAGGCACGGGGCCACATGCATTCTTTTCTCTTGGGGTTTGCGGCAGGGATTGGCATTATTTTGTCTCTTGCCGGCTGGGGCGCACTCGTCGTCAGGGTCCTGCGGACTCGCTCCAGTAGTGGATTCGGCTTTGACGCCGCCGTTGGACTTGCCTTCAGCACCAGCGTTGGCGGCGTTCTCAATTTGGCACAGGTCATCTCGCCGGGGGTCGTTCGCGCTTACCTCTTGATAGGGTTGCTGCTGGCCGTCTTCTTCTTCGTCATCAAACAGGCTCGCGGAATCCGTGATGGGGTCGGCGCGGCATGGGTTTTCTTCCGGCAGAGAAAGCTCTTGGCCCTTGTCGCCCTGGGCTTTGCATCGGTGACGTTTCTCAAGTACGCCACCGTCGTGTCTCCCGGTGTCTTCCATCCCCACGACGACTATCACGCATATTTTGTCTTTCCCGTGCAAATGCTGCAGACGGGAACTCTGGGGCAGGATCCTTTCAGCGAACGACGCATCGTTTCCTCGTTGGGCGGCAACTACTTCGTCGATACGTTCCCACTCGTCCTCACCGGAACGTACCAAAGCCTCCGTCTCATGGATGAGGGCGTGTCGTTCATCATTCTCCTGGTGCTCCTCGGAGAGGTCCTATACCGCCGGAGGATTCCTGGCAACTGGATCCTTACCGTGCTGTTGGGGGCAGTCTTGATTCAAGGCCCTCTTTCCAACATCACGTGTGTCTATGGCGGCACCCTCCTGATGATCCTCCTGTTTGAACTTCTCGATACCGAGGGGACCGAACCGGGGCTGAATCATGCTGCGCTTCTGGCCATTGTTTTTGCCGGCCTCATGACACTCAAGACTACGTTCGCCCCGATCGCGGGGATCTTCTTCATCAGCTTCTACTGGTTTCAGTGGAAGCGCTTACCTGACAAGGCCAAGGCGCTCAAAAGCGCCGTTTTCTGCGCGCTGATCATTTTCGTCTTATTGGTGCCCTGGATGATCGATTCCCATCGCTCTTCGGGGACATTTTTCTACCCGTTGTTAGGCAAAGGCTTTCACGGCTCGAAATATGGCACCTATCTGCTCCCGACAGCGCACATGGGTATCAACAATCTTCTCGGCTTTTTCGATGGCCTGGTTCACCCCTTGGGCGCAATGCTGACGATCGAAGCCTGCCTGATCCTGCTGGCTTACCGCGCGAAAAAAGGCGATCGGTTGGTTGAACTGATCATCTTGATCAATTTAGTGATCGATGTTGTCTTTATCGGCATTGGCATTGGTGGGGTGCAAACGTACCGCTACACCTTCGCCTTTCTATACGCGGTTGCCCTGTTTTTGTTGATCAAAGAACTGGCCCTGGGCGTGAAGCTATCTGCATCCAGCCCGTCCTTCAGCTTTTCTGACCGGGTTGCCCCCGTCCTGTTGCTGGGCATCATGATTGGCGGCGGTTTGGATCAGTTCATGCTCTATCAAAAGTGGGTCGGGTTCACGCAGTTCACGAACGCGTTTACCAACCGCACGATCGTGAGTCCTGCTGAAGTAACTGCCTATCGGAATATGCAATCGGCCGTGCCGCCCGGGCAGAAGATCATGGTGAGGCTCGATAAGAATTTCCTGCTCGATTTCCGCCGCAACATTATCTACATCAACGATCTTCCCGGTGGAGCGAGCTTGCCTCCCGGCATCCCCATTTTCAAAGGACCCGATGCCTTGGCGGACTACCTCCTCCAGCACGGGATCCGCTACCTGGCGTACTCCTATGGCGATGAGGCCGCTTTCAGCCGGCACGATTACCATGAGCGTCTGAATCCCAACGTAAACGTCTGGCTTCGCAGGGGCGCGGAGATCGGCTTTGACTTCCAGGACAATTGCGCTCTTCTAGGAAATAGCCGAAAGAGGCTCTGGGACGACGGCCACATGTATATCCTCGATTTGGCAACCCCTGCGCAGTCGCCGGTCGCCTCCAGGTCTGTACCCCCCTCAAGCTAAAACCGGGCTTGACCCCGAATTTCCTGTACGCGGCACCGGACACCGTCGCATGTGCGATGAACTTCGCGCAACCCACTAAGCTCGACAGGAAATCGGGGGAAAGGGCCACCCTCCTTCTTTCACGAATGTCCGGGTGGCCCACTCAAGCCGCCTTTTGCTTGAGTGGGATACAGGAACCGCTGAGGGAGGAGCTCTGACTCTGTGCGCGACTCTTTCCAGCCTGTTTAGGCCGTACGTAACCTATTGCAAACACGCACGGCTCTACAGTTAGCCCGTACGTAAATGATTGAAAACAGGTCCGGCTTTAGCCGCCGAGTGCACGGTTTTTCCGCTCGGACCGAATTTTTCCGCAGCCTGTCCAGCCGCTGAGGGGAGCAACGCCGACCCTCTCCGCCAGTTTTCCGTATCCTGTTTAGTTGGGCCGCACACAGCCCACTAAATTTGGCTTGAAAGTGGACGTGAGAATTACCCTCCCCGAAACCAGCCCGGATGGCCGCCCGGCCGTAGCGTTGGTGGGGGATAGTCACGCGTTGGCGATCGCGCCGACGATGAGAACCTTGGCCAACGCTGCGGGAATGCGCCTCCTCACCATGAGCCACGCCGCATGCCCTCCGTTGATTGGTGTAATACCAAACGCCCCGGGTACAGACTACGACCTCACGTGCAGTGTCTTCTACGACGCAGCCTTGAAGATGGCTGTCAACCACCCCAGTATCAAAACGGTCGTTCTGGCAGCGCACTGGGCTGAGCCCGCGATAAGTTTCCCGGAAGGCTACGGGTTCGTTCCCTTCGACCATCCTCACCCGGAGAGTAAGGCCGAAAGCGACGCCAACTTGGAGCAGGGTCTCCGGTCGATGGTTTCGGAACTAAAACGCGCAGGAAAGCGCGTCGTTCTGATGCAGGATGTGTATACCCTGAAGTTCGACCCGCAAAGACGGATCCGCACTTACCGGATACCGTTGCGGAGCTGGTTTGCAGAACTACTGCAGGGCCCGCAGGCTTCACCTGGAGCCGTGCCCGAGGATGAAATGTATGCAAAAGAAAATGACGACAGCGCCGTCGTCGTCGCGCGAGTAGCCCACCGAGAGGGTGCGGAGACCTTCGATTTGCGCAGAGGCTTGCGCCACGGAACGAAGTCTATGATTTACACCGGCGGACATGTGCTCTATAACGACGTAAATCACGTTTCTCGACGAGGCGCCGAGCTAGCGTTACAAGGATTCCCTATTCTCCAGCCTACGGATCCCAGCGACGAACAGAAGGGTCCATCCTGACCCACATTCGTATAATGATCTGATGGAAAACGTGAAGGTTGCTTACGCCATGGCACACTTCCAGGAGTTGCTGGCTCGGGTGGCTAGAGGAGAGCGCATCCTCATTTCACGCGACAAGACCCCGGTGGCTCAGTTGGTGCCACCAATAGTGACGGAGGCGCCCAAACGTAAGTTCGGCACCCTCAAAGGCAAGGCGAAAATCCTAGACCCTCATTGTTTTGATCCAATGACGGATGAGGAAGTAGACGCCTGGATAGAAGGTCGAAATGAAAGCGCGCGTGTTGCTGGACACTGACTTCAATTGCCGTGCAGGATGTGAGGCCTAGTCGAACCAGGCAGATGGCGTCTTTTTCCTAATCACAAATTCCGCTAATGGAGATGACTTGATCACCGGCTCCATCTCATATCCCATTTGTGCCAGTGTAGTGTCCTGCCGTTGGAGGTATGTCTCGTACAACTCGCCGAGCGCCTCGCTTTTGCTCGCAAACATCCGTTTCATCGGTTGACGCACTTCGAGAAACTCCCGCACCGACTGGAAAACTCCGCTAAAAATACGAACGGAGGACTGCATCATCTCTTTCGCTGATTGGCGATCCGGAACAACGTCAAAGCCCACCTGCCACTCCGTTTCCGTGACCTTGGAGAACGTCGTCGTGACCTTTGCGGCTCCGTGAGTGAAGGAGGCCATTGCGACCGACATCCCCTTCGTCGTCCAGGTGATCTCCGTATCGGAATCGAACACTGCGATCAAAGCCTCGGCCAGGACACCCATATCGCGCTTCCTCTTCGCCTCAGTATATCGCCCCGATGCTCCCAGCGAGTTTTACCGTCCTCCCCCACTGTCAGCTTCCTCAAGGCGCCGGGCTATCAGGACGGCCACGCCGGCTACTCCGATCCCCTCGACGAGCAGGCATTCGTCGTCACCGTTATCAATTTTCTGCAGCAACAGAAAGACTGGGCAAATACCGCTGTAGTGATTGCCTATGACGACTCCGACGGCTGGTATGACCACCAGATGGGTCCCATCGTCAACCAATCTGCCACCGCCATGGATGCCCTTACCGGTACCGGCCTGTGCGGTAGCGGAAAAGCCGCCCTTCCGGGTGTCACCATCGAGCATGCCCAGGGCCGCTGCGGATATGGTCCGCGTCTTCCTCTGCTGGTGATCTCGCCCTACGCCAAGCAAAACTACGTCGACCACACGGTTACCGACCAGACCTCGATTCTGCGCTTCATAGAAGACAACTGGCTGGGTA
>Ga0302324_100031165_pt1 | contig 10066 bp, 7 predicted proteins | sample Palsa_T0_1_FD_201949 | JGI IMG/M metagenome (GOLD analysis project Ga0302324, IMG submission 201949) | Peat permafrost microbial communities from Stordalen Mire near Abisko, Sweden - Palsa_T0_1 | ecosystem: Environmental > Terrestrial > Soil > Palsa > Peat permafrost | place: Sweden: Abisko... | reverse complement strand
GGTGAGAGTGCGACGGCATATTTGCGGACGTCCGCATACGACGAGCCGGGAGGAAGCGGATGCTTCGAGATTGCGAGCTCGACGATCTTGCCGCCATCGAACGTGGCTTGCGCGAACATACGCGTCGTCGGCGCTTGTGTCGCCGGTTGGTTCGTGTCGTAATTTATGATCTTGGCATCCGGTGCGATCGGGAAGGCGTCACCCGTTGTGAAGAAGACGAATCCGTGCTGCATGTCGAGCAGCATTCCGGTAAACTTCATCAGACCGGCGGTGGGCGCCGCGGTTGTGGGCGCGCCCGTCGGCGGCGCTGTGTAGAGCGGCGCGGGCGTTGCGGCGCCGATCAACGCGATTGCGGCAGTGGCAATAAGAAGATGTCTCATGGTCCGAATTGCACCGTCCATTGGCTCCAGCCCATATTGCCGAAGTTGAAGAAGTACGACCTGCCGACCGAGAGGCTCAAGATCGGGCTGATCCGGAACTGCGTTCGCATCGCGATCGAATACGGTGCCTCTCCATAATAATATGGAATAGGCGTCGGAAAATCGTCATGCTTGTCGGCTTGAACCGTGAACGAAAAATATGCAGTCGGAATGTAGGTATAGGCGTATTGCAGATCGCGCGTTGTCGAGAATCCGCGAAAAGACGCGAAGCCCGGATAAACCATGTTGTTGAACGGATTGTCGACGACGGTCGGTGGATAGAAGACGTCTTGCAAGGCTCCGAGATAGTCGCCTTCGTTTGAGACGATGTACGATAAATACATCGATCCCTTGTGGCCCTGCATCTTGCTGAGCGTGCTCGTCAGTGTGCCCGCATCTTGGAAGCGCGGAAAACCTTGGATGAAGGTGCGTTGCCGGTCGTACGTCTCGCTGTAGTAAACGGATTGATCGAAGGCCGCATGCGGGGTCAGACGAATCGGATTCGACCAAACGGTGAAGCCGAGAAAGTTTTGCCAGTACGAGCTATATTCCGTGCCGTTGAAGGTTCCGAGACCGTAACCGTCATGCGCCGTGAGCACACCGCCGCGAAACTTGAAATTGATCGGAACGTACTTGCTTACGGCTTGATTCGAGCCGACCCACGACAACTCTGCGTTGGTCGGGTGATTGGGAATCCACGCGCCGTCTGTTGGATTGCCGTAAAAACCTTGCGCCGGCTGCGGCAGCAATGAGTCCTGGTATTGATTGGCGAGGATTTGCAAGAACGAGTTACGGAAGCCGTAGGTAAGCTGCTCCGTCTCGAGTGCGCCCTCGGAAAGCGGCTGCGAGAATCCCGACTGATACGCAAACATCTGATCGAAGTCGGTAATCTGAAAGCGCTGATTCTCGGTTTTGAGCGAAGCGAGGAGATTGTACTGTTTATTCGGCCGCGTCAACGGGCTTATCGAGAAGACCGCATATGAGTTCTGCGTCGCCAGGTTTTCTTCGATCGCCAAATACTCTTTATTTGTCGAATCGTAGCGGCCGTAAAGCGTCGTCGTCGCATTCTTACTGCCCATAAACGGGTAGCCGACTGCGCCCGTCGCACCGGCGAGCGAATTCTGCTGGAAATACGGGTTGGCGGAGAAATTGAAATAGTACTCGGGCCGAAATGAGACACCGGTCTTCGGATAGATGTGTGCTTCTTTGGCGAGGACGAGCGGATGATCGACGCCGGTATTCGGAAAATCAAACGTGTCGCCGGGCATCTCTCTGCCCGGTGCGGGCTTGGTGTAGTTTTCGTCTAAGAACGTCCAGCGATCCGGTTCGGTCGTGATCGGTAGGAAATACGCGCGCTTGAAATCCAAGAATTCAGAGAAGGCCGCACCGTCATAGCTGATCGCGCCGTGTACGAAGTGCACCGCGCCGGCGATCATGAAGCGATTTTGCTTGAGGTCCATTGCGAACGAGTTTCCGGTGATCGTCGTACCGTCGCTCAGCTGCACGCGGACATTGTCATCGGCGGTGATGACGTACTTGTTGTTGTAAAACCCGATACGATCGGCATGCAGAACGATGGAGTCGATCTGGGCCGATGCTCGAATCGGTATAACCGCTGCGGTAAGAAACACCGCGGCTGCGGCGAGAAGACTCAGGACACGCACGTTATTTTCCGTGTTCCTAGCTCTGAGAGGCATCGCCTCCGTAGCTCGGGAAATTGCGACGGCATGTCGCGTTTGGTGACCCTTGTCATCGACTCGGGAGGTATCGGCGCTCTGCCGGATGCTGCGTCGTACGGTGATTCCAACACGGCGAACACAATCGGTAACGTCGCGTCTCACGTTGGAGGATTGCGCCTCCCGACATTGGAGCGTTTGGGTCTCGGCGATCTGACGAACATTCGCGGTGTTGATGCCGTTTCTCACCCCGAGGCGGCGGTCGCTCGACTTCGTGAACGCTCCCGCGGCAAAGATACGATCACCGGTCATTGGGAAATGGCCGGAATCATTACGGAAGTTCCATTCCCAACGTATCCCGATGGCTTCCCTCCAGATGTCATCGAAGAATTCACCGCGATTACCGGCAAGCAGCCACTTGGAAACAAGCCGGCCTCAGGAACAGAAATTATTGCGGAGCTCGGTGACGAGCACGTTGCGAGCGGACGTCCGATCTTATACACGTCTGCCGACTCCGTGTTTCAAGTCGCCGCACATGAAGAAGTCGTGCCGCTTGCCGTTTTGTATGACTGGTGCGAACGCGCTCGCGCAATGCTCTTACCGCCGAATAACGTCAACCGCGTTATCGCGCGCCCTTTTGTAGGTACTAGCGGGAAATATGCCCGCACGCCAAATCGTCGCGACTATGCAATCGAGCCTCCGCCGAGCGTCTTAGACGATCTTGCAGGCGCCGGCATTCCCGTTCACGCGGTCGGAAAGATCTGCGATATCTATACCGGTCACGGAATCACAAGCTCCGTGCGCGTCGTTGATAACGATGATGCGATGAATCAAACAGAACGGCTGTTGCGCGATCTCGAGCACGGCCTCGTGTTCACAAACCTGAACGACTTCGACAGCAAGTACGGACACCGGCGTGACGTTCGCGGATATGCGAGCGCCCTCGAGCGGCTCGACGTGCGTTTGGCAGAATTATTACCGCATCTTCGGCCCGGTGACGGGTTGGTCATCACGGCCGATCATGGTTGCGATCCAACCGCGCCTGGAACGGACCACACACGTGAGTATGTACCGTACATCGAACTGGGTACCGCAGCCGGCGGTGACCTTGGGACAATCGAGGGCCTGGATCAGATTGGGAAGCGATTAACGTCGCTCTTTCTCTCGAAGAAGGTCGCCGGGAGCAGCAGAAGGTAACGCCTCGTACGGCCGTGATCGAAAGTCTACCAGCGCCCCCTATCCACCAAGAGCTCTCGAAAAGCCGGCCCGTCCCGCATTGGTGGTGGGGCTTAAAACGTGTGACTGATATCGCCGTGGCGTTGACGGCGTTGATTGTGACGTTGCCGATTTCAATCGTTGCAGCCGTTGCAATCGTTCTCGTCTCTCCCGGCTCGCCGCTATTTTTACAGACGCGAGTCGGGCGTGACGGGCGCATGTTTCGCATGTTGAAGTTTCGCACGATGGATGCCGGCGCGCACCTGCTTCACGACGATATGCGTCCGCTCAACGAGGTCGACGGTCCGGTCCTCAAAATTCGCAACGATCCGCGCTTGCACGCGCTCGGTGCGATTCTGCGGCGCACGAGCATCGACGAGCTGCCGAATTTCGTGAACGTCTTGCTGGGAGTGATGAGCGTCGTCGGACCACGCCCGCCCCTACCAAGTGAGGTGGAACACTACGACGCCCGAGCCCTGCGGCGTCTCACCGTAAAGCCCGGCGTGACATGTTTGTGGCAGATCAACGGACGTTCGACGGTGAGCTTTGATCGGTGGATGGAGCTCGACAATCTGTACATTGATACATGGACGCCGCTCGATGATTTGAAGATCATCATCGGAACGATCCCGGCGGTCGTTCGAGGCAACGGGGCGCACTAAACCGAACTTCTAGGCCTCAATGAAGCCTCGCCTTCGGGTCGTTCCCGGCGCGTCGCCGACGCACCACGCGTTGGCGAGCTCGACGCTTCTCGTAATGGCGGCGACTCTCGGATCCGCGCTTTTGGGTTTTGGGCGCGAGGTCGTCAATGCACACTATTTCGGTACGCAGTGGGAACTTGACACCTTCCTTGCGACCGCGACGATCCCAACCATCATCTTCGGGCTCTTCAACGGAGCACTCGTTAGCGCGCTCGTACCGACGTTCTCCGATTACTTGATCGCGGGACGCGATGAAGAGGCAAAGCGCCTCGCGAGCACCATCATCAACGGCCTAGCGATCGTGCTGTTTGTCGCTGCGATTCTCGGCTGGCTTCTTGCGCCGTACTACGTGCCTGTGATCGCGCACGGATTTCCGCCGCCCCAGATGGGCGTTGCGATTCGCATGGCGCGATGGCTGATTCCGAGTATCATCGCGACGTCGCTCGCGGGTGTCGTCGCCGCGATGCTCAACGCCTACCAGCGTTTCCTCGGGCCGGCGCTACAGGGCATCGCGATCAACGTAGCAACGATGGCGACGACGATCCTGCTCTTTCACCGCATCGGGATCTACGCGCTCGTCCTAGGTACGACTCTAGGTCTGATCGCGCAGCTGCTCGTCCAGCTGCCGTCGTTCATGCTGCTGCGTTGCTATCGTTTCGTGCTGGACCTCAAGCATCCGGGGCTCGTACGCATGTACGCGATGCTGGGGCCAATCGTGATTGGATCAGCGGCGGGACAGCTGTCACTCTTTTTTGACCGCTTCTTCGCATCGACGCTACCGCCCGGATACATGTCGGCGATGAACTACGCGGTCAAGTTGGTGTCGTTTCCGCAGCAAATCTTCGCGGCTGCAATCGCAACGGTGCTCTTTCCCCTACTTGCCTCGCAGTTTGCCGGTTCGAATCGCACCGGCATGCGCCAATCCGTCGTCACGGGTTTGCGCCTTGTCAATTTCATCATGATCCCCGCGATGTTCGGGCTCGTCGTCCTGGCGCATCCGATCACGCAAGTTTTGTTCCAGCGCGGCGAGTTTCGAGCCAGTTCAACGAGTGTTGTGGCCGGGTTAATACCGTGGGCGGCGTTCGGCGTGATCGCGATAGCGGCCAACATCGTGCTCACGCGCTGTTGTTTTGCCTGCAAGCAGGCGCGCTCCGCAGTTGGCATATCCGTCTTCTCCGTATTGTTGAACGTTGCGCTTTCAGTTCTTTGGTTGCCGTCGCTCGGAGCGCGCGGATTGCTTGCGGCCAATACCGTCAGCGAGATAGTTGGGACGTTATTGCTTGCGGGCGTCGTTTGGCGCTTGTTGCACGGGTTCGACGCGGGCGCAATCCTTCGTTCACTTGGAGGGACGTTGATTGCCGCATCCGTGATGGTCGCGCAACTCTGGTTCATCTTGAACCTCACTGCCAGACCCGAGGCTCCCTATCAGCGCGCGTTGTTGTTGGCGTGGGAAATCGCGCTCGGCGCGCTCGTTTTCGTGGTGGTGTCGCGCCTTCTTCGAGTCGAAGAACTCAATCTCGTCGTACGTCTGATCTTGCAGAAGTTCGAACGGCATCTGCCCAGCGCGCCAGAGAATCGGGACGTGCCCCTTGGCTGATCTCTTGCGGCGTCCCCTGATTTTGGGCAGCCGCGGACAGTTGGGCACCGAGCTGATGCGTGTCTTTGCGGACTGCGATGTTGTTGGGCTCGATCACAGCCAACTCGAGATCCAGGACGCCGCGTCGGTCGACGCCGCGCTCGAGGAGATACGGCCGAGCGTTATCATCAACACCGCCGCGTTTCACAACGTCGATGCGTGCGAAGCGGACCCCGAACGAGCCTACTCGGTGAACACGTTGGCGGTCGATCACCTTGCGGCCGCATCGAAGCGGCGAGGTATCGCGTTCGCCACCGTGAGCACGGACTACGTGTTCGACGGCGAATCGCGCCGCCCGTACACGGAATCGGACACGCCGAACCCGATCAACACGTACGGGATCTCGAAGTATGCCGGCGAGCTTTGCGTTGAGCGTCATGACGGTCCGCATTTCATCTTTCGATCGAGTGGCCTATACGGACTACAGGCGCTGCTGCAAAAAGAAAAGTTCCTCGAGCGAATCCTACGGCAAGCAAATGCCGGCGAAGAGATTCGCGTCGTAGAAGACGTTATGTTTGCACCCTCGTACGCGCCGGATCTGGCGGCCGCGATGCGCGGAGTCCTCGAAGGGGAGCACTACGGTCTTTTCCACGTGACGAATACCGGTCATTGCAGCTGGTTCGAGTTCGCCTCGGAAGCGCTGCGACTCTCCGGCTCACAAGCCGAGATAACCGCGATCGCGTATCGTGATGTCGGCACGAAGACGCGCCGCCCACTTTACAGCGTGCTCGCTACGTCCCGGCTTAATGACATTGGGATTGCCGTTCCCGACTGGCGTGACGCGCTGGCACGGTATCTCGACGCCTACGCCCCCGTCGTAGCGCGGGCGCGAAAATAGTCGATCGTTCGTCGCAGGCCTTCATCGAGGGAAACCTCCGGCTCCCAGTCGAGAAAGTCTCGAGCGCGCGTGATATCGGGGCAACGTCGACCGGGATCGTCAACCGGTAGGGCAGTCTCAACGATTTTGAGCGGAACGCCGACGACGCGGCAGACAATCTGCGCAAATTCGCTAATTGCGTGTTCCTCCGGATTGCCAAGGTTGACCACGACCCCTCGCGTGCGTTCGCTGGCGGCGCACCGGACGATCCCCTCAACCAAATCGTCGACGTAACAGAACGAACGCGTCTGGGAGCCGGTGCCAAAGACGGTCAACGGTTCTCCGCGCAGCGCTTGCATGATGAAGTTCGGTACGACGCGTCCATCATTCAAACGCATTCTCGGTCCGTAGGTGTTGAAGATACGAATCACCCGCGCATCGACGTTGCTTTGCTGGATGTACGAGTAGGTCAGAGCCTCCCCAAAGCGCTTCGATTCGTCGTAGCACGAGCGCGGTCCAAACGAGTTCACGTTTCCCCAGTAGCTCTCGCGCTGCGGGTGCTCGAGCGGATCGCCGTAGCATTCGGAGGTCGACGCAAATAAAAAGCGCGCGTTCCATCGCAGTGCAGCCTCGAGTGCATTTTGTGTGCCGGCAGAATTAACTGCCATCGTCTCGAGGGGATGCTCAGCGTAATCGACTGGGCTCGCTGGTGATGCAAAATGTAGGATGAGCTGCGGAGTGATCCCACGCGACGCGAGCGTCTCTACAATCGAATCCCAGTCCTCGGAGACGTTGGCTCGAATGAAAACAAACGACGGATTTTCGCCCGCCGCCTTCAAGTTTGCCGGCGAACCCGTAAGATAGTTGTCGATCCCGACGACGGCCGCTCCGTCTGCGAGGTATCGATCTACAAGGTGAGATCCAAGAAATCCGCCCGCACCGGTGATCAGAACATTACCGGCTGCCAAGTCGGCTCTTTGACGGGAATCGCACGGCACGGCCAACGCCCAGATACGTGAATCCAAGCTCGGCGAGTCGCGCTGGGTCGTAGATGTTGCGGCCGTCGAAGATGACGTTACCGCGCATCGCGCGCAAGACTTTCTCGAAGTCGATCTGCTTGTATTCGTTCCAGTCCGTCGCAACGCACACCGCGTCCGCTCCAACGACTGCATCGTAAGGGTCGTCTGAGAATCGGACACTATTGCCGAGCCGCTCCCTCGCCGGGCCATTGGCGACGGGATCGTGCGCTACCACGGTCGCATGCTGGGACAGGCAGCGCTGTATCAGCGCGATTGACGGTGACTCACGTATATCATCCGTATTCGCTTTGAACGCGAGCCCTAAAACAGCCAGCGTCTTACCGCGAAGACCTTCCAAAGTTTCCGAAAGCCGCGTCGCCGCTCGTTCGATTTGGGAAGCGTTTATCTCGAGAATCGATTCCAACAGCGGCGTGTGCACGCCGGCGTCCCGCGCCAGTCTGCTGAGTGCCGTCACGTCTTTCGGAAGACAAGAGCCTCCGAAACCAAGACCCGCGTTGAGAAACATCGGTCCAATGCGCTTGTCGGTACCGACTCCTCTTGCAACGTCTTTGACGTCGACCGACATTCGCTCGCAGATTGCGCCGATTTCATTGATGAGTGAGATCTTCGCGGCCAGCAGTGTGTTTGCAGCGTACTTGATCAATTCCGCAGTGCGGACGTCCGTGATGATAGTCGGCGCATCGAGCGGAGCGTAAAGCTCCTCCATAATTGCGCGCGCTTTCCCGTTCGCGACGCCGAGCACGATCCGATCCGGCTTCATGAAATCAGAGATCGCCGAACCTTCCCGCAGAAACTCCGGATTAGAGACGACCTCGACCTCATACTCTTGAGCGCGGTGTTCCTTGATGAGCGCCGCGACGAGGTCGCCGGTCTCGATTGGCACGGTCGACTTGTTGACGATGACCTTCGGGCCATCCAGCGAGCGCGCGATTTCGAGAGCGACGTCGCGGACGTCTTGAATGTCGGCGTGACCGTCCGCTCGCATCGGTGTCCCAACCGCGATAAAGACGAGGTCCGTATCACGAATGCCGTCCGCAATTGACGCGCTGAACGTAAGACGTGCGTTTTGCCGGTTCCGGGCGAGAAGCTCCGATAACCCCGGTTCGAAGAACGGAACTTCATCGCGTTTTAACGCGCTGAGTCTCTTGGCGTTTTTCTCGACGCAAACGACCTGATTCCCGAGTTCGGAGAGACAAGCCGCCGTAACCAGCCCGACGTAACCTGCGCCGATTATGCAAATTCTTCGCACAGACGCCGTCCATTTTGCGTACCCGCGGGAGGGACTCCTTTCCCGCGTGAAACACCATTGCTAAAGATTGATTAGACGGTTTCTTCGCGGTGATTTTGCGCGACACGGCGCGATCGTGTTCGCGTCGTCAATGACGATCAACGCGCTGAATTACGTCTTTCACGTCTTGATGACGCGTAAGCTCGGTGTCGACAGCTATGGCGAGCTCTACAGTTTATTGGCGGTGCTGACGCTGTTCGCCGTGCCGACCACCGTCGTGACGATGGTCGTCGTTCGCTACGCCGCCGAATTTCGGGCCCTCGACGATCATGCGCGCCTCGGTGCGCTCGCCGCTTGGACGCTGCGCCGCACGGTGCTGGTCGCGGTCCTCATCATCGCCTTTGGGTTCGCTCTGCAAGGCCCGCTGTCTGCCTATCTCAGGCTGACCGATTCGAGATCGATCGTCGCGCTCGCCGCCGTCTTGGCACTTAGCATCGTCGGTCCGACGGTACGCGGCATACTTCAAGGGATCGAAGCGTTTCGCGAGTTCGCGATTTCGACACTGATTGAAGGCTTCGGACGCGTCGTGATGGGTATAGGCTTCGTCTACGCGGGTTGGGGCGTCAAGGGTGCCTTAGTGGGGCAAGCCGGTGCGATGATCCTCGGCGCTTGCTATACGTGGTTTGCGCTAAGTGCTCGCGTCCAGCTTGTTGATGGGCCGCTGCGTTTGGACTTAGTGCGTCTCGCACGCACGTCTGGAGGAATTGGCACCGCCATGCTTGCGCTCAGCGTGCTCGGCTTTGCCGATCTGCTGCTCGTCAAGCATTTCTTCTCGCCGTACCAAGCGGGGCTTTACAGTGCAGTCTCACTCGTCGGCAAAGTACTATTTTTTGTGATCGGATTTGTTCCAACCATCGTCTTGCCAAAAGCGACCGCGCGTGTTGCGCGCGGCGAGTCTCCTGTAAGCGTAGTATTGCAGGCGGCCATTGCGATGGCGGCCATGTGTGCGGTTGGCCTCGGCGTTCTATTCTTCGTACCAGGCTTTGCCGTTCGCGTCATGTCGGGACACGCGTTCCTTGGCGCGGTGCCTTACGTATTTGTCTATGGCGTCGCAATGGCGATGCTCGGCGCGGTTACGGTGGTCGTGAACTACAAAATCGGCTTACATCGCTTTGACTTCTTGGTCCCGCTCGTTGCGGTGGCGATTCTCGAACCAGTCGCGATTGCGTTCCATCACACGAGTCTGTGGGACGTTGTGCGCATTGTAGTAGCAGGGAATTGTCTGGCTCTCATTACGAGCCTGTACCGGCTCACGGCGTTCGGGGGAGTGCTCC
>Ga0302324_100031163_pt1 | contig 10066 bp, 9 predicted proteins | sample Palsa_T0_1_FD_201949 | JGI IMG/M metagenome (GOLD analysis project Ga0302324, IMG submission 201949) | Peat permafrost microbial communities from Stordalen Mire near Abisko, Sweden - Palsa_T0_1 | ecosystem: Environmental > Terrestrial > Soil > Palsa > Peat permafrost | place: Sweden: Abisko... | reverse complement strand
CGCTGATCATCGATTTCACCAACGTCCAATACGTGGATTCGGCCGGCATCGGGGTGCTGGTGGGAGCGTACGTCACGCGCCAGAACGGCGGGCGGAACCTGTCGCTGGTGGGGGTGAGTGAGCGCATTCACAACGCGCTCAAGGTCACTCGGGTCGAGCAATTCTTCCGCTTCTTCGATTCCGTGAGTACCGCGGAGGATGCGACAGCCGCTTAGAATAAAGTGGCCACTGACCACTGTTCTTTGTTTGACTGCCTCTCGCATCCCTCCTAAGATGAATTTCCCAAAGATTTTGTCCACGATCAACCACTTATGATCGGCCAGAGCAATCGACAAACGTTTCCTCAACGTGCGAGCCTGTATTTTCAACGTTTTATGATGCCTCAGTCTGCCAACGTTGCCTCATTGTGCCGAAAATTTGACCCAGTAGGATACAGCTTAGGATACAGTCAGCGGCGGAATCCCCGGCGCAGATAGGGGGATTGAGAAAAATGGTGGATATTATCCTTCAAGCTCATTGTGCTATTTGTAACAAGACGGTTAGCGTTTCACCTCTGCTGAATCGAGATGATCTTGTCGCAGTGCTTAAGCGAGGAGCAGATGTCAGGGTAATGCACGTTGCCACTGAAGGCGATCATATCTGGAGTTTGAACTCTCAGGACAAACAGAACCTTAGCAACGCAATTGTCAAAGGTTTGGTTTAGCAGCGGGAGCGCCAACGTTATGCCACAAGACTAGGCTGGGTGAGGCATTCGTGGCGGTTGTAGAAGTCCCACGTTGCTTTCTGTGGATCGGCTAGGGCTTCTGGCGCTGTTGCCACAATCTCCAGAAAAAGAGACCCGACCTCTGGTGCGGGCGCAAGTGTCAATGGACAGTCTTAAGACTCGAGGGTACATTTTCGACCGCCTGCCAAATACAGCTACCGAGGTAAGGAATATTGCCGCACTGTTCCCCTCCGCCGCAGTAACTCGCACCGGTGTGGACGCACGAAAACGAGAATTGCTCCAGACCGACCTCGGCACGTTCAGATTCGTCCACTTTGCTACCCACGGATTCTTCCCGGTAGAGCCCGGAATCAGAGAGCCGGCTCTGGTGCTCTCTTACGACGGGGACGAAGAAGATCGGATGATGCTCTCATTGTCCGAAGTCCTTCAACTGAAATTGCACGCTGAAATGGTTGTTCTCTCCGCGTGTAATACAGGGTCAGGAAGGGTGACACGAGCGGAAGGTGTCGCTAGCTTGGGAACGGCATTTCTGACGGCGGGTGCCTCCAGCGTCACGGTAAGCTTGTGGAGCGTTGACGACAAGTCCACCGCAATTCTGATGCAGGAGTTCTATCGGAATCTCCTCAACGGTATGCCGAAAGATGCAGCTCTAGCCGCAGCACGTTCAACGCTTGTGTCCAAGTCTAAGGAATACACCAACCCCTTCTACTGGGCCCCGTTTGTCTTAACGGGCGAGTGATTCAACACAGCTGTCAGTCGCACCGTAGAGCGGGCTCACTTGCCGTGTACCCCGCCCCACAACCCGCTCCGCCCCCCGCCCATCGTCACTGATTCTTTGTTGTTTCTCTCTTGAGTAAAATATCTGAACGCTGGGGTACCGCGTTCAGCCCGCCGCGTGCCGCGTCCGGTCTAGTTAGCAAACGTTTAACACGCCGTTCCCGTAAATCGTCTGTAATCAGTACATGGCGAGTTCCCTCTTGAACGCATTGCCAAATATGCCCTCAGCCCAGTGCGGTATAAGTAAGACAGATCAGGCTTCAGAATGCCCCGTAGCCAACCTGAATCGCACCGTAACGAGCCGCGAAAGTGGGCTTATTGCACGCTATGAAGCGACCCTCGTTCTACATTTGGCCTGCCGCGCAGCAGCACACTCCGCCCTGCGTAATGGTCACATTGACCACATAGCACGATTGAAAACACGGGTGTTACAGCGTTTCATCTCTTATTTGTCCCTCACTCGCCCCTGCATTCCTGCTCGGCACACGGGACGCAGCGCACAGCGCCCTGTTACAAAACGCCATATTGTTTCAGGGGAGCAGCAGGGCACGACATCTCATTTATTTTCAGTAATAAATAGGGTGTCAATGGAGTTCCTTCCGACCGACGGGTGCAGAACACCGGTGACCCGCTCTTTGCGATGCGTGCTTTCCTCGCGCTCAAAGGCGAAACACGGGACGAACTACTCAAGGGGGTGAAGACCCGAGAATGGCTTCAGTGCGAGATGGCGTATCCGGGCAGAGAAAAGATGCTTGCGTATCTTCACGCCAACCAAGCCAAAAAGGGTTGTGAACTCCAGATCGGATACTGCTATGCAAGGTTGCAAGTCGAACACGGCATGACATCGGCTGACTGTGAGAAGTTGTTCACCGAGCAGGATGCGAAACAGGCGAAGGAAAGTTTTGAGCGTTGTATGGAAGCGCAAGTACGGGAAGCACGCGAAGCCAATCTCCGACAGCCGCAAGGACTAGCCGGGGATCAGGAATGGAATCCTGAATGGAGACAGCCCGTTCCTGTGCGGATTGAGCAACCCGCGATTTCTGGGTCCGCGATGCCGTTCAGCCCGTGGGTGAAGTGATAGCGAAGGGCGATGCCTGAAATCCAGTTCACCGACCGGGGTTTTGAGTGTAATCGCCTGTGGCCTTGGAAAAACTCCTTCCCGTGAAATCGGTCAAAATAAAATTGCGTTAGGATGCCCCAGGAACGACTTTCTCGGTTTTCCTAGACATTTTCTATCCCCCAAATTTTCGCTGTTTTGAGAAAAATGGAGTTTTCAACAGCCACGCCTGTTAACGTCCGTCTAGGACCAGAAAACATATTGAGATGCAGAAAGCGGTCACGATTTTATGCCGAAGACAACAAACAAAGTCATGGTCGCAAAGAAAGTCCCGAGTTGGTCACGCGTCAAGAGGTCGCCCAACCAGGCATCACCAACCGGGCGCGGGACGTAGCCTGCACTAATTGCATGCTCAACGACCACGCGTAGATCCAAGATCCAAGAGCATATCGGCTGTATCAAAACTGCTCATGTTGATGCAGCGAGTCTGGACCCGAATGTCATTGAGGCCAGCCGTCTTGAAAAAGCCATGAAGCTTTCTGCCAATCCAGCCATTTCGGATACTTGCATCGGCACGATTCGAGCACCACCTTAGTAGTGATCTCATCGGATGAGTCGAGTGCAACCATGCCCCAATCACGATCCACAACTACCAACCGCCCACCAAGCTTGAGTACGCGACACAACTCATTTAACGCTCCCCCTAAATCCGTCACATGTTGTAGTAGCCGATCAGCGCGACACGCGTCGAAGTAGTTTGATTCCCAAGGTAGGTACTCCGCCTCGCACACCTCGAATTGCACCGGAAGAGGGCACCCGCGAGCACGTCGGCGCGCTTCCAAAATCATCGATTCACTTTTGTCTGCTCCCACCGCCATTCCATTAGCACCAACCAGTGCGGCCATCTCGCGGACATCGTCCCCTGTACCGCAACCGACATCCATGACTCTTTCATTCGGTTGCAGGCTGAGCAAGCCATAACTGGCGATTTTCAGCTTTCCAAACTGGTTCTTTGCTTCATCCAGATAGGAGATAAATGAGGCCGCGTAACCCGTCTGGTCCACTTCGCTGAATGCAGTTCCTGATAGGTCAATTCTTGCTTTCATGCCTTGAGGCTGACACGGTTTCCCAAGGTCCGTCAAATTAAGGTCTTAACCCACCTGACCCGCAAGATGGTGGCCGAGAGATGCGTTAATGCGCCTGCCTCGGAATCAGCTTCTGCCAGTTGTCCTAGCTCTTCTGACCGCAACTGCTATCCAAGGTCTCGCCCAGTCGAGTGACGAGAATGAGATTCGTAAAGCTGACGCCGCGTGGTCGCATGCGGTTGAGAGTAAGGACTTAGACAAGTCCGTTTCCTTCTACGCTGCTGACGCTTCCGTGCTTCCATTCAATGCTCCGATGGCGAACGGCAAGGAGCAGATTCGGCAACTTTGGTCACAGTTGATGTCTAAACCCGGATTTGCTCTCAGTTTTACGCCAACTAAGATCGTTGTGTCGAAATCACGCGACATGGCGTATGAGATCGGGAAGTTCGACCTGAAGCTGAATGATGCGCAAGGAAACCCGATCAACACTCTTGGAAAGTACGTTGTTGTGTGGAGGAACGAGCCAAACCATGAGTGGAAAGCGGTAGCCGACACCTTCAATACGGACAAGTAATTCTTTCATTGCCCCTCGTGTCCCGATTTTCCAAACAGCTACTGCAGTTTCGCGTACTCCCCCTTGGCTAACTTCAGGATGGGGATGTCGGGGTCGGCGTCTTTCAATGTGGACTCTGGTCTCGCCGTGCCAAAAACCTGTTCTGGCACTCTTTCGCTGCCGTTAGCAATTCGCTGAACTCAGGAGTTCCTCGGAGCTTCGCAAGTAACGGGTCAGTCTGCAAGGCAGTATACGCACAATAGTTCTGCTCTATCGCACTCTTGAGCACTCGGACAGCAGCATCCTCCTCACCACAAAACGTTAGGACAGTTCCTAAAACATATCGAGGTTCCGCGTCAGGTTGCCCAAGTGCGGCGGTTTCCATCTCTTGCCCGATTTTCTTCAACTGCGGCGTCCGCCGAGAATCGAGGCAGGCTTGCAAGAATTCGCGGCGATACCATACGTTACTCGACATTCTTTTGAGGCTTTCTCGTGCGTCATCCAGTTTTCCTTGGCTGAGCAAAATAGTAGGAATTATGTTAGCTGCATATTGCGAACCAGCGTCGAGGCGGACGAACTCCATCGCCTTTTGTGGTTGACCTAGCTCCATGAAACCCCGAGCGCACGAACGGAATTGATAATTCCCCCGATCCAGCTTAACGGCAGTGTCGCACTCTCGGCCTGCGTCATCCAACAACCCGGCATAGCGCAGCACGTAGCCCAGAACGAAGTGGGCTGAGGCGCTCTCGGGTCGTCGCTTAACCAAAGCCGTTGCTTCTGCATAGACGTTTCCAACCTCACCTCGATCTGTCCGGTTAATGATCAATTGCCCAGCAGCAAGAATCAGATTTGGATCAAGCGCGACGGCGCGTTCAAAAGCCGAGTCCGAACGCTTTAACATTTGTTCTCCGCCGTCAGCGTACTCACCGTCGTAGTAATATCGCAGCCCCAAAGCATCCCACGCGGGTGCGAAACTGGGGTCAATGCCCACCGCCCGCTCCAGCATCGCGATTGCATCCTTGTTAGGAGCAGCATCATGCGGAACCGCGATGCTGCGCAGATACAAGTCGTAGGCTTCCTCGCTCTTGGGTCGAGTCCCCGCTTCCCCTGACACCGATGATCCTCCGAGCAGGGGAACAAGTCCTTGCCGAACTTTCGATATAATTTGCTCCCGCATTGCAATCCTGTCCGCCGCCGCAACACTGATGGTGTCTCGCCAGACACTGCGGTTATTCGCAACATCCACCGCTTCCAGCGTGATTTCCAACTGGTTACCTTCCGCGAGGTAGTGTCCCGTTACGATGGAGGTCACCCCCATCTCCCGACCAGCCTGTTGCAAGTCCAAGTTCGGCCCGTTGTACTTGCTCGTCGTGGCGAATGGACGGATCGAGAACGACGGTACATAGCTCAGCGAATTTGCAATTTCATCTGGCAAGGCGAGTCGCAGAAAATCAGTTTCCCTGTCGGAACCCGCATTCTGGAACGGCAGCACCGCGATCACCCGCGGGTTTGCAGAATCAATGTGGGAGACGGCAGGATGACGAGACTGCCAGAGTAAGAGGGCCATCACGATTGCGGCGATAACGCCAACAGCCCCTACTGCGGGCCATTGGAACCGTCTCTTGAGAGAAACGGGTGCCGACTCAGTTACAGCCGCCGACCTACCAGAGTCAGTGTCCCGTTTCAGCCGTTGTAGATCGGCTCGCATCCCCGAAGCGTGCTGGTATCGAAGGTTTCGATCTTTCTCCAGAGCCTTGTTGATGATCCGTTCCAGTTCTGGGGGCACGTCGGGATTCAGCCGCGCCATCGACGTGGGCGCTCCGTCCAGAATAGCCTTGAAGATGACTCCCGAGCTTTCGCCTCGGAATGGCAGCGTGCCCGTCTCCATCTCGTAGAGGACGACTCCGAAGGAGAATAAGTCCGTGCGACCATCGAGTTCCTTCCCTCGAACCTGCTCGGGTGACATGTAAGCTACGGTGCCAAGTGTAGAACCGGGGCTGGTAAGGTGCTCCTCCAATGTCAGCGTCGATTGTTCTGCCGCCCCAGCCACTCCCGCGCTGCTCAGGGCGGATGCGACTTTAGCCAATCCAAAATCCAGAATCTTCGCGTGTCCGCGCTTGGTCACGAATAGGTTTGCGGGTTTGATGTCGCGGTGGACTATGCCTTCTGCGTGGGCCGCATCGAGTGCATCCGCAATTTCGATGGCGAGGGACAGGATCAACTCGGTTTCCATGGGACGCCCCGCGATGCTGTGCTTCAGCGTCAGCCCGTCCAGAAACTCCATGGCGATGAACGCTTCGCCGTGCTCGTCGTCAATCTCGTGGATGGTGCAGATGTTGGGATGGTTGAGGGCGGAAGCGGCCTGCGCCTCTCGTTCGAAGCGGGCTAGAGCTTGTGCATCCTTGGCAATCTCGTCAGGCAGGAACTTCAAGGCGACAAAGCGGTGCAGCTTTACGTCCTCGGCCTTGTACACCACGCCCATACCACCGCCGCCCAACTTCTCGATGATGCGGTAGTGCGAGATGGTTTGACCGATCACTGACGCGAAATGTTACGTCTCTTAATAGGACAAGTCAATGAAAGCCACGGACTTGGCGGTGGCTCAAGAGGATGGTTGGCGCAAATCGCGATAACGCTCATCGAGGGGTTTTGAGCGTTATCGCCTGATTTCGGAAGTCATCATCTAAAGGCACCGGGACTCTTGCAAAGCACAGCAAAAAGCCAGGCTGGTCCTCCAGTTAGTGCACCCAGCAGAGTTCCGGCTATTGCGACGCAGCCTGAAGAAACAACAACCCTTGTACCTTACCCGCGTCTTCGGTTACGCGATCGAAGGAGACTTCCCGGCGCGAATCAGAAAAGCGCGCATCCTGCAGTAAGAACTTGTGGACCGCGTATGCTATCGCGCCACTGGAGTTGTCGACGGTCTCGACGTAGGTCACTCCTTCGACGACGTACAGACGTGAATTCCACATCATAAGCGGGGCGTGCTTCTCCGTGAGCATATAAATCAAGTGACCGGCATTAACCTGATCCAGGGTCAGATATTCCGCCGTGACCATGATCGGGCGGCCATCGCTTAGAAGATGCCTTCCTTGCAGCTTGCCGGCAATGTCCTTCAAAGACTTTGGATCCGACGACTGGACGCTGCCTTCCAGAGCGGAATTCTTCCCACAGCATACTTCTTTGTCGTTGAAAACCATCTCCAACGATGCCGCCAGCACATCGGATGAGTGCGTAGATCGCGCCGTCTGCGAAGGCAGATCGTGGACGCGAACCTCCTTTTCAGGGTAAGCGACCTGCCCATATGCGAAGCAACAAACCGCAAGGCACGATGCCAAGATGCACCTGGCCGGGAAAAGGAACGCAGACCCCACCCTCGGCATGTAGGATGCCATGGCTACCTCTCCGGTGCCTCGCCACCTCCATCACCGGAGCAGGCCAAAGGCAAAGAACTGGATGCGCGCACCGATCTGTTCTCCTTCGGAGCAGTGCTGTACGAGATGGCCACGGGAACATTGCCATTCCATGGCGAAACCTCTGCGCTGATCTTCAATGCCATATTGAATTCTGATCCACCCCCTGCGATTCGTTTCAATCGTGATATACCGCCCGATCTGGAACGGATCATCAATAAGGCGCTGGAGAAAGATCGGGAGATGAGATACCAGCACGCGGCGGACATGCGAACCGACCTAAAGCGGCTGAAACGCGAAACGGAATCGCGGCACGGCCTACCAGCCAGTTCCGGCACGGTGGCGGTCGCACGGGAAAGCGCCTCTCAGGTTGCAGCCCAGCAGCCGTCGCCTGCATCCGGTTCCTCCCCTGCACTTGCTCCATCTCCGTTATCGAGCGGGGTAAAGGTCGCCGAAGTTCCCGTCGCGGGCGGGAAACTTTGGAAGGTTCTTGTTCCCGCCGCCGTGGTAATTGTCGCTGCTGCAATCGCGGGAGCGTTCTACTTCCGCTCCCGCCAAACTACGCACCGCCTGACCGAGAAGGACAGCCTCGTCCTCGCCGATTTTGCCAACAGCACGGGCGATGCGGTATTCGACGACACGCTCAAGCAGGCACTCAGCGTTGCTCTCAACCAGTCGCCGTTTCTGAATGTGCTTTCAGAGAACAAGGTCGCGGCGACCTTGCAGATGATGTCCCGTCCGGCGGGCACGAAACTCACGCCCGAAGTCACTCGCGAGCTTTGCCAGCGGGCGGGAAGCAAGGCATACATCGCCGGGTCGATTGCCAGTCTGGGCAGCCAATACGTGCTGGGGTTGAAGGCGGTGAATTGCCAGAGTGGAGACCCGCTGGCCGAGAAGCAGGTGACGGCGGCGTCCAAGGAGAAGGTGCTGGACGCGCTGGGTGAGGCGGCATCCAAACTGCGGGGTGAACTGGGCGAATCGCTGGCGACGGTACAGAAGTTCGATGTTCCGCTGGCAGAGGCCACCACGTCCTCGCTCGAAGCTCTGAAGGCGTACAGCCTTGGCAATAAGGCCCGTGACGAGAAAGGCTACGCCGCAGCCCTGCCTTACCATCAACGTGCCATCCAACTTGACCCGAATTTTGCCATCGGCTACAACGCAGTGGGCGCCGACTACTCCAGTCTCGGCGAGGTAGGGCGTTCCAGCGATTACTTCACCAAGGCATTTCAGTTGCGGGAACATGCCAGCGAGCGGGAAAAGCTGGCGATCACAGGAAACTACTATCGTAATGTAACCGGAGAACCGGATAAAGCGGCCCAGACATTTCAAGAGGAGATTGAGAGCTACCCACGAGACTACCGAGCACATGTCGATTTGGGCAACCAGTACACTGGGCAGGGACAGTATGAGAGGGCTACGGAGTCGTATCGCCAAAGCCTCCGCCTCGCCCCGGATAGTTCCGGCCCCTACGTAGGCCTTGGCAACAGCCTGCTCTCCTTGCAACGCTTCGACGAGGCGCGGCAGATCATCCACGAGGCGCAGGCGCGAAAAATTGATAATGACATACTCCGCGATGCTCTCTACGCTCTTGCCTTTCTCGGGGCGGACTCCGCCGCGATGGCGGAACAGCTACAGTGGTTTGGGGGGAAGCCCGATTACGAGAATGAGGGCCTTGCGCTGGCATCCGACACCGAGGCGTATGGCGGTAATCTGGGCAAGGCGCGGGAACTGACCAAGCGGGCGGTGGATTCCGCCATCCGCGCGGACAGCAAGGAAAATGGGGCAATATGGCAGGCGAATGCCGCTCTGCAACAAGCGGCTTATGGCAATACCACAGAGGCACGGCAGTCAGCGGCAGACGCTTTGAAACTTGCTCCCACGAGTCGGGGCGTCGAGGTCGAAGCCGCGCTTGCGTTTGCGATGGCGGGTGACACGGCACGAGCCGACTCCTTGGCGCAAGACTTAGGGAAACGCTTCCCGCTGGACACCCAGATGCAGTCGCTTTGGCTGCCGGCGATTCAGGCACAATTGGCACTGGACAAGAGGAATCCGGCTTCGGCCCTGACTACGCTGCAAGCCACTTCACCCATCGAGTTGGGGCAAATACAGTTCGTCACCAACATTTCCTGCCTCTATCACGTGTACATACGCGGAGAAGCATACCTAGCAGCCGGACAGGGCACCGCTGCCGACGCCGAGTTTCAGAAGATCATCGACCACAGCGGCATCGTATGGAACTGCTGGACCGGAGCATTAGCGCATCTGGGAGTGGCTCGTGCCAACGCCTTGCAGTCGAGAACTCCGCAGCGAGCGGATGCCGACGCCGCCCGCGTCCGGGCGCTCGCCGCCTACAAAGATTTCCTCACCCTCTGGAAAGACGCCGACCCCGACATCCCCATCCTTAAGGAAGCCAAGGCGGAGTACGGAAAGCTGCAGTAACGAGAGAAACCTATGATG
>Ga0302324_100031161_pt1 | contig 10067 bp, 10 predicted proteins | sample Palsa_T0_1_FD_201949 | JGI IMG/M metagenome (GOLD analysis project Ga0302324, IMG submission 201949) | Peat permafrost microbial communities from Stordalen Mire near Abisko, Sweden - Palsa_T0_1 | ecosystem: Environmental > Terrestrial > Soil > Palsa > Peat permafrost | place: Sweden: Abisko... | reverse complement strand
AGATGGCTGTGTCTTGACCGATACGGAGTAAGGCGAGCCGCTCCCGACGGTATTGATGAAGGTGAACGCACCGCCACTGCTGATGGGCAGATCGCTGCCCCCGTTGTCCTGCAGGATCAGACCGCTCCCCGAAAGCCCGTTGACCGTACCGCCGACGGTAAAGCCCTCGGTTGAGCAGGTCACCAGCACGCTCGTCACCTTGTCCCCGCTGACGGTTCCGGTGCCCGCAGTGACTATGCATTCCTGTGCCGGGTTGGACGGTTGCGTAGCGACCGTCACGGCGTAAGAAGAGCCATTGGATATGGGCGTGGCGAAGGTGAATGCGCCGCTTGCGCTCACGGTCAGGTTGTCGACGCCATTGTCCTGCAACACCAGTCCCTTACCCACCAGGCCATTGACTGTGCCGCCGATCGAGTATCGAGGCTCCTGCTGAACCGAGTCCCCTCCGCAGCCATTCAGCAAGGCAACGGCGATCAGAGCCCAACCGATTGCAGCGGATTGTCTGGCCGCCCCGAGGAGCTCTCTTATTGCCGACATGCCTGATACCTCTGAACGTGATCGTCCGGCGCGAGTTCGATGGTGCGGGATCCCGTGATGGCGCGCACTCATGCCAGCCTGGATTCTGCGGTGTCTGAATGGGCCGGGCCGTGAGCCAGGTCACATGGCGGCCGCTGCTGCGCGGCTTGCGGTGGCGTCCCCAAGGGGATTCGAACCCCTGTTACCGCCGTGAAAGGGCCAAAACTGGCCTCCTATCCTGTTCATGCCTGAGCATCTCGGGCGCTAAATCACTGGAAATGTAGCTGTTTGTGATCTAACCTAACCTAAGCTGATCTAGCCGGCCTCATTCCCATAGGATTCCCATGGCAGCCGGCCGCCCCTTCAGGGCTGTAACAGGACGCATTAGGAGGCGATATGGCGAGGATCCGACGAGGGGCTGAGCTCGGCACCCGGGAAGCTCGCAGGCGCCTTAGGGCTCGCAGCGAGCCCTATTGGATGCCAATTGATCGTGGACTCTCGCTTGGCTACCGGAAATCAACGGAAGGCGGCGCGTGGGTGATGCGTCGATACGATGCGGCGCGCCGGCGGCATGCCGAGGCGCGGCTCGGCACCGCCGACGACAATCGTGACGCGGATGGAGTTGACGCGCTGGATTTCGGCCAGGCGCAGCGAAAGCTTCTGGATGATGCGAGGCAGCAGGTTTTGCACTCGACCGGACAGCTCTACTCCGTGGCCGATGCGGTCAAGGACTATGTCGACTGGCAGCGATCGCACCGCAAGGGCGCCATCGACACGGAGGCTAAGCTCAAGACCTACGTGCTGCCCGATCTCGGCCCAAAGCTTATCGCCGAATTGAAAGCCTCGGACTTCGACGACTGGCTGGCGACGGCCCTCAAGCGTCGGCGCAAAGTCCGCAAGGTGAAGAAGAAGAAATCCGCGCCGAACGAGGCCCCTCCCCTGGCTGCTGAACCGCCTGCGCCTCCAAAGCCGGCGGAGCTCGCCGAGCGGCAGCGCCGTCGCAAGGCCACTCTCAATCGCGTGATCAATAGCCTCAAGGCTTGCCTGAACCACGCGCACGCGGCCGGCAAGGCGCCCTCGCGCGACGCCTGGTCGCGGCTGAAGAAGTTCCGATCGGCCGATTCCGCGCGCCTCCGTTGGCTCACGGTGGATGAAGCCCAGCGGCTTCAAAACGCTAGCGCCCCGGATCTGCGCGCGCTGGTGAGCGCTGGCCTATTCACCGGCTGCCGCGCGGGCGAGCTGCTCGCGATGCGTGCCGGAGATTTCGACTCCCGATCGAGGACCGTGCTGGTTGCTGACAGCAAAGCCGGAAAGCCTCGCCGCGTGCCGCTCACCGACGATGGCGTAGCGCTGTTCGAGAACCTGGCCGCGGGCAAGCTCGAGAGCGATCCGCTCTTCACTCGCACGGACGGTTCGGCCTGGTACCGCATGGCGATGCTTCGCGCGATGAGCGAGGCCTGCAAGGGCGCCAAGATCAGGCCGCCGGCGACGTTTCACACACTCCGGCACTCGTACGCAAGCCATCTTGCGCAGGCAGGCGTGCCGCTGATGTTTATCGCCTCCGCGCTCGGACATTCCGATACGCGCATGGTCGAGAAGCACTACGGCCACCTGGCGCAGTCCGAGGTTGCCGACATGATTCGCGCGAAGCTTCCGAGCTTCGGCGCGCCGCCGGCGACGAACGTCGTGCCGCTGCATGGGAAGCACCGCACTTGAGCTCAGCGTACAAAGCGTCACTCTGGCGCAGGCCGGGCGAAAGCGACTTAGAGCTCTACAGCCGCCTCGGAAGCGGAATGTCGCTCTTCCGCGCCTATCTATCGCGACGGAAGGCAAGCAAGCCAATCGCGCGCGCGCGTCATAAAGAACTCAAGTCCGCAATGGACGCCGCAGCCCCCATCGGCCGAGAGTATTTCGAGGCCTTTGACGAATTGATCATGCTCGACACCCTGGAGCATCTCGACCAGGTGGTCGCCGACCTGCTGAAGTTCTGCGAGAAACCAGGGCCGACTGACGGACAGCTCAGAAAGCTACGCACCGCACTCCAGATCGACCGCGGCCGATCCCCTCACGACGTGGCGCTCGCCGAACGGCGCGAGAAGGGCATTGCGCGTTGGCGCGCCGCGCATCGACTCTCCACGCTGCATCCGAAGTCTGATGCAACGATCGCGCGCCAGATAGCCAAGACACTGAAAGTAAGTCAGCGCACCGCCTGGAGCTATTTGGAGGAGCTCAAGCAGCGCGACCCCTCCTATCCGGCGCAGCTGCAAGATCGCAGTGCGAACACGCGCTCAGCGCTCGCCGAATTCGAACGCATGGTAGCCAGGATGCGGCGGCGCATCGGCCTCGGCATCGCAACCCCATCGCCCCCGCCAAAGGGTCGCCCGCGCTTCCAGTACGGCAAGCAAAAGCGTGCAAACGACTAGCCGTTGAGTTGCACACTCATCGCGCATAGGTTCGGTGCAAGCAGCATTGAACAAATTCGGTGGCGCGATGAGAGATACCGCTTCCTCGACGGCATACAAGCCCAAGGGCAGAGAGCCCGGTTGGCGCAAGCCCCCGCCTCCTCCCCGGCCTGATAGCTCCACAAACGTCTTCGACATCGATCGTTGGTGTCTGGAAGGCGATTGCTCCCGCACTTGGCTTCACGAGGAATGGAAAGCTGGCCGCGGGCCGAAGCGCGTTCGCCTCGGCAAGGGCAAGGTCAAGATTTTCGAGCCCCCGCGCGAGTACTTCGAGCGCGTGGCGCACGAGCAGGTCGCCGCGAAGGCGGCGCCGGTGCAGCCCGTGGTGCAGCCAAGCACGCAGGAGATGCTACGGCCTGGCGACCCCGACGAACTCTGAACGCGCCGCCGATCGACCCGGGCCGCGTCGCTCAAATACCCGGCCCACGATCTTGCGGATTTGGGTATCAGCGGTAGTTTCGCGTGACGATGGGAGAAGTAGCGTGACGAGCCAGAAGCAGAACCTGACCTCCAGCGACGGAATTTACTTCACCCGCGACGTCTGTCGAGAGCTCCGGATCACCAGGCGCACGCTGCACACCTGGATCGCCACCGGGCTTTTCCCCCTAGCAGCGGCGGACGTCAACGGTCGCTGGATATGGCCGGCTGACGTCATCACTGTTTGGAAGCGCTGCGCGCTGGCGGGTAAGTTTAGTTCCCAGCGGTCGCCACATTTCACGGCTCTACAAGTCGCGTAGTGGCTCTTCGAACCTCAGAAATGCGAAAGGCCCAGCTGCCCGCTGAGCACTTCGCTTCGTACCTTGCCGCATTCCCGCTCTCACACAGGAACATCCACCAACATGAGCATTTTGACCGAAGAACGCGCGCGCAATCAAGCGCCACATCGATACACCGCTAATAGCGGAACCGAGCGAGCCGATCACACGCTCGAGCGCAATCGAGACGCGCAAATCACCGCGGCGTATCGCGACCTGAGCGCGGCGATGACGAGCACCGGGCAGCAGCGTTATGCCGCACTTCTGCTCTGGCTCCTGCGCAGCCGTGAGGCGGGACCGGTGCGCGCGCTACGGCTGGATCTACAGGCATCGTCGAACTCATGAGCCACGGGAGTATGAACCGCGGCCTCGTCCGTGGATCCAGCGCGCGCTGCGACAGAGCCTCGTATCCGTGAGCATCGCCGCCATCGCCGCCGCGTGGGACTTGCAATTGCCACCGCTCGAGAAGCTCGTAGCGCTGGCCCTTGCCGATCATGCGAACGACGCGGGTGTGTGCTGGCCATCCGTCACGCGCCTCTCCACGAGGTCCGGAGTCAGCCGAAGCACAGTGATCCGGACCATTGGCGAGCTCGAGCGGCACGGCCTGATCGGCAGGTCTCGACGGACCGGTGCGCGCAACGGCTATCGGCTCAACTGGTGTCACCGTGACACTAGTGTCACACAGACACTAGTGTCTGCTGGACACCTGACTGGTGTCACACAGACACCCCACCCGTGTCAGGCAGACACCTCACTAGTGTCTGGGAGACACCAAGAAGCGTCAGGAAGCTTCATAGAAGCGTCAGGAACCCTCCGAGCGTCGACTGTCGTCGATTCAGAGAGGAAGCTCCAAGAGTCGATTGCGCAGCTATACGACCGCCTGTGCCCCGATCAGGCGAAATTTACGGGCGGCTGGACAGATGACCGCGTCCGCCGCCTGCAGCTTCTCGTTGAGCGCTCGAGCGAGAGTCACCCAGGCATCAGCACGCCGGCCTGGTGGAGCGGCCTGTTCAACGGGCTCACCGCGAAGAGTTTCTTCAACGGGATGGATTGCGCCAGCTCGGCGCTCGATTGGCTGCTGGACACCACCAACTTCGCCTCCGCGCTCCAAGTTGCCTTCGGATCCCCGACCATAGCCACAGCGGCCAAAGCCCATGGCTGAAATCCTGCAGCTGCCGCTCCCGCCGCACTCGGGGCAAAACGAGCAGGCGCTTCTCGGGTCACTGCTGATTGATCAGAAGGCCTGGTTCCGTGTATGCGATCAGGTGAGCGCAGCGGACTTCTTCCGTGAGGATCACCGGCTCATTTTTGCCGCGATCGCGCAGTTGCGCGGCGAGCGCAAGGACCACGACATTGTGACTGTCGCCGATCAGCTCGAGCGAACACAGTCACTCGAGGGCGCCGGTGGATATGCTTACCTAGGGATGTTGGCGAGGGATACGCCGAGCAGCGACAACGCTGAGACATACGCAACTGTCGTCCGAGACCAGTCCGCAAAGCGACGGCTGCGCGAGCTGGGTGAAGGCATTTTGCGCAGCGTGGGCAATTCTAACGGTCGAAATGCCGTCGAGTTGCTCGCCGATGTCCAAGAGCAAGCCGGCCGCCTTCAGTCTCGCGCACGCCGCGGTAGGGGTTTGGTCGGCTCGAAGGAACTCGTCCGGGAACTTGTCGATGATCTAGAACGCCGCCGAGAGAGATCGCTTGGACTATCGCTAGGCCTTCCCGACTTCGATTCGCTCACCTATGGCCTCGAACCTGGAGATCTGGTGGTCATTGCCGCGCGGCCAGGCATGGGAAAAACCGCGCTTCTGGTCTCGATCGCGAACGCTGTAAGCGCAGTGGTACCCGTCGTCGTGTTCTCAGCGGAGATGCCATCCATGCAGCTCATGCGTCGGTGTCTCTCGCTGCGTACGCGCATCCCTCAGGGAAGTCTCCGTCGCACTGAACGATTGACGCGAGAGCAATGGCAGACCATATCCGCCGAGAGCGCCGAGCTCGCCGGACTCAGTCTCTCCATCGATGACACCTCCTCCCCGACGCTCACGCATATTCGCGCCGAGTGCATTTCGAAAAACGCCCAAACGCCACTCGGACTGATCCTCGTCGACTACGTGCAACTTGTGGTCGGTAATGGCGCGAATCGATATGAGCAGCTGCGCGATGCCGCGTATGGACTCAAAGCACTCGCGAAAGACCTGGCTGTGCCCATCATCATCCTGGCGCAACTCAATCGCGGCGTTGAATCGCGCGAGCATAAGCGCCCCTTTGTCTCGGATCTTCGAGACTCCGGCGCGATCGAAGAAGCTGCCGACATCGTCGGCTTGCTCTATAGCGAGAGTCACTACAAGACCGATTTCGGGATGCCGTACGTGCTCGAGTGCGAGATCGCCAAGAATCGCAACGGAGAGCGCGGTGAATGTCTCTGGCGCTTTGAAGGCGCCTTCTCCCGCGTGACGGCTTTGGATGACGGAGCAAGAGCACAGTACCGGCAGCAGCGAATTAAGGCTCAAAGGAAAAATGTCACCGACCCTTAGATTGGGAGGATTTACGTGCCACAGCTAAGAGAACACGACCGAGCGCTCGATGTCAGCAACCAGGCCGTCAAGCTTTGGTATGACGCGGTCTTTCACAAAGCCGAATCGCCAACGGCACACCCGTTCTTCGAACACTTCGGTGTCTTCGTCGAAGGGCTGAGGATTTATCACGGCGCGCTCACTCTCGACGGCCTACGGTGCGCCGGCGATCTGCTGGTGCCCATGTACGATCGCGATCGTAACCTTCGCAACCTCGCGTTCGTTCCCGCGGACGGCAAGAGGCGGTACCTGTCTCGCGAGCACATTGCGGGAACCTACTTCAGCATCGGCAAATATCCGGGCGAGAGCGAGACCTCGATCATGATCACGAGCGGCTTGGTGACGGCCCTGAAAGCTCGGCAGGAGTTGGGGCATCCGGTGGCGGTTGCCTTCTCAGCCGACAACGTGCGCGTGGTCGCCTCGATCATGGCCGATCGATATCAGACGGCGGACATCCTGATTTTGGGCGCCGATGGAAAGCTGGTGCCGTTCGATCGTCAGGAGGCCGTACCGAGCGACCGAGCGACGATCGTGCCACTGCGGCCATTGGTGGCCGGGGAGCTGCCTCGAGCGCTGCGCACTGTGCCGTCGGCAGATGGTGTGGCGCACGCAGGCGAGGCGCAAGAGCTCGTATGGGCGCAGAAGCTCATGGCCTGGGTGAAACGCCGAGAGCTCACCGAGTTCGATCGAAAGATGGTCCTACAGGCCGGTCCGAGCTCGGTGCGGCCGGTGGCTCGAGCGGAAGCGGCGCTCGCGAAGCTGATCACGTTCGGCTGGCTCGAGACGCAGGACGGCAAGCGCTACCGGCTGTCTGAGCCGGCACTGACCGAACTGAAATTGTCGGTGACACGCTCTAGCGCAAATGCCGATCTCGAACAATCATCAACAGAGCAAGACAGCGCGGCGTAGGCCGCCAAGGAGACTTCGGTGTCAGGCGTATTTAAAGCCATCGGCAAGGTTTTTTCCCAGGTCTGGGATTTTGTTAGACCCGTTGTCGAAGTGGTCGCGATCGCCGCGGCCGTTTATTTCACTGCAGGTGTCGCGCTCTCCGCATTCCCGGCAACGAGCGCCTTCGCGGCAGCACTCCCAGGATTCGCGAGTACCGGTGGCATAGCAGGAGAAGGTGTCTTTAGCTCCTTGGCCTCATCGATTGGAATGGGCAGCGGCCTTGAGGCGGGCGCTGCCATCGATGCGGGCGCCGATGCGGCAGGTGTCGCGGCCGGTGGCCTCGCTGCAACGCCGCTGGCCGCCGCACCGGATGTTGCCGCGGGGGCCGATCTACCTGCGGCAACGGTGGGCGCGGATGCCGCCGCTGGCACGGCCACGGCTGCTGCAACGCCGCTCGCCCCGGCAGCCGATGTGGCAGGCACCGCAGGCACAGGCGTTGGCGCGAGCGTGGGTGGGGGTGCTGGCGCTGGTGGGGCGGGACTTGCCTCCAATGCGCTCACCAACAAACTGCTGCTCGCATCGGTCGGCGCGAACCTGGTCTCGGGACTGACGCAGCCGAGCCCGACGGACATCGCGCAAGCCAAAGCGACCTTCTACGGCTCCTTCTACGGCACGAACGCGGACGGCTCGACAGCGCCTGCGCCGAATCTCTCGGTGGGCCCGCAGACCGAGCCTGGCAACACGAGCACGGTCGGGGCCTTTGCTCCCATGCCCGGTATCAACGTGCCCGCGGTGACCCCGCAGGGACAGGCCACCCCTGGCTTCCAGGGTGTGCAGAGTGCGCAGCTCATCAAGCCCGTGCCTAACAGCGTGACGCCGGTACCCGGTGCGGCACAGAGCAACCAGGTGGCAGGCACGACGCCCTTGGCGCAGCCGCAGCTGATCAACACCGCCTCCCCGACGGGGGCGGCCACTACACCGGGAGCGGCCCCTGGTGCTGCGCCGAAGCTGATTACGACGACGGGTTGACCTATGAGCGCGAAAAGATCGCCCGCCTAGAAACTCACCTGGCCATGAGCGGCCAAGCGAATAGAAGTCGCCGCATTCAGTAGCACCGCGTGCTCCGGCAGGTGCCTACCGGCCACTTTAAGCCATTCGGGCCGCAGAATTTAGGGCGATAGAGCGGCCGTTCGTCTCATGCGGTAGGCTACCGAGCTACGAACAAAGAGCCCAATTCATCGTCGACGATACCGACCCAGAAATAACTCAGGCACCTGCCAATAAGCTGGAGGCCGCGGTGCCTCTAGAAGTGAAGACACCTACCGCCCGGGAGATCTCAGCACCCATGCTAGATGTGCACGCACCTCACCAGTCGGTCCACACCTGGAAAGACTTCTTTATCCATATCGCCACAATCGTCGTCGGCCTTCTCATCGCAATAGGTCTTGAGCAAACTGTCGAGCATTTCCACCACAGGCATCAGGTCGCCGAGGTTCGCGACTCCTTGAACGTCGAGCGCAGGTTCAACGCCAATAGATTCGGCGTGTTGACAGATGAGTTCCGTCGTTTTGTACCTAAGCTCAAGACCAACCTTCCTGTATTCACATACCTTCGTGGGCATCCGAATGCTCCAGTAGCGGATTGGCCCGGGAATCTTGACTGGCTCGCGCTGAATCCGGGGTTCCTGGATGCAGCCTGGAAAACCGCGGAACAGAGTACGATCCTTCAGTACATGCCGCGCGCAGAGGTCCAGCGTGACTCCGAGCTGTACAGTCGATTGCTTGGTCTGAGAGAGGCCATGGGCGCGGCGGTGACAGCGCTCAATGACGCGCGCCGATTTGCGATTCAGGACCCCGACCCAGCTCATCTCTCTCCTGCTCAACTCGACCGCCAGATCGATCTCACCATGGAGGTCCTACTCCAATATGCATTAGTCGGCCGGATAGAAAACAACCTGGCGGGGCGTTACCCGGATTTCACGCCGTCCCTCACACGAGATGACGTTTACGGCATTCTCCACGCCACAACGAATGCCGACGATCAAAAGGCGATCAACGCCCTCATTGAACGAGAAGACCAAATGGAAAGAGAGCCGGGTACTCCATCTTCCATCGGTAAGTCCAACCAGACGGAAACTGAATCTGGCAGGCAATAGTCCAAACATGCTCGCTGGCGTTCATTACGTCCCTCCCTAGAGCGGACGCTCACGGCGGGCAGCTGAGGGTCAAACTCGGAAGTTCGGGCTTCTTTACACCGACCGGCTGCTATCGGGCAGTCAAACCGGCGCAGATCGGCCAAGACCGGTCGGTGGAAGGACGGAACTCGCTGCCGGTTAGCTGACACTCGGCCTCGTGGGGTAATCTAACGGTCTGAACGAAGAAACCAGTGCGTGGCAGATAACACCAAACCTGAAATACTGCACGGACCCGCCGCCGATTCGCAGAACGCGGTTTCCCCAGATGCAGGAGCAGATAAAGCTCCGGAGATCTCAACGCCCATGTACGACGTTCATGCCCCTCACGGAGCCGTTCATTCCTGGAAGGATTTCTTCATCCACATCGCGGCGATCGCATGTGGTCTAGTGCTCGCGCTCGCGCTCGAGAAAACCGCGGAATATCTTCACCAGCGCCATTTGTTGTCGGAGGCACGGAGCGTGTTGGCTGCTGAACTAGAGGATAACCGACGGGCTTGGCAGAAAAATGCGGCCGAAGTTCAGAGAATGCAGCGAGAGCTCAAAGACAATCTCAGGGTCATTCAAGCCTTGCGTTCACACTCATTGCCCGCCGGCAAGCTAGACTATTCTGCGAACCTTTATGCGACGCTCGATGGCGCGTGGCAGTCTGTTCACCAGAACGGTGCGCTCAGCCTCATGC
>Ga0302324_100031159_pt1 | contig 10068 bp, 7 predicted proteins | sample Palsa_T0_1_FD_201949 | JGI IMG/M metagenome (GOLD analysis project Ga0302324, IMG submission 201949) | Peat permafrost microbial communities from Stordalen Mire near Abisko, Sweden - Palsa_T0_1 | ecosystem: Environmental > Terrestrial > Soil > Palsa > Peat permafrost | place: Sweden: Abisko... | reverse complement strand
GATGTGGTTCGCCCGCGATTGGGTTTTCGACAGACTGCTGAAAAAACGCTTCCTCAACGGTGACGCCCTGGTGCTGCTGTGGGTAGCGATCTCGCTGATCATGATTTTCCGCGACCAGCTGTTGCATCTTCTGGTGGCTCGGGCTCGCTTTAACCTTACATCGTCATTGACGGCGGTGAGCGCGGTCATCTCGATTTCTTGCAGCATCATCGCGATGCGCTATCTTGGCGCCGTTGGCGCCCTGGTCGGATTGCTGACCGGGGAGGTCTTCAATGTTGCCGGCATTGTGATTTTCTCGCTTCGAGACGTGCGCGCTGCCGCAACCGCCAAGCCCATTTCCTGACCGGGGCGAGGGTGCACTGAATGCTGTGGGGCTCCGATCAACCCTGAGACGCAATTTCTGCAAGCTTCCTCAGACGGACTTTCCTTTCCTCGGCAGCTTGCAGTGGCGCCAGGCCAGCCGACTTGAGGACCGCCTCCCAGCGATACACCCAGTCATGCCGCATCAATGCTTGCACGACGCCGGTTCGCCGTATTCTTTCCTGACGCTCCGGATCTGCATCGAGGTCTTTGATGACCATATCTATATCGGATGAATTGTAAGGCACCCGGGTCACTGCATCTGGCCAATCGAACAAGGTCTCGAATGCCTCATTGGCCGGTCGCTCCCCGATCATGATGGCACCGGCTGCTGCTCCCTCAAAGTACCTGTTGCCGATCTCGATCTGCTGACCTCTCTGAGAAGGGTCATCGATCTTTCCAGGATTAACGATGAAGTACCGACTCCTCCGGATGACGTTCGCCAAAGCCGCTCTGTGTTCCTTCGAATCGATGGTCTGACTTCCACGAATGGTATCGTGAAGATAGAACCGTCGGGTTTCCCGCGCCCACTCCAGAAGTTTTTGGTGTGTTATCTGCGACCTGCGCCCTATGCTATAAACGTCGATGACGCGCTGCACTGGGTCTGGATAGGGGCAAAACGAAATGGCGTCTATGCCAGGAGGCAAGAAGGAACATTTCCTCTTGATTAGCTCACTGAGAGGCTTCACCGTCTGGCTGTAGTACAGAAGGACAACGTCAAACTTTTCCAGTATGCGCAGAAAGTGCCGATGTTTGGCGATATCGGCTATCCAAAGCTCGTCCAATAGACATACTGACGTTTTGCTGATGTCCCTGAAATTGCTGACGCCACTGAACATCAGCAAATTCTGCGGGAATGCGCAAATCGTGAAGAAGACGTCGTAGCGGCCCCTATCGGATAGTCCGTGGATCCCCGGATTCAATGTGATGGGGGTACGATAAGCCAGTCGCGTCGCAAAACTGAAACGCAAGCTGGATACATCGGCCTTGGGTGCAAACAGCTCTGCAGAATCGATCTTGCAAATAATGTCCTCGAATTCAAAATGAGGACATCGGTAGTGTGCATTTCCGTCGATATTTCTAGACGAAAAAATAAGCACACGTGCCTTACCCGGAGGCTGGGTTTCCATCATCATCTCACTTGCATGCTTGTCCCCGCACGATAGGCCACCCCGCGCTCAGCGGCAGCTCATCGCGAGAGATCAAAAGTTGCCCCAAAGATCCCTTTGGCATTATCCATGCTTAGGCAAGTAGCCACGCCCGTCTTGAACGCTTGGGATTACCTCGGCCGAATCTTGGGCTAGCCGTGCGGGCGATACTTGGTCCAAAGCTTTGCTCAAGCGCTCGAGCCAGATTTCGCGCCAGAAAATCAAATCGCTTAGCGGACTTAGGCCAAGATACTCGCCTGTCCCTACCGCGCCCTCAAGCACTATACATGGGTTTTTCAGTGACAGCATGATTCCATTATCTTCGCGAACGATGGTCTGGACGCGTTTGGCAACGCGAAACTGGCCGCCACAATAACGGTGCATTTCAACATCGAACCACAGGCCAAGGTTCTTTGATTTCGTCAGCGTCTTTTCGATCTCCTGTTTTGGCTTGACGCGCACGATGTCGCCGGGCTGCAGATCCAGCGGCGGAGACTCATCGGCCGTGCGATCTCTGGTTTCCCTGTAGGGAGCGGTGGGCCCTTTGATCTTCTTCTGCAGTTCATTGAACAGAGCAAGCCCCACGGCCTTCACGAAGGGAGTGAACCGGGCATTGCCGGACCAGAATTCGCGCAGGTAATGCCGAGGATCGTTCCACCACATGAGTTGCCCTGCTCGCGGAAATTCGGTCATTTGACAGACGTATCGCACCTGGCCGTCCTGCGAGACTTGGCTGGCGAGATCTTCGAGCCCCGATGCTCGGACTGTCGACGGTGACGGTGGTGTATCGCTTCGGGGCCTTTTGATAGGTTCAAGCCAAGCCTCTTTCCAGATAACCTGGCAGGCGGCCTGGCAACCGCCATGGGCTGCTCCGCTACAGCGCAGATCATCCAACGTCACGGAATCGTGCAACCGCCGCAGCCCCGTACCTCCGGGGGTGAAGTAATCGTGAATTTTGTCAATCCGGCGCAGCACGCGGAAGTCCCTGCCACAATACGGCAACATCTCGGGCATGAATGGTAATGCATCCAAAAAGCCATTTTCGTCGAGTGTCGTTGCGATCGCGGAGAATGGTCTTACCCGCACCCACTCGCCTGGCCAAAGACGAAGTCTTGAACGAGAACCTGGCAGCAAGTTCAACAGCCAGCGCCGAAGGTGTGCTGCGATTCCCGGGGCTCGCTCTCTCGGTCGAGTGGAGAAGTATGGCCGCCCAGCTCGTTCCAACGCATCGCGGCGCAACGCGATGATCCCGCCCAAAGCAACGAGTCCCGCGAACGAAGCCAGAGCAAGACTAAGGAGCGATAAAAGCGATGAGAATAATCGGGTCGCGATTCCCTGCCCGATAAAGGATAGCGGGACGATCGCGAGGGCTAGCGAAAGCGCTGCCGTGATGAGCGCGAGAAAGGTCGTCCTTTGGTAAAGGCGACGATAGTCAGACGAGAATTTGGTGGCGCGAGTTGTCATCGGCGAACAGTTGGTTTTTCCCGTCGATAATTGAATTAAAGAGTACTACACGCTCGACCCAAGTCGTTTGCGCAGGGTCTCAATTCATGACCTCGCGCACCCACTCGTCGTGCCCTGCCGAATGGCGCAGCGACAGCGGCTCTGGCTGCATCGCTGGGGGAAACCCGCGGCTGTGCTCAGGACGTCGGGCCCAAGCCCTGCCGTATATCGATCCGGTTTCCGGAGAGCAATGGTATGGGGCTGTTCCTTGTGAAGACGTTGAAGCGCGACTACGTCAACATCAAACCGGTCCCCGCCGATCGCCAGGTGCATCCTCATATAGTAGTGGTGCGCTGCCGTTCGCCGAACGGGTTCCGAGATGACAATTTAAGTCCTAACACCTGACCGGCCTAGGCCTGGCAGGGTAACTCCAGCTATCAGCCCGCGGCGTGTCCGGTCTGCCCGGGGCAACTCCTCTCACGTTGAAGTGCCGATGGTACCGGGTCAACTCCATCGTCCTTATCCTTCAAGACCTTACCGCAATACGCATCCCCCGCAGCGGCCATACCAAGCGCCATTCTTGTCAGGGACGAATCTGACCGGGAACGGGCTTTGCGAGCTAAGTTTATGTCAACAAGTAGAATGGACGCATTTCTACGGCACCGTGGCGGCCCGTCGTATTTAAAGGCTTTGCGTCAATAGGATTGTAATGGCCGGATTATTTGGCATTTTGTGCGCTGCTCCATTGTTCGGTTCCTGAAGGGTGGCCATGATTCCTTAGGACCAGCGCCGAGCGATGGATCGCCAGTTTGCATTACGAAAGGGTCATGATTCCACGTCGCAAAAAAGCCCTTACGGTCGCGCATGAGCTGCACGCGCTGTTCGAACGAATCGAGATCGGATCGGATACATCCGGTATCGCCGGCCCGACGCGCATAACACGGCTGCCCAGCCGGTCTGAGCGAAAGCCTTGAGCGCAACGGGAAAGGTGGCGGCCGGGCATGCAACGCCGCGGCCGGGGAGCTCGCTGCAAGCTTCGACGAGAGAGCTCAGTAGTGCGATCGGCGCCGAGGCGCATGCACTGTGCGCGTCGCTCTATCCAATCTGCCGTAGCCTGACCGGTGAAGGCGTGCGGGAAACGTTGCGGCGACTGCGCGAAGTCATCCCGCTTACGATCAACGAAGTGCCTTCTGGAACCCAGGCTTTCGACTGGACGGTACCCGACGAGTGGAACATCCGGGATGCGTATGTGCTCGATGGTGACGGCAACCGGCTCGTCGACTTCAAGGCCAGCAACCTGCACGTGATCGGCAACAGCGCGCCAATCGATGCCCTGGTTTCGCGAGCGGAACTGCTGCAACATTTGCATACTGATCCGACCCGCCCGGACTGGATTCCCTACCGGCACACTTACTACCGCGACTCGTGGGGTTTCTGCGTGCCGCACCGTTTGCTCGAAAATCTCACTGAGCCCGAATACCGGGTGCGCATCGACTCGAGCATTGAGCCGGGAAGTCTGAGTTACGGTGAGCTGCTGCTGCCCGGAAGAGAGCGCGGCGAGATACTGATCTCGACGCACACTTGCCACCCTTCATTGGGCAACGACAATCTTTCTGGGATTGCGGTCGCAGCGTTGCTGGCGAGAGATCTGGCCGGGTGCGATCGCAGGTTCGGCGTGCGCTTTCTATTTTTGCCGACGACTCTTGGTCCTCTCGTATGGCTCTCACGAAACGAGGAATTGGTAGCTACGATACGTGGCGGACTGGTGCTCGCAGTCTGCGGGGATGCCGGTGAGCCCACGTATGTACGCTCGCGACAGGGGCGTGCCCTGATCGATCGCGCCATAGAACACGTATTTATGCACAGCAGCCCCAGGGCATCCATTCGAGATTTTGCTCCAACGGGTTACGATCAACGCCAGTACTGCTCTCCCGGATTCGATCTGCCGATGGGCGGTTTCATGCGCACGCCGAACGCCGAGTATGCGCAGTACCACACCTCTGCGGACAACCTCGAATTCATACGACCCGAGGGGCTTGGTGACTCCTGGCGGCTGATAAGATTGGCGATCGATATTCTGCAGCAGGACCGTCGGTATCTGAATCTCTCGCCTAAGGGTGAGCCACGGCTCGGACCGCGCGGCCTGTTTGCGGATGCCCAGCGACTGGGACTGCTGTGGATTTTGAATTTGTCGGACGGACGGCACACGCTTCTGGATATCGCTGAGCGCTCGCGTGTGCCTTTCTGGACCCTGCACGAGGGTGCGCACCGCCTCGTGGAAAGTGGATTATTGCGAGAGGTAAGCGAAAGTTTCCCAGGCTGAACCCAATTCCTTCCATGGTGCGACAGCGCTCGTGACCGGCGCGGCGGGATTCATCGGCAGTGCGCTCAGCGCGCGTCTGGCGGCTCGTGGCGCCGTCGTCCACTCGGTGAGCCGGCGCGCCGAGGGTCCAGCTTCGGCGCGGCACCATTGGAGTGTCGACTTGTCGGATTCATCCGCGGTCGCAAAGCTCATCGAGCGCGTGCGTCCCGACTATGTATTCCATCTTGCAAGTCACGTCTGGGGTGCGCCTGACCTAAAGCATTATCTGCCAGCGTTTCAAAGCAACCTGCAGACCAGCGTCAACTTGTTTTATGCCTTGGTACAGACTGGTTGCAAGCGCGTCATCACGACGGGTTCGCTGGTCGAGCCCGACGCCGGTTCTGGGCAAAGTATTCCCAACTCTCCCTATGCCGCTGCCAAATGGGCCAGCGCCAGTTACGCGCGAATGTGTCACGCCCTCTATAAGTTGCCCGTCGCGATTGCACGCGTGTTCATGGTCTACGGGCCGGCGCAGCAGGATGAGGGCAAGCTGGTGCCGTACGTCATTCGATGCCTGCAGCGCGGCGAGGCGCCAATGATTTCCAGCGGACGGCACGTGATTGATTGGGTGTTCGTCGACGATGTCGTCGAAGGTTTCATGAAAATAGCGACCAGCGAGGAGATCGGCGGACAGTCGGTTGACTTGGGCACGGGAGTCCAGACTACTACCGCGGACCTGGTGGAAACGCTGTGCGACCTGATGGGCGGTACCATTCGGCCTCTTTATGGTGCGCTTTCCGATCGTCCACTGGAACCCGTGCGAGTGGCCGACCGAGAGCGAGCGTTCGCGCAGGTGGGCTTTCGGTCTCAGGTCGCGCTGCGCGAGGGTCTGCAGCGCACGATAAACTGGTACAACACGTACCCCGCGCCGGCGGCAAACGAGAAGGGAAATGTCTAAGAAATCTATAGCGATCCTCGGGACCGGGATGTCAGGGTTTGGCGCCGCCCATACGCTTGAGGCTGCGCGCCGCCCGTTCGTGTGCTACGACAAGAACGATTACCTAGGCGGACACACGCGCTCTTTCCGCTACGGCAGCGGGTTCGTCCTGGATGAGGGCGGACACATCTCCTTCACGAAACACCAGCACGTCAAGGACATCCTGGCTAATAGCGTTGCAGGCAAGTTTGAGGAGCGCAAACTCGCGATCGACAATTACTGGCACGGCCTGCGCATTCCACATCCGGTGCAAACCAACCTGCGCGGCCTGCCGGCCGATCTTGTTGCCCGGATCATCGCCGATTTCGATCTGGCGGCCGCTCAGCCGGTGCCCGATCCGCGAACGCAAACCTACGACCAATGGCTCCGCACCACATACGGCAAGACCTTTGCCGAGACATTTCCCGTCGTCTACGGGACCAAATATCACACGACGACAATGGACCGGCTCGTCACAGACTGGATCGGTCCGCGCATGTACCGGCCGAGCAGGGAGGAGATGCTGCGCAGCACGACAGAAGGACCAGTTCCGGGTTCCCACTACGTCGATACGTTTCGCTACCCGTCGCACGGTGGGTTCGTGACATACCTGGAGTCGCTCGCCCAACGCTACGACGTGCGCTTGAATCACACGGTTACGGGAATCGATCCGGTGGCGCGGCAATTGCGCTTCGCCAACGGCAAGACCGTGGCCTATGCCGAGCTGATCTCCTCGGTTCCGCTACCCGATCTTATCCCCCTGATCGACGGCGTGCCGCCGGAGGTTCTCGCGGCAGCGAAGCGACTCGCATTCACAACAGCGGCGCTGTTCAATTTTGGAATCGACCGCGAGGATCTATCGGAGACGGCGATCACTTACTTTTACGATGAGGACATCGTGTTCTCCCGAATCAACCTGCCGCACATGTTCTCGCCGCACAACGCCCCGCCGGGATGCGGCACCATTCAAGCCGAAATCTATTTTTCGGACAAATACAAACCGTTGACTGGAAGCCCGAACGACTATCTGACGGAAGTGATTGCGGGATTGCGGCGTTGCGGATTCATCCGCGAAGGGGATCGGATCATTCTCCAAGACACTTCGATTAACCGCTATGCGAATGTGATCTACGACTTGGATCGTGCCGCAGCGGTCAAGACAATTCACGGCTTCCTCGATGAGCAGCATATTGTTTATTGCGGACGCTATGGAAACTGGGATCACGCCTGGACGGATGAGGCATTCATCAGCGGCGAAGTGGCGGCGCGTAAGATTCTCGGTGTGTAGTCTGTTCACATCTACCGATCACGCATGATCGAACTTACGCTGGAGGTGTAGGAATCAATGCGGTGAAATCGGCACCTGAGGATCAGCTCCGGTGCCTCGGTGGCATGGGTGGGTTCGGCCTACGGTCGTAGGCCGCATAGCCGCCGGTGAATGACACCGAGTCTGGCGGGTGCCTTAACCGGTGCTTCCTGGATCGATACGAACAGGCTGCTAGAGGATAGGCGCGGTTTTCGGCGCCGCGACGCCCGGTCCTGCGGGTCGGACGGGTAGGGGGAGTTGGCACCGGACCTGGAGCCGGCGATAGTGGCCCAGGACGGACCTGGCATACTGCCTTTGCGTGGCGGGGTCGTAGGTGACCTCCCCGCTCTCGAAGACGATTTCGTCGCGGTCGCCCGGCAGCTCCCGCTGGTCTCGGATTGCCTCAGCTCGCCGTGACGTAGGACGGTTCCGCCCTGCCAGTTTATCGCGGTGACTGTGGGCTGCGTATCACTTTTCAGCCGCCGGAATGGCGGTAGTGTTGTTCAACTGTAAAGATCTGCGGGCGTCAGGACCCCCTGAATAGCTTCCTTAGGTGAGAACCCATGAGTTCAAGTGCCGATGTGGCCCGTCCTGTGGCGAAATGCCGATTCTGTTCCACCGAGCTGCGGACGAGCTTCGTCGACCTCGGCATGTCGCCGTTGTGTCAGACCCATATTGAGCCTGAGCAGCTCAACTCGATGGAGCGGTTCTACCCGCTGCACGCCTGGGTGTGCGAGTCGTGTTTTCTGGTGCAGCTCGAGGAATATGTCTCGCCCGACGACATCTTCAGTGACTATGCCTACTTCTCGTCCTATTCCGACAGCTGGGTAGAACACGCGCGCCGCTACACTGATCTGGTCACCAAGCGATTCGGGCTCAGCGGTAACTCCCTGGTCAATGAGATTGCCAGCAACGACGGGTATCTTCTGCAGCACTTCGTTGCGAAGCAGATCCCCTGCTTGGGGATCGAGCCGGCCGCCAATGTCGCCAAGGTTGCGGTCGAGCGTGGTGTCCGTACAACGGTGCGTTTCTTCGGCCGCGACAGCGCCACGCAGATCGCCGCCGAGTTCGGCCGCCCGAACTTGCTGCTGGGGAACAATGTCCTGGCCCATGTGCCGGACATCAACGACTTCGTCGGCGGCATGAAGCTCCTACTCGCCCCTGGTGGCGTGATCACGATGGAGTTCCCGCATCTACTGCGACTGATGGACGAGAACCAGTTCGACACCATCTATCACGAGCACTTTTCATATCTATCGTTCTATTCAGTGGAAAAGGTGTTTGCCCATCACGGCCTGCGGCTGTTCGATGTCGAGCAGATACCAACCCACGGCGGCTCGCTGCGCATCTACGCCTGCCATGCCGACGATGCGGCACAGCCGAACGGACCGGCAGTGGATGCGCTGCGCAACGAGGAGATCGCGCGCGGACTGACTACGATTTCGACGTACAGGCAGTTCGAGGCGGGCGTCAAGCAAACCAAGCGCAAGCTGCTGCAGTTCCTGATTGATGCGCGCAACGCGGGCAAGACGGTGGTCGGCTACGGTGCGCCCGGCAAAGGCAATACCCTGCTCAATTACTGTGGTATCCGCACCGACTTCCTGGACTACACGGTCGACCGTAGTCCCCACAAGCAGGGGCGCTACACGCCCGGGACGCACATTCCGATCCTGGCGCCGGAGCGCATCCGCGAAACAAAGCCGGATTACGTTCTGATCCTGCCCTGGAACCTGAAGCAGGAAGTCACACAGCAGCATGCCTACGTGAGGGAGTGGGGCGGTCGCTTCGTGGTGCCGATCCCGGCGGTTACGGTTCTTGATCCATAAGGAGCATGTCTTGAAGGTATTCGTAACCGGGACCAACGGCTATATAGGCTGTGTTCTGGGTCCTTATCTCATGGAACGTGGCATCGAAGTCGTCGGTCTCGATACCGGCTATTACCGTGACGGCTGGCTGTACAGCGACAACCAGGCAACTCCGCGCACGCCGCTGACGATCAATAAGGATCTGCGCCAGGTTGATGCCGCCGATCTCGCGGGCGTCGATGCCGTGGCGCATCTCGCCGAGCTCTCCAATGACCCGTTGGGTCAGAATGACCCCGGAATCACCCTCGAGATCAATCACAAGGGTTCCGTGCGGCTCGCCGGAATTGCCCGTAAGGCCGGCATCAGGCGTTTCGTGTACACCTCTTCATGCAGTGTCTATGGCGCCGGCACGGGGGATTTCCTCGATGAAACCTCGGCTACGAATCCCCAGACGGCCTATGCCCAATGCAAGACGCTGGTCGAACGGGACGTTGGCGCCATGGCGGGCAATGATTTCTGCCCGGTTTTCCTGCGGAATGCCACCGCTTACGGACCCTCGCCCCGCATGCGCTTCGACATCGTGATCAACGATCTCTCGGCCCTGGCGTGGACCACGAAGAAGATCGCGATGGTAAGCGACGGCAGTCCCTGGCGCCCGGTCGTCCATGTGTTGGATATCTGCGAGGCCATCTACCGCAGCCTCATCGCTCCGGAGGATGCGGTACGCG
>Ga0302324_100031158_pt1 | contig 10068 bp, 11 predicted proteins | sample Palsa_T0_1_FD_201949 | JGI IMG/M metagenome (GOLD analysis project Ga0302324, IMG submission 201949) | Peat permafrost microbial communities from Stordalen Mire near Abisko, Sweden - Palsa_T0_1 | ecosystem: Environmental > Terrestrial > Soil > Palsa > Peat permafrost | place: Sweden: Abisko... | reverse complement strand
TATGGGAGGCACTACCCAGTTCCAGAGGGACATCACGAGATAGCCGAACAGTGTGACTGCCAGTGCCACAACGATCAGCGCCTTCAAACCCCTGTAAACCCAATATCGTTTCATGCCGGTTTCCTTAAATGTCGAATTCCGAACGAATGTCCTGCAGCCGTCGCCGCAGATGGCGCACGGCCAAGTGTTTGCGGCCGAGCAGCGTGTTGATACTCACCCCGTTCGCGGCAGCGAGGTCCTTGAAACTTCGCCCGTCCAGCTCGTGCGCAACGAATATGTCGCGCTGATCGGCCGGTAGCTCGTTGAGGGCCGCGATGAGCTCGGCGGCGAGTGTTTCGCCCGCATAGGCCCGTTCGGGGCCGGGCTGCTCGCCCGCGGCAGCGGCTTGCGCATGGTGGGCTTCCGGCGAGTCAAGCGAGCTCTCGCGCGCGCGCAGCCGGAAGCGGTCGACGACCCGGTTGCCGGCCACGCGCAGCAACCAGGCTGCCACGTGCTCAATGGGCTGCATAATGCGGTCAGCGCAAATGAGCTCGAAGAAAGTGTCCTGCACGATATCTTCGACCGCGTTCAGATCATCGACTCGGCGGCGAACAAACGCCCGTAGTCGAGGTCCCTGAAGCGCGATGATGTTCGCGAGCCGTTGGTTTTCGGCGCTAGTGATGCGGGACAGTGGAATTGCGTGGTCCATAGGAGCATAGACGGCCATGGCCCGGAAATATTGCCCAGACGGGAAGGTCAATCTCGCAGACGACTACACTGGCGGCCCTTGGCGCCAAATCAAGAGACCCTGACCGAATTCGTGGGGAGGCAAGCGTGAGTTACCGCGATCACCATTACCAGACTGTCGTCCGTTGGACCGGTAACAAAGGCGCCGGTACTGCGGGATATCGGACCTATGGGCGTGAGTACGTGATCGAAGCCGACGGCAAACCACCTATTCTGGCGTCTGCGGATCCGCAGTTTCTGGGTGATCGCACGCGCTGGAATCCGGAGGACATGCTCGTGGCCTCGCTGTCAGCGTGTCATCAGTTGTGGTATCTGCACTTGTGCAGCGATGCCGGCGTCATCGTGACGGATTACGAGGATCGGGCCGAGGGCCTGATGCGCGAGGAGGGTAGCGGCGGCGGGCGCTTCCTTCGCGTCGTGCTTCGCCCTGGTGTTCGGCTCAAGGCTGGCTCGGATGTCCATCTCGCCGTGGCGCTGCACGGCAAGGCCCACGAATTGTGCTATATCGCGCGGTCCGTGGCGTTCCCTGTCGAATGCGAGGCTACGATCTCAATAGAATAGACGATCCGCCCGCCTAGCGCGCCGTTGCAGTCCGACACGGCCTACGCGGGGGCCGCGTCTCGTGGCTAGCCTGCGGTGAGCGCCGACACCAGGCTGTAGTAAGTGCCAGCGGACGACTTTCCCGTGACGGCGAACAGAACCTGCGTGGAAGACGTACCGCGGTTTATCTCGCCAAGACCCGTGAAGGGCACGTCGTTGAGTACCGCGTACGTCCCGGTGCACTCGGATAATTCATAGGACACTTCGTAGAGATCGTAGCTGAGGTTGCCGGCCGTCACGGTACCGCTCAGTACGCAGCCGCTGGTGCCGCCCTGACCGGTTATTTGGCCCAAGCCTGTAATCGTTATGCTTGCACCCTGCATGGGGTCGGAACCGCCGGTGACGGCTGGTTGCGGCTCGGTGTAGCCGCCGCTGATTGTGCCCAGCGAGGATGCGGTGTCATACAGGGAGTCGAAGGTCAACGACCATGTGCTGCTCGTGGCGGTATTGGCACTGGTGGTAAAGCCGAGCGTGCCGGCTATCGTGTTGTTGGCACTGAACGTGGCGCTTAAGGTGCCTACGCCTGCGGTGGACCCGTCAGAGAACTCGGCCCCGAATTGTGTGTAACCGTCCAGCGCGATATCAAGACTGCTGCCCGAGACCTGTGCGGTGCCAACGTATTGCACACCATCCGCGCGAATGAAATCGGCTTGACCGGCAGAATTGATGAATCCCGTGAGCGCCAATCCGCTCTGCGAATCGGTACCGCTCCAGATGCCGGCGGGAGAGGCTACAGTGCCCGTGCTCGATGTTCCTGAGTCACTCGAGCTGCCCGAGCCGCATCCGGCGACCGACAGTGCAAAAGCTACGATGCCTGGAAGCAGAATTGATTGCGAGCGCATAGGGTTATTCACTACCGACTCATGCTTGTGACCCCCGGCTTGGCAATTAATTCCCGGTCGTGCGCTCTACGCAGATGAGGCCGCGCTCTCAGATTTCCGCTACGCCTTCCGAATAGAAGACACAACCGCCTTCCAGCTCGACTCTATCACCGGCCAGCCGGCAAATGACCTCACCCCCGCGCCGCGAGGCCTGAAAAGCACGCAGTGCCGTCTTGCCAAGTCTTTCAGCCCAAAAGGGCGCGAGCATGCAATGGGCCGAGCCCGTCACGGGGTCCTCCGGAATCCCCTTGGCGGGGGCGAAATAGCGACTGACGAAATCGTAGCCGGCGTCACCGAGTGCGGTCACGATGATGCCGTCGCGATCCATGCAGGCGATCGCCGCCATGTCGGGAGCTAGCGCACGCAAGACGCTGGCACTCTCCAGCAGCGCCAAATAGTTGAATTTGTTGGCGTATACCTCGATCGGAACGACGCCGAGCGCCTCGGCCAGGCCGGGAGGTGTCGGCAAGGATTCGCATGGTCTCTTCGGGAAATGCATGAGATAGCCAGCACCGGAGCGCTCCGCCTTTAAGGGCCCGCTGGCGGTATGGAACACCACGGCACTGCGTCCAAGTTCCAGCCGCTCCATGACGACGGCGGCGCTCGCGAGCGTGGCGTGGCCGCAAAGCGGCACCTCAACAGCCGGCGTAAACCAGCGCAGTCGATAGTCGCCGTTCGCGGGTACCAGAAAGGCTGTTTCTGCAAGGTTGTTCTCTGCAGCGATGGACTGCAGCGTCGCGTCCGCGAGAAAGCGGTCCATCGGCATTACTGCGGCGGGATTGCCGCCGAAAAGGCGCGTCGCGAAGGCGTCAACCTGGAATATTGGTGTGCGCATTGGATAGGTCCTGAGAAGAGGCCAGTTGGCCTTGTTAGGCCAAATCTAACCAAATTCGACGCAATTATTAATATCCAATTCATGAATGGACTGGCAGACTACGCTCAATATGGCTATACGAACCAACTTGGTCGATCCAGGTTTTCAGCCGGATCCGCTCAATACCGAGCCGATCTATGCGCAGTTAGCGGCTGCGCTTTCGGAGGCGATCCGTGCCGGCCGGATTACCTTGGGCACGCGGCTGCCGTCCGAGCGACTCTACGCTCGAGCTCTTGGCCTCAGTCGCACGACAATCACTGCGGCCTACCAGGAGCTCAAGGCGACGGGCTTGCTACGCGGATATGTCGGACGGGGTGCGGTAGTGATTGCGGACGATCCGGATCGAGCTTCGAGCGGCGCGATTCGCTGGTCCCAGTTTGGCTCGCGGCTCGGACGAACTCTTCAGCCGAGGAGCGTAGCCAGAGATCGAGACCAGATATCGTTCGGTGACGGTTGGCTGCACCCGAGTCTCATACCCAGTGCAGCCCTCGCGACCTGTGGAGCGACGGCGCTGCGAGATCCGGAGGTGTTTAGCAAGGCAGCTGCTTTGCTCGGACTCCCGGCTCTGCGCGAGGCGCTCGTCGATACTTTGCGCAGCAACGGGATTCATGCGGCATCAGGCGAAATTCTGATCACCGGCGGGGCGCAACAGGGCCTCAACGCAGTCGCGCGCGCATTAATCTCACCCGGCGATACAGTGGTCTGCGAGAGCCCCAGCTGGCACGGCGCGGCTCGTGCATTCAGCGCCGCTGGCGCGGAGGTCGTGGGGGTCGCAATGGATCATGAGGGGATTGATCCGGAAGCGTTGGAAGACTCAATCATTCGTTTGCGTCCGAAATTCGTCTACCTCATTCCGACTTTCCAATGCCCGACTGGCCGCCTGCTCGGCCTGCCGCGACGGCACCGAGTTCTGGACATGTGCGCTCGCCATCACACACCGATCTTGGAGAGTCACGTTTACGGTGACATCAGTTTCGGTGACAAGCTGCCCTCGCTAAAGAGTCTCGATTCCAGAGGTCTCGTGATTCATCAAGGCAGTGCGTCGAAGATCATCAGCGCGGCCCTGCGCGTCGGGTGGCTGGTTGCGCCCCGGGCAGCGATGGAGCTACTGGCGCCTGCAAAAGCAAGCCTCGACCTCTCGACGCCCGCTCTGTCTCAGGCCGTTCTGGCCGGCTTCCTCAATAGCGGAGCCTATGCGCGCCATCAACCGAAGTTTCGCGATGAGTTGCGCGCGCGGCGCGATGCCCTGATCGGCGCGCTCGCTGCGCATTGCCCGCAGCTGCGTTACGTCGTACCGCAAGGTGGCCTCTATGTTTGGGCGCAGTTGCCGCAGCGCATTCAGTCAGATGATTTCGAGGCTGCGGCAGCGGCGGAGGGCGTGTCGGTGCGCGGCGGACACTGCTTTTTGATCGATGGCGGCGAGTCCAGCCATATCCGGCTGTGCTTCGCCGCGCCCTCGCTGGATCAGATCGATGAGGGCGCCCAGCGTCTCGGCAAGGTTTTGCAGCGCATGCTTCATGGCCAGCCGGAGACAGACGGGGGATCCTCAACGTGGGCGCCGGTCTAGTGCCTGAGAAACCAAATTATGGAATCGACGCCCCCGGCGTCGTCCGCAATCTTTTCATCATCGGGGCCGTCTGCGTCCTGCTTGGACTTTTCGGTCCTTCCGGGCTGCATCTCGGGCCGTTTATCATGCGCGGAACCTCCTTTCTGTGGGTAGCCGTCTTACTGATTGTCGAGGCGGGATTGATGCTGTTTTATGCTCTGCACGGCAAATTCAGCCATCGCGACCGTATGCTGGGGCTGCACATTTGGCGGGGCGATGAGCAAGTGCTGGATGTTGGAACGGGCCGCGGCCTGCTGTTGATTGGCGCCGCACGGCGTTTGCATTCAGGGCATGCGTTTGGATTGGACATCTGGAATAAAGCCGACCTCAGCGGCAACTCATTGGAACGCACTGAGCGCAACCTGAGGCTCGAGGGTGTAACGAATCGTTGCACATTAGTTAGTGAAGGGGCGCAACAGATGAGCTTCGCCGACGGAACGTTCGATGTCGTCGTGTCCAATCTTTGTCTGCACAACATCTATCACGCTCCGAGCCGCAATCGGGCCTGCGCCGAGATTGCCAGGGTGCTGAGGCCGCACGGCGTGGCCATCATCTCCGATTACAAATACACCAAGCACTATGCGGAGGAGTTTTCTCGCGCTGGACTTTTGGTGGAGCGTGGGCGACCCGACTGGTTCAGGACATTTCCGGCACTGAGCATCGTGGTTGCCCGCAAGACGTGAGCCGCCGTTACTCTTCCAGGGCCGCAAATACGATCTCGCGAAGCATGTGCGGCCCGACAGCTCCGCAAGATTCGGAGTGCAGAGGACTGCGGCTGATCACTAGAATCGATACCCATGATCCTCAGCCGAGCACTCAGATGAGACGCAAGATAACACGACAGCCGGGTCTACGGATCGAAGACTCAAGGCGACGAGCCGGTGCAGGCCGCGGCGTGCGTGAGCACACGGCACGATTGATGCACGCGCTAGCCAAGTACATCGAAAGCAACGCCAGTGAGGTTATCTCTCTCTCGCGTCTGGCCCGACAGGCTCAACTTTCACCCGCATATCTGCAGCGAACGTTCAAGGCGACGCTAGGCGTGTCGCCCAAGGCATACCATGACGCAGCGCGCCTTCGATTGCTGAAAGTCGGACTGAAGGCGGGCAAGAGTGTGCTGGAATCCATTACCGAAGCGGGCTTTCAATCCACGAGTCGCGTGTACGGACACACGGCCCGCAACCTGGGCATGACCCTTTCGGTCTATCGCGCGGGCGGTGCCGGGGAGACGCTTGCCTATGCATACCGCGAGACTGTGCTGGGACCTTTGCTCATGGCGGCCACAGATCGCGGCGTGTGCTTGGCGCAGTTTGGTACCAACGAGTCCACGCTCATGGCGCAGCTCAGGGCGGAGTTTCCGCGCGCCAGAATCGTCGCTTCGAGCATGACCCAGTCACCTGAACTCGATGCATGGATTGAGGCGTTTGAAGCGCACATTGCCGGAACGGCACCGCGCCCGGATTTGCCACTTGATTTGCGCGGCACTGCGTTTCAAATCCGGGTATGGAGATTCCTGCTGGGAGTCGCCGAGGGCGAAGTGCTGAGCTACGCGGAGCTGGCGAGCGGCATCGGGGCGCCCAAGTCGGTTCGGGCTGCGGCCTCGGCCTGCGCCAGCAATCGCATTGCGGTTCTGGTGCCATGTCATCGAGTACTCCGAGCCGATGGCGGCCTCGGGGGCTACAGATGGGGCATGGAGCGCAAGCGGGTTTTGATTGATCGTGAGCGGAAAGTGAGGAGCGTGAGGCAGCGGTTGGGGTGAACTTTCGGTCAGCGACCGTGTGCTAGTGTATGCACATACGATGCACGTGCAGCCGTGTCTGCTAGGAATTTGTCGTGGCCGCAACCGAACGTATCCCGCTCCTGGTTACACCGAGTCAGAAAGCTCTGTTTGCCAGAAAGGCCAAAGCGTCCAAGCTCTCGGTGAGCGAATTCGTCCGGCGAGCCGCGGAGGTCTACGATCCGAGCGACGACGACGAAATGCTGGTGCGCCTGGCCGTCGAGGTGACACGGACTACGCTCGCCGCCACCGCCGTGCTGACGGCCGCGGTCCGTGCCTGCACTCGGTCAAATCGCCGCATAGCGAACATGGAAGCCGCGCATGCAGGCAAGAGGGTGTAAATGAGCATGACAGATAAGCTGTGGCGTGCTTTCTCGACCGTTATAAAGATGAATGACAAGGTCGTGAATCTAGCCTCGATGGCCGTAACCCAGCAGGCGAAGATCGAAGAACTGACGGCACGTGTGATACGCCTGGAGACCGCGTTGGAGATTGCGCTCACCGGTAGGGCCGCAGCCATCAGAAGGCGGTTGCCGCGCCAGAGCCGGGAGCAGTAAGGTTGCCGAGGAAGTCGTGCGCCGTGCTGGTGCGTGGCCTCGCCGGAGGGCGTCACGATGTTTGAGGAGTTGATTGGACAGGCGCGTGCCTTGGGCGCGAGCGATGTGCATCTGGAAGCCGATACTCCGATCGTCGCCCGCATTCGCGGAGAACTTCAGACCGTTGGAGCGAATCTGAGCGCGAACCGCTTGATGCAGGCGAGCCAGGCAGTGCTGGGTGCGGAAGGTTGGGCGTTATTTCGGGCGCGAGGCTCCGCCGATATTTCGGTAGCAATCGCTGGTACACGTTGTCGTGCCAGTTTCTTCCAGACGGTTCGCGGCATCGCGGTCGCGATCCGGCTGCTGGCGCCCTCGGTCAAGGATCTGCGGGCCTGCAACCTGCATCCGGATTTGCGTCGGCTTATCGAGGCGAGCACAGGGTTGGCGATCGTCTCCGGTCCAACCGGTTCGGGCAAATCGACGACGCTCGCCGCACTGATCGAGGAGATCAATGCCTCAAAGGCGCGACACATTGTTACGCTCGAGAGTCCGCTGGAATACCTCTACGCTAATCGGCGCTCCTTTATCCGGCAACGCGAGATACCAACGCACTCACCGAGCTTCGAACAGGGAATCATCGACGCGTTGCGCGAGAATCCGGACGTGCTGGTCATCAGCGAGATGCGTACACCGGAGGTTATGCGCCTCACGCTCAACGCCGCAGAAACCGGGCATCTGGTACTGGCCACAATGCACTCGGCGAATTGTGCCGAGGCGGTGAGCCGGCTGTGCATGTCCTTTCCGGCTGAGATTCAGGGCAGCATTCGCGCGCAGCTCGCCGATTGCCTCGTGGGCATCAGCTGTCAGCGTTTGGACTTTCTGGCGGCGCATCGTCTGCGCGTGCCGCGCTGCGAGCTCTTGCTGCCGACCTCCGGAGTCCGCGGCACTATCCGATCTGGAAATTTCAGCCAACTGGCCAACGTATTGCAGGCCGGTGGCGAAGAGGGCATGTGGACGTATGATCGCTACCAGCGCTGGATGGAGCAGGCCACCGACTGGGTGCGACCAGCGCCGGCCGCACCAGTGCGAGACATGGGCGAATCGGAGGAAGCGGTCCGAGCCTCGAGCCCCCGGCTGTCCAATACCGGTTTGGCAAGTACCGGCATTTGCAGTACCGCGGCCATTTCAAAACCCAATCCGGCCACAGGCGCGCCATTGTCCCGGAGCTCGCCGAAAGTGAAGAGCGCTCCCGGGGCGAGCCCGGCTGACGACATCATAGAGATCCCCGCCGAGGAAATGGACTTGGCGCAATTGGCGGAACTGGCGAAGAAAGTCATTGAACCGCCGAACAAGTAGGATGGGGTCGTGAAGTACGTCCGTCCGATCGTCGCGTTGGTGGGACGATTCGAGTTTGACCGTTACGCGTCCGCCATTTAGAGCAGAGGTTGCGGTGGGGAGGGGTGCGCTGCTTCGGCAGCTGTTTGAGGGGGCCATAGACGTCGTGGGCGATGTACACGGCGAGATTGGACCATTGCGGCAGCTGTTGCGACGGCTCGGCTACGACGAAGGCGGGCGCCACGCCAAGGGTCGGCGTCTCGTATTTGTTGGCGACCTCGGAGATCGAGGCCCAAACAGTCCGGCTGTCATCGAACTGGTGCGCTCGTTGGTCGGGCAGGGGCTGGCGCAGTGTCTGCTCGGTAATCATGAGCTGAATCTGCTCAGGAACGAGAGCAAGCCCGGCAATCGCTGGTTCATCGATCCGGCGCACACGGAACAGCGCCCGGGTGGCGAGTTCGCACAATGTCGGGTCGCGCCGGAAGCCCTTAAGCCGGTTTGGCTGACTTTCTTCGCCTCATTGCCCTTGGCGCTGGAGCGGCAGGATTTGCGCATCGTGCACGCGGCCTGGGTGCCCGGGGAAATCGAGGCGCTGCGGCAGGCGCAGGGGTCGACGCTGGAGCTCTATCGGGCGTTCGAGTTACGCACGCAGCAGCAGCTGGCGATGGAGGGTCTGGGTGAGGCTGCGTACAGGGAGGAGCAAACCTGGGGAAAGCGACTAGAGAGCAAAACGGCCCATGTTCCGCTGTTGCCGGCGTTGGGTGAGCTCGACGAGCGTTATCAGATGGGTAATCCAATACGCGTATTGACTTCTGGAGTGGAGCGATTAGCGCAAGAGCCGTTCTGGTCCACGGGCAAATGGCGAATGTGCCAGCGGGTGCGTTGGTGGGAGGAATATGAGGAGCCGGTGCCGGTCATCATCGGGCACTACTGGCGGCGTGTTCGCCCGGAAGCGTCGACGGAGCAGTCGTTGAGTAAGCCGCAGATGTTTGATCAGATCGAACCGACAGAGTGGGTGGGCGCGCGAGAGAACGTCTTCTGTGTGGATTTTTCGGCAGGCGCGCGGTATCTGGAACGCAAGGCGGGAATCATGCAATTCGAGACGCATTTGGCCGCGATGCGATGGCCGGAGCAAGAGTTATGGTTTGAGACGGGGAGAGTCGAATAGCGCGTTCGGCAATGAGACCGGGGTACGCCTGCAAGATGAATGGACTTTGGGACTAGACCGATGCGGCGCGCATCACTTAGACCGCACGCTGCACTACCATTGCGCGGCTAACGCTGGGGTGAGACGGGGTGTGACATTGACTGTATTCGACCAACGCGTGGCGCGGCGGATAATTCTCAGGACCGGAATCGGTCTGGGGCTTGGCGTTTGTCTCGAGTCGCAGGGAATTGCGCAGGAGAATCCGACTGTTACCAGACCGAAGGCAGACGATCTGCTGGTAAAAGTTGGCGACACCACACACACTCCCCTCACTCCGGCGGATATCGCGGCTGGGAGCAAGCAGATTTTCGCGTGGGCCATGGATCCGACGGACAGCACGGTTCGCAGTGGCTCGCGCCTGAACCGCGTCCTCCTGATTCGGCTCAATCCGGAGGATCTGACTGCCGAAACCAGCGAGCGGGCGGTGGTGGGCGTGGTCGCCTACAGTGCGATTTGCCCGCACAACGGCTGTGAAATCACCGAGTGGATCCCGGCCGAGCAGAGCCTCTATTGCCCGTGCCACGCT
>Ga0302324_100031155_pt1 | contig 10068 bp, 4 predicted proteins | sample Palsa_T0_1_FD_201949 | JGI IMG/M metagenome (GOLD analysis project Ga0302324, IMG submission 201949) | Peat permafrost microbial communities from Stordalen Mire near Abisko, Sweden - Palsa_T0_1 | ecosystem: Environmental > Terrestrial > Soil > Palsa > Peat permafrost | place: Sweden: Abisko... | reverse complement strand
TCTATTCCCCCATCGTCGAGCCGGACTCATCCACCGGCTACATGGAACTGCAGCTGCGCAACGAAATTCGGCGGCCCAAGCCCAATCGCAATCAGGTGCTGGCGGTGGGACATTCCCGCATGGCGCTGCTGCCGCGCGTAGTCAACGAAGATAAGCCCGGGACGGGTTACACGTTTGCGACCATCGGCCTGGGAGGGACCACGCCGCGCATCTGGTATTACGCGCTGCGCGCCGTCGATCCCAACGCGAGCAATTACGCCGCTATCGTGATTCCCTACGACGACCGCAACGAGCCCGACACCTACGACTATCAGACCGAACGCGAGACCGACCTCCACTACCTGATCGCGCGTTTGGGGCTTCGCGATGTCCTCGAATTCCCGTGGACGTATCGGGACAAAAAGCTCCAATGGCTGATTGTTCGCGGAATGCTTCTCAAAGGGACGATCTACAAACGGGACTTCCTCGAATTTCTGGATCATCCCATCGAGCGCATCAAGAAGGCGCGTTATTACGCCAGCGATTCGGCCGGCTGGTACTACGGTTACGGCGGCGAAGCCAAGACTCTCGCGGGATTGCAAATCGACTGGCAGCACAAAACGACCCAGTTCCCCCCAAGCTTTTCTGAAAGCGAGCGCAAACAGATTGAAGGCCTTCTGTTTCCTACGCTCCCTCCCGACGAAGGCCGCCAGACTGCGTATTTGCGCTATTGGTATGGCCGGATTGTAGATCGTTACCGCGGCTCCGACACCAAACTCATTTTTCTGCGCGTGCCTCGCGCGCCTACGTCTCCTCCCGACGTGCCGCCCAAACTCAACAGCGCCATCCGGCAGATCGCATCTCAGCCGAACGTGATCGTTCTCGACGAAGGGCTGTTCAACCAGCTCGAACATCCCGACCTGTTCTGGGATGCACAGCATTTAAATCGCCCGGGGATGGAGCAGTTCTCGAGGATTCTTGCGACCGAGGTCCGCCGCGTTCTGGGTCCGCCAAAATCGTAGCCCATGCTGTTCAACACCCCGCAGTTCTTCGCCTTTCTCGCCGTCGTTCTGATCCTGTTTTATACCGCGCCGCGTTCGTGGCGCAAGTATATCCTTCTCGCGGCCAGCTATTTTTTCTATATGAGCTTCATTCCGAAGTTCATTCTGCTGCTGCTTTCGCTGACCGCGATCGATTACACGGCGGCACGCTGGATCTCGGCCGCCCAGTCGCCGCGCTCGCGCAAATTCGCGCTGGTCACCAGCCTGGCCGCCAATCTCGGCCTGCTCGGTTTCTTCAAGTACTACAATTTCTTCGCCTCTAACATCGCCCACCTGCTGCACCGGCCGGAGAACGCCTTCGCGCTCAGCGTCATTCTTCCCCTGGGAATCAGCTTTCATACCTTCCAGAGCATGTCGTATGTGATCGATGTGTACCGCAAAGAACAGGAACCGATCGCAAATCCCATCGATTACGCGCTGTTCATTTCGTTTTTCCCGCAGCTGGTGGCCGGGCCCATCGTGCGCGCGCGCGAGTTCTTCGGCGATCTCTACCACTGGAAGCGCCCCTCTTCCGACGATGTGCTGCGCGGTCTGCTGCTCCTCTTTCTCGGCTTGGCCAAGAAGATGGTGATCGCCGATCAGTTCGCTCAGATCGCCAATGGCTACTTTCAGGACGTCTCGAAGACGCCTGGAATGGTGTCGGCCTGGTCCGCCGCGATCGCGTTCGGCATCCAGATCTATTTCGATTTTTCGGGCTACACGGACATGGCCATCGGGATGGCCAAGCTGTTCGGATTCCATTTTCCGGTGAATTTCCGGCGGCCCTATCTGGCTTCCAGCATCACCGACTTTTGGCATCGCTGGCACATCTCGCTGTCGCGCTGGCTGCGCGATTATCTCTACATTCCACTGGGCGGCAACCGGGGCGGCCGGCTGGAAACTTATCGCAATTTGATGCTCACCATGCTGCTGGGCGGTTTATGGCATGGAGCCAGCTGGAATTTTGTGGTGTGGGGCGGCTATCATGGCGCGCTGCTCGGGTTCGAGCGCATGTTTCGCGGCAAACCAAGCGCCGAGCCGGCGCGTTGGACCGTTTTCTATCCGCTCCAGGCCGTCATCACCTTCGGGCTTGTGACGGTCGGGTGGGTTTTCTTCCGTGCCACCACCTTCCACGACAGCTTATACGTCCTGCACCAGATGTTCTTGGTGCCGCACGGGACGCAACTGATACCGCGCTGGGAAAGATGGCTGGCGCTGTTCACCCTGCTGCTGGCGCTGCTGGAAGAGAAAAAGGAATGGTTCGAGGAAATCTCGCTGGGGCCCGCCTGGGCCTATGGAGCGGTGTGCGCCCTGCTGCTGCTGTCGGTGGAGCTGATTGGATATACCCAGGCCGCCGTCCCGTTCGTGTACTTCCAGTTCTGAGCGGGGCGGACCGCCCTGAATTTATTCCAAATGTGAGCGCTTTTGTACGGACAAAGAGCTATAATGCCTTTAGAATTCTGCAAGGCTTTTTCTCTGTTACGGATCGAGCTGGCACTGTCCTGATCGGAACATTGAGCCGCAAGTGGAGGAAATCGTAGGCTCTACCCTCCAGAAAGGACGTTGAAAGATATGTCCAACGGTTCGGGAACCACGTTGCTGCCAAGCAACAAAACGCCTCGACAGATCGAAGTCCTGGTCGTGCAAAGCAATCCCGCCGATGCATTTCTGACGATGGAAGCGTTCAAGGCCGCCGGGTTGACCAGCGGCTTGCACTGCGTCACCAACGGATTCGATGCACTAAGCTATATGCGCGGACAAGGCCAATATTCCGGTGTCGCGGTCCCAGACCTGATCTTCCTGGATTTGTCGCAGCCCAGGGTTTCAGGTTTGGAGGTCTTGAAGGTCATCAAGTCGACCCCGGATCTGATGCACATTCCGATTGTCGTGGCCGCCGGTTCCGACGATCCCAAGTTCGTGCGCTCCGTCTACGAACTGAACGGCAATTGTTTTATGCGAAAACCGGGTGAGCTGACCGAATTCCTCCAATTCATCGAAACGTGTTATGAATTTTGGAGCCATGTCGTTACGCTATCTCCGAAGGCGCCGAAGAGGCGGGTGAGAAAGAGCGCCGCGCGGGCCTGATAGCCTGTGGCAAAACCGGCTCCCTAGCGCGATGAATCTACTGAACCGCGCACGTTAGTGAGCGGTGCGCTCCGGACTTTTACCACAGGTTGCTAGAATCGGAGCAGTGTCGAGCTTTCACGTTCAGAACTTTGGATGCCGGGCCTCGCAAGCCGACGGCGCGGCCATCGAATCGGCGCTACTGGCGCAAGGTCTGGCTGCCGCTCCGAATTCGTCCCAAGCCCAGCTGGTGGTGCTGAATACTTGCACCGTCACCGCTTCGGCCGACGAAGATGTGCGCAAGGCCGTGCATCGCGTTCATCGCGAAAATCCCGCCGCCCGCATCCTGGTCACTGGTTGCTATGCCCAACGGGCGCCCCAGGAGCTGGCTGAAATGCCGGGCGTGACGTGGGTGGTCGGGAACTCGCACAAGGTTCAAATTCCGGAGATCGTTTCCGAATCCGTACTGCCTTACCCTGAACTGCCTTACCATGGTCAAATTCACGTCGGCGACATCATCGTCGGCGACATCATGGCGCAGCATGAATTTCTGGCTGCCCCGGTGGAAGACGCCGCGGGCGATCGCACCCGCCCCAATCTTAAGATTCAGGACGGCTGCAATAATCGCTGTTCGTTCTGCATCATTCCCTTCGTGCGCGGGCGGAGCCGCAGCGCTCCAGCCGATCGGGTGATTGCGCAAGTGCGCGATCTGGCGGCGCGCTATCGCGAAGTGGTGCTCAGCGGGATCAATCTGGGCCGCTGGGGACGCGAGCCGGGAAGTTCCATGCGCCTGGCCGATCTTCTCCACCGTCTGTTGGCCGAGACCCCGATCGAGCGGCTGCGTCTGAGTTCGGTGGAACCGATGGACTGGAGCGACGAGCTGCTGAACCTGGTGGCAACATCGGCGCGCATCGCCAAGCACGTGCACGCGCCTTTGCAATCGGGATCGGATCGGGTGCTGCGCCGCATGCATCGCAAGTATCGCCCGCGGCATTATGAAGACCGGGTGAGGAAAGCCCGGGCGTGGATGCCGGACGCCGCCATCGGCGCCGATGTAATGACGGGCTTTCCCGGCGAGAGCGACGCCGAGTTCGAAGAAACCCGCGCGTTCATCCAGAGCCTGCCCTTCACCTACCTGCACGTGTTCACTTATTCGGCGCGGCCGGGAACGCCGGCGGCGGAAAGCCCGCAAGTCCCGATGGAAGTGCGCCGCGATCGCAACCGCGTGCTGCGCGAACTGGCCGCCGAAAAGAATCTGGAGTTTCGCCGGCGGATGCTCGGCCGAACGCTGTCGGTAGTTACGTTGACCGACGGTGCGCTCTCCGATAATTTTCTGAAAGTGGAACTCGCCACGCCGCGCGCCCCGAATCGGTTGCTGGATGTGAAGGTCGGGTCGCTTACCCCGAACGGTCTGCGCGAACACAACGCATTGACGGTGTTATAGCGCTTTTGTGGCGTGCTTCCCTCGGTGCGAGCATGGGTGTGGCGCTTAGTTCAGCGACCAGGCCAAAATGTCCGAGTTTTCTTGCGCAGCCCCGGTAGCGGCGGTAAAGCCCACAAACGCATTCGTGCCGCCGTCCAGGGACAACAGCGAGTTCAGGGCCACTGGGGCACTGACGACGAAAGTGCCATCCACAAAGACGCTCAGCGTTGTCCCGTCGTAGGTGATCGTTGCGTTATGTGGGTTGCCGTCGGCGAAATTGACCTGGACGGGTCCGCCGCGGTTCGCGCCGGTCGCGGGGTTGTGATCCGTCGAATTCGGCAGAGTTCCCAGGCTCTGAATTCCGATATGGGTGCCACTTGGATCGCTGTACTCCGGGTTAGAGTACGTATCGAATTCGATGGCGATGCTATTCGGAATACCGTCATACCCGATGAACCCTCCGTGGGTGGTCAATCCCAGGGTCGCGGTTCCGTTCGGGGGGGTGGTTCCATTCTGCGCCTGGATCACAAAGGCGAATCCGTCGGCGATCGAATTGGTGTTGGGGAACGTTGCAGCTGGGGTAATCTGAAAATCGAATGACGTTGAGAACCCGGAGGCAACCGATAGCTCGGTCGTAAACCAAGCTGAAGACGTCTCGTCGCCCATATTGTTGGTGAGCCGGAGCAGGGGTCCGGGCGCAACCACCGGAGCCGCCGGGGACGCCGTGCCGTTCAGCGCAAGGGTCGTAAAGTCGATGCTGGGATTGATGTTAGCGGTGGTCGTGGCAGTGGGAGAAGAAAGCGAGTAATTACCCGCGGCCGGTCCGGCCAAGGTCACGTTCGCCGTCACTTGCCAAGTGCCCACACTGGCAGAGGCGAAGGTTCCTCCGCTGGCGATGCAAGTTACGTTGCCTGCATCGGCTGGAGCGACGCCTGTCAGCGTGCAACTCGTGATGGTTGCCGTGGTAGTCCCGTCAGGCGGCTTGTTGGCCGCGGTGATCGAGGCCACCAGGCCTTTCACAGTCAGGGGCGTGGCTGCGGCGGTGGTGCTGCCGAAGAAGTTCAGATCGCCGTTGTAGGTAGCTGTAATCGATTCAGGCCCGGCGGTAGTAAACGTCAGCTGGCAATTCGCGGTGGCGGCCGACAGCGGCGGAGTGGTACACGTGGGCCCTCCCGCCCCCGAACTGACAGTGACCGTTCCGCTCGGCGTGCCCCCATATTGCGGAGCCACAGTCACCGTGACGGTGACCGGCTGGTTGACCATCCCCGGCGACGGGTTCACCGAGCTAATGGCTGTGGTGGTGCTCGCCTGGGTGATCATGAGCGTTCCAGGGATATAGGCGATGGCATAGTTGGGTGCGGTTTGACCCGAACATGTGATCTGGTAGCCGCCCACGGGACTGTTGGCTACCGCGGTGCTGGAGCACGAAAGCGTGCCGGTGACGAGTGCCGCTGTCTCGCTGTTCACGAAGCCGGTGTAGACCACGCTGAAAGAGGGAATCACCGCGCCATAGATCGCAAAGGCAGGTTGTACAGTACCAGTGAGCGGCGCCGGACTAATGGTGCCCGCGGCCGTGGATAAATTCACGGGGCTGTAGTTGTTGCCGTTATTGCCGTCGATAATCGTGTACGTCGTCACCGACAACGTCTCCGGCCCGGCGTTCTTGTTGGCGTAAGTCTCCACCAACGGGCTCACCGAGTCGCCGGTTTGCAGGCCGGTAACCATCGGCGTGGCTGCGGGGGCAGCCGTATTGCCATCGTAAGGCTTGGTGAAGGGCACCGCCGCAATCGTCAACGGCGCCACTTTGATGACGCCCGTGCTGATGGTGACGAACATCACCGTGTAGTTCTTCCCGCCGTTGGTGTCGTTCACGGTTCCCGCCGGCGTCATCAGGTGGGTTGTGCCGACGTTCTTGTTGTCGTAGCTCTCGGTCCATGTGACGGTATCGTTGAAGGCCAGACTGCCCGTCGTGATGGTGGGTACAGCCGTGGAATCGGTCAAGCCGTCGTACCCTCTGCTACTGGCCGCCGCCGTTACCGTAATCGGTCGCGGAGTGATGGTCAAAGTGCTGGGACTGTAGCTCAGATAATTAGCGTTATACGTCACGCCGTCGGCAGTCGAGGTGGTGGCTGGACCCGAACAGACGATTGCGTAAGGCGTTGCCATGACGTTCCTCGGGGGGGCTGGCGAATAGACGCAGGTCACTTGGCTGGCCGTAAGCGATCCTGCCACGTTGCCGTAAATATTGACTGTTATGGCCGGGTTCGCCGCGCCATATACGATCGCCGGAGAGCTGATATTGCCCATGACGAACAGGTGGTTCACCTCGCTGCTCGCCGTGTTCGAAGGCCCGCTTTCGACGTTCTTGCCTGCCGCGGTGACCACCGCTGTGACGTAATAGTTGTAGGTGGTGTTGTAGCAGGTCTTGGTTGCGGGGCAAGTGGTCCCGGCGTCCACGAAATCGTTTACGGTATCCGTAAAGGTAGGCGTCGGGGTGCCTCCCGGAATGTTCGCTATGGCCGGCGAGCCCGGAGTACAAGCCCCGCCCGAAGCATTGCAGCGGTAGATGTTGTACTGCAGCACTTGTCCCGCGGTAGGAGGCGTCCAGTTCAACTGGTTACCAGTTCCGCCGGTTGTGGAGGGGACGTAGACGCTAGCCACCAGGGCGGTGGGAGGGGTGACGCCCGATAAGACAAAAGTAGTGAAGTCCTGATCGCCCAGCGCGTCTTGGCCCAATTGCGCCGTTCCTATATCCGAGATGCCGATGTCGGATATACCAATGTCGGAGATGCCGATGTCGGAGATGCCGATATCCGAGATGCCGATATCGGATATTCCGATGTCGGAGATGCCGATGTCGGAGATGCCCACATTCAGCGAAAGTGCGTCGGCATTCGGCCGAGCTCCCACCTGCTGGAGATTCACACTGAGCCAGTCGGGCTGGTCGAAGAAGGTCTCGCCAACGATTCCGTCGTAGTTTATATCCAGGCCGCTGGTGATGAGCTTTCCAAGCGGATGAACCGTACCGTTGCTCCAATCGGGGGTGGAAACAGCGGGACTTTCCAAACGGACGTATTGCCCCTCGGCGCCACTCAGTATTTGGCCGTTGCAATCCACTTGCGATGCCTGGCCGGGGGTGTTGGTGGCGCTGTTGAACGGAGCGAAATATCTCACCCGGTACTGCTGCAGACCCATGGGAATCAGCGACGAGAGGAAATCCTCACTCATCGGCAGCTCTAACCCGTAGGAATAATCGATGTGCTCGTTGCCGGCTGAATCCGTCAATCCTTGTACCTGGTACAGGTAATTCATTACGCTGGGATAGTTCGGCATGCATACGGGGGTGTTGTTCCAGCCGCCGTGCTTTAAATCCAGGTTGTGTCCCAGTTCGTGCATGAGCGTCCCAGCCTGCTCCAACACAGTGCCCACTTGATCCACACTGGGAATATCCGATCGCCACAAACCGAGCGTGACCATCAGATCTCCGCCGGGCAGATCGCCTACTCCCGAGATGCTGCCTGCCAGCGGAGCGCTCAACGGTGTGGTCGCCGCAATGGCATGGCCAAAAAGCGCGTAATGGAAAGTGTCTTTTCGGTTCAGAGCGAAGAGTTGGGGCAGCACGGAAACACCGCTGAGGGAATCTCCGTTCTTGATGGCGTTAAAGCCGGATTTCCAGCCGAGCACCGAGTATTCGTCGGATTGAGTCGGAAAGGCGCAGGTAGACGTCAGGGAATTGGGACACAAGAGATTCCCGGATTCCTGGATCACGTTGCCGCCCTGAGCGTACGTTACCGGAACAATATAAGGCGATGCCGGCTGCGTCTGGTAGTTGTTGCCGACGTCGAAATGCAGGTTGACCCCATGCGACTTGAACGCGGCGCCCACCATGTTGAGAGCTGCCAGCTGCGGATTATGGGTGTGCGGCGCGCCGTATGTGCCTGTCATCCAATCGATTTGGACGAAGATATCGGGAACGAATGGGTTCGCCCCCATTTTCGGCAGATTCACGCAACTCGATGCATTCGGAGGAGCACAGGTGCCAAACGTAGCGGGAACGGGCGGAGTGGTTGTGCCGTCGTTCCGCACCCCGGGATTCAAAGCCAGTCCAGATGTCTCCCATATATCGAGAAGGCCGTCCATGTCGGAGTCCTGGACGTTGGTGCTGTTTATGATTGCGCCCCACGACAGACAATCGAGCGCCAGCGGCACCTGGGTCTCGACGGAAGAAGCGTTGGGAGAGAGATTGTAGTTGAAGGTGTAATTGTCCCAGTTTGCGCCCTGCGCGCCCTGGAATGGATCTGAGGGCACACCTTGCGGGATACCGCCGTTCACCAGCAGTGTTTGCGTTTCCTTCCTGTTAGAAATGCTCTGCCCGTTCCCCACAATGTGGGTCATTTTGGCGTCGGGGTCGAACGAAGCCTGATAAAATCCGCCCATCGTTTGGTTCAGGCTCAACGATTGAGTGCCGGTGAATGCGCCGTCGTAGATGACGACCGACCGCAGCGGCGCGATTCTTGGGTTCCCTGGCGTTACCAGCCGATAAACCACCACCAGGGTTGCGCCGACGAATTGCGTGGTTGTGTCGCCGCTTACGAGCGTGAATGTCTGCGTGCCATTGGCCACGCGAACATTCGCGGTTGAATTGACCGGGAGATATTTGAGTACATCGGCTCGGTAGACATGCAGGAATTGCGCCGATGTGCCGCCGCCGGAACACGCCGGGACTTGGGGATTACCCAGCGCCAGGCCCACAAAAGGGTTGACGGGCGAGGCGGCGTTGAACGAGCCGGCGTAGGAACCGATGGCGGAGGACGGCGTGGTAGTGCTCTCGACGGTCTGCCAGTAGAGAAATGCAGCGATTACATCGGCTGGAAGCGCTCCTTTGGCCGAACACGGGATGACGCTCGCGAACAATCCGGGTCCAGTGGTGCAAGGCACGCTATTGAGCGTGATATTGCCTGTCACCGAGACGGCGCCTGTCACGGGACCGCTGACCTTTTTGCCATACAGGCCGACGCCCCCGACGACGTAATCTCCGGTTACGAAATAATTCTTGAAGTAGTTCAGTGACCCTTGGGCTTGCGCCGACTGCACGAACAGCGCGAGGAAAGCCAAACCGAAGACCGCGGTGGATCTAGACCAAAAAGCGGTGAGAACGCGTCGAACATCCATCAAATGCATGCACAATCCTGTTGTCCAAGCTTTCCCATTCCCACGAGCCGCCCACGGAACGGAATCGACATTCGCGGAGTGGTAAGCAGCGGTTGAGTCTACAGGACTTGCCCAGTATCCCTGAAGCGAGAGGGTGCGTCAAGGGAAAAGGGGTATATAAGACAATGAGTAGGTTATAGGCCTGTACTACTGGTACCCAGTGACCCGCATTCATCGTGGCGCTGACGCCCTCGTCGGCCTTCGCAGCCTGTGGCAAAACCGGCTCCCTCACGGTCGCGGTTCTGTAGCGCGATGAATCTACTGAACCGCGCACGTTAGTGAGCGGTGCGCTACGGACTTTTACCGCCGGACCAGGGGCCGCAGCGATCGCGGGGCCGCAGCGATCGCGGG
>Ga0302324_100031153_pt1 | contig 10069 bp, 7 predicted proteins | sample Palsa_T0_1_FD_201949 | JGI IMG/M metagenome (GOLD analysis project Ga0302324, IMG submission 201949) | Peat permafrost microbial communities from Stordalen Mire near Abisko, Sweden - Palsa_T0_1 | ecosystem: Environmental > Terrestrial > Soil > Palsa > Peat permafrost | place: Sweden: Abisko... | reverse complement strand
CGGCAATATTCGCCACGGAGCGATTGAAGCGCGTGGAAGCTTCTTCCACCTTGCGGTCGAATTCGGTCATAGCTATCCTGCTGGTTCGAATTAATCTTCGCGCGCGTGTCGCGGTTACCAGGCTTCGTCATTATTATCGAGGGCCAAGGGCAGGCGGTCAATTGGCTTTTCCACGGAAGCCCGGTCTGTGTGGCGGCGGTGCTCTGACCCGCCTGGACGGAGCGCAGTCCCGTCCCACATAGGCCTCGTCACGGTACAATCACGCCATGCATCCGACGACACTCACCGAGCCGATACTCACGGAGACGACGGTCCATGACAAGGTAGTCGCCGAATCGCGTACGTCTTGGTTGATTTTGATGCTGATTTTCGCGCTGACGTTCGAGGTGATGTCCACGTCGGCCTGTACTTTTTATGGCAATCACCCGGCGCGTACCTTCTCGGAAGCGACGGGTGGCGAGGGACTGGAGCGGGTCTTCTGGAACAATGTGCAAGCAGCGAACTGGGTCGAGGTCGAGCATGCGCTCGCCTCAAACTACTCGGGTGAAACTCCGAGCGGAACCCTTGATCACGACGCCACCATGGAGCAATACCGCACCTGGCAGTTGAAAGGCTATACGCTCGGCGATTTGAAAACTGAACTGAACGGAACCACAATGGTCGTGACTTACACCATCACTCTGAATGGTTTCACCTCGAATGGAGCCGGCGGCGCGCAGCCGCTCCCGTCGGCGCCGCAGCCCATGATGACGGTCTGGCAGCAGCAAAAAGCCGGATGGGTCGCCATCGCGCACAGCGTCAGCCTCAGCCAACAATAAATGCGCGCACTCTTCGCCATCCCCCATGCCGTGGCCGCCATCCCAGTCGAGACGCGGCTTGCCGCGTCTCCAGCCAGTGGCAAGAACAAGGACAGGGACGCTAAGACTAAAACTACAAAGGACATGGCCGCTTTTCGCCGTGCGCTGCTCTCCTGGTACGACCAGAATCGCCGCAACCTCCCATGGCGCGAAACTCATGATCCCTACCGCATCTGGCTCAGCGAAATTATGTTGCAGCAGACGCGAGTGGCCGCCGTACTCGAACACTATCGGATCTTCCTCGAACGTTTTCCGAAGATTGAAGCGCTGGCCGCGGCTTCGGAAGATGCGGTGCTCACAGCGTGGAGCGGCCTGGGCTACTATAGACGAGCGGGCAGATTGCATCGCTGCGCGAAAGAGATCGTGCAAAGCCATGCTGGCCGGTTTCCTGATCGGGCCGAAGAACTACGAACTCTGCCTGGCATCGGACGTTACACAGCCGCTGCCATCGCCAGCATCGCATTTGCCGAACCGGTGGCGGTTGTCGATGGCAACGTCGAGCGCGTGTTGCGAAGACTCGTCGACGTCAGCGCGGCCGGCACTGAGAAAACGACAGCCCCTGATCCAAAGCATCCTGATCTAACCCAGGCCCAAATCTGGCAGCAGGCGCAAGCCCTTCTCGATATTTCAAGGCCCGGGGATTTCAATCAGGCCATGATGGAACTCGGCGCAACGGTCTGCGCGCCGCGCCAAGCCCGCTGCCCTGTGTGCCCGCTTCAGAAGTGGTGTGGCCGGCGTCAATCCAGCCAGGACCTAAGCCCATCCATTACGAATGGAGCCACCGTGGGGCGCCGCGTCTCCGCACCCGGCAAAGCGTCGACACGGTCAGCGGCCCGCCAAATCAAGAAAAAGATCTGGTGCGTTCTAAACCAGCGCAACGGTTGCATTCTTCTGGTCCAACGCTCAAGAAAATCCTCGCTCATGCCTGGCATGTGGGAATTGCCTCTATCGCCGGTGCGTCCGCATCCGTTGCCGGTTTCAGTTCGCTGGCGGACGTTTCGCCATTCCATTACTGTTACCGACTACACCGTTCATGTCTTGCGGAATATCCCGCTGCGGAATGCGTCGTTGCCGCGTGCTGATTTCGCGGGCAAAGGCAAGTGGATCGCGATGGCTGGCATCCCGCAGCTCCCGATCACCGGGCTGACTCGGAAAATCCTGAAAGCGGACGGCATCATCTAAAATGGTGAGGCATTTCTTCTATGAAGTGGCTCGATCGATTGTTCGGAGGTCCCAAAGACATGGCTGCGTTGCCGGCCGGAACCCAAGCACCTGATTTCACTCTGCCCATTGTCTTGAACAGCAAAGACGGTGGTGAATTTTCACTGCAAGCCGCTCTCCAGCAAGGGCCGGTGCTCGCCGCCTTCTTCAAGGTTTCCTGTCCAGTCTGCCAATACGCGTTTCCCTATCTCGAACGAATTCACAAGACGCACGGCGACAAGAAAATCACGATTGTGGGCGTTTCGCAGGATCACCAGCGTGACACTGCGGCTTTTCTGAAAGAGCACGGAGTTACTTTTCGCACGCTGCTCGACGACCCGAACGGCTACGCGGTGTCGAATGCCTACGGTCTGACCAATGTTCCGAGTTTATTTCTGATAGGACAAGATGGTCAGATTGAAGTCAGCAGCGTTGGATGGTCTAAGCGAGATCTGGAGGAGATTAACCGCAAGCTCGCCGATGTGCAGAAGATTGCGCTCCCTCAAATCTTTCAACCCGGAGAAGATGTTCGCGATTTCCGCGCGGGTTGAGGCTCCAAGAACTGATCCCGCGGTCGCGGGAAAATTTGCAGTGCGTGCGCTCGGAACTAACTCTGAGCCATTGAATTAGCTGACTACCTTGGCCTTCAGCGCCCCGTCGTTGTTGGCGGTCGAAGGAAAGCGGATGGAAACAGCGTCCTTGCCATGGAAGCTGATGATCACGCTGGTTTCGGCTTCGACGGCCGCGCCGTTCAATTCGTGCCGAGTGTAGCGCCAGAAACGGACGGCCTGAACCGCTGCCTCGGCCAAGATCCGATTGCCACTCAATACGTGAATCTCTTTCACATGGCCATCGGTTGCGATCACAGCTTTCATGCCGACTGTGCCCGTAAGATTGACGTCGGGCGCGTCAGGATAAATCACATGCCCTTGCGGCGCTTCCGCCACCTGCAAACGGTCGGAGTCCGATGCAGTTGCTCCCGAGAAGGTGACCCTGACATTGCCGTACGGTCGCGGAGTGCTCGCCACCACCGGCACTACGACGGCCGGAACGTTGGCTGGCAAAGAGATGGTCGCATCTTGCTCGGTGTTGCTTAGAATCCAGTAACCGGCAAATCCCGCTCCTGCAACCGCCACGAGCGCACCGGCGACGATGGCGAGCCAGCCTGGACGAAGACGCACTCGCAGTGGTTTGACCAGCCGCGTCGCCTTTTTTCCGGAAGCATCTGCCGTGGCGCCGACACCGCTTGCCGCAGAACCAGCGGGCGCCACAGCTTCGTCGGGAAGATCGACCCCCCAGACTTTTTCTTCGAATACGGCCGATTCAATGCCTGCCTGAATCTCGCCTGGGCCCAGTTGTTTGGTCCAGACTACCCGAAACGGAACCCGGTTTTGGCCCCGCTGTAGCGTGACGGTCTGACCTGCCTGCAGCGGAGTGCGCAGCCCTCCCAACCGACCGCCGATGGGGCTGATGTCCAAGGTATGGGCCAGTAGGGGCGCGGCGTTCTGACCGTTGTCTTCGTCCGGCCAGAGCCGCAACGGCAACACCATTTTCGTACGTTTGAAACGCTGCGTTCCTGGAGGCATTAGCCATAGATTAGGCTGGTTCGCTCGGCGAACCAAGTTACCGAGGTAAGTAGAAAAGCATCGATATGCGTATGGTTTCCGCGTCGCGCCCTTTTGACCCGGCTCGGCCCTGGAGGGCCCGCGTGCTGGCCGTTTGCAACGCTTCTATTACAATCAGTGCATATTTCCAAACCTGATGCTTTGAGGTTCCTATGTTGATTGGCAGAATCATGTTTGCTGTCGGGTCGCTGCTTGCCCTCGGTCTCTCGGTAAAAGGAAGCTCTGTACAAGAAGCTGCGGCGCAAGAAAAGCCAACAAAGAAGCCGGCTGAATCGCACATTGGCTCAAGTCTTGGCTCGCATCTTCCGCCGGGGGCCACCGCCGCCATGCAAAGCATTCGTCCCGATAACATCGAGACTCACGTTCGCTTCCTGTCGCACGATCTTCTCGAGGGCCGCGGCACCGGCCAGCGCGGAGGAGACATTGCCGCCGAATATATCGCCGCGCAGTTTGCACTCTATGGCTTGAAACCAGCCGGCGAAAACGGTTCTTATCTGCAGAAAGTTCCCATGGTCGGCATCACACCCGGCGCGGACACGCGCTTCACTTTGATCCAAGCCAAGGGACCGAAACTCGACCTCAAGCCTCTCGACGAATACGTCGCCTACGATCAGACTCAGCAGCCTGAATCGAGCATTGACGCCGAGATCGTCTACGTCGGCTATGGCATAGAGGCGCCCGAATTCAACTGGGACGACTACAAGGGCGTCGACGTCAAAGGCAAGGTGCTGCTCATGCTGGTCAACGAGCCGCCGTCCGACGATCCGAAATTCTTTGCCGGCAAGGCGCTCACTTACTACGGCCGCTGGGTCTACAAATACGAGGAAGCGGCGCGCAAAGGAGCCGTTGGGGCCATTCTCATTCACAAGACGGAAATGGCCAGTTATCCCTGGGAAGTGGTGCGAAATTCCAACTCCGGAGAGAAGTCCTATCTCAAGCTCGACGGTACTCCCCGGCTGAAAGCGGCGGCGTGGATCCAATCAGACGTTGCCCGCACCCTGTTGGAGTCGTCTGGTTTGGATCTCGACAAAATGATGACCGACGCGACGTCGCGCGACTTCAAACCGGTGCCCCTGCCGGTGCGGCTTTCCGCTCACCTGACGAGCAAGGTTCGTCCTTTCGAATCGAATAACGTGATCGCCACGCTTGCGGGTGCCGACGCCGTTCTGAAGCATGAAGGCGTGATGTATACCGCGCACTATGACCATCTCGGCATACGTCCCGACATGCCCGGCGACAACATTTATAACGGAGCCATGGACAATGCAACAGGCTGTGGCATCTTGATGGAAATCGCCCGTGCTTTTGCCAACGCAGCCGAGAAACCGCGACGGTCCATGTATTTCGTTTCGGTTACCGCCGAAGAACAGGGATTGCTGGGATCGGAATATCTGGGCAAGCATCCGCCGATTCCGGCGGGAAAGATTTCGCTGGACCTGAATTACGACGATGTTAGGCCGCTCGGAACCCCGGAGGAGGTCGAGGTTTCAGGAGCCGAGCGAACCACGTTTTATCCGGCGGTGGAGACCATGGCGCAGGCTTTTCACTTTGCGATTCGCCCCGACGCGCGTCCGGAAGCTGGCCATTATTACCGGTCTGATCATTTCAGTCTCGCGCGGGTCGGCATTCCGGCATTTTCTATCAACGAGGGCATGAAGTTTAAGGGGCACGATGAAGGGTGGGGATTGGCACAGGATGCCGACTACACCGCTCATCATTATCACCAGCCGAGCGACGAATATCATCCCGGAATGGACTACACCTCCGACGCCGCGATGGCACGCTTCGGTTTCGCGCTCGGTTGGGAGGCAGCCAGCCAGACGGCATTGATCGGCTGGAAAAAGGGCGATGAATTCGAAGCGGAACGCCGCGCCAGTCATTGATAGCCCATATCGATGACAGCCCGGATCGATGACAATCCGCGCATTGACAGTCCGAGCAGCGACAGTCGCAAACACTGACCATCGTGAATCATCCTAGCGCGGCAACAATCCGGGCGGCAGAGAGCGGCCTGTACCGAGGTTTCTCTGTCCGGCACTTGCGTAACTTTAGTGCTGTCCCGTCAGCATGATAGCCTGCAACCTGCTGTCGCATTTTCAGTAATCTCCCAGCTTACGAGACGAGAGGCGATGCCCAAGCTCCCGATTTTTCGGTTGCGCAGCACTGAACCCCATAGTCTGCCCGATCTCCAATACCATGGGGTCACAGTCTCGTTCAACGATTTGCAGCTGGGCGTCGACAATCTTCGCTACGACGTTTTTCTCAGCCCTCGTATCACTGCCGATCTGAGTTTCCATCTCGCGCGTTACATTTGCCGCTTTGGCGGAGTGGAATCGCTGTTCGCAATGGAGGTCCCCCTCGCCAACCAAAACAAGTTCATACGTTCGGTCGAGGGAACCGTCAGCCTGCGCCAGTCCGGTCCGGCTGACCTGAAAACACTGCTCATCTCGATTCATCTCGCGATCCTCAATCACGCCAAGGCCGAGGGAAATGCGTCGGTTGATCTGCTTGGGCGCCTGGCGGTGCTGAAGTTCATTCGCACCGAACTGCAGGCACAGTTTTCCAGGATGCTCGAACAGTGCCGCATGAAGTCCAAAGCGCTCGAAGGTGTGCGGCAAGTGAAAATGATGCAGACACAGGAACTTGTCTCTTCGTTCCAGGTGCGGAAAAAAATCATCCTCCGCCTGGCCGGGCAGGAGATGCTTCGGTCGCTGCGCGAAATCGAAAAAGAAACGCTGGCCCGCACTCGCCGTTCGCTGCTCGGCGAATTACCAGCCGACTGCTATCGTCTCTTCCTCAATCCGTTGGCTTTCACCGACGACGGCCGCGACGATTACCTTTGCGCCGAACGCTATTACATGTTCGGCAACTTCGAGAAAGATCCCGACCGTTTCCCCGATCTCCGCAGGTTTGCGCTGACTTTTCTGCGGGAACTCGGTTACGGGGCTGACATTGACGATCAGCACCTGGAGCAGGCGCTGAATGTTCCCGAAAATTCCGCCACGCTGGTTGGCACCGGCAACGGCGAAGACCTGACGCCGGAAGATCGCCACCGGAAACAGCGCTTGGATATCTGGATGCGCATGCTGCAGCGCGAAGGCATTCTTTCAAGCGTCATTGCTTCCTATGAAGCCGTTCCGCTGCTCGGCGAGTATGCGCCACGCGTAAATCCGCAACAGATCAAGAACGCGCTGATCGATCGCGAAGAAGCGGAGCGCGTGGAAACAATCCTGGCCGAAAGCCGCCTTAACTCCGATCGGCTCTTTGCCGCCATCGGCCGCGTAGCCTCCTGCCGGGGATCCGATCGCAGCCGATTTGCCGCGCGCCTTCTGCACGACCTCCTCTGCTATCACCGCGATCTGCGCGGTCTGGAAGCTCTTGGAGCCGGCTTCGACAGCATCAACCTGGTCAACGATGAAAAGGTCCGCGAGCTTTCCCAACTGAACGGCATACTCTACGAGTTCCTGCCGCCAGAGGATCGGAAACCCGCCGAGGATCGGATTGTCCACCATGTAATCCTCAAGGCCGACGTGCGTGACTCTTCCCGGCTCACGCGCTCGCTGATGGCAAAAGGCATGAACGCCGCCTCTTATTTCAGTCTTAATTTCTACAATCCGGTAAACAAGCTGCTGGCAAAGTACGGAGCCACGAAAGTCTTCCTGGAAGGCGATGCCATTATCGTTGCGCTGCTCGAGCGGGATGGCGAAGCCATGCTCAGCGTGAGCCGCACCTGCGTGCTGGCATGGGAAATTGTGAGTCTGCTGCGCGAGTACAATCAGCTGCTCGAACGCTCCGGCTTACCCCAGATGGAGGTCGGCCTCGGCATTGCGTACCAGGATTCGCCTCCTCTTTACCTGATGGATGGCGAGCACCGCATCATGATTTCCGACGCTATCAACGAAAGTGACCGCCTCTCATCCTGCAATAAGCGCGTACGCAAGCGAGTCGCGCCCGAGGCGGGAGTGTTTCAGGTCTACTCGGTCCTAATCGGCGGAGGTGGTGACAACAACCACAGCGGGAACGCCGACGCCGGAGCGCAGGGGATGGACGAGATGCGTCTTAACTACAACGTAGACGGAATTTGCCTGAGTGAAGCGGCCTTCCACAAGCTGCAAGAGGAAATCTCTCTCTCTGCTTGCACGGCAAATCTCAGCGAGCCCGGTTTTTCGGCACCGGGATTCAACGGACCATGGCTCGACGAGCAGCGCGAGTTTTTCGTCGGCACCGTCCCCGTCGCGAACGATGTATTTCGTAAGATCGTCATCCGCCAGAATCGCATCGCTCAGGTCGATGTCAGCGATCTCTCCATTTTGTACTGGACCGACCTTTGCTATTACGAAGTCTGCGCTCACCCCGCCGTGTACGCCGCACTGGCAGACGAAAAAACTGCGTTTGCTTCCCGTTAGCGATCCCCACGACGCCACCTCCTCCGGAGGCGAACCCCGGTCGTTAGGTAGTGCCGTGAGCCTATCTGTCGGTGCTCAGCCTTGACCTCGCATCCTGGGATGCATTCCGAAGCGTGGGCAGGAAACGATTGAGCCTATCGTCCGCATGTATGCTGGGCGCGATATCATTATTCCATCCTCTGCAACAGATTTAGCGGAGATTGTCAGAGAAACCGAAGTCGCTGGACCCGCTCAGCCAGTAGCCTCTACCGAGCTGCTCAGAAATTCCGCCGCACTCTGAACGGAATCATCACCACAGCTTCGAGCGCCACCGGCTTCCCCGCTTTTTCCGCGGGCGCAAACTTCCAGCCAGCCAAGGCTTTCGCGGCGTAGGAATCCAGACGTTCGTCCGGACTGTTGAGAACCCGAATATCGCCCACTTTGCCATCCGCGTGAATGACCGCATAGAGCGTGACCATGCCGTGGACGTTGGCGCGAATCAATTCCAGAGGATAGCCGGGATCGGATTTCTCCAGGGCAACCGGCTCGAGCAACTCCCCGTCATTCCGCCCTCCTTCGAGTTCCGCGAACTTTATTACCCAGCTCCCGGTCGAGGAGTTCAGATTCGGCATGTTCAGGGTTCGCCCGTAGACACGCTTGCCGCCGAAAACCTTGCGATCCAAGTCCGTAATCTTATCGTCGGAAACCGGAGCCGCGGCGCGGGGGTTCGAACGCCCGCCCGCTGTCCCTCCTGACGAGACGTTTGCCACCTCTCGCGGATCGCCCGCGGAATCCATCCCACCGACATGCAGCCCGGCAGGAAGATAACCATTACGCACGTTGAAACTGCCGCCGCCATTTGCGCGGCCGCCAGCGGATTTTGCGCTTGGATCCGATTTTGATCCGGCTAAGTCTGGCGTCCCGGAGGCGCCCGATTTTCCTTTTGGATTCGCGGCAAATTCTCCTCGCCGATTGCCTCCGGGAACAGGCACCGGTTCCGTGGGTGCGACGGGATGAATACCCAGGGCAATCAGCCGCCCTGCCGAACTGGAGCCCGCGGCCATGCTCGGTGCAGGAGCGACCGGCTGTATGCCGCCCCCTGTCGCACGGCCCCCGCCGCGCGCCGTCAGGGAATGTTGTTCCGCCAGAGTGATCTGCGGAGTAGGCGCCACCACATCGCTCGGCCCGATATTGATAGGCCCAACTTGCCCCTTGGTGGATCGCGTCGATTCTGAGCGCATTACCTCCGGAGGCGGCGCGATCACCTCCGATTTCATCGCAGTTTGAACTCCGTGATTCGACGCCAAGGCCACTTCCGGGGTGGGTGCCACTACTTGCTGCTCCGGAACAGGAGCGTCCAGGCGGTTCAACCCGGCCCGCATCGCGTCCAACGGAATCGCCGGAGCGATCACTCCGGTGGCGACGATATTCGGCAAGGGCACATCGTGATCAAGTTTGAGATCGGGCGGCATGACGATGCTTTGAGAGCGATTGTCCGCTTCCGGCGGAACTGACAGAATCGGCTGCCTGGCATAGACCGGATCTCCCTGTTGCGCCTTCGCCGCTTCGGCCTTGGGTGCTTCGGCTTTGCCCGTGTCGAGGGGCGGCAGGTATTCTTGCGCCGTGTAGGTCACGAGCGATGACCGATCAAACGCTGCGCGAGTCAGAATTTTCTGGTCCTGCATCCAGGAGAGCGAAGCGGTCCAGATGACATAAACCGCGGCCGCATGCAGGAGCGCGGACTGCAGGAACCGTCCCCAAGGCATTTCCCCCTGAACGAACACATCCCGCCACATATCGAATTCATGTTCATCGACAGGCAACTCCGCAGGATGTAGCGGGCCTGACTCGAGCCGAGCTTCCACGCCCAAAGCTGGTCGACCTGACGGATCAACCGGTAAAGGTTCGGATCGAGCTGCGGATCGAGGCATAGGCTGCGCGCCGTCAGGAAATTCCGGGCCCCTGGGGTCGCGCTTTTCGCGAGGTTGTCGCAGTTCTTTTT
>Ga0302324_100031151_pt1 | contig 10069 bp, 8 predicted proteins | sample Palsa_T0_1_FD_201949 | JGI IMG/M metagenome (GOLD analysis project Ga0302324, IMG submission 201949) | Peat permafrost microbial communities from Stordalen Mire near Abisko, Sweden - Palsa_T0_1 | ecosystem: Environmental > Terrestrial > Soil > Palsa > Peat permafrost | place: Sweden: Abisko... | reverse complement strand
CTCGGACATGCGCCGCGCGATCGCGCGCAAACGTGATGGAGGCGAACTCGCACCCGCCCTCTGGGAAGCGATCGTGCCGGCGTTTCTCGACGGGCGGGTGGACGACGCGCAGCTTGCCGCGCTCCTGATGGCCTGCGTGCTTCGCGGGCTTTCCGAGCGCGAAGCGTTCGCGCTCACGGCCGCGTTCGTTGCGAGCGGCGAACGACTGGAAGCTCCGGATGCACGAACGGTCGACAAACATAGCTCAGGGGGCGTCGGGGACACGGCCTCGTTGATCGTCGTGCCGCTCGTGGCGGCGTGCGGCATACCGGTCGCGAAGCTCTCCGGTCGCGCGCTCGGTCATACCGGTGGAACGCTGGACAAGCTCGAAGCGATCGAGGGCGTGCGCACCGCGCTCGCGCCGGAAGCATTTTTCGCGTGCGTGCGGTCGGCCGGCTGTGCGATCGCCGCGCAGAGCGAACGGCTCGTTCCGGCGGACAAGCGCATCTACGCGCTCCGCGATCGAACGGCGACGGTTCCGTCGCCCGGCTTGATCGCCGCCTCGATCGTATCGAAGAAGATCGCCGGTGGCGCGCCCGCCATCGTGTACGACGTCAAGGCCGGCAGCGGTGCGTTCGTGCAGGACGTCGCGGACGCACGCGACTTAGCGCAGCTCTTGGTCGCGCTCGGTTCGTCGTTCGGGCGGCGCGGTCGAGCGCTGGTCAGCGACATGAACGAACCGCTCGGTCCCGCGATCGGAACCGGACTCGAGGCCGTCGAGGCCCGCGATTTCCTCTCCGGAGTGCGTCGCGATCCGCGGCTCGGCGCGCTCTGCAGCGCGCTCGGCGTCGCGATGCTCGAGGTCGCCGGCTTTTCGGGCGATGCCCCGGCCGCGCTCTTGGCGGCTCTCGCGAGCGGGCGTGGGTACGCGACGTTTGAGGCGATGCTCGCCGCGCAGGGTGCCGCACCGGGCGCCCTCGAGCGCCTCGCGCCGCACCCCTCGAGCACGCCCGTTGTGGCCGGGCGCAGCGGCTTTGTCACGGGCGTCGACCCGGTCGCACTCGGGGAACTCGCGCGGGACCTCGTGGCGCGCGACGGTTCTCGAGCCGGCATCGTCGTCGCCGTGCGGACGGGGGATCACGTCGCGCCGGGCGCGCTGCTCGCCACGCTCTACGGCACGTCCGCATTCGCGGATGCGGCTCGCGCCGCGTTCTCGCTCGGCGAGGGCGCGCCGCCCCCGCGCCCGCTCGTTTATTGCGAAATCGGTGCGGGTTGCGAGACGGGCGCCGGTTCGGCAGCCGGCGGCGCGGCCGGCGCTTCGGGCGACGCGCGGTCGACGCTCGAAATCAAATAGAGCGGCCGTTGCTTCACCTGATCGTAGATGCGGCCTAAGTATTCCCCGGCGATGCCGATCGTGATCAGCTGCACGCCGCCCAGGAACAAGATCGCGACCATCATCGAGGTATAACCCGGTTCGTTGTAGCCGTAGATCTTCAGCAGCAAGACCACGATCGCGTAGACGAACGCGACGAAGCTCACGCCAAATCCGAGATACGTGGCGAACCGCAGCGGAATCTCGGAGAACGACGTGATGCCGTCGATCGCGAAGGTCAGCATTTTGGAGAGCGGATACTTCGTCGCACCGCTGTGGCGCGGGTCGCGTTCGTACTCGACGCCGGTCTGCTTGAAGCCGACCCAGCTGACCAGACCGCGCAGGAAGCGGTGTTTCTCGCGGGCCAGAGCGAGCGCGTCGACGACGCGCCGGCTCATCAACCGGAAGTCGCCGGTATCGACCGGAATGGAGACGTTGGTCAAGCGGCGGATCGTGCGATAGAACACGCTCGCCGTCATCACCTTGAACGGGGTCTCGCCGCGGCGCTTCTTCCGGGTCGCGAACACGACGTCGTAGCCCTCGCGCCACTTTTCGAGGAAGGCATCGATCAGCTCCGGCGGGTCTTGCAGGTCGCCGTCCATCAGGATGACCGCGTCGCCCAATGCCGTCTCGAGGCCGGCCGTCGCCGCGATCTGGTGCCCGAAATTGCGCGATAAGTCGACGACCACGAGGCGCGGCTGCCTGGCCTGCGCCGCGCGCAATGCGGCGAGCGTCCCGTCGCGCGATCCGTCGTTGACCGCCACGATCTCGTAGCGTTCGCCGGGAAGTGCCGCCCGGTCCATGATCTGCTCGATGCGCCGGATCAACTCGGGCACGTTGCCTTCTTCGTTGAACAGCGGAACGACGATGCTGATGAGGCTCATGCGAGTTCCGCGCGGACGGCTTGCCAAAATAAGGGAAAGAGCAGTTCGTGATGTCCCGTGAACGAGAACCCTTTCCCGCGCGTGCCCAGGTGCGGTCTGCGCACGACGTTCGTGGCCGGCCGGTATTGGCGAATGAAATCGAAATCGGCCGTCGTGAAATCTCCGGAGTAGCCGAGATTTCTCGCAACGCTGACGGCCTTGAGGAACACCTCCGGCAACAAGACCGCCGAACCGAAGTTGAGGTAGACGCCGCCGTCGAGCAGATCGGCGACGACCGAGCACAGCGTCCGGAAATCGATCATGGCGGCTTCACCGAGCGCCGCGCCGTCGGCCTGCGGGTGCGCGTGCACGATGTCGGTTCCGATCGCGACGCAAACGCACAGCGGCAGGTCCAGCGCCGCGCACGTGGCGAGTACGGAACTCTTCACATGCGGCGCCTGGGCCGCGAGCAGCGCGTCTCCGAGCGCGCGACCGATCCCGCGCTCGCGCTCGCTCGAAATCGCCCCCAGTATGAACTGGGCGGTCGGCCCCGACATGCCGAAGGATCCGTCTTGAAGCGCTTCGTCCACGTCTTCGGACGTCTTGCCGGCCAGCGCCAACTCGGTATCGTGAATGGTCACGGAGCCGTTGGACGCGATCGCGCTGAGGTAACCGTCGCGCAACAGGTCGCAGAGCATCCCGCCCAAGCCAACCTTGATCACGTGTCCGCCCATTCCGAGCAGGACGGGCCTCCGGCCACGAATCGCCTCCACGGTGCGTCCGACCAGTTCGCGCAAGCTCGCTCCGGCCAGGATGTTCGGAAGCGCGTCGAACCAGTCCCGGAATGAGGCGTCAGCCGATACCGTTCTGCCCGCGTCGGCGCTCCGGACTTTCGACGGACGATCCTCGAGCGACGTCACGCGCAGGCGCCGGAGATCGATCGGGGTGTAGCCCACAGGCTGCGGGTTCCGCGGTCCCGGAGCGAGCCCTTGTGCTCGCGGCGGCGCTGTTCCTAAGCCTCGCAGCCTGTTCGGCTCCGGTGACGCACCCCGCGAACGCTGTCTCGAACACCGTCTCGAACGCGGTTCGCGCGACGCCGTACGCGACCGCGACGCCGAAGGCCACCGTCCGCAAACCTGTCGCGGCCACTCCGGCTCCGTCCGCCGCGACACCCGCGGCAACGTCCGTCCCGTCCCCCGCGACGCCGCAGATCTATTCCGTCAGTGCAACCCCCGCCGTCGTCCGCGGCGGCGATTCCGTGGTCTGGGACGTGCGGACCACGCCGGACGTCGTCAGCGTCGTGGCCCGGACTCCCCTCTATTCTTTACCACTGAACAAAGTTGCGCCCGGTCACTTCGTGTTGAGCTTCGCGGTTCCGAACAACGTGCCGTTCTTCTTCCATGGGAACTACCACCTCGACGTCGCGGCAAATTCTTCGACTGGGGACACGGCGCATCGGGTCGTCTCGTTGACATTCGAATGAGGTTCGTTCGAATGAGGTTCCAATGAAGGAAGGCGCGGCGCAGGATGCCCGGCTCGACTTCGCGCGGGCGCGACGTACGAACGTTCCCGAGGTGATCTACGGCGCGCACAAGTCGCGCGAGCAAATCGAGCGTATCGCCCGCGCGTTCTATGCCGATGCGGGATTCGCGCTCGCGACGCGCGTCGAGCCGTCCGACGGTGCGGCGCTCGCCGCGGTCCTGCCCGCGGCGCGCTACTTCGAGCGCGCGCGCATCCTGCAATGCGGCGCGCTGCCGCGCACCGGCCGGCGCATTGCCGTCGCCTGCGCCGGGACCTCCGATCTCGCCGTGGCCGAAGAAGCGGCGCGAACGCTCGACGCATTCGGACACGACGCCCGCGAATATTACGACGTCGGCGTCGCCGGCGTACACCGGGTGCTCGCGGTCCGCGACGAACTCGACGCGTGCCGCGCCGTCATCGTGGTCGCCGGCATGGAGGGGGCGCTGCCGTCGGTCATCGCGGGACTCGTGCGAGCGCCCGTGATCGCGGTGCCGACGTCGGTCGGCTATGGCGCATCCTTCGACGGGCTCGCCGCGCTGCTCGCGATGTTGAACTCCTGTGCCCCCGGGGTCTGCGTCGTCAACATCGACAACGGTTTCGGCGCCGCGTGCGTGGCCCACAAGTTCGTCGCGACGAGCGATTCGTAGGTCTACGAAAGGTCGGCCCAGCGCAGGACCGTGTCGTCCGTCGTTACCCCGGGTGCGCCGCCGATCACGTGCGGCGGCACGATGCCGCCGGTTCGATCGCGCTCGACCGTCGCATAGGTTCCACGAGTAAAGGTGTAGCGCAGGACGGTGCCCGCGGGCAGGGTCACAGCCGCTTTGAACGTCGTGCCGTCGACGCGCTGCATCGGCACTTCCGACGGGCTGTAGCTGCTGCGGTCGGTCGATAGATAGACGGTGTCGCTGGTCGGCGTGTTGCCCGGCACGTGGACGAGGACCGTCACCGTCACGGGGCCGCTCCCGCCCGCACCGGCAGACGCACTGGGCGCGGGCAGCGGCGCACTCTTGGGGCTGACGACGACGAACTCGCGCGGAATCTTTGCCGCGTCGATTTCGCCGGCGAGATCGATTTTGGGCTCCCGCTCGATGGCTACGACCGCGGCCGTCGACCGATCGATCGTCACGCGCACGAGGCTTCCCGTCGTGACGCCCTTGGGCACGACCAAATCGGGACTCAGCCGGACCGCATCGCCGTTCGTGAAGATGCAGTAGCCGCCGGCAATCGCAAGAATTTGGCCCCGCACGAGCAGCGGCCCCGACGGGGTCGCCGATGCTGCCGGCGATACCGATGCCGACGGTGATGCTGCCGGCGATGCTGATGGTGCGGGCGTAGGCGCGTCGGACGCTGCCCGTGATGGTCCGGCGAGTGCGGGAGCAACGGCGAGCGCCAGAATTGCGACGGCGAGCCGCACGCGCATCCCTACGGAGAGATGCCGAACGTGTACTGCGGCGACAGATATTGGCCGGCCCAGCCGAACGAGTAGGCGCGGCCGAGCTCGATTCGGAGCGACGGCGTGATCCGTTGGATCACGTCGATCGTCGCATACAACGGCGCGCGCCCGAACCCGTGAAACTGCGGAAAGTCGTGGGTGTACGTGAGCGTCGTTTGGATCCGGTTGTCGTTGTGCCCGGTGAACGTCGTCTGCAGTTCGTAGCTCCGGTACGTGCTCAGGCCCGTATAGGCGAAGTAGCCGGGGAACGGCGTGCCGTCGTACGTGATGTAGGGCGATGACAGCGCGGGCAGCCCGAGCGCGATCTCGCCCGTTTTCAGGTTGCGGTAACGGTTGTCGCTTTGCTCGATTTGGACTTGCGCATAGAGCTGGACCTTGCGGCCGTTGCGCCCGGCGCTGAGCGTGGTCGTTCCCGTCGTGATCTCGTGCGGATAGTCGTACGATGTGAGGTTATACTCGTACTTCGCGCCGAGCGTGGTGCCGAAAATCGTCAGCGACGGCGACGTCAACAGTCCGTAGCCGCCGATGCGGAAGTCGTTCGTGTAGGGAAAGCCCCCGTAGTTGTGATCGTACCCATACGATCCGCGGAACTGGTAGCCGAACAGGTGCTTGATATCGTGCTCGTACGTACCCAGATCGAATTCGGCCGAATTCGAGGCATCGAATTCGCTCAGCTGTACCGTCTCCGTCAGGAGTTTACCGCTGTCTTGCAGTTTGTAGCTGAAATCGTTCTGCGTGTTTGCACCGAGCGTGTGCGTTCCCGACAGCGTCTGTTGCAAGCCCGGCCGGATCACTTGGTACGAGAGAACGTCGAACTGCTTGTCTCGAAACGGCAAGATGGAAGCGACGACGTACGCCGAGCTGCGATCGACGAGGCGCTCGTCGATCGCTTCGGTGACACCGTTTTGTCCGTCGTAGCGCAGGTGCGCGGCCGTGAGCGACGCGGGCGATCCGAAGAGCGAATACGGTTGGTCGAACGATGCGTACGGCGCGGCGCTGTACCCAATGTACTGGTTTTGCACGAGCGTGTACAAGTAGGTCGGCAGTTTCAACGCCGGTCCGGCGCCGGTCGGGAACTCGACGGGCGCCATCCGCACTGCGGCGTTGGGCGTGACGACGGCGTGGCGGCCGGTCATAAACGGCCGTTGCCCGTCGAGGTTGACCGCAGCGAACGTGCCCGCCGGCGCCGGGCCCTCCGCCGCCGAACGCATGTCGTCGCCGTGCACGGCGTAGGTCGCCGGCAGCGGATCGACGCGCATGACGAACGCGTTGCCGGTCGCGAGGTCGCGCTCGTATGCGATGCCGTCGACGTCGGTCGGACCCCCTACGACGCGCACCGTTCCCGTCACGACCAGCAGATTTTTCTGCAGATCCCAACGCAGCGTGTCGCCGACGATCGTCCGGCGCCCAGTCCGCAGCACCACGTGCCCCTCGGCGGCGAGCAACGTCTCGTTCGTATATGGGAAAAAAGCGATCTTATCGGCCCGGACGTCGACCTTAGCGGGGAGTCCCTCGGCGAGCGCGGCGCTGCCGGTCGCACAGAGTGCAAACGCAAGGATCGCAAGCGTCCGGACGACCGGCATCGACCTTCTTCACTAGAACGGTGTAGCTTTAGCGGTGTGGCGGGATGGGAAAAGGCACCGGATTGAACGGCGTCGGTAAAGTGCTTCCGTTGTCCGGGGCAAACGGGTCCTCGTCCTGCCAATTATAGACGATGTCCCGGACCACCCGGTAGTCGGCGTTTTTGACCACGAGCAGGCGCGGTTTCGTGGCGATCCCGTTTTGGTCGACATCGGCGGACTGCCACGAGCCGCGCGTGTACCGATACAAGAGCTTCGTTCCCGATGCGAACGTTCGGGTCACGCGGTAGTGGAGCGCATCGACCCGGTCCATGCGGACGGCGGTGGCGCTCCAGCCGCTTGCGTCGGTCGCCAAGTAGATTTGATCGGCGAACGGCGTCTTTGGCGGTACCTCGACCAAAAACGTCACCGGGACGCCCTTGCCGTTGAAGCCCTCTCCCGGCGCAAGATCCGGATTCGCGTACGGCGTGGACAGGGAAACGGCAAACCGCTTGACGTCGTCGTAGCTCGCTTCGTCGGGCAGCTTCTTCTGCGAGAGCGCGAGCTCGACGACGGCACCGCTGCCGCTGTCGAAGCTCGCGCGGGCGTAGGTCCGCGTCTCGGGCAGCAGCTTCGTCGGGCCGCCGGTTGCGGCGTCGTCGAGTTTGACGGCCGGGTCCAGTCGAAACGCGTCGCCCGTCGTAAAGAAGACGAAGCCGCCGCTGTAGTCGAGAATTTGTCCTGAGTACTTCACGAGCTGGCCCGAGGGCGACGGCGTCGCGGTGGCGCTGAGCGGCGGCGGCGTTTCCATGACCGCGGGCTCGAGCGGCGTGGGAATCGCGGCGGCGGCTACCGGAGGCGAAGCGAACGGACCCGTGGTTGCGAGCAGGAGCGCGACGAACATGATGAGCGCGTACGCGCGACGCACGAGCTCGATCATTTTTCGACCTGCACGGAGAACTGCGGCGTCCAGCGCTCGAAGCCGCCGAAGTTGAAGAAATACGAGCGCTCGACGTCGATGACGAGCACCCGAGTGAAACGGTAGCGGACGTCGAGGTCGAGCTGCTCCGGCGATGCGCCGTAGTTGACGAAGCCGAGGCCGTCGCCGACGAGTTGCAGCGCGCCGGGGAGAGGCTTCGGAAAATCGCGGTTCTCGCGCATCGTGATCAGCGATGTAAACACTTGCGACGGCGTCCAGACCAACGATTGGGCGAACGAGCGGGTCGTGCCGAATCCGCGGAACCCCGGCGATAAGATCAGCGTCTTGCCGGTATAGAAGTCGAAATAACTCGCGCCCGGCGGGTACGCGAGCACCTGTTGCGCGCCGTAGAAGTCGCCCGTGTTGACGTTCGAGTAGTTGGTTAGGAGCGTCACCTGCGGGTTGAAGACCTTCGTCAGCGAGACCGTTGCGATCGTCGTGTCGACGTGGTGCGGCAGCGAGAAGTATTGGCGCTGCTTGTCCACCGTCCCCGTAAAGTACAGCTCGCGGTGGCGCCCCGAACGGTCTGCCAACAGCGTGAAGGTTTTCGTCGTGAGGTTGATGCCCACGGACTTGTAGTATTCCTTCGTGTACGTCACGCCGCCGAGCGTCTGCAACGGCGTCAGTGAATCGTCCGTGGCGCCAAACGACGAGCGCAACTGAAAGGAAATAGGCAGGCCGTTCAGCGGATGGCGGAAGCCGACCCACGTCAGGGAAACGGTGTTCGGGTGGTCCGGAACGAAATTATGCGACGGGTCCCCATAGTAGTAGGTGCCGCCGCTCATGGTCGACGGGCGCGCGAGCAGGCTCTGATAGTACTGCACGTCGCCCAGCTGAAGAAACGAATGCGGCAACGCGGCCGTCATTTGGTAGCTCGCGAACGCGGTGGCCGAGAGCGGTTGGCTGAAGCCGTGGCCGAACGCCGTTTCCTGCAAGAAGGCCGTAAACTGGAGCCCCGGCGTGATACGATCGTAGGCTTCGAGGTTGTAGGTTTTCAGTGGCCGCGTCAACGTGTTGGCGGCAACGACGAGGTAGTGGTTCTCGCCGACTTGGTGCAATTCGAGCGCCGGAAAGACGTGATCGACTGAGTCGTAGCGGACGTGCGCGGTCGCGAGTCCGTGTTCGCCGCCCGCGAAGTCGAGCGGGCCGTCCACAAAGGCGCCGGGCAGTGCGTTCTGCGCGAAATACTCGTTGGGAGAATAGCTCAGGAAGTACGATGGGAACGGAACGTAGACCGGCCCGAGGTCGATCGACGCCGGCGTGAAGCGCACGCTTTGGTGCGGGTCGACGACGGCGCGTCGGGCATAGAGGAAGACGCGCTCGCCCGAGAGATCGGGCAAGAAAAACGTGTCGCCGGGCTGCTCCCGTCCGAACAGCGGATGCGCGTAGTCGCCGCTCGCGAAGGTCCAGCGGTCCGGTTGCGAGAGCACCGGCACGAAGTACGCGCGATCGAAATCGAAGTATTCGGCGAATGCGGCTCCGTCGATCTCGCGACCCGCCGCGGCGAGGCGGACGCCGCCGGCGATGACGAAACGGTTGAGGCGTAGATCGTAGAAGAACGTCTTGCCGGTGATCCGCGTACCGTCGCCTAGCGTGATCGCGACGTCGCCGTCGGCTTCCATCACGTACCGGTTGCTGTAGAACGCGATTCGTCGCGCGACGACCGCGAACGCAGCGAGCCGTCGTCCGGTGGGTGCGGTCGGGACCGCCCGCGGCGCCGGGCTCGCGGCGCCCTGTGCCGTCGCAACGGGCGACGGGAAGGGCGCCGGCGTGGGAACGGCACCCCCGAGTGCCGCCGGCTGCTGCTGTTCTGCCGTCGCTACGCGCACCTGCGCTCCGGCGAGCAATGCGAGAACGTAGACGGCCACTGCGATCCATGCGGGCGGCGGTCGCTTCATCGTGCGCTTCTTTTCATCGATATGCGTTGCTCGTTTGCCGGGAAGGCATAGTTGTTTAAACTACGAAGCGCTTACTGGGATGACACGATGCATTGTCATCGTTCTCGACTCCGGCGGTATAGGCGCGCTCCCCGACGCACCTGCCTACGGAGACTCACCGGGAGCGAATACGATCGGCAACGTGGCCGCCGGAGTAGGTGGCCTTGCTTTGCCGAATTTTCAGCGACTGGGAATCGGTCATCTGACGAGCGTCCGCGGGGCCGAACCGCTCGACGAACCGGCCGCGTACGTCGCGCGGCTCGGAGAACTCTCGAAGGGTAAAGACACGATTACCGGTCACTGGGAGATGGCGGGTATCCACACCGAGATCCCGTTTCCGACGTATTCCGAGGGCTTCCCCCCCGACGTCATCGCGGCGTTTACCGGGATTTGCGGTGTCGCGCCG
>Ga0302324_100031150_pt1 | contig 10069 bp, 9 predicted proteins | sample Palsa_T0_1_FD_201949 | JGI IMG/M metagenome (GOLD analysis project Ga0302324, IMG submission 201949) | Peat permafrost microbial communities from Stordalen Mire near Abisko, Sweden - Palsa_T0_1 | ecosystem: Environmental > Terrestrial > Soil > Palsa > Peat permafrost | place: Sweden: Abisko... | reverse complement strand
TGGCGAGCCAGATGCCGGTCATATTCACCTGCGCGCCGACAAGCGGAAGTAGCATGTAGGCGGCAGCGGCGATCACGCCGTAGATAATGACGTAGGCGTAGAACCAGGCGGAGTAGAGGGCAAAAATGGACGTCCTGGGATATTTCGTGGTGATTAACTCGAGGCCAGTCACCACCGCGGCTATAATCGCCGACAGAAGAGCTTCAACCCCATTGCTTCCCAAATTCGCCGCTCCCTCCTGCCGCCAATGCTTCAGGCGCCGGCGGACGTTATGAATTAAGACTGCGGACCTGGTCGCCGTCGACCTTCACTGCCCCTTGGTCTGCAAGCGCTCGTACCTGCGCCTCAATGTCGGCCGGGGATGCTGGTAATCTCCAGGACAAGAACGATACCGGCAAACTCCTGGGCGAATACTCCTGTATTAATCTCAAAATCTGGAGAGCGAGTGGATCATGCATATGAATTCTCCCGACCGCGCGCGTCATCGGTTGACGCGTGCCACGGTCAACATAGGAATAACCCAGAAAGTAAGCAGTCCCTTCCGCTCACGCAAGCATTTCAGCCGAGTATTAGGTGCTCGGCAGAAAACCCGCTGGTTCGGTCCAGGACCACTCGCAGATCCGAAGATGGGACCTGGCCCGTATTCCGCATGCGAACACACGATCCGCGTTACGTCTCCAACACCAGCAACCCATAACCGGTCGTCATTGGCGCGGTGTAGTTCCGATGCACACGCTTCACGCTCTTGCCAAGCGCGCCGCGCATCGCCAGCCACATGATCATCTCGACACCCTCGGTGCCGCCGCGCTCCATGTAGTCCTGCGTCGTGAGTTCGGACAGGCCGGCGGGCTCGGTTTCAAGGCGGTCCATGAACTCGTTGTCCCATGCGGCGTTTTTCGTGCCGAATTTTGTTCCATGCAGCTGATGCGTCAGGCCGCCGGTGCCGAACACGACGATGCGCCGGTCCTTCGGGTAGGACGCGATGGCCCGCCCCAGGGCAGAGCCAAGCCGGTACAGCCGCCGCGGCGTCGGGATCGGATGCTGGATCACGTTCACCGCGAGCGGAACGACTGGAACCTTCCAGTCGGTGTCCGTCAACAACGGCAGGAACGACAGCACGCCATGATCGAGCGCCATCTCCTGGCAGATCGTCGGATCGAACTCATCGTTCACCAGCGACCGGGCGAGGTGCCAGGCGAAATCCGGATCGCCCGGCAGATCCGGCAACGCCCGTTTCCCCCAACCCTCATCCGCCTGGGCGTGCGTCGCACCGACGCCGAGGGCAAAGGTCGGGTAAGCGTCGAAGAAAAACTGGTTCACGTGGTCGTTGTAAACGATCAGGAACAAATCCGGCCGCACCTCATCCAGCCATTGCCGAGCCGGAACGTAACCATCGAACAACGGAGCCCACATCGGCTCCTTCTGTTGTCCGCGGTCCCAGGCCACGCCGATCGTGGGCGCGTGGGAGGTGCCGATGCCGCCAATCACTGTCGCCATGTTCAGGATGCCTTTCGTGCCTGGTATTCAGCCAAGGTCAGTCCGGCGGTGTGAGCGCCGATTTCGGGCAGCGGCACGCCGACGGCGGCGCCGATTTTCAACAGCAGGTAGATGCTGGCGCCGTGTTCCATCATGCCCTTCCAGTCGCGGCGGCGCACGAGTTCGATCTCCTCGTCCGAGCAGCCGAGGCCTCGCATGTAGCCGGCTTCATCGGACTGGAATGTCGTGCGGTTCGACGGCGAACTCAGTGAGTTGGCCATTTTGTTGAGGGCGTAGCCGCGGGTCGACCGCTCGACGGTGAAGACGTAAGCGCCGGAAATGACGTCGTCCAATGCGGCCTCCCTGACCGTTGGTTCGGTGGAGGTGTATCGCGCCCGCGTGCGGACGGCAATTGGATGCGGAAGCTGGTTCGGCCGCCGGGTCGTCGTGTGCTCGCGACGTCGAGAACCTGGCGGAAACACACCACCTCATGCACGGTCCCGAAAAAAGCGGTGGCTCATTGTCGCGCCGTGCATTGGGTCTCAGAATGTCCTTCCTGGCGCCGTGATCTACCTGGTCTATGAATTGATTTGATCCGGGGGGTGTCATCGCCGGCAACGAAAGACCAACGCGAAGAGGAAACGAAAACGATGTTCCGGTTATCACGTCTCGCCTGTTGCCTGCTGCCTGCCGCCATGCTGGCGGCCACTGCCGCTCACGCGGCCGAACCGTTCGTCTTTGGGATGAGCATCAGCCAGACCGGCGGGTTGGCCCCGGGCGCCAGGGCGGTTCTTTTGGGCATGCAAATCTGGGTCGAGGATACCAACGCGGAAGGGGGGTTGCTCGGCCGGCAGGTGAAACTGGTCACCTATGACGATCAGTCGAACCCCGCGCTCGTGCCGGGTATCGTCGCGAAGCTGCTGGACGTCGATAAGGTGGACTTTCTACTGGGCGGCCAGGGTACCAACCTGATCGCCCCGCTCATGCCCGCGGCGATCCAGCGCAATCTGACCGTGATCGGAATGTTCGGTCTGGATGTGAACAGTGAGTTCCACTACCCGAACTATTTTTCGATCATTCCCACCGGCGGAGCACATCCCAAGGAGGCCCTGGCGGAGCCGTTCTTCGAGGTCGCCGCCACGATGAATCCGAAGCCCCAGACCATCGCTTTGGTCGGAGCGGATGCCGAGTTCTCTCGCAATGCCGTCGATGGCGCTCGCACGGTGGCGAAACGCGCCGGGCTCAAAATCGTCTACGACAACACCTATCCCCCATCGACACAGGATTACACGCCGATTGTCCGCGCGATTCAGGCGACCTCGCCGGATCTGGTGTTCGTCGGATCTTATCCGACCGATACCGTCGGCATCATCCGGGCGGTGAATGAGGTTGGGCTGAACGCGAAAATGTTCGGCGGCGCAATGGTCGGGTCGCAACTTGGCTCATTGAAAGCCCAGATGGGTCCGATGCTGAATGGGCTTGTCAACTACGATTTCTGGCTCCCGGTCGGCGCCTATGCGACGCCGGAGGCCAAAGCCTTTATCGCCAAATATCAGGCCCGGGTTGGCAACTCCGGCGCCGACACGCTTGGCTATTATCAGCCGCCTTACGCCTATGCCGACCTGCAGGTCATTGGTCAGGCCATTCGCGAAACCGGCGGCACCGATCAGGCCAAACTGGCCGAGTACCTCCGGTCTCACACCTTCCATACGTTGGTCGGCGACATCAAATTCGGTCCCAATGGCGAATGGACCGAACCGCGCGTCCTGGAGGTCCAGTTTCATGACGTCAAAGGTCATGATCTGGACCAGTTCCGGAGCATGGATACGCAAACCGTGCTGTATCCGCCGGCGTTGAAGACCGGCACGGTGCGCTATCCATTTTCCGAATTACGCCAGTGACGCGGCCGGATTGCCGGGCAAGACGTCATCTCCCGTGCTGATCGTCAGGCGAGAAACGACGACTGGTTGACGTCCTACCGCGCGTTGCGAAGGCTTGAGTGTCAGTCACGGCCAAATCCCTTCGGCAGGCGCGCCCACGGCAAATCGGCTAATCCATTTGGCGGTTGGTGTGAGTTGCCGAAGAAGGCCGCGGCTACGAGTACCAGTAGCCGGTCGTCGGTGCGAGACCTACGGCGGCCTGGTTGATGCTTTGGAAGCCAATCGCACTGGTGCTCACCAGGCTGAAGTCGCCGCCCGGCGCGTCGGCGAATTGCGGGTTGCTGGACGTCGGGTTGGAGTCCACCCCCGAGGTGTTGATTGCCTGTCCGTTACTATTGTAATAGTCATTGCCGGAGATGTTGGCCGACCCGCCGATCAGCCAATAGGCATTCGTCGATCCCGAACCGGCGACAACCAAGAGTGGTTCTCCGCGCACGGAGTGCTCTTGCCGCCTGGCGTGTGTCAAGGGCGACGACAAGGGTTCTTCCATCGAGCGGACTATCTGACGACCGATCAAGTCTCGACACTCCCCTTCGCGTCCGTTGCCCGATCAAGAGCGTCCCGCAGGGCAAGCACCCGCAACGAGGAGGCCAGCGGCGTCGCGCCATCGCGAGCGGCGTCGATCGAGGCCACGAGTTGAGCCAGCGGAATGCCTCGCGATCGTGCGATTCCCAGCAGCGCATGCCAGAACGCTGCCTCCAGGGCGACACTGGTTCGGTGGCCCGCGAGAGAGAAGCTGCGTTTGATCAGGCCACTCAGGGTCCGGCTCCCGACCACATTTCTGGGCAAACTACCTGCCACGCTGGGGCGGCGCGAGACCCTGTCCCTTCATGCCGCCAGTCCCTTCACGCCACCAGTCCCTTCACGCCACCGGTCCCTTCACGCCACCGGTCCCGTCATTCCCCCCTGGGGGAGCGCGTCCGCGAGCCTCGTATTCTCTATCCCTGTACTGGCCCATCTCGCGGCTTCGGCGACCACGGGATTGGCGTCCGCGGTCAACCGCTCGGCGATCGGCCGCAGCGCCAGATCGCCGGAGTTGCCGATCGCGTTCAGCACATTGCGCACGAACCGGTCGCGCCCGATGCGCTTGATCGGCGAGGCGGAAAACATCCGCCGGAAGCCCGCATCGTCCAGCATCGCCAGCTCCGCCAACGCGGGTGCCGTCAGATCGTCGCGAGGACGCAACGACGGATGCCTGGTCGCATGGGCAAACCGGTTCCACGGACATACCGCGAGGCAGTCGTCGCAGCCGTAGATACGGTTGCCCATCAACGGCCGCAGTTCGTGCGGAATGGGACCTTTATGCTCAATCGTAAGATAGGAAATGCAGCGTGTCGCATCCAGCCGGTATGGCGCCGGGAACGCATTGGTGGGACAAACGGCGAGGCAGCGGGCACAGGAACCGCAGCGATTTTCGTGCGGCGGGCCGGGTGGAATTTCCAGCGAGGTATAGATCTCGCCAAGAAACAACCAGGATCCGTTCGTGCGTGAAACAAGATTGGTATGCTTGCCCATCCAGCCCAGTCCGGCGGCCTCGCCAAGGGGCTTCTCCATCACGGGGGCGGTGTCGACGAACACCTTGACCGCGGCGGTGAAACGGGAGGCCACGAACGCGGCGAGGTGTTTCAGCTTGCCCTTCATCAGGTCATGATAATCGCGGCCTCGCGCATAGGCGGAAATCGTGCCGCGCTCCGGTAACGCCAGCGGCGCCAGAGGATCGTCGGGCGGCGCATAGGATAACGCGAGTGCGATAACCGTCCGCGCCTCGGGCCACAATGTGCGTGGATGGCTGCGCTGCTCCGTCCGCCCGGCGAGCCAGCCCATATCGCCGTGCTGCCCAGAGGCGATAAATGCCGTGAGGCGCTCGCGTGCCTCTGGTCCTAGCCGCGCCTCGCAGAAACCGACCGCGTCGAAGCCAAGCGCAAGCGCTCGGTCGCGAATCTGGTCACGAGCGCGGGCGTCGGGCGGCGTTGCCCCCGTCTGGGTTGCCCCTGTCTGGGTTTCGGCTGGCTGCGTTGCTCTGGCCGGGACCAGCGTCAGTCGGCGGCGAGCGCCATCTGGCGGCGAGCGATCGACTTGCCGCAGAAGTCCTCGACCGCTTCCGAGACGGCGTCGGCGTGGGTGGCGAAGACATGGTCCGCACCCTCAAACACGCGGTAGTCCACGTGGACATTCTTCTGCGTGTTGAGTTTGTCGACCAGCTTACGCACCGCCGGCTCCGGCACCAGTTCGTCGCCGTCGCCATGCAGCATCAGACCGCCGCAGGGGCAGGGAGCGAGGAAGCCGAAATCGTAATGGTTGGCCGGCGGCGCCACGCTGACCCAGCCGGAGATTTCCGGCCGGCGCATGAGCAGCTGCATCCCCACGAAGGCCCCGAAGGAATAGCCGGCGATCCAGATCCCGCCATGGCCGGGATTGACCGCCTGCATCCAGTCGAGCGCGGCGGCGGCATCGCTGATTTCACCGATCCCGCCGTCGTAGCGTCCCTGGCTTCGTCCAACGCCCCGGAAGTTGAACCGCATCACCGAGCAGCCAAGCCGCATGAACGACTGGTACATCGTGAACGTGATACGATTGTTCATCGTCCCGCCGTGCAGCGGGTGGGGATGAAGGATGAGCGCGATAGGGGCGCCGGGTTCCTTCGAATGATGGTAACGACCCTCTAACCGGCCGTCTGGACCGGCGAACATCACCTCTGGCATGGCAATACTAAACCTGTTTCCTGTCTTGATCCGGTCGGCCGAACTGACAGGTCCGCGTAACCTGTCTGCCGCCTCCGGCCCCTTTTTTGAGCCCAAATCTTTGTTGATTCGGGTCAACTGGCGCAATCACAATCTAAAGAATCGACCTGCTTTTTCCGGTCGCCGCCGCCCGATCAGGGGATAGTTGACTCCCCAGGTCGGGTATTCTAGCCTCGTTCGTGGCTCGCTTGGTGCAGGGTCTGCTTTCTCCCCCCTCAATCTTGTGACTGGTCCCCGTTGAACCGAGCCCCGGGGGTTATCTCGCCGACTGATCTCAACGAATTGTCTTGCGTCCGTGAGGTCAGGCAGCCAGGCAGCCCCGGTATGGTCACCACTATATGACAAACAGTGGCAACATTCATAATGGAAATGTCGCATGGCTTACATGTTCTTGAGTGAGACCATCCGCAGCTATCGAGAGCGAGATCCCGCGGCTCGTTCGTATATTGAAGTATTGTTTTGCTACCCAGGCGTGCATGCTGTGATGTGGCATCGCCTGTCTCATTGGTTATGGTCTCACAACTTGTATTTTCTTGGCAGATTCTCATCGCATATCTCACGATGGTTGACCGGCATAGAAATTCATCCCGCTGCTAAACTCGGCCGTCGCCTGGTGATCGATCACGGCATGGGCGTTGTGATCGGTGAGACCGCCGAGGTCGGCGACGATTGCTATATTTATCACCAGGTCACCCTGGGCGTCGCCCGCACCAGCGGCGGCAAGCGTCATCCAACCGTGGGCAATAACGTCATCATCGGTGCCGGAGCCAAAGTGCTCGGGCCCATTACGGTTGGTGATAACGCGCGCATCGGTGCGAACTCCGTCGTCGTTGATCCGGTGCCGCCGGACACCACCGTGGTTGGCGCACCGGCTCGCCCGGTCGTCAGAACAGTGCCGCGCGCGCCCGGCGCTCCCAAATCAGACTTCGACCCGTACGGTATGCCGTGCGACGACAGTCCCGATCCGGTGGAGTGCGAACTGGAAAACCTTCGCTCCGAACTCGCTGGACTGGAAGCGCGTGTCACGCGCCTGCAGACGTCTCAAAGCGAACTTGGCCAAAGCGAATTTGGCCAAAGCGAGACCGGCCAACCAGAGCCGCGCCAGCTTGTCCCGGATGACAGCCGGTTGGGTCCCAAAGCGGATGGTTCCAGAGCGGATCGTTCCAGAGGGGACGGCGAAGACGAAGCGGTCCAAAATCAAACTCCGGCACGTCAACCGGCGGCGGAATGAGCCATGCAGTTATCTACACGCGGCCGTTATGCGGTCATGGCGATGGTCGATCTGGCATCCCGCCAGTCCCTGGGCTGCGAATGCGGTCCGGTCTGCCTCGCGGAAATCGCCGCCAGCCAGCAACTGAGTCTGTCGTATCTCGAGCAACTGTTCGCCAGACTGCGCCGCTCGGGGCTTGTGGCATCATCCCGCGGGCCCGGCGGCGGTTATCGTCTGGCGCGCGATTCAGACCGGATTTCCATCGCCGCCATTATCGCGGCTGTCGACGAACCGATCCGCGCGACCCGTTGCGATGCGACGTCCGGCCCATGCCTCGCGCTGCCCGGCCAGTTGAGCGAGCGATGTCAGACGCATGATCTCTGGGCCGAACTTGGCCGGCAGATTTCCCTGTTTCTCGGTGGCGTAACGCTGGCCGATGTCGTCCTGGGTCAAATCCGCGGTCGCGCGGTCCCGCCAACGCGCGGCTTCGAGCGAGTCGCGGCCGAGTAGATGCATTACCTCGACGCCAACGCCAGCGAACCGCTTCGCCCCGAAGCGAAGGCCGCGATGAACGCCGCGTTCGAGGTCACGGGCAACCCGTCGTCGGTGCACGCCGCGGGCCGTGCGGCAAGGCGGTTGATGGAAGATGCGCGGGAACGGATCGCCACGAAATTTGGCGCGCGTGAACAGGATCTGGTCTTCACCTCGGGCGGCACCGAGGCCAACGCGCTCGCGGTCCATGCTCTTGGACCGGATCGCCGGATCATCATTTGCGCGACCGAACACGACTCGATTCGGGCAGCCGCACCGCATGCCGCGATATTGCCGGTCGATCGCGATGGCGTCGCCGATCTGGAAATTCTGGCTGCCTGGCTCGCGTCCGGATCGCCGGCTCTGGTGTGTTTGATGCTCGCCAACAACGAAACCGGGACGATCCAGCCGGTCGCGGAAGCGGCGTCGCTGTGCCGCGGCCATGGTGCACTGCTGCATGTCGACGCGGTGCAGGCGGCCGGACGTATCTCTGTCGATCTGACGGACCTCGGTTGTCATTCTCTCGCATTATCTGCCCACAAACTGGGGGGTCCCGCCGGCGCCGGTGCACTGCTCGTCGTGCCCGAACTGAGCGGCATCGCGCCAATGATCCTGGGTGGCGGGCAAGAGCGCGGCCGGAGAGGCGGCACGCCGGTACTGGGCGGCATCGCCGGCTTCGCCGCCGTTTGCGATCTGCCGTCCGATCGGGACCGGCTCTCCGCGCTCCGGGACCGCGCGGAGGCCGCCGCGGCGCACCATGGGGCGGTCGTATGTGGAGGCGGCGGCCCGCGGCTGGCCAATACGACGTCACTGGCGCTGCCGGGCGTCCGCGCCGACGCTCAGGTCATCGCGTTGGATCTCGACGGGATTGCCGTCAGCGCGGGTGCCGCGTGCAGTTCAGGCAAGGTTCAGACCAGCCATGTGCTGACCGCCATGGGGATGGGAGCGCTTGCCGGCCAGGCGATCCGCGTCTCGCTGCCCTGGAACGTCTCGGAAGGAGCGATCGACGCGTTCGAGGCCGCCTATGCGCGCATGGCCGCTCGTCTGCGGCGTGCTCTGGTCGCGACGGCGGCATGATACCATAGAATATGAGCATGACCGATGCTCCCGCCCGCCCGAACCGCCCGGTTTACCTGGACAACCAGGCCACGACGCGCTGCGACCCGCGAGTCGTCGAGGCAATGCTGCCGTGGTTCACCGAGCAATACGGTAATCCGCACAGCGTCGAACATGTGATGGGCCGCACCGCCGAGGCTGCCGTCGAAACCGCCCGGGGTCACGTGGCGGCGCTGCTCGGTGCCGGCACGCGGGAGGTCGTGTTCACCTCAGGGGCGACCGAGAGCAACAACATCGCCATCAAAGGCGCCGCCCGCTTCGCCGCACGTTACAGCCCGCAAGGCGACGAAGTCCGGCGGCGTATCGTGACTGTCGCCACCGAGCACAAATGCGTGCTCGAGTCGGTCGCCGATCTCAAGGACGAGGGCTTCGAACCGGTGTTCCTGCCCGTTCGCGCGGACGGTTTGCTCGATCCGGACGTGCTGCGCGAGGCGGTATCGGTGCCGACGCTGTTGGTCTCCATCATGGCGGTGAATAACGAGATCGGCGTCGTCCAGGATATTCCCGCCCTCGCCGCGATCGCGAAGCAGGCCGGCGCCCTGTTTCACACCGACCTGGCGCAGGCGGTTGGGAAAATCCCGGTGGACGTGACCGGGTGGAAGGTCGATCTCGCCTCGGTCAGTGGTCACAAGATTTATGGCCCGAAGGGGGTCGGCGCGCTGTTTGTCCGCCGCAGGCCCAGGGCGAGGGTGCTGCCGCTGTTTTCGGGCGGTGGGCAGGAGAGGGGGTACCGGTCCGGTACTTTGCCCGCTCCGCTGGTCGTTGGTCTGGGCGAGGCCTGCCGGTTGTCGGGCGAGGAAATGGACGCTGACACCGCGCGGATCGGCGCGTTGCGCGACAATCTGTTGGATCGGTTGCGCGCGCTGGTTCCCGGCATCGCGATCAATGGCAGCACGGCACACCGGATCGCCGGCAATCTGAATGTGACCTTTCCCGCTGCAACCGCTTTGGCGATGTTGGAGCGGATGCCGGATCTGTGCGTCTCGACCGGTTCCGCCTGCTCGTCGGCGGCAGTTGAGCCGTCGTATGTGTTGCGAGCGCTCGGGTTGCCGGAC
>Ga0302324_100031149_pt1 | contig 10069 bp, 8 predicted proteins | sample Palsa_T0_1_FD_201949 | JGI IMG/M metagenome (GOLD analysis project Ga0302324, IMG submission 201949) | Peat permafrost microbial communities from Stordalen Mire near Abisko, Sweden - Palsa_T0_1 | ecosystem: Environmental > Terrestrial > Soil > Palsa > Peat permafrost | place: Sweden: Abisko... | reverse complement strand
CCGCTTTACCACATCTTCGCTCTCACAGCTAATTGCATGCTTTTCCTGCTGCTCGGCTGGCGAAACATACTGATTGTTAACCCGCGCGACCTGCCGGCGCTGATTGCGGAAATGAAGAAGTCCCCGTTTACGTTCTTTAGCGGTGTAAACACCCTCTTCAACGCGCTTCTGAATTCGCCGAGATTTGCGGAAGTCGACTTCACTGCGCTCAAGGTGACTCTCGGCGGCGGCATGGCGGTACAAGCGTCTGTTGCTGAGCGCTGGCAAAGAGTCACCGGCAATGTGATTACGCAAGCCTGGGGTCTTACAGAGACATCCCCGGCCGGCTGCATAAATCGAGTGGACGAGCCATTCAATGGCTCGGTGGGTCTGCCGATTCCTAATACCGAAGTTGCTATCAAGGACGATAGTGGCAAAGACTTGCCTATCACCCAAGTTGGCGAGATATGTCTGCGCGGACCACAAGTCATGCGGGGTTATTGGGATCGTCCGGATGAGACAGAAAAAGTGATGCTTGGGGGGGGATGGCTACGTACCGGTGATGTGGGCCGCATGACTGACACCGGCCTTGTCTACATTGAAGACCGAAAGAAGGACATGATCTTGGTTTCAGGTTTCAACGTATATCCGAATGAGGTAGAGGCTGTTGCCGCATCTCATCCGGGTGTCGTTGAAGCGGCAGCGATAGCGGTACCGGACGAGCACTCAGGCGAAGCAGTAGGTTTGTTTGTCGTGCGCAAAGATCCCAAGCTCACGGAAGCCGCGCTCATTGACTACTGCCGTCAGTCCCTAACCGGCTATAAGGTGCCGAAGCACGTGTATTTCAAGTCTGATCTCCCGAAATCGAATGTAGGCAAAATACTTCGGCGCGCGCTGAAGACTTAAATCTGCAGGGCATAGCTGCTTACACGGCACCGATTTGGCGAGTGCTGGTTTGGTCTAATGTCTTCCTATCTTGTATCAAGTAAACACCGACCCCAACGCGAACCGGCGCACGGCCGGAACGTGCTAACTTCCCGCTCACCCTTGTTTGTCCCTTACGCCACTGTTCAAAGCTATCAAGGAGATTCGCACTTCTCTCGGCGAATGTGCGCTGGAACAAAGCAGCCTGATCTGTAGATGGGACAGTGCCCTCCTTGAACCCGAAGAATCCCTGAGTATTCAAGCCATGCACACTGGAAACAGTCGCCGCGAAATCTCCAAAGGCACGTGCCACATCCAAAAGCTGCTCCATAAGTAAGCTTCGTGAATGCAGTGCTTTTGGGTGTAATCGGAGAGTGCCAGCGGCCGTTCTAGATACCACCTTCATTCGCTCAAGTTCACGAAGAACGGAACGAGGGGTTACATCTCCTCCATACCGCCTTACTAAGGATGTAAAGGTCCCTTGTTTGCCGGCAAACAATAATGCAGCCGGGCGGCCGTTGGCTTCCCGGTACTTTGGGTCCGTGTGCCAACCACGTAAAACTCGCCACGCTCGCTGTTCGCGAGCGGACTTACTTGGGGCGGATCTGGGCTGTATTCCTCTACCCAACAAAGTTGAGATCTCCTTTCGAGTCAGGCCAGTTGCTACAGATAGGCGTGAGATATTTACTCTTGAGCCGATGGGAATTACTTCGAGTAAAGCTGCTTCTACGCTGGCTTGTTTTGCGGCATACGTAAGCTCTCCTGCACCAAATCCGTTTCTGAGCAGTAGTCGCGCTATCGGGAGGAGAACTGCAGATAGCGCCGGCGTTGGATTCATGCGCTCAACTGCGAATTTGCTAGTCAATGTTAATGCTCTGAATTCGCCCGTTGGACTAAGCGAAGGCGCGGCTTTCGTGCACTTAGGGGCTCGAGGCCCGAACAAATCGAGAAAACACCAATGCCAACGCGACGCTTGTTTCGCGATCTTTGTAGTTTACGTGATCGCCGTTGATGCGCCTCCAGCCATTCATCAATTTCGTGCACGAATGCGAGACTGCGTTCCTTGCCGAATGCGAGAAATTGCCTAGCTGCTGCTTGAGAGAGATTGGAGTTCTCGGCCTTGCGCCAGAAAATATCAGCCCCTCTAGATTGGGCCTTACGCTTCAGAATTCTTCCGAGGGTGTCACTTGCATCCGAAAGGAAGTACGCCATCGGTTCGAATGCCAGACTCTTGTCCGAGCACGTCAGGAAAAAGGGGCTGATCAGTTTGTACGTGCCATCACGCGTGCGACGCACATTTGCGAAGCGTGTTAAGACCGACAGCGCGACGTGTGGATCGATTTGGGGGCATGCCTTGCGTACTAGCGCTGCGAAACTGCTCCTTCCTTGGAATGGCAAAAGCCGGGAATTCCCACTGCTATCGATAAACTTTCGGTCCCGAATCCAGAGTGAAACTATATCGGCGTAGGGCGTGGGATCGCCGATGTGCTTAAGTTGTCTAGCGCCCTTCTTGTTTAACAATCGTTCGAACGCGCGTGCGAAACATTGTGCGGCGTCTCTTTTGGCCCACCCCCCTGCGTACAAGAACGCCGCTATTGGGAAGAGTAACGCTTCAGCACGCAATCGATCGATATGCGTTCTTTTACTAAACCTTGGTGCGGTCATTATTCGCGCTCTTTGGCGTCGAAAAGGAGGGTTCTGTCGTGACCAGGCTCTTTCATCCGTAGCGGAGACATTCTTGTCTACATCGCATTGAGCAGAGCTCACCCGACGGAAGATTCGAACAGATGTGTATTCGAGAACCGCCGGGGAACAAGAAAACGGCGAAAGGGCCCCATCATCGCGGACACTAAGTAGACTAGTGTGCGCGGTTACGCAAGATGGAATAAGAGGTCAGTTATGCCGTCTGCGCAACTGCCCGTTCTCTTAAAAAAGCTGAAAGTAATCGGACCAGAAAAGTCCGCGCGAACGCCGCAAGAAATAAAATGATTCGGGCGCGAGGGTTACCCGCGCCCAAACCTTTAGAGAAGTTCGTTGGGCTTCTTGCTAACCCGTGCCGCCAACACCGGCCTTCACGACACCGGCATTGCCGCCCGTGCCGCCAACACCGGCCTTCACGACACCAGCATTGCCGCCCGTGCCGCCAACACCGGCCTTCACGACACCGGCATTGCCGCCCGTGCCGCCGACGCCAGCCTTAACGACACCAGCATTGCCGCCCGTGCCGCCCACGCCAGCCTTAACGACACCAGCATTGCCGCCCGTGCCGCCGACGCCAGCCTTAACGACACCAGCATTGCCGCCCGTGCCGCCGACGCCAAGTCTAACCACGCCTGCGTTTCCGCCAGTGCCACCGACTCCCGCGGTGATCACTCTACCGCCCGCATTAGCGGGTCCGAACGCGATCAAAGCCGGCAATGCAGCAACAGCTGCACAGAGTTTCAGGGTACGACGGGATAGCCGTCCAATTGCACGCATCGAAGGGACTCCTTTGAGCGGACGTCGCCTAGCGCGTCCGTTTAGTTATGTAAGGCCAGAAAAGATTATGACAGATGCCGAGAATTTTCCACTGAAAAATGCGTGATAACCTCAGGGCCTGAGGCCGATACCTATAAGCCCCTCCCACCGCTAAGCTCTAAGTCTTTGATATTACGTGATTTACCAAGCGGTCACGGCTACTTGGGCGTGGACTGAACTAAATCTGGTAGCGCCTCCTCGTCGGGCGCTGGCTCAACGTATAAAAATATGTTCAATCCTGAAGCAATTCGAGGGGAATCGTCATCGAGAGAATTTGATGCGGAATAAGGAGTCAGCCAGTTATCCAGGTCTAGCAAGAATTCGGTCGCTCGTTCCCGAGCATAGATCTCAAATGTTGGTAACACGTCTGCCGGCAAACCGCGGTCAGCGAGCACAAATCTCTCAAGTCGTTTGTTTGTGTTCTTAGGATCCATGTTGAATTCGAGCGTCTGCGCCAGTCTAGTCAATGTGTTTCCGAAATATTCAATCTGCTGCGGAGACATCGGCTCCGGCATCATGAAGTAGCGCGACACAGCTCGAAAATGTTGTTCCCCCGAGTAAGTGACCGACCCAACCTTTAGCAGTTCTTCGAGAACTACCCCCGGACTAACTGTTTCATCAACTAAGCTGACCAAAGTCCGAAAGCTGCGGCCGCCCGATTCGTCCTCGAATTCAAGTTCCAGCGGTATCCCATACGGCCCTACGTACTGCGGCTCCGTATGCCACTTTTGTAAAACTTCTACCATAATGCTAGCGAGTGTTGGCTTCGCTGCTGGGATAGCGTTCTTGTTATCGATAAAGTAATCAACTTGCTGCTTCGATACCCCCGTAACTACCGAAACACGCGCTCTCGTCGGAATAGAAACATTATCTAATCCGTCGCGGATCGCTGTTTCAACAAATACGCCTCTCGCGAGCTCAGCGAACTCATCGAAACGAATTCCGGCTCGAATCAGAACTCTTACAATCGGTCTCAATACCCGACGCAATGCGTAAAGGAGCTGATCCCTGGATGAGGTGGCCATTGCTCAATAACTACTTGGTTGCTGACTAGTCTTTGCCACGTTGGCTATGTCTACATCACACTGATTGTCGCAATGAAAAAACGTGCCGGCAATGCGCCCAGGAGTACCCTAAGTCCTTTCGCTTGGGTCGAATAGCCTTCGATGCTCAAGAATGGCGTACCGATCGGTCATCCCCGCTAGGTAATCTGCCACCGCCCGCGCTCGTCCGGAGGTACCGCGATCTTTCTCGGCTCGAACCGCAGCGTCCAGATGTTCCTTTGGTAGCAAGTAAACGTCATGAAAAAAGGCGCTAAAGAGCTCCTTCAATACCCTTTTTGCCTTTGTTGTCATTCGCAGCACCTTATAGTGCTTATACAGGTGCTCTCGCAGAAATTTCTTAAGCTCGTCGTGCTCGGCGCGGGTTGCATCACTTAAACCTACGATCGGCCGCGCGTGTTGCCTGACATCGTCTATCGAGCGTGGCTTCGCATCCCGCAGTTTGCTCTGCGTGGTCTTTATGAGATCTGTAACCACGAAATTGATCATACGACGAATAATCTCGTGCACCATCCGACGTTCATTCAAGTTCGGGTAAAGCGCGGACACGACGTCATATTCTCTACGGAAAATTCGCACGTCACTTAGTGCGCGCACATCTATCAACCCAGCACGGATGCCGTCATCGACGTCGTGGTTGTTGTAAGCAATTTCATCGGCAAGGTTGGCAAGCTGTGCTTCCAGGCTGGGTTGCTGGCGCTGAATGAACCGCTCTCCGAGCTCTCCCAGAGACCGGGCATTGCGTACCGAGCAGTGCTTTAAGATGCCCTCGCGGCATTCAAATGTCAGGTTGAGGCCACAAAAATCGGCGTAACGCTCCTCCAGCTCATCTACCACGCGCAGCGATTGGAGGTTGTGCTCGAAGCCGCCGTATGTACGCATGCATTCGTTGAGTGCGTCCTGACCGGCATGCCCAAAGGGGGTATGTCCCAGATCGTGAGCCAAGCTTATTGCTTCGGTCAGCGCCTCGTTCAGGCGCAGCGCTAAAGCGACCGAGCGCGCAATCTGTGCAACTTCGATCGAATGGGTAATGCGCGTGCGATACAGATCGCCTTCGTGATTGACGAACACCTGCGTCTTGTAGACGAGCCGACGAAATGCGTTCGAATGAATGATGCGATCCCGGTCGCGTTGGAATTCGCTGCGAAAATCCGGCTTCGGTTCAGGGTGACGGCGACCGCGTGACTGCGCATCGTGCGCCGCATAGGGTGCGAGCCCGCGTGAGTTGCTGGCGCGACGCTTCATGCCAGCTACCCGAAACAGGCGGCGAGGGCGCGATTCAAGGCTGCGTCAGAATAGTCAGCGCTGACAAAGCACTCGCCGATCGCCCGCGGCACAACCAGGCGGATGCGCCCGCCCTGGACCTTCTTATCCATCTTCATGTGCTCGACCGCAGCGGTGATAGTCACATCGCGCACGTCAGTGGGAAGTCCGGTGCGCGCCAGGATGCGCTTGATCCGCTCGACCTCGGAGGCTGCCATGAGCCCGCACTCCTGCGACAAGGTAGCGGCAATAAAGAGTCCCGCTCCGACTGCTTCGCCGTGCAACCATCGGTTGTAACTCGTCGCCGCCTCAATCGCGTGTGCAAACGTGTGGCCGAGGTTGAGCAACGCCCGCTCGCCGCGCTCAAGTTCGTCGCGCCCGACGATCTGGGCCTTGATCTCGCACGAGCGTCGAATCACATGTACGAGCGCCTCGGTGTCGCGCGCCAGGAGCGCATCAAGATTTCTCTCCAGCCAATCGAAGAACTGCGCATCACAGATGAGGCCGTACTTGAACACTTCGGCGAGCCCCGCACGCAGCTCACGCTGCGGCAACGTGGCGAGCGTGCGTACGTCGGCCACTACGGCCTTGGGCTGATAGAACGCGCCGATGAGATTCTTGCCGCCCGGATGGTTGACTCCCGTCTTCCCACCTACTGAAGAGTCGACCTGCGCCAGCAGCGTCGTCGGTACCTGAATGTAGGCAACACCGCGCTGGTAAGTCGCGGCCGCGAACCCGGCACTATCGCCGACGACACCACCGCCCAATGCGACGATGGTGCAGTCGCGTCCAAAGCGGTTCGCCACCAGCACATCGATTAGCCGTGCGACATTCGCCAGAGTCTTGTGCTCCTCGCCATCGGGAAGGATCACCTCGACGATGCGCCGCTCAGCAAGAGCGCCAACGAGCGTTGCCGCATAGAGTGGTGCGACAGTCGTATTGCTCACCAAGAGCACATCACGACCAGCAATGTACCGATCGTAGAGTTCGGCGCGGCCGATCAGTCCAGCGCCGATGAAGATCGGGTAGCTGCGCTCGCCTAGTTCAACCTGGTAGGTATACACGTGCATTCGCACGCACACGCGTGGTGCATGCGCGGCACGAAGAGTATACGTGCAGAGGCGGGCCTCTGCCGCACGGCGCACTAGACGCCGCCGCGCTCGCTGAGCCCTTGCAGGATGTCCGCGGCGACCGCCCCGACCCGGCGCCCATCGGTCGGCATGACCATGTCGGCGACTTCAATATAAAGAGGCCCGCGATGACGCATGAGCTCGGTAAGCTTCGCCGTCGGATCGGCTTCGGCGAGCAGCGGGCGATTACGGCTGCGGCCGACGCGGCTTCTTTGCTGCGCAATCGAGGTTTCAAGGTAAACCACAAAGCCGCGCCCCGCTAAGTGCCGCCGGTTCTCTTCCAGGAGCACGGCGCCGCCGCCGGTCGCAAGCACGATGGGTTCAAGCTGAGTAAGTGCGTCAATTGCTTCGCGCTCGCGCTGCCGGAAACCCGCTTCGCCTTCTTTCTCGAAAATAAACGGTATATCGACACCCGTGCGCTGCTCGATCTGCGCGTCGCTGTCGTAAAACGGCGCGTTCATGAGTCGAGCGAGTGCCTTACCTACGGCGGTCTTGCCCGAGCCCATCGGCCCGACGAGAAATATGTTGCGCTTACCCAGCATGCTGGCGAGCAGAATACCGAATCAGTAAGTGCCGCGCCGTGGCGGGAGTTGCATCATCAGGCCTAATGCATTCACGGCCATCGGCTATTCCATCCGCGCGGGCATAAAAAAACGGCCGCCCGAAGGCGGCCGCTGCTCTCAAAGGAATTTGACGCCGCGGATTACTGCACGGAGGTCGAATCGTTCAAAGTGGTCACTGTTCCATCCGGCGACGTCACGGTGATCGACACATTGCCTACCCCGGCAGTAGACGCCCCAGTTAGGAATGAGGTGTAGTCCTCGCCCCCAAGCGCGATGTCGCACGCCACCGTAAAGGAACCCTCGGTAATCGTGCCCAAGGCCGCGGATGCCGTGACGGTAATGGTAGTGCCGGAGGGCATCGGGTTGCCGTTCGTGTCCTTTACGTTGAACGCGATGGCGTTATTGCCGTTCACCGCGTAGGGTCCTGCGCCCGAGATAATCGTGATAACTGCAGCGTCCGTCGACATGATGAGGGTCGCCGAAACGCCGATCGGCCAGGTGTTGGTCGTACATGTCGAGGTTGGGGTACTACCCGTGCACGTAATGCCGTGGAAGGTTCCATCGGGCCCGGCATACACGCCGGTGTGCAGGAAGTCGAGGAAGTACTCGCCCAGGTCGTATTGATGGTTCTCGTTGTCGTCGCGATACGGCTCGCCAATGTTGTCGAATGGGTCGCCGGTGACGTAGAAGCCGCTGCCGTTCGTGTCGGTGAAGGACTCTTCACCAATGGCAGTGGCCAGAATGGTCACGCGGCCGGCCGCCGGGATCGGCGGACTGTCGTCCGCGGGCACCGGCCGGGGATTCGCGCTCGTCCAGTTCACTTGGCACGCGCCATCGCCCGGGGTCGTCAAGGGTGTCGTGCAGTTGCCGTCGATGTGTCCGCCGTCGGTTGTAAACGCAACTGCAGTCCCATCCGGTGCGGGATTGTTGTAGCGATCGGCGAGGCGCGCGACCATGGGAATAATTACACCGTCGTGATTGAAGGCCTCGACGTTAGGGCAGTTGTTGCCGCCGACCGCGAGTGAGAAGGCCTTTGAGGCCGGTAAACCCGTTGTCACCGCGAGGACGCTCGAATTAGTACTGAGCGCCGGAGAGGCGATCGACGCCGTCACCGCAACCGTCGTATGTACGGTTCCCGCATTGACAATCGTCTGCACGGTGCCATCGGTTGCGGAGACTGCCGAGGTTGCCGACAGCGAGAGCCCACCAACCGTCGTATTGAGCGCAAAATGGACGGTCACGCCGGAGCGTGGTCCGCCGCTTGAATCGACGACCTTGAAGATGACGGTAGAGGTCTCGTTAAGGCCAGTACCCTTAAGGCCGATCGTTGCGGGGGTGGCCGACACGAATTGAATCGACCCGACCGCAGCGACCGCAATGGTGATGGTGCCCGTAGCAGTCAACGTCGTCGTTACGCCCGCACTGCTCGAGACGGAGGCCGTCGCCGTAATCGTGTCCGTCCCGCTGCATCCCTTGGCTGTGTAAGTGACCTGAGCAGTGCCCGTGAGAGTGGAAACCGTACCCGGTGGCAACGTCGAGCCGACCGGTCCTGCGATGGTTGCCGTGCCGGCGGCAAAGCACGGCGAATTGAACACCACCGTCACGGCGGTTCCTGAGAACAAGGCATTGTCCTGGCCTGAGTTGACAATTGTCGCGGAAATCGTGGCCGAGCCGCCGGCGCCGATCGACGCGGGCGCAACGTCGAGCTTGCCCGATTCAAAGGAGCTGCCGCTGCCGTTGCCGATCGCGAACCCCGAGTTTGAGCTGGTGCCGGTGCTGCCCGTTCCGGTCGTGCTCCCGGTCGAACTCGTACCGGTGCCGACGAACGGCTCATCGCCGCTGCCGCCACATGAGGCGAGTGCGAGCGCTGCCAGCAGAACCGTTGTGATCGCTAATTTTCGCATGTAGTTACCCAAATTTAGTGGCTGACGGGCAGATTGCGCGCCGGTCAGTAGACGTTGACCCCTTCACGAAGAATCTTCGGTGTCACAAAGATCAGCAGCTCGTCTTTGTCGTTGGTCTTCGTCGATGTCTTGAACAGGTTACCGAGCACCGGCACGTCGCCGAGCCACGGCACCTTGGTCTCATCGGTGCGGTGCGTCGTTGCCAGAATGCCGCCGAGCACGACCGTCTGGCCGTCGTTCACGAGCACCTGTGTGACGATCTCACGCGTGTCGATCGAGGGTACATTGATGCCACCCGAGGCCACGACCACCGTGCCGACGTTGTCGTCTTTGACGTCAAGGCTCAGGATAATGCGGTTATCGGGCGTAATTTGCGGCGTCACCTTCAGTGACAGCACGGCCTTCTTGAATTGAATGGAGGTCGCGCCGCTGGCCGCCGACTCCTGATAGGGAATCTCGACACCCTGCTCGATCGTCGCTTCCTTCTGGTTGGCGGTGATCACGCGTGGCGAGGAGATGATCTCGGCGCGCGTTTCGGTCTGCGCTGCCGAGAGCTCAAGGTCCACGAGGTAGTCCGAGCCGAGCACGCCCAAGGCGATGCTGCCGGCCGGCGTAGTCGCGGGCAGATTGACGTTGTAGCGGTTCGCAGCGTTGGTCCCCGTCGGAATCGAAACCGGGAAGGGCGGATTGCCGGCGGCGGTATTGGTCAGCGCCGATCCCATGATCTG